>Ga0181523_10004736_pt1 | contig 11600 bp, 9 predicted proteins | sample PEATcosm2014_Bin_43_FD_119752 | JGI IMG/M metagenome (GOLD analysis project Ga0181523, IMG submission 119752) | Peatland microbial communities from MTU Mesocosm Facility, Houghton, MI, USA - PEATcosm2014_Bin05_30_metaG | ecosystem: Environmental > Terrestrial > Soil > Wetlands > Peat | place... | reverse complement strand
TCGCATTACAGCGAGCGGGTGCTGGGCAGGTGGCAGGAGGAAGAGCCCGCCATTACGCGCCTGGAATTGAGCGTTCGCTCCGCCACCATCAAGGTACCCGCGGCCAAGCCCAAAGTGCCGGAGCCGCTGGCGCCGTCGCACGGGACGCGGGATGGCATGGCAGTCAACGGTGGCGACCGCGCCAGCGTGCCTTTCCTGACCGTGCACGAGGCGCTCGGCGGCTCGCCGCTCGATCCGCGCCTGACTTTCGAATCTTTCATCGTCGGCCGTTCCAACACGCTGGCGCATGCCGCGGCGAAACAGGTCGCCACCAGCCGGCGCGGCGAACCGCTGATGTTCAATCCGCTCTACACGCACGCCGCCGTCGGGCTCGGCAAAACCCATTTGCTGCAGGCCATTACCTGGACCGGCAACAATGGCGGCGACCGCAAAATGCTCTATCTGACGGCCGAGAGATTTATGTACGGCTTTGTCTCGGCGCTGCGCACCCAGACCACGCTCGCGTTCAAAGAAGCGGTGCGCGCTATCGATGTGCTTGTGATCGACGATTTGCAGTTCCTGCAGGGCCGCTCGACGCAAGCCGAGTTCTGCCACACGCTTAATGCGCTCATCGATGCCGGCCGCCAGGTCATAATCGCCAGCGATCGGCCGCCGGCCGATCTCGAAAGCCTCGACGATCGGGTGCGCTCGCGGCTCGCCGGCGGCCTCGTCGTGGAGATTGGCTCGCTCGGAGAGGAACTGCGGCTCGAAATCCTCAAGAACCGTGTCGCCGCCGCCCGTAGCCATCACCCCGGGTTCGAAGTGCCGGCACCGGTGCTGGCCTTTATCGCCAAATCGGTCACGCATAACGGCCGCGACCTCGAAGGCGCCGTCAATCGCTTGCTGGCCCACAGCAAGCTCACCGGCCAGCCGGTGACGCTGGAAATGGCCGAGCGCGAAATGCGCGACCTGATCCGCCCGGCTGAGCCGAAACGGGTTCGGATCGAGGATATTCAGCGGATCGTGGCGCGCCAATACAATGTCAGCCGCGCCGACCTGTTATCGTCACGGCGGACGGCTAATGTCGTCCGCCCCCGCCAGGTCGCCATGTATTTGGCTAAGGTTTTGACGCTGCGCTCGCTGCCGGAAATCGGCCGCCGCTTCGGCGGGCGCGATCACACCACGGTCCTGCACGCGGTGCGCAAAATCGAGAACCTGGCTGGCAACGACAGCGCATTCGCGGAGGAGATCGAGGCGCTCAAACGCCAGCTTCAGGATTAAGCCTCCCAAAGGAGGCTCCCGAAACCTGTGAAAAGATTAGGAAAAAAGCCGGGTCGGCCACAGACCGGCCTTGCCGAAACCGCCGCACCACGCCACTTTTGTTGTCCGCCCGTTCAACGGATCTCGCGATGAAGGTTACGGTCGAGCGTTCCGAGTTGCTCAAATCGCTGGGCCACGTCCACCGCGTGGTCGAGCGCCGCAATACCATTCCGATTCTCGCCAATGTGCTCTTGAACGCCGACCGCGCGAAGCTTTCGCTAAAGGCCACAGACCTCGATGTCGAAGTGACCGACGCGATAGCCGCCGAGGTCGGACCCGGCGGATCGACCACGGTGCCGGCTCATATGTTCTTCGACATCGTGCGCAAATTGCCCGAGGGTGCGCAGATCGTTCTGGAATCCTCCGGCGACCGCGCAGCGCTCTCGATCCGCGCCGGGCGTTCGCGCTTCACGCTGCAGACGCTTCCGGAAAGTGACTTTCCCGATCTCGCGCCGGGTGAGATGACGCACAAGTTCACACTAAAGGCCGTCGATCTCAAGCGGCTCATCGACAAGACTCAGTTCGCCATTTCGACCGAGGAGACGCGCTACTATCTCAACGGCATCTACTTGCATGCGGCCGGCGCGGCCAAGGCGCAAACCTTGCGCGCGGTCGCGACCGACGGCCATCGCCTCGCGCAGATGGAACTGGAGCTCCCCAACGGCGCAGCCGGCATGCCGGGCGTGATTGTGCCGCGCAAGACTGTCGGTGAGGTGCAACGGCTTATGGAGGACGGCGAGACGGAAGTCGCCATCGAGCTGTCACCGGGCAAAATCCGCTTTACCATCGGCCAGACCATCCTGACCTCGAAGCTGATCGACGGCACGTTCCCCGATTATGGGCGCGTCATCCCGCTCGCCAACGACAAGGAGCTGGTCGTCGACAAAAAGGAATTCGAGGCGGCGGTCGACCGCGTCTCGACGGTTTCGAGCGAACGCGGCCGCGCCGTCAAATTGTCGGTCACCGCCGGAAAATTGCTGCTGTCGGTGACCAATCCCGATTCCGGCAGCGCCAATGAGGAGCTCGAGGTCGAATACGAGGCCGATCCGATCGACATCGGCTTCAACTCGCGCTACCTGCTGGATATCGCCGCGCAAATCGAGAGCGAGGCCGCCGTGCTGAAACTCGCCGACCCCGGCTCGCCGACACTGATCCAGGACAAGGACCCGCGTGGCGCTCTCTATGTGCTGATGCCGATGCGGGTTTGACAGCGATCGGGCATCGGCAATCAGGTATCGGGAAATTCACGACCCTTGATTCGTGATGCCTGAACGCCGATTCCTGATCGCCGATGCTGCTTCGCCTGACGCTCAACAATTTCCGCAACTACCGCACCGCTTCGCTCGAAGCCGGTGCAAAAACGATCGTGCTGGTGGGCCCGAACGGCGCCGGCAAAACCAATCTGATCGAGGCGATTTCGTTCTTCGCGCCCGGCCGCGGCCTGCGCCGTGCCACGCTCGACGAGGTGGCGTTCAGCGAGGGCGATGGCTCATGGGCGGTCGCCGCCGAGATCGAGGGCGCGCTAGGACTCGCGACCTTGGGCACCGGGATCGAGCGGCCGCTCGAGGACGGCAGCGTAATCCAGCGCAAATGCCGGATCGACCGGGAGCCGGTCGGCTCCGCTGCGGCGTTCGCCGACCATATACGCGTGGTCTGGCTCATTCCGGCGATGGACGCGCTGTTCACCGGCGCTCCATCGGAGCGGCGGCGTTTTCTCGATCGGCTGGTGCTCGCGGTCGACGCTGAGCACGCGAGCCGCGTCGCCGCACTCGATCGGTCGCTGCGTTCGCGCAACCGGCTGTTGGAGGAAACGCGGCCGGACGCGCACTGGCTCGACGCCGTCGAACATGAGACCGCCGAACTTGCCGTCGCGGTCGCCGGATTGCGGGTGGAGACGGTGCGTCGGCTCGATGCCGTTCTGGCGAAGCGCAAGGGCGCGGCCTTTCCGGCGGCGGAAATCGCGCTCGATGGCTGGATGGAACAGCTCATCGCAGACCATCCCGCCGCCGAAATCGAGGAGCGCTATCGCGCCGTCCTCCGTGACAATCGAGCCCGCGACGCGGCCGCGGGGCGTACGCTCGATGGTCCGCACTTAACCGATCTCAAGGTCGTCTATGCGGAGAAAGGCATCGCCGGCGCTGAAGCTTCGACCGGCGAACAGAAGGCGCTGCTGATCGGGCTCGTACTCGCGCACGCCCGCTTGATTGCGGAGATGACCGGCTTCTCGCCGATACTTTTGCTCGACGAAGTCGTGGCGCATCTCGATCCGGCGCGGCGGCGCGCGCTCCATGGTGAGCTCGCGCAACTCGGCGGCCAGGTCTGGATGACCGGCGCCGATCCGGCGCTGTTCGCCGAGATCGATGCCGGCGCCGCGATCGTCGAGGTTAGTTCCGGGCGGCTGCGATCAAAATCGGCAAAGCTTTGACGATTTTCCGACCGAACGAGTTCCATTCTTTGCTTTGCATTTGAGGCCATCTAGCAGTCTGCGGGGAACAAGCGTGCGCCAAGCCTCTTAACCCCTAGGAGCAGGAAATGTCCGATATCTAACACAGGCCAAATAACAATGCCGGAACAGGCAGAAGACTTGATTGTTCGGAACCTCATCGAAGCCCTCGAACGGTTGCGCGAGGATTTGGATCGTATGGAACTTTGGACCGCCACGCTCGGCACCTTCCACCATCCGATTCCGGACTATCGGCCCGCTGACCAGCATCTCCTCAGGCCTCTGGCCAAAGCCAAGTCACGCCGCCCGGAGCTGTGAACACCAGCGACGCTCGACGCGCAAATTAAGGAGCCCGAAGCGTTGACCGGTGCGGCCGTTCGGCGGCCAAATCGAGGCCCGATTCGACACCTCTCGAAACCTTGAAAAACCGCGATTTGACAATATCTTAATCGCGTTCTTTTTGCTGTGTACGCGACTCCGTTTTCGTGTACTGATTCACGCTCGCATTTTGCAGTCGATTCGAGAGCTTCCCGCATGGCCGAACCCGTCCGCAAACAGAGCCCCGCACCTTCCGATTACGACGCGGAATCGATCAAGGTGCTCAAGGGGCTCGATGCCGTGCGCAAGCGGCCGGGCATGTATATCGGCGATACCGACGACGGCTCCGGGCTGCATCACATGGTCTACGAGGTCGTCGACAATGCGATCGACGAGGCGCTCGCCGGCTTCGCCAAGGAAGTTCTGGTAAGGCTCAATCCCGACGGCTCGTGCACCGTGCGCGACGACGGCCGCGGCATTCCGACCGACATCCACAAGGGCGAAGGCGTGTCGGCCGCCGAGGTCATCATGACCCAGCTCCACGCCGGCGGAAAATTCGATCAGAACTCCTACAAAGTCTCGGGCGGCTTGCATGGCGTCGGCGTCTCCGTGGTCAATGCGCTGTCGAGCTGGTTGAAGCTGACCATTTGGCGCGACGGGCAGGAACATTTCATGGAATTCGCCGACGGCGATGCGGTCGCCCCGCTCGCTGTCGTTGCCGCCGCGCGCGACAAGCGCGGCACCGAGGTGACGTTCCTGCCGTCAACGAAGACCTTCACGATGACGGAGTTCGATTTCGCAACCCTGGAACACCGGCTGCGCGAACTGGCATTCCTCAATTCCGGCGTCACTATCGTGCTCTCCGACATGCGCCACGCCGTCGAGCACCGCGAGGAGATGCGCTACGAGGGTGGCGTCGAAGCCTTCGTCAAATATCTCGACCGTAACAAGACGCCGCTGGTGCCACAGCCGATCGTCATCGAGGCCGAACGCGACGGCGTCGCCGTTGAATGCGCGCTGTGGTGGAACGACGGTTATCACGAGACCGTGCTGTGCTGCACCAACAACATCCCGCAGCGCGACGGCGGCACCCATTTGGCGGGTTTCCGCGGCGCGCTGACGCGCCAGGTTACCGGCTACGCCGAATCCGGCGGCGTAGCGCGCAAGGAAAAGGTCGCGCTCACCGGCGATGACTGCCGCGAAGGCCTGACCGCCGTGCTCTCCATCAAAGTGCCCGACCCGAAATTTTCCTCGCAGACCAAGGATAAGCTGGTGTCCTCGGAAGTGCGCCCGGCGGTCGAAGGCGCCGTTAACGACTTGCTCAAGGCCTGGTTCGAGGAACACCCTGCAGAAGCCAAGATCGTCGTCGGCAAAGTGATCCAGGCCGCCGCCGCCCGCGAGGCGGCGCGCAAAGCCCGCGAAATGACGCGCAAGAGCGCGCTCGGCGTCACCTCGCTGCCCGGCAAGCTCGCCGATTGCCAGGAAAAAGATCCGGCGAAATCCGAACTGTTCATCGTCGAGGGCGACAGCGCAGGCGGCAGCGCCAAACAGGGCCGCAATCGTGAATTCCAGGCCGTCCTGCCGTTGCGCGGCAAAATCCTCAACGTCGAACGCGCGCGCATGGACAAGATGCTGTCATCCGAGCAGATCGGCACTTTGATCACCGCGCTCGGCGCCGGCATCGGTGCCGACGAATTCGCCATCGACAAGCTGCGCTACCACAAGATCATCATCATGACCGACGCCGACGTCGACGGCGCCCACATCCGCACGCTCTTGCTGACCTTCTTCTATCGGCAGATGCGGGAAATCATCGATCGCGGCTATCTCTACATCGCCCAGCCGCCGCTTTATAAAATCGCGCGCGGCAAGTCCGAGCAATACCTCAAGGACGAGCACGCGCTCGAGGATTATTTGATCGACACGGGCATCGAGGACGCCGTATTGCGGCTGTCGTCCGGAGAAGTGCTCGCGGGCAACGACCTGCGCAAGCTGGTCGAGGACGCGCGCCAGATCCGCAATCTGCTGCGCAGCCTGCACAGCCGATACAATCGTCAGGTCGTGGAGCAAGCGGCAATCTTGAGCGTGCTCAATCGCGACATTTACGGCGACCCGCAGAAGGCAATGGCCGCGGTCCCCTATATCGCCAAGCGGCTCGACGCGCTGTCGGAGGAGACAGAACGCGGCTGGCAGGGCCAATTCACCGAAGGCGCGGGCTTCCAATTCGAGCGCACCGTGCGCGGCGTCAAAGAGGTCGCCGTAATCGACCAAGCGCTGCTCGGCTCCGCCGATGCGCGCAAGCTCGACGAGTTTGCTCCCTCGCTGCAAAAGGTCTTCCCGCGGCCGACGCCGCCGGCGATGCTACGGCGCAAGGACGAGGAAACCGCCATCCACGGGCCGGTCGGCCTGTTCGAGGCAGTCACCGCAGCTGGAAGGAAGGGCGTGGCGCTGCAGCGCTACAAAGGCCTTGGCGAGATGAACCCCTCGCAACTGTGGGAAACCACGCTCGACACCAACGCCCGCACGATGTTGCAAGTCAGCGTCAAAGAGATCGATGAAGCGAATACGATCTTCGACGAGCTGATGGGCGATAAAGTCGAACCGCGCCGGGTGTTTATCGAAGCGCACGCGCTCACTGCAAGTGTCGATGTGTAAGCGGCGATTGCACGATTAGGGCAGGCTTGCGAATCTTCGTGCTCCGCCGAGCGGCGTCCCGCCGCATAGTCGATTCCGAGCGCAAACACCGAATGACCGTTCATGCGACCGAGCCTTGTCTTCGCAATCATTTGGATTGGCTGGATCGTCAGCTGGATCGCCGCCTCATTCTGGACCGCCCGCACTGAGAAACGCGCCGCGACTTGGCGCCAATGGGCGTCTCGAGCCCTGCTCCTCATCGGCGCGCTTCTGCTGCTGCATTCGGCGCGGCGAATTCTCGACGAGCCGCGGCTGTGGCATGTCGGGCACACCGGCGGTTATGCGCTCGCCGGCCTGACCTTGGCGGGCATCCTGTTCGCCTGGTGGGCGCGCATCCATCTCGGCCGGCTGTGGTCGAGCGCGATCACGCGCAAGGAGGACCATCGTGTGGTGGATAGCGGGCCCTATGCTTTCGTGCGCCACCCGATTTATACGGGATTGATCGCGGCCATCTTCGCGACGGCGGCGGCGCAGGCAATGATCACCGGGCTCATCGGCGCCGCGCTGGTCGCAATCGGATTATGGCTCAAGGCGCGCGTCGAGGAGCGCTTCCTGACGGCCGAACTCGGGGCGGATGCTTATGAGGCTTACCGCCGCCGCGTCCCCATGCTGGTGCCGTTCGCACCGCACGGCTAGCGGGTCCGATTGCCGCCCCGTATTATCGTCCAGACGTGATCGTGCCGCGTTCCGTCAGCACGATCCATTGGCCGTCCTGGCGCTTGATCGAGTCGATGCGGCCGACGCCGGGAAGCGTACTGCCCTCGCCGACATCGAACATGCCGCCGTAGCGGCTTTCAACCAAGGCGCGGCCACCCTCTACGTCCTGCACGATCCAATCCTGCAAAACCCTGTCGGCGATTTTCGGTGCTGCGGCCGGCGCTGTCGGCGCGGCTGAAGCGGTCGTAATCGAGCCCGTGGTCTCGATTGAGGCCGCGGTGGAGCGTTGGTCGAGTTTATCGAGACGGTCCGAAAGCTTCGCCAACTGGCTCGTGGTGCTGCGGGTCGTGCTGTCGAGATTGGTCTTGATGGCGGAGAGCTCGGCAAGCTCGAGCTTTGTCTGCCGCAGGGCATCGGTCGTCGTCGGCACGCTCGAGGCCGGCGCGGCCGGCGATAGGAACCGCACCATCCCGGAGCCCGACACCGATCCCACAAATGAGCCGAACGCGGCGGCGAATGCGACCGAGCCTGCGAGCAGAAGGAAGCGCGAGGACTGCGCGCGCGACGCGGGGGCGGCGGTCTGAGCCGCGGCATCGCTCACCGGCTCATCGATTGTTTCGTCTTCGCCGGCACCGAGCTTGGGCGCCACGACCATCGGCAAATTGCTACTCACGGCTTTACTCCCGTCCGCATTGGCGGCGCCGTAACGCGCCTTCTCGTTGTCGTCGGCGCTGTCGTCCGGGTTCTCGGCCATATTCGCATCTCCGGAATTAGGGTTGACCAGTCGTTAACCACGTTTGGTTAGCAATTGGTTACCCGAGCGCCGGCGCCATCCGTCTTCGCGACGGGGGGCGGAAAGTTTTAGTCGGCCAGCCCGTTCTCGCGCGCGAGATTTTGAAGCGACGTTTCCGGGCGCGCCCCGATGTGCTGGATCACTTCGGCGGCGGCCAACGCGCCAAGCCGGCCGCAGGTTCGGTCGTCGGCGCCGCGCGCCAGGCCGGACAGGAATCCGGCGGCGAACAGGTCCCCTGCCCCGGTCGTATCCACCACGCGGTCGACCGGAAACGCCGACACCGCCTCGGCGCCGTCCGGACCGACAACGAGGCAACCTTTCTCGCCGCGCGTCACTACAGCGACGTCGATATCGGCGCGGAGCGCCGAGATGGCGGCGTTGAAATCCGAGCTCTGATAGAGGCTGTGCAATTCGGCCTCGTTGGCGAAAATGAGATCCACCGTGCGCGAGCGCATCAGCTGCAAAAACTCATCGCGCCAGCGGTCGACGCAGAAGGCGTCCGACAACGACAGTGCGACTTTGCGCCCGGCTTGGTGCGCGATCTTTGCCGCCTTGAGGAAAGCCTCCTTGGCGTGCTGCGGATCCCACAAATAGCCTTCGAGATAGAGCACGGCGCTCGCCGTGACCGCCGCGGCGTCGATATCGGCGGGATGCAGGTCCTGCGCGGCGCCGAGGTAAGTATTCATGGTGCGCTCGCCGTCGGGCGTCACCAGCACGTAACAGCGCCCAGTCGAGGGGCCGGCGACGGCCGGCTTGGACGTGAAAGTCACGCCCGCGGCGCGAATATCGTGGCTATAGGCGCGGCCGAGCAGATCGTCTTTGATCTTGCCGATGAAGGCGGTGCGCGCGCCAAGTGAAGCAAGGCCGACGATGGTGTTCGCCGCCGACCCGCCGGACGTTTCGACCGCCGGACCCATCGCGTCATAGATCGCTTGTGCCCGCGCCTCATCGATCAACGCCATGGCGCCCTTGCGCATGCCTTGGGCGAGCAAAAAAACCTCCTCGGCGCGGGCGATGACGTCGACGATTGCATTGCCAATGCCGAGGACGTCGTAACGGGCTGAAGTCATGCGGAAGTCACGCTGAAGTAGGGCCAATCTCGCGGCGGGAGGCGCACTATAGCGGCCGCCTCTTGCACGGCAAGCCGACCCCGTGGCAATGGGACGGCAATTCGGCGCCGGCGGAGAAGACACATGGCATTTGCGGAACGGGTGTTTTCCGGCGTCCAGCCGACTGGCAACCTGCACCTCGGCAACTATCTCGGCGCCATCAAGCGCTTTGTCGATTTGCAGGACCGCTACGACTGCATCTATTGCGTCGTCGATCTGCACGCGATCACGGTGTGGCAGGAGCCGACCGAGCTGCCGCATACCATTCGCGAGGTTACCGCGGCCTTCATCGCCTGCGGTATCGATCCGAAAAAACACATCGTATTCAACCAGAGCCAGGTCGCCGAGCACGCCGAGCTTGCTTGGGTGTTCAATTGCGTCGCCCGGCTCGGCTGGCTGAACCGCATGACCCAATTCAAGGAGAAAGCCGGCAAGGATCGCGAGAACGCGTCGGTCGGCCTTTACGCTTATCCGACGCTGATGGCGGCCGATATTCTGGTCTATCGCGCGACCCACGTGCCCGTCGGCGAAGATCAGAAACAGCATTTGGAATTGTCGCGCGACATCGCGCAGAAATTCAACAACGACTTCGTGCAATCGATCCAGCAAAAGGGCTACGGCGACGCTTTGTTTCCGCTGCCGGAGCCGGTAATCACCGGCGAGGCGACGCGCGTCATGTCCTTGCGTGACGGCACCAAAAAGATGTCGAAATCGGATCCATCCGACCAGTCGCGCATCAATCTCACTGACGATGCCGATGCGATTGCTCTAAAGATCCGTCGTGCCAAGACCGACCCGGAGCCGCTGCCGAGCGACGAGAAGGGCCTTACCGCGCGTCCCGAGGCCGACAACCTGGTCGGCATCTATGCCGCGCTCGCCGACAGCACTCGTGCCGGCGTGCTGGCGCAATTCGGCAATGCGCAATTCTCTACGTTTAAAACGGCGCTGACCGATCTTGCCGTCGCCAAGCTCGGCCCGATCGGCGCGGAGATGAAGCGGCTGCTCAATGACCCGGTCACCATCGACGCCATCCTGGCGGACGGTGCGGCGCGAGCGCAACAAATCGCACGTCAGACCATGAATGCCGTTAAGGACGTCGTCGGCTTCGTCCGGTCGTAATCGGGTAGGTCCGGCCTTGAACTTCCAAGGGAATTCGCCACGTATTATGATCGATCGAGATGAGTCACGGCGCCGCCGATCTGGTAGGCTGCAGGTGACGGAGGACGCGACATGTTCATCCAGACTGAAGCAACGCCGAATCCGGCGACACTGAAATTCTTGCCCGGACAGCCGGTGCTTGAAAACGGCACGCTGGACCTACGCGAGGCCGAGCAAGCGGCACAGTCGCCGCTTGCCGAACGGTTGTTCGAGATTGCCGGCGTGAGCGGGGTGTTCTTCGGCTCCGATTTCATCACCGTGACCAAGAATGCCGGCGAGTGGCAGCAGCTCAAGCCGATGATCCTGGGCGCCATCATGGAACACTACATGTCCGGCGCGCCGCTGGTGAATGCCGGCAGCCCGGAGCAAACCGATGGCGACGAATTCTTCGACGCCGCCGACGCCGAGACCGTGGCCACGATCAAGGAACTGATCGAAACGCGGGTACGGCCGGCGGTCGCCAATGACGGCGGCGACATCACTTTCCGTGGTTTCAAGGACGGCGTCGTCTATCTCAACATGAAGGGCGCCTGCTCGGGCTGCCCGTCGTCGACGGCGACGCTGCGTCACGGCATCCAGAATTTGCTGCGTCATTTCATCCCGGATGTCACCGAAGTCCGGCCCATGTGACGCGTCAGGTGATCTACCGATCCGGCGCACGGCGCCGGCATCGGCACGATTGTGATCCTCCATGCGCGTGCTCGCCATTGATACGGCGCTGGCGGCCTGCTCCGCCGCGGTGCTCGACACGGCCTATGGCGGCATCGTCGCGAGCGAGAGCGTGCCCATGGTCCGCGGCCATGCCGAAGCGCTGGTCCCGCTCATTGCCCGGGTGATGAAAGTGGCCGGGCTGACGTTTACCGATCTCGACCGCGTGGTGGTGACGACGGGACCCGGCAGCTTCACCGGTCTGCGGGTCGGCATAGCGGCCGCGCGCGGGTTTGGGCTCGCAACCGGCTTGCCGGTCGTCGGCGTGTCGACGCTGTCCGCCTATGCGGCCCCCTATCTCGGCGTTGACGACAAAAATCCGGTCATTGTCACCATCGACGCGCGGCATGAGCACGCCTACTTGCAGGTTTTCGGTCCCGGTGGGCGAACGCTCGTTGGGCCGCGGCTCGCACCACTGAGC
>Ga0181523_10004733_pt1 | contig 11603 bp, 14 predicted proteins | sample PEATcosm2014_Bin_43_FD_119752 | JGI IMG/M metagenome (GOLD analysis project Ga0181523, IMG submission 119752) | Peatland microbial communities from MTU Mesocosm Facility, Houghton, MI, USA - PEATcosm2014_Bin05_30_metaG | ecosystem: Environmental > Terrestrial > Soil > Wetlands > Peat | place... | reverse complement strand
TCAACAGGCGCTGTTTCAGCAGAGCCAGCCCGCGGCCATGTTTTCTACCGACGACGTGCAGGCCGATTACGAACGTATGAAAGCGCACGGCGCCGAGTTCACCATGCCGCCGACCGACGTGACCGGCTCGACCATTGCCATGCTGAACGACACCTGCGGCAACCTCATTCAGCTCACCCAGCTGAAGCGCTGGTAGGGCAGATGTTCCATAAGATGTTCCGCAGGATGTGCGTTAGAGAAGACAATCGGGAGGAGAGATGAGCGATCGCGAGGAGTACACAACCGTTCCGGTCAGTGCCCAGCAGTTCTGCCAGTTCTGGTCCGCTCACGTGGATGCGCTCGACCGCCACCTCTCGGCCAGCACGTGGGCGCTGGGGGCCGTCACTGGGGTGCTGATCGCCTATCCGATTACACGCATTGTGATTCCCGCCATAATCCATGGCTTTGTGGCCCATGGCATTGTGCCCGATATGGTTCGGACCGTGCTCAAATTGATTTGAGTTCGACTGGGGCACTGCGGCAAAATCGTACGCGCGACGCGGTCGCTCGAGGATCGTCGCTGGTGAGGAATCATCGAGTTCGCCTCACCAGCGGGCACGCTAGCAAGACAAGGAGAAGAAGATGACCGAACCTCAAGTGTACTCACCCGGTCCCGCCAACTTGGCGCGGATACTGAAAAAAGAGGGAGAGAAGTGGACGCTCATTCTCGTTCGGGAACTGCGCCACTCGCCGGAAAAAGTCTGGCAGGCGCTAATCGACCCGGCGCAACTGCGCGAGTGGGCTCCCTTCGTGACCGATGGAAGTCTGGGTGCGGTTGGAACAGTGAAGCTTACCTGGGTGGGAGCGTCCGGGCCGATCGAAACAAAAGTGACGCGAGTCGAAGCTCCCAAGGCGCTTGAGTACGGCGATATGCGCTGGGAACTCGAGGCCTCTGGCAGTGGCACGCGCCTGACGCTGTGGGCCAAGATCAATCGCGGCTTCGTCTCCATGGGTGCTGCGGGGTGGCACATTTCTTTCGATGTTCTCGATTATCTTCTGAGCGGAACTCCCATCGGCCGTATCGCTGGCGCCGATGCCATGAAGTTCGCCGGCTGGCAGCGGCTGAACGCCGAGTACGCCGAACAGTTCGGCGTGAAAGCGCCTAATTGGCCGCCGCAGGCGGGCCAAAAGCCGTGAATCGAGTGGATGATGCGATATCGCCAATCAATGGAGGACAGATTCATCATGAAAGAAGCCACCAAGCGTTCGATTTTTCGCTGGATTCACATCGTCTGTGGCATTCCGATACTCGGTTACATTTATGATTCGCCTTCGGATACTCACAACTACGCCACCAGTGTTCGGTATGTCTTTCTGCCGGCACTGCTCCTTTCGGGGCTTTGGATGTGGAAAGGCCATGTCGTTCGGCGACTCATTTCGAGGAGATCGGCGAGTGGCGCAGGTTCCTACTCAAACGTGTGATCTTTTGATCGGCGGATCACTATGCCGACGAGTGGACGGGTGGCCCACTCAAGCCTGCTTTTGGCTTGAGTGGGGCAGTTCGACGGCTAGACCGCGTTCGGGAAGGCACGAAAACTATGGCAAACGTAACTCTCTCGCAAAAACAACGTGAAGAACTACTCAAAGCATTGCAAGCCCGTTTCGAGAAAAACATGACCCGCCATAAAGGTCTGGAATGGGCCAAAGTACAAGCCAGGCTGGATGCGAATGCTGACAAACTGCGGTCACTCAGTGAAATGGAACGAACTGGCGGCGAACCGGACGTCGTTGATCAAGACAAGAAAACGGGCGAATACATTTTTTGTGATTGTTCAGCGGAAAGTCCAAAAGGCCGCAGAAGTCTTTGCTACGACCGTGAAGCGCTGCAATCAAGGAAAGAACAAAAGCCCAAAGATAACGCGGTTGATGCGGCGGCGGCCATGGGCATTGAGCTCTTGACGGAAGAACAATATCGGAAGTTGCAGAACCTCGGAGAGTTCGACACGAAGACGTCGAGCTGGCTGCACACCCCTTCCAAGATCAGAGAACTCGGCGGCGCGCTCTTTTGCGATCGCCGCTTCGACACTGTTTTTGTGTATCACAACGGTGCGGAATCTTATTTTGCCGCTCGGGGGTTCCGCGCCTCGCTAAGGGTGTAGTCTTTGGAGTTTGGCGGGTGATGGACAGGTGGCGCACTCAAGCCTTCTCAGTGTGTCAGGCTCCAACATTCCCACTCTAAATTTCGCAAAGAACGCGAAATTTAGAATTTAGAATGGGGTACCCATTCGTTTGCGGAGGTTGCAGGTTCCCCTGAGCGCAGCTAAATTAGGTGCGAAAGTTGGAGCTATCCATGAAAAAGCCCGTCCCGGTGGAATCTGCCTCTGCATCAATTGACCAGCTGATCGCAAAACTCACAGACTGGCGTGGCAAGACGCTCGCCAGCGTCCGCAAGAGCATCCTTGAGGCCGACCGGGAAATAATCGAGGAATGGAAGTGGATGGGAAGCCCGGTGTGGTCGCGCGACGGAATCATTGCGGTCGGCAACGCACACAAAGACAAGGTGAAGCTTACCTTTGCCCACGGGGCGAACCTCCCAGATCCTGACAAACTCTTCAACGCGGGCCTCGGAGGCAACGCGTGGCGAGCGATCGATCTTTTCGAGGGCGATAAGGTTAATGAGCGTGCTCTAAAAGAACTCGTCCGTGACGCCGTTGCCTACAACCAGATTAAATTGAAGAGGAAGGCGCCCGCGAGTACTCGAGCGAAAGTACATAAAAGTGAGAAGCGATGAGACTAGCGGTGGATCGCAATCCCCCACCACGCTCGCCGAGGCGACCAAGTTTCAATTCAGCTGCATTCCTGATCCTCGAAATGTCTTCTCTTCAACTTCTGTAGAATCAATCCACCTGAAACTTCAGCCCATGCCCGACCTCCATCTCAGCGAAGCCGACGTTCGCCGCCTGCTCGATCCGGTTCGGCTGTGCGCCGCGCTGGAGGCTGCCTTTCGCGATCGTTATCCTTCCATTAGCTTGCCTCCGCGCACCCACGCCGAACTCGCCCATGGCATCTTTCTGGCCATGTCCTGTTACGACCGATCCGCGGGCACTCTCGGGATGAAACTGATCCTGGTTCGCGATGAAGACCAGGTGCGCGATCAAGACCATAGCCTCGATCCAGGACCTTCAGCCGCGCCTGCACTCGCCGACGGCCGCATCCAGGCCACCTATCTGCTGCTCGATCCCGCAACGGCGCAACCGCGCCTGACCATTGCCGCCAACTACCTCACCGACCTGCGCACCGCCGCAACCTCCGCGGTGGCCACCAAGTTTCTGGCGCGCCCCGATGCTTCCACCCTCGGCATCTTCGGCACCGGCCGGCTGGCGCTGGCTCATCTGGCCGTGCTTCCGCTGGCGCGCAACTTTGACCGCGTGCTGGTCTGCGGACGCAGCTCCTCGCGCTCCGCCGAATTCGTCCACAGGGTTTCCGCGCAACTGCCTGACCTCACCATCACCGCTGTCGACGCGCGCAATTGCGCCGCTCAGTCCGACGTGATCTGCACCTGCACTTCCAACTCCGCTCCGCTTTTCGACGGACACGACCTGCGTCCCGGAACCCATCTCAATCTGGTGGGCGCCTTCCGCGCGCAGACCCGCGAGGTCGATACCCACACCATCGAGCGCGCCCGCGTCGTGGTCGATACCTACATTACTGCCGCGGAAGTGGGCGAGCTGTTAATTCCCCTGCAGGAAGGTGTGATCGCCCGCGATCACGTTGCCGCCGATCTTCACGAATTGATCAGTGGAAAAAAGCAGGGAAGACGCAGCCCGGAAGAAATCACTGTATTCAAAAGCGTGGGCTGCGCCCTGGAAGACCTAGTCGCGGCCGAACTGCTGCTCGAAGGGCAAACCGCAGTTGATGGCTCGCGCCACGGATAACGCAACCACGGACTACCCAGCGCGTTCACAACCCCGCGCTCGCGCCAACGGCCGTCCGCGGCTCGCCGAAAAACTATCGCGGCTTGTGGTACCAGAAGAAGGCCAAGGCGACCAGGGCAACGGTGATGATCCACAGAACGATATCTTTACTGCGGTTCTTTTCTTCGGCCATAAAGGAAGTACAGCATACCTCAAGTTCCACTTCAAGTGTCGCGGAAAATTCCTCGGCTGCCGTTATGGCGCTGGTGCGCCCGCCGCTGCCCGCTTGTAGTCTTTCAACTTCACGACTTCGCGCAAGTGGATCGACTGCGCCATGAAGTGCAGCGTGTCATCGACCTTCGCGTACGCCGGGAACCACAGCCCATCCACCAACTGCCGGTAGCCCACAAACATCAGCCGGATATCCATCGGCTTGTTCTTTTTAGGGCGGGCCGCGTCGGGCACGCTCTTGCCGCACAGCTTCACAATCTGAAAATCACGATTGTCGACCCAAATGCGGCCCTGAAAATAGCGCTTGTTCTTCTCTTCTTTCTTCGGCACCACGTGGAACACGTAGGTGTCCAGATCGTCAACGTGCTGCTGTCCCGCATAGGTCAGGGTATATTCCGGCACTTCGTCCGTGGTCAGGATCCACGGCATGAATACGCGGATGTCCTCCATATCTTCTTGGGTCAGCTGAACCCCGCGCAGCGTCGACTGCTCCGCATACGTCACTTTCTCTGAGCGTTTACCCTTGTCGTCGTACGAGATGGTCGAGATCTCGTGAAATTGCCCGTCGATCGCTCCCTTGTCGCCGAGCGTCTGCACCATCACGTCCTGGGTGTAGGTGTAGTGGTCGCGCGCCTGTTTGACCTTGGTTTCTTGCGCGGTGAATTTCTGGATGACTTCCGGCACCGTCATGGTTTTCGGCGCAGCCGTATCCAGCACGCCGTCGCCTTCGGCGCAGTCGGTTTGCGCCTGCGCGCTGGCGCTGAACAGCACCAGCAGGGCGATCGCCACCGCCGCGAATGAAGCCTTATCGCCCATCTTCGGAAACATACACCGCGGAAGCTCCCCACGCAAACCGATCGCGTAAGGGAGAAAAGAAAGAGCTTGAACCACGAAGGCCACGACGTATCACGAAGGAATTCTCATTTTTTTGTTGCCTTCGTGATACTCCGTGGCCTTCCGTGGTAAGCGGGTTTCCTTCCATGCCGCGCTTTCCCTTAAATGTGCAAAGTCTTGCGCCGCCCTCTCGATCCCCTGCGTAAGTCCAAGAATTTAAAGCATTTTAGGTTGGTATGGGGGTTGCATCCATCCCCATTAGATTCGGAACTAAACGCCATGAAAATCACACTCTTCGTCCTCTTCATTTTTTGTACCGCCGCAGCCTTCGGGCAGGCTGGACTATCCAACCAGCCGCAGGTTATTCAGTCTCCCAGCCATCCACTGCACGCCGCAGTGCATGAAATGGCCACCGAAAGTCCTCTGGTCGGAGGCAGCGGCTACACCTACGCCCAAGGCGAACGCCCGCTCTGGGAGTTCGGTCCAATCTCGGAGCCCACGCCTCTGGGCGACGTTGCCCGCGCCTACCGCAAGGAAAAGCTGGCCGCCAAGAAGGCCGAGATCGTCTTCGAAAAACAAGGCTCGTAGTCGAAACGAAGCGTGGAACCCCGGACGCCCTCGTCCCGGGAGAGCCGCATCTGCCGGCCGCATGCCTGATTCCCTGCAAACCTTCGCCTTCAAAACACCTCCCAATCCCATAATCCGCATCCAACCCTAGCGTCAGACAAGTACTCCGAGATTCCGGCGAAAAACCGCGCACTCTGTCCCGCGGGATTCGCGGGAGTGTACACTGCCCACAAGGGAGGGAACGTATTGATGAAGCCCTGCAAGGCGGACCTGGTCCGCATCGTTGTGATTCTGCTGTTTCTCTTGGCCACGGTCCCGGCCTATTGTCAACGAGGGACCCTCGGGATCGACGTAGGCCAGATCTCCGACCATTTCGCCGGCTTCTCGCCGGTCACCGCCGGCTTGTTGGACGTAAACGGGGAGTTGACGATCAAGGAACCCTCCGCCAAGAACGGTGGTCCCAGCATCGTCGCCGGCGGCGAAGTCCGCGAGCCTTTCGACACCAACAATCATGCCCGGGAGCTCGCCGTCTACGGTGGTTTGATGTTCGGGACCCACAACCTCTCCATCGGCGTAGACGCCCAGGTGCGCCGGATTTATCTGCCGCCAGCCGTGGAGAACGACGAAGTCTTTAATCGCGACAAGCTGGAACTGGTCCAGATCCCGCTCGTGGTCCGTTATAAATTCGGACCGAGCCAGCGCGCTTTTTTTGAGGCTCGCGGCGAGCCGGAGTTCAAGCCACACTACCTTACGAATGCGTCGACGGCGGCCTTGCCCAGTCCCGGATTCGACCACGGCTACACCCTGAAGGGAAGCGTGGGCTACAAGTTCGGCCAGTGGTACTACGTCCGAGGCAGCTACGAAACCCGCTACTTCAAGTTCGCCGCAACTCCCGGCAATCCCAACAACCTCTACAACTGGAAAAGCAATGTGATCAGCGGAGGCGTAGGCCTGACGTTCTGAAGGTCGCTCGCTGACCTTTCATCCACACCGCCGATAGAGAGAAACCGGGAAGGGCACGACTTTCCAGTCGTGCCAATTCCGCCCACCAAACAGGAACCGGCTTCGCTGGGTGCCCCGTCCTTGTCTCGCCGTTCTTGGGCGAGACAGGGCGGGGACTTTGATCCTCCAAATTTTCGCTGGTTGATATATACTGTCGATATATACTTGTGGAGGGGTTTCCATGCCCAAAACTGACATCGCCAAGCTCTTCCAGAACGGCCGCAGCCAGGCGGTTCGCCTGCCCAAAGAATTCCGCTTTGAGGGAGATCGCGTGCGCATCCGCCGCGTCGCGGAGGGAGTGCTGTTGGAACCGCTAATCCCGGACACGGCGCGCTGGTTTGAAGAACTGGACCAGTTCAGCGCCGAGCCATTTCCCGCACGCCGCCGCCGTCAGCCGGTCACGCCCAAGCGAAAGATTTTCTAAGTGGACTACCTGCTGGATACGAACGCCTGCATCGCGCTCATCAACGGGCAACCAGCGACGGTTCGCGCGCGAATACAGAAGGCGACCGCTGCCGGCGATCATGTGCTGGTGTCGTCGGTGGCCGTGTTCGAACTCTGGTACGGTGTGGCCAAGAGTGCGAAGCAGGAATTCAATCGCAAGCGGCTGGAGACTTTTCTTGCGGGGCCAATCCTTGTGCTTCCGTTCGAAGATACCGACGCGCGGGTCGCGGGATCGGTGAGGGCCACGCTCGAAGCCGCCGGCAAGCCGATTGGCGCGTATGACCTGCTGATGGCGGGGCAGGCCCTGCGGCACCACTTGACCCTGGTGACGGCTAACGTGTCGGAGTTCTCGCGGGTGAAGGGGTTGGTGTGGCAGGACTGGGCGAAGCCGTAAGGGCGAAAAGCGCGTCTGCCTGGACGGCCAGTCCCCTTTACTTTCAATAGGTTAGCTCCGTATAATCCTCCACAGAACCGCTAAACCCTTATTTTTCACCGTTCGTTGGGATATGGATGCGCCATTCCTTAGGGCTGCAATAGGATGGGTGCAGCCAATACCCAGGGAAAAGTGTAGTCGAGAATCGCATTAAGGGAATCCAGGTCGGTAAGGCCAGGAGCATTTCCCGGGGGAAACTGCAAGGGTTTGGATGATACTCTCAGGTTCATCTTTATCCAGGGAAAGGCTAGAAGCAGAAGCGATCTCGCAGGTTGTGGGATAGCACTAACCTTCTAAGGGGTTAGCGCCATCCAATTAAGAAACGAAAGCCAGAACCGAGAAGTTTTGGCCAAGAGCTAAAAGCCAGGAGCCAGAAGCTACCATGCGCAAGCCGATCAAGTACGTAGAGAAAGCAGCCGTCGTCGCCGCCAAAGGAACCTGGGCGGTATTCGAGCGCTTGAACCGCATCAAGCCGAATCCGTCGCCCACGCCGAAGTGGTCGGAAAAGCCGCTGCTCAAGTCGTACGAGAAATCGAAGCCGCCGCTGGGCTGGCCGCGGACGACCGATTCGCTGTGCCCCAAGTGCGTGCCGGAAATCCGGCAGCAGATTCTCGACGGGCACCTGCCGCATGAAGTGCTGATGAACGAGAAGGTCGGCGAGATCAAGGCGCAGATCGTCGAACGCGACGGCAAGATTCTGATGGTGAAGGATTGCCCGACCCACGGCCACTTCGAAGACGTGATGTCGATCGACACCGCGTTCTCGCAGCATCTCGAGGAAGTGTTTCCGGGGCGCGACATCGTGGCGCACAACGACGAGAAGTTGCATCATCACGGCTCCTCTACTGTGAAATATGGGCGCGGTTCGGTGCTCACCATCGACCTGACCAACCGCTGCAACATGATGTGCGATCCCTGCTTCATGGACGCGAACCAGGTGGGATTCGTCCACGAACTGACTTGGGAAGAAATCAAGACCATGCTCGACAACGCCATCACCATCAAGCCGCACCGGCAGATGAGTGTGCAGTTCTCCGGCGGCGAGCCCACGTTGTCGCCGTATTTCCTGGACGCGGTCCGCTACGCGCGCAAAGTTGGATACAACTCGGTGCAGGCCGCAACCAACGGAATCGAGTTCGCGAAGAGCTTCGAATTCTGCCAGCAGGCAGTTGAAGCCGGCATGCGCTACGCCTACCTGCAGTTCGACGGTATCGGCAACGCAGCCAACGCGCACCGGTTGGTCGGAAATTTGTTCGATGTAAAACTGAAGGCGATCGAAAACCTGCACAACGCCGGAGTGGAAATCGTTCCGGTCGTCACCATCGTGAATGGCATCAACAACGAGCAGGTCGGAAGAATCATCAAGTTCGCCCTCGACAATCCGAAGACGATCAGCTTCCTCAGCTTCCAGCCGGTCAGCTTCACCGGCCGCGACGAAGCCGTCACCGACGATCGCCGAGCGGCGCAGCGCTACACACTCTCACACCTGGCCCACGACGTAAAAAATCAAACCGGTCTGGGCGAGCCGACGCGCGACTGGTTCCCGATTTCGTTCATGGGAACGTTCAGCGACTGGGCCGACCTGATGCACGTCAACGACGTGAAAAACGACTGGGGCCAACTATCTTGCGGTTGCCATCCAAATTGCGGGACAGGGATGGCTGTCATGATCGACAAGGAAACTAAGGAAGCGGTTCCGGTCACGGCGTTCTTGAAGGGGGATCAGCTCGCGAAGGATATTGCGAAGGTCAACGATGCGGCGCGCGGAAAATTCTGGACTGTGTTTGGAATGGCGCTGTGTTTGATGAAGAACTACGATCCGTTCCAGGCGCCGACGCACTTCAAGATGATGGATCTGTTGAAGAAGTTCGACAAGAACTTCAATGCTACGGGCAAGAATTACGGGAAAGTTGGTCCGGACCGCACGGTGGAAGATGTGATGAAACGGCGGCAGGACCGGTGGAACTTCCTGTTCATCGCCGGGATGTGGTTCCAGGATCTTTTCAATTACGACTTCCGGCGGACTGAGCAATGCATTATTCCGTACGCGACGCAGGAAGGGGAAATTTCGTTCTGCGCTTACAACACGGGTGTGGGATGGCGGAACATCATTGAGAAGATGCACATGACGGCCACGCTGACCAAGTGGTACGAAGAGCATGGGCGGCACGAGATTTTTGCAGGCGGCAAGAAAGTGGACATGGAAGACGCCACGCACACTCTGCTGCTGCGCGACGATCTGGTAACGACCGAACTGCAGCACGATCTGGACAGCAAGGGCATCGCGAAGAATGCTCGCGAAGAGAAAGTGCGGGCGCGGGATGCGAAGCAGAAGCATGACGCCGATGCGAAAGCCGAGGCGCGTGGGCCGAAGATTAACGATGAGGCTTACAACGCACGCATGGCTGCGATGTATCGCGAAGTGGTGCTGAAAGAGAAGCCGGTGGTGGCTGAGAACGGATTCATTCCGCTGGGGGCGCTGACCAAGTCGAATGGGAACGGCAACGGCAACGGACACACTGCAGAAGCGGCGAAGCCGGAGATTGCGGAGCCGGTGGCGGGAGATTGAGCCCCTAGCTTCTAGCTAGTACCTTAGACCAAGACGGGCCGCCTGCGGGCGGCTCGATTCTTTTTTGGGGGTAAGAAATATACAAATTCGTGACATGGCGCTGACAATCGGCCGAGGGGGCGGGGGCTAGCATGGGGCGGCTGATCAGAGCAATGTGATTTGTGTGCGAAGAGGCTGCACCGTCACTCTCCTGCCTCTGATCGGGCAACTTCATGATCGGGCAACTCAAAGGAGATCCACATGCAACGTCGCACCGCTACTTTCGCACTTGGGCTGGGGCTCGCGCTGATGTTCGCTTCGAGCGCGGCCGTGGCACAGTACAAAATCACGAATCTGGTTTCGAATCAAACAGGACAGGCCAGGCACGACGATCCGCTGCTGGTGAATGCGTGGGGACTGGCGCGTTCGCCCGGCTCACCGTTCTGGATCAGCGACAACGGATCGGGATGGTCGACGCTGTACACCGGCGCCGGCGTCAAGCAAGGGTTGGAGGTTTCGATTCCGTCGGCCAACGGAAAAGGAACGGGACAACCGACGGGAATTGTGTTCAACGGATCGGGAGAATTTTTGGTGGGAGGTAACACGCCGTTCTTCATCTTCGCCACTTTCGACGGAGCCATCGCCGGTTGGGCGCCTTCATCGAATCCGAATGCGGCGATCATCGCGGTGAACAACTCGAGTTCGTTAACGCAGTACACGGGACTGGCGATTACGAATCACGCGTCGGGAAATTTTCTGTACGCGGCCGATGCCTGGAATAACAAAGTCGACATCTACGACGGCAATTGGAACTGGGTGAAGTCGTTCACCGATCCGACGATTCCGGCGGGGTATGCGCCGTTCGGGATTCAGGACATCGATGGGCTGTTGTTCGTGTCGTTCGCGGCGCAGTCGGGAGCGCCGGGCGGAGTGATTGACATTTACAGCGAAGATGGAACGTGGCTGAAGCAGGTGACCCAAGGGCCGCCGCTGAACCAGCCGTGGGGGTTTGCGGCAGCGCCGAAGAATTTCGGGCCGCTGAGCAACACGCTGCTGGTGGGGAACGACAACGGGGGAGCTTCGACGATCAACGCATTCAACGTGCTTACGGGGCAATTCGTGGGCACGATTAAAGATTCGGCCGGGAAGGCGATCACGATTGACCAGCTTTGGGGGCTCGAGTTTGGCGGGGGGACCGCAAAGAATGGGACTACGAATCAGCTTTTCTTCACGGCCGGACCGAACAACAGTCTGGCGGGAACGTTTGGGGTGATTACGTACGCTCCGTAGGCGGAAGCAGAGATGAGGGGATTTAACGCGAAGGCCGCCCGGGAAGGCGGCCTTTGTGTTTGCGGACTGGGGTTGTGCTGGAAGTTTCTATAGCCGCGCTTGGCTACTCTTGCGCTGAACCATCGCGGTCGGCGCGTGTCATCTTTGGCGCGATCAAGCGCATGTCGTTTGGTGGCACGAGAAGGCGAACGCAACTCCGTTTCCTCGTGCCCAACCAAAGAGTCCCTTCTTACGTGGTGACGAGTTCGTGCTGCTGTAGGGTCGAGGTAACAACGTCAAAGGTGTGAACCTGGGGCGTTCCCTCGATAAATCTTGCCAGAGTCTTCAACACTTGCGGATACAGGCTGGCGTTGTAGTTGTC
>Ga0181523_10004732_pt1 | contig 11603 bp, 12 predicted proteins | sample PEATcosm2014_Bin_43_FD_119752 | JGI IMG/M metagenome (GOLD analysis project Ga0181523, IMG submission 119752) | Peatland microbial communities from MTU Mesocosm Facility, Houghton, MI, USA - PEATcosm2014_Bin05_30_metaG | ecosystem: Environmental > Terrestrial > Soil > Wetlands > Peat | place... | reverse complement strand
CTGGTCGCGCCCATGCACTTCTGCGGACACTGCGTGAAGTGCCTCGCCGGCGTGCAGAACCAGTGCCGCGAGTTCACTGTGCTCGGCAACGGCGTCGACGGCGGCAACTGCGAGTTGATCGCCGTGCCCGCCGCCACAATGATTCACATTCCCGACGCGCTCGACTTCAATCAGGCCGCCAGCGTCCCTCTGGTATTCGTGACCGCGTGGCACATGCTGGTCGGGCTCGCCGGTGTACGTCCCGGTCAGACCGTGCTCGTGCTGGGCGCAAGCTCTGGCGTAGGCATCGCCGCCATCCAGATAGCCAAGCTGTTTCACTGCCGCGTCATCACCACCGCTGGCGACCAGGCCAAACTCGACAAGGCCCGCGCGCTCGGCGCCGACTACGGCATCAACCACTACCAGCAGAAGATTTCCGAAGAAGTCCGCAAGATCACCAACAAAGAAGGCGTGGACATCGTGGTCGAGCACGTCGGCGCCGCCACCTGGGACGAGAGCATGCGCTCCCTCAAAAGCGGCGGCAAACTGGTGACCTGCGGCGCAACCACAGGACCCACCGTCGGGCTCGATCTCCGCCATCTTTTCGCGCGCCAGTTGACCCTGCTCGGCTCCTACATGGGCACGATGGGCGAACTCAACGAAGTGCTGGGCCATGTTTTCGCGGGCCGGCTGAAGCCGGTGGTGGACCGCGTGTTCCCGCTGAGCGAAATCCGCGCGGCCCACGAATACATGGAAAAGAGTCAGATGTTCGGCAAAGTCATCTTGACCCCGTAGCCGGACGACTTACCGTTTCTTCTTCTTCTTCGCAGGCGTCGGCGTCGGTTTTTTCCCTCCGCCTCCACCCCCTCCGCCTGCTCCCGCCGTCGTGACGACCGTATTCTTCACCAGGTCGACGGTGAACCCGTCGACCACCTTGGCATTGGGTGTGGTGCCGGAAGAGTACGGCGCCGACATGTAGGTGCCGATGATCTGCGTCTTGCTCACTGCCAGCCGCAAGAATCCGAAATTGTTCGCGTCGTATTGCTCAAGCGTCAAGCCGCTCGCGAGCGTCAAGGGCGCCTTGGGAAGCGCTCCGTTCACCTGCTGCATCGGGCCGAGCTTGGTGTATCCGCCCGCACCGGCCACGACGTAGGGAATCTGAACCTGACCTTTGGGCCCGGCCACCGCATTCGTGAATCGTTGATAATTGTGCACGTGCCCTGACAGCACCAGGTTAGGGTAGCGATTCGTTGCCTTGAAAGCGCTCGTCAGAACCTGGTCCGCCACGCTGCTGCCGCTATGCTCGTTATCCCCTGAGAATGGCGGATGATGAATGGTCACAATCAACGCGCGGTTCGGATCGGCGGCCTTAAGTTCCCCCTGAAACCATGCGACCTGGTCGGGATGAATCTCGGCCTCGTCTTCGCCCACGTTGGAAAACAGGCCGATGATGGTCGCGAATGGAGTCGTGAATGTCCAATAAACATTCGGCAAGTCCAGCGGCGTTCGCGTCGTGCCCGTTTTGTTTGAACCGGGCTGGCTGGGATCCTTCGCCATAAAGTTCTGCACCCAGCCGTCGAGCGGAGTCTTGTTCGGATCTCCCGGACCATCCGTCGGGTCATCCGGCTGGCAATCATGGTTGCCCGGAATCGACACGATGAAGCCGGGATAGTCCTTGTACGTCAGGTAATAATTATCCGGGTACTTGATGATGTCGCCGGCAAAGTAAATCACATCGCCGAGGTGATAAAAGAATGCCGGCTTACTGTTGGCAGGCAGGCCTTGCGCATCCTGGGTCATCATGTCTGCGACAAATACCTGCTGCTGGCCCCGATAGTCCCCGGTATCGCCGACGGTGTGAAACACCATCACTCCAGCGGTGGTGATCTGCTGGACGTCAGCAGCCGTCAGCAACTGCGACAGATCATACCGGTAGGGGGACGGCCCGTTGGGCGCAGGCAATGGCTGAAAGGGATAACTCGGCAGCGCAGTGTGGGCCACTTGCACTTGCAGCCTGGCACCCGAGATCGGAGGCTGATGGCTGCGCCGTTTGCGCGCGCCGTGACCGGCGCTGAAGGAATTGAGCGGACTCATAATCTTCTCCTTGCGTCTGTTCGTGAAGGCGCCGCCCGTCCTTTACACACCTATGCTTCGCACTTTCGGTGCGCAGGGCGCAGTTATCAATTCACACCGCACTGAGATGCAGAGTTACCGGGGCCGAGAAAAGACCAACAAGGGGAAGTTTCGCAAAGCTTACCGCAACAACAGGGCTTGTCAAGCGTATTCTGGAAACTCAATGAAGCGAACTGAACCACGATTTGTCATCTGTATCAAGAACAAGGACTACGCTGCGTCGCTCGAACTGCGGAAGCTTTACCAGGTTGTCGCCGATGACGCTGCGGCCAAGCTTCACCAGATTCGCGTAATTGACGAATCAGGGGAGGACTATCTCTACCCCGAACAGTACTTCGTGTCGGTTCAGCTTCCACAGTCAGCGGAGAGAGCAGTGCGTCGCGCGGCCGGTGCCAGAGGGTAGATGCAATTTCAGGTCGGCCTCTCGCTTCTGATGCAACGCCACTTGGTTTAGAATTGGCTTATGGCCCCTGAGCTGAACTTCGGACCCTACGTCGACATCGAGAACGGCACCAAGACCGTCAAGGACCTCACCTTCGGCAATCCCACGCCCGAGGGAGTCGTGCTGACCACGCTCGACTCCGCGGTCAACTGGATGCGCAAGAGTTCCATCTGGCCCATGACGTTTGGTCTGGCCTGCTGCGCCATTGAGATGATGTCCATGGGCGCCTCGCGCTTCGATATTGCCCGCTTCGGCGCCGAAGTCTTTCGCCCGTCCCCGCGCCAGAGCGACCTGATCATCATTGCCGGCCGCGTCTCCAACAAGATGGCCCCGGTCATCCGCCAACTCTGGGAACAGATGCCTGAGCCCAAGTGGGTCATCTCCATGGGCGCGTGCGCGACTTCGGGTGGAGTCTTCCAGAACTACGCGCTGGTGCAGAGCGTCAACCAGGTCATTCCCGTGGATATCTACGTTCCCGGCTGCCCGCCGCGGCCCGAGCAGCTCATCTACGCCATCACGCTGCTCCAGGAAAAAATCCAGAAAGAGCGAGGCACCATCAAGAAAGCGCTGAACCTGACCTAAGACGTAAAGATGTAAACGACGGCTCATCGACGCGCCCGACCTCGGACCTCAGACCTCAGACCCCCGCAAAGCCAAAACCCCAAAACCGCAGCCCGATCCTTTTCGAACAGCGTTATAATGTCCCGAAGTCGCCCTGGGGTGTTTTATGCAACGTCTTCGCGTCGCCTGCCTCCTGTTGCTTCCAGCTCTTCTTTCGGCGATCTTTGTCAGCGCACAGACTTCCAGTCAAGTTCCGTCGCAAGCGAATCCCCCTGCTTCGACGGCGACAGCCCCGGCTCAAACCTCCGCGCCACCCATCCCCGCCCATGCTCCGCACATGACCAAGCAGACGCGCTTTGAAATCATCCGCGACTTCGAGACGCAACTGGTTTACGCGCGCACCGTTTTTCCCATGGGCACCAAGGGCATCAAGCTGAAAGACGGCGTGACCACCCCCAACGGGGTGGAGTTGCAACAGGATCTCGCCCTCTTTGGACCTGCCGTCAGGCCGGGCGATCCCTCCCGCATCTCGTTTGTCCAGATTAAGGGCGACTACATTCATCTCGAAATCAACGGCGGGCCGGTTCGCCACAGAAAGTGGTACCAGCGCATCGAGGTCAGCGGCACCGGTGGCGTTCCGGTCACCGGCACGCAAGAGGAGTTGCCGCCCAATCCCCACGGAAGCTATCTCGACGTTTACTTCGATAAATATGTTCCGGAAATGAGCGCGCAGCAGCTGCGTGAGGTTCTACTGCCCGCACTCGATTTCAACGCCAAGAACAAAGAGGAAGCGTATCTCAACACCGTGCCTCCCAAGGTGAAACAGGCGATTCAGACGCACCGCGTGCTGGTTGGAATGGACACGGAAATGGTGTTGCACGCCAAGGGCAAGGCGCCCAGAAAAGTGCGCGAGCGCGATGGGGAGACCGAATACGAAGAGTGGATCTACGGCGAGCCCCCGGCGGACGTGGACTTCGTCCGCATCGTGAGTGGTGAAGTGGTGCGCGTCGAAACCATGAAGGTCGGCGGCGAGAAAATTGTGCGCACCGAAAAAGAAGTCATCCTCGACAAGTCCGAGAAAGACAAAGATACGGAAGCCAAAAAAGAGCAGGAGGACCGTCCGGCCAATGCCCCCAGCCTGCGCCGTCCCGGGGAAGACCCCACCGAGGTTCCCCGGCCCTCCGACAGCCGGTCGCCACTGCCCATCGCCGTGCCCGACGGGCCGCAGCCCACGCCCCAGCAAACGCCGGGACCTCCGGGCCCAGGCTACACCGCAGCGGGCCAGCGCTGAAGCAAAGTGTAGGGCGGACCCCCTTCGACTTCGCTCAGGGCAAGCTCTGTCCGCCGAATGCCGCTACCAACGCAACCCTCAGGTAAAAACGGCAGTGGGACCTGAGAACGAGCCGAATCTATTTCGAAGCCACATTCGCCCCCACATCCGCGAATGAGAAGGCCAACGAAACGTTGCCATACTCCTGCCCATCCACTTCCACATAAGGATAGACAAAATAGTTCAGCGGCTTGCCGTCTTGCGCAGGATTCAAGCGCAGGTCGCGGCCCATGCTGAACTGCACCCGGTTCACATCGTGCGATCCGAAGAAGTAGTCGTGCTTCTCCTGGTGCTTCCAGGCTTCGGAAATGTCGACGGGAATCCAGCCCTTGCCGTCGATGTAAAAATCGGACCAGCAATGGTAGCCCGCGATCTCGGCGGAATGTTTGTCGGGCGGCATCGGGAACCCGATCTCGAAGCGGGCGGGAATACCCTGCGACCGCGCCATGGCAATGAATAAGGAATGGAAGTCGGTGCAGTTGCCCTTCTTGGCGTCGCAAGCGTAGAGCACGTCGCCGTGTCCCCAGCCGGTTCCGGTCTTGTCGTACTTCATGGTGGTGAAGACGTAGTCGTAAATGGCGCGCGCCTTGTCGAGCGGTTGCGTCTTGCCTTCAGTTACTTTGGCCGCGAGGTCGGCAGGCAGGCCGGTGATGGGCACCAGCGCGTCGGGCTGCAAGTCTTGTTCGCGCTCCTTGCCTGTTAGCGCAGCGGGAATCAGGTGCAGAGCCGGATTCAGCGCCAAGCGTTCACGCCGCACCGCGTCGTATTCCACGCTGAAGTGCAGTTCCGGCTGGGTCGCGCCGCGGGTCTCGGCAAAATAAATCTCATTGCCATATTTCGACTCGCGAGTTTTCCGCACCGGCAGATCGCCCTTCGCCGAGACGACCTTCACTTCCTGATAAGCGTCGGACTGGGCCGCCGGAATCCAGATGCGCACCTTCTTGCCCGCCGGCAAATTCTTCACCGTGAAATCGTAGTGCAAGGTGAAGTGGCGCGAATCCTGAGCAGCAGAGGTTAGAGCGAAGGCAATAAGCAAAAACAGTAAAACGCAGAGCTTCCGCAGCATAGGCATCTTCCTCTTCGTGTCCTCAACGGGGAACTGAGAACGGAGAACTGGTTTTGGGAAACGACACACGGGCGTCTTAGAGGAAGCGCCGTCAAGTGAAGCCGCGCTTTGGGGTGAGACCGCGAAGCCTGCGCATAGGCAAAAGGATGCGGGGCAAAATCGCCGCGATGCGGTATTTTACCAGCACTCGATCTCATACGGTTTCCTTCGCGTAACTTCGTGTCCGGAGCCTGCCCTGAGCGGAATCGAAGGGTGGTTATGCCTTTGCCTTCCGCGTCAAACCGCAACCACATCCGGTAAAATGCCTGCATGCCCGCCGCCATCCAATGCCGCGACCTGCGCAAGACCTATGACGGCAAAGTCGAAGCCGTGCGCGGCCTGAACCTCGAAATCCAGCCGGGCGAATGTTTCGGCCTGCTCGGGCCCAACGGGGCGGGGAAGACCACGACCATCGAAATTCTGGAAGGCCTGTCCGAACCCACCTCGGGCGAAGTCTCTATCCTCGGCCACTCCTGGCGCGAGAATGAACGCGAAATGCGCGAGTGGCTGGGCATCTCGCTGCAGGAGACGCGCCTGTCGGAAAAACTCACCGTGCGCGAGACCGTCGAACTATTCGCCAGCTTCTACCGCGAGCCGCGCTCGTCCGACGAAGTGCTCGAGCAATTGCAGCTCACCGAGAAAGCCGACTCCTGGGTCGGCAAGCTTTCCGGCGGCCAGCGCCAGCGCCTGGCCGTGGCCACCGCGCTGGTCTGCAATCCGAAAATTCTGTTTCTCGACGAGCCCACCACCGGCCTTGATCCCCAGAGCCGGCGCCAGTTGTGGGACATTATTCGCGCCTTCCAGCGCGACGGCGGCACCGTGCTGCTCACCACCCATTACATGGACGAAGCCGAGCGCCTCTGCGACCGCCTGGCCATCGTCGACCACGGGCAGATTATTGCCGAGGGTTCGCCCGCCGACTTGATCGAACGCCTCGGCGGACATCATGTAGTCGAATTTTCCGTGAGCGGTTCCAATGGCGCGGCCTCGGCCAACGAAACTTGGCGCGGATTGCCCAGCGTCGAATCGGTTCGCGAAGACGATGGCCTCGTCGCTTTAAATGTGAAGCAGCCGCATTTAACCATCCCTGCGCTGCTCGATGCCATCGACCGGCAAGGAACTCAGTTGCAGCATCTGACCACGCGTCAGGCGAGCCTCGAAGATGTGTTTGTGCGTCTGACGGGACGGCATCTGCGCGAAGAGTAAGACGAAGGATAAGGAGTCCGATGAAGTTCACAATCAAGTTCGCGGCTTTGAGCGTGCTGTCGCTATCGCTATCCATGCTGGCCGTCTCCGCGGCACAATCCGATGCCCCGGAGGCTTTTCCTCCCTTCGAGCAATGGAAGGCCGCCGTGCTCGCTGCCGATGCGCCCAGACTCAAGGCCCTCTACAGCACCGATCCCGCCGCGCAGATGAGAATCAAAACCGTGATGCACGATGCCGACGCCGACACCAGCTTCTGGCTCGGCCTCAAGCCGCGCAGCATGAAGGTGGAGATCGTGCGGCTGATTGTTCGGCCCACGCGGGCGAACGTGATCTTTCGCGCCGACGTGGTCAGCGGACTGCCCAACGGACAAAACGTAAACCTCACCGACGATCAAACCTGGATGAAGCAGGGCGATCAGTGGCGCATGGTGTACGCCGAGCGCACCGACGCGCCGCGCCTGCCCCAGCCCGCCGACATGAAAAAGGATCTCTACCCGGCCAACGTCGACGCCCGCGCCGAGATCAAGGAAGCGGAGGAGAAAGCAGCCAAAGAGCACAAGCGCCTGCTGCTGGTCTTCGGCGCGAATTGGTGCTTCGACTGCCACGTACTCGATCTGGCATTTCATGGCAAGGAACTGGCGCCGATTGTCGACGCCAATTACGAAGTGGTGCACGTGGACATCGGCCCGGATGGCAAGAAGAACGCCGACGTCGCCGGCCAGTTCGACGTCTCGCTCGACAAGGGAGTTCCGGTCATGGCGGTGGTCGAGGCCGACGGTAAAGTGGTTGTGAGCCAGAAGAATGGTGAAGTGGAAGACGCCCGCGGGCTCTCGCCGGAATATTTGGCGGAGTTCTTGAATCAGTGGAAACCTCAAGCTCGGTAGAGACCGAGACAAAGATAGTATGAGCGTGGCACAAGAAACTCCGGCCAAAGTCGAAAAGACCCCGCCCGTCGCACCGCGCCGCAACGGCCGCTGGGCGGGCTACAGCCATCTGCTGATGGCGCGCCTGCTCGAACTCAAGCGCGAGCCGGAAGTCGTTTTCTGGGTCTTTGTATTCCCGCTTCTGCTCGCTCTCGGCCTGGGTATAGCTTTCCGCAATAAGCCCGGAGATGCCACCTCGGTCGCCATCGTCGCGGGAACCGGGGACGCACAAGCGCTCCTCGCCCATTCGCCGCAGCATGAACTTTTCAAGATTCAGGTGCTGCCAGCCGCGGAAGCGCAGCAGGGATTCCGTCTCGGCAAGTTCGATCTCGTGATCGAGCCCGACGGCAAGGGCGGCCTGGAATACCGCTACGATCCGGCGCGTCCCGAGAGCGTGCTGGGCAAATCCGAAGTCAATGATGCGCTGCAATCCGCCGCCGGGCGCAAAGATGTAATCACGACCACGGTAGTGACTTCATCCGAGCCGGGCTCGCGCTACATCGATTTCCTGATTCCCGGCCTGCTCGGCATGAACCTGATGAATTCCGGGATGTGGGGCATCGGCTTCGCGCTGGTCGACATGCGCCAGCGCAAGCTGCTCAAGCGCTTCGTGGGCACGCCCATGCGCCGTGGAGATTTCCTGCTGGCCATCATGACCAGCCGCCTGTTGCTGATGGTCATCGAAATCGGCCTGCTCCTGGTGTTCGGCGTTCTGTTCTTTCACATGCGCGTGCTCGGGTCGGTATTTTCCATCGCCGCGATCGGCGGCTTGGGCTCGCTCACCTTCGGCGGCGTCGGCCTGCTCACCGCCAGCCGCGCCCAGAAAATCGAAAGCATCAGCGGCCTCATCAACCTGGTCATGATGCCCATGTGGATTTTTTCCGGTGTCTTCTTTTCCTACGAACGTTTTCCCGCCGTGATCCATCCCCTGATCAAAGCGCTGCCGCTCACCGCCTTGAATGACGCGCTGCGCGCCAGCATCCTCGAAGGCACGCCGCTATTCCAGCAGTGGCCACGTTTGCTGGTGCTGGGCCTTTGGGGTGGGATTTCGTTTGTGCTAGCTCTGAAGTGGTTCCGCTGGACTTAGAGGTTTAGTAGTGAGCCCGGATTTGTCGCAGCGGCGTCCCGAGATCGCGCTCCAGTTGCCTTAGCTGTTCTGTGGGCACTTCTTTTTGCTGTGGGCCACGCGCTCTTAGTTGACAGCGGGCGAATCCGGCGGCGCTGCGATAGTCCAGATCGTTGAGAGAGGTCGCAAAGCCACAGCAGGGGGTCACCGTCTTCAAGTTCATGAACCGCTGCTCGCACGACTTATTCATGGCTTCCTGCCACCACGCCGTTTGCAGTTCCGCGGCGCACTTCGGACAGCAGACGCGCTCGAAGTTCTGACCCTGATCCACAAACGCGATTTCTTCCGTCACGAAAGCCTCGATCTCCCGCGCGTCCGGCATATACTGCGCAAAAAGATTCCTAGCCTTCTCAAGAGCTTCACCAGAAGGTACAAACTCAGGGCTCGTCGGGATGAGAGTGATGAAGTGCTCGGACATTCAGGTAGTAGCCCCGCTCCGGCCCCGCTCGCAAATCCTTGGGAGAAGTTACGAACGAGGCCGTCTGCGGTGCTTGCGACAATAACTGCAGTTACGACTTGACTAGCTTGGCAGCAGCTTTCCGCACTCTTGCCCAGCGTAGTCGTTGCGCATCGGCGATCCGCTTGCGGGCTTCTTTGCTCAAAGTACGTCCTGTCCTCTTGAGCTTCTTTCCGCCAGCGTGGCCGAGCGCGTCCAGCGCTTTCCCCACTCTTCCCATCTCTCGTTCGAGACGGGAGTACTCGTTCTGCAGGGAAGAGACTACCTTGTTCAGGTTGGTCATGTATTACCCCCTCATAAGTCGAGGCTAACATGAGTCAGCCAGAAAATTCCAAAAATTAGAGGCTTGCGCGAGTGAAGTTCCACTTCGAGACTGGACAAAGCATAGGTCTACTGTGGATTCGAATCGACAAACAAGAATCCATCCACCTTGCCCAAGTCGTCGGTCTCGCGGTTGAAGACCACCTCGCGTCGCGAATCGGAATAGCGTGTATCCCACAGCAGAAACTTGTGAATCATCGTGCCGGTTTGCTCTCCCGAGTCTGGGTTGCCGGTGGCCGTCCACTGATAAACGATGCCGTGCACCACATAGACGCGCGAATTCCACTGCATGAGCGCGGCATGATGATTCTGAAACCAGGTGATGAGCATGCCGGAATTAACTGCCTCCGTGGCGGAATAAGTCGCGGTCACCATAATAGGTCGGCCATCGCTTAAGAAATGCCGCCCTTGCAGCTTGCTGGCAACATCTTTCAGCGACTTCGGGTCGGCTGCCCCGGCACTATCTTCGAGGGCCGAGTCTTTGCCGCAGCATACTTCACGATCGTGGAAGATGGTATCGAGCGAGGTCAGCATCACGTCGGCGCGGTGCGGCGACCGCGCCATTAACGACGGCAGGTCGCGCACCTCGATTACCTGATCCTGATAGAGCACTTGTCCCTGCGCGCAGCCGCACGTCGCCAGGCATGACACCGCGAGTTTCGCGAGAATCCAGCCGTACGAACGAAGCTTGTTCACGCCTCACCTCCAGAAATCTATTGCGGAGCTACCGTCAACAGTAGTACTCCCGCAACCTTGCTCCAATCGTCGGTATCACGATTGAAAACCACCTCCCGCCGCGGGCCGGAATACCGCGGGTCGACGAGAAACAGTTTGTGGATCATGAACTGGCCGCTGGCGTCGTCATTCCCAACTGCGTCGAACACGGCTCCGTAGAGTACGTAGAGATGGGAGTTCCACACCATCACCATGGCGTGTTTTTCCAGCAGCGAACCAAGAATGCGAGAGGAGATATCGATCCCGGGCCCGTCCGGTGGAACTTCCGCCGTAATCTGGATTCGACGGCCGTCGCTCAAGATTTGCTTTCCTTGTACTTTGGACGCAACTTCTTTCAGGGACAATGGATCGGCGGCTAGCGCTCGATCTTCCAAGGCCGAGTCTTTGCCGCAACACACGCTGGGGTCGTGGAACACGATGTCCAGCGAGGTCAGCAGTACATCCGAGAGGTCGTGAGAGCGGGCCGTCAGCGCGGGCAGCTGAGGAATCCGGACCTCCTCATTGGCGCGATAAACTTGCCATTCCCGATTCCGCTGGCTGAACGCACAGCAGGGAACCAGCATCAACAGCAACCATCCAGCGCAGCGAAGCTTGCTCATAAACCACCCCGCTTACATCTCAATTGTAGGTGGTTCGAACGGCCTCGGAACGAGCTTTGCCTAACTTTACATCCGTTCAGCCATGGTTCTTAGTAACTAATCCGGCGATGTCGCACCACTAACGGAGAATTTTCTACCGCCCGATGGTCGGTAGAAACTTCGGCGCCTGCCGCGCCTTGGTGGCCTGCTCGAACGAGTATGCCAGCTTGATCAGCGTGGGTTCGCTCCAGGCGCGGCCGAAGAATGAAATCCCCACCGGCAAGCCAGAAAGAAATCCAGCAGTCACATTAATATTAGGATAGCCCGCCACCGCGGCCGCATTCGAACTGCCTCCCGCCACGTGGTCGCCATTCACCAAGTCCGTCAGCCACGCCGGCCCACCGGTCGGAGCCACTATAGCGTCCAGGCGATACTTATCCATGAGCGCGTCAATACCTTCGGTGCGCGCCAGTTGATGATTCTTCGCCAGCGCATCCCCATACGCTTTGTCGGTAAGTGGTCCCTTAGTCTGCGCCTTCAGAAACAAGTCTTGCCCGAAGTACGGCATCTCCTTCTGCCGGTTGCGGTCGTTGAAATCGATAATGTCCTGCAGGGTGCGCACCGGCGCACCGGGTCCGAGCCGCGCCAGATAGGCGTTGAGATCCGCTTTCAGTTCGTACATAAATACCAGCAGTTCGCTCTCGTCG
>Ga0181523_10004730_pt1 | contig 11606 bp, 5 predicted proteins | sample PEATcosm2014_Bin_43_FD_119752 | JGI IMG/M metagenome (GOLD analysis project Ga0181523, IMG submission 119752) | Peatland microbial communities from MTU Mesocosm Facility, Houghton, MI, USA - PEATcosm2014_Bin05_30_metaG | ecosystem: Environmental > Terrestrial > Soil > Wetlands > Peat | place... | reverse complement strand
TGTCCGGCAAGTTCTGGAAAACGCTAAGCTTAGGCAGAGAAGAGGCCTCGCGGCTTTGCCGTTCCAGACGAGAAGCCGCTGGCATCATGCGACTGCGCTAGGCGAAGCAACTTCAGACAAACGATTGTCTAGACATTATTCGAAAAATTTCTTCTTGACAACGGCATCTTGGATGATGCCAAATACCTCAAATTGTTGGGGTGCTTTTTCGTTGTCTCTTGAGTAAACGTCTGTCTTAGTCGAGCCTTTGCGGCATTTCGGTCGCAGAGGAAACGACGTTTGTTCAGAGACGGTAGTCGCTCCCGCTGTTTTGGGTTCCTCCGGGACCTGCCTCCCGAATGTAGGTCTAGGAGCTATCGAACGGCGATCTCGGCAGCCTTGTCTTTAGACAAGGTAGGAGGAAGCTCTATGCGGCATTTCGCACAGGCGTTTGGTCGTGCGCTCGCTATTGCGGCCCTGCTCTTGGTTATTGCCACCCCGCTTTTCGCGCAATCCGAACAAGGAGCCATCTCCGGCACTATTCTCGACAGCAGCGGCGGAGCTGTGCCTGGCGCGGAAGTAACCGCAAAAGGGGTGACCACCGGTACGCAGTATAGTGTGACCTCCTCTTCCACGGGAGCGTACCGTTTCGCCAACATGATTGTTGGCGCCTACGATCTTTCCGTGACCGCGACAGGTTTCAAGGTCTCCAGTCGGACCGGTGTCCTGGTGCAGATTGACACCACCAATTCCCTCGACATCACTTTGCAACCGGGCGATGTGAAGGAAACCCTCACGGTCGTGGCGGATGCCCCGATGATCCAAACGCAGACTTCGGATGTCGGCACAGTCGTGGATATGCGGCAGATCGAAGAGTTGCCGCTATCGGTCTCAGCGAGCGGCCAGAGTTTCTTGCGTTCGCCGGAAGCTTTTGTGTTCTTGACACCGGGCACAGCTGGACCCGGGACGAACAGTGACCACGGGTCAGCTGGGACCTTCGAGACGAAATTGGCCGGTGGTCAGAATTTTGGTACCGAAGTCATCTTTGACGGCGTAAGTACCTCGCGTATGGATACCAGTTCGGCGTTCGACCAAACGGCACCGTCCGTCGAAGCGTTGGCCGATTTTAAGGTTATGGTTTCGACAATCCCCGCGGATTACGGACGGACATCGGGCGGTATTGAGAGTTTCGGAACGCGATCTGGAAGCAATTCCTTCCACGGAGCGGCCTTCGAACTGTTTCGGAACACAGCCTTGGATGCCAACTCCTGGTACAACGACTGGGTGAACGCAAACGCGTCGATTCTGGGATTTACGGCCCCAAAGCCGAGTGACCACAAGAATGACTATGGCGGCACATTTGGTGGCCCGGTTTGGATCCCCAAGTTGTACGACGGGAGAAACAAGACATTCTTCTTCTTTGCTTGGGAGCAGTACCGCCAAAAGGTGGGGTCAACTGTGACCTCAACCTTGCCAACGATGGCGGAGCGGCAAGGCGACTTTTCGGCTTTGCTTGGCTCTGAAGTGATGAGCAACGGTAGTCCGGTGATTAACCCTTGTACCGGGCAGCCGGTTCTGCAAGGACAGATTTTTGATCCCAGCACGACCCAGACAATTGGCGGCGTGCAGTGCCGCAGTCCGTTCCCGAATAACCAGATTCCGACATCCGATTTCAGCAAAGTTGATCAAAAGGTTTTGACCTATTTGCCTACCCTGCCCGCGAATGCACCTCTGATAAACAATTTTATCTACAATGGAACGAACTCAAATTTGGATACGGCCATGACGGTGCGCATCGACCAGAATCTTGGTGCCAATGACAAATTCTTCTTTACCTACAACAAGAGAGATTACGAAGCGCCGAATGGTGCCAGCAATTTACCGGGACCACTCAATAATAATTACCTCAATTCCAATATAACCTGGTATTACCGGTTTGGATGGGATCATGTCTTTGGCGACAATATTGTGAACCACTTCGTCGCCGGCCTGAATCGCATCTATCACTTCAGTTTAGGAGCGAGTGTCACGGGTGTCGATTGGAACCAGGTGTTGGGTATCGGGAATGCCACTGGTGAAGTTTTTCCGCAGTTCGGATTTAATGGAAGTCCCAACGGTATCGGTTATGTCGGTTTTAGTACGCCACAGAATAATGGCGATATTCCGAATAGCTTGGTACTGAACGACAGTGTCTCCTGGGTAAAAGGCCGGCATACGTTTCGAGCTGGTCTGGAGTGGAGAAGTTACCAGTTCTCGGTTCCGAGCGAGGCCTACACCTCACCATCTTACAGTTTCTACAATTACCAGACGTCCTACACGCCCGGCGACATCCACACGGGCGATCCCTTTGCGAGTTACATACTTGGTGCGCCGCAACAGGAGACGTTGACGGTCTATTCCCACTATCCCCGATGGGACGCGACCTACTTTGCGGCGTATGTGCAGGATGACTTCAAATTCCGCAGAGACCTCACACTCAATCTCGGATTCCGGTACAGCATTGACACGCCTAGGTCGGAGGCCGACAGCGCCCAATCGAACATCAATCTGAACGCCTACAATCCGGGGACACCGGGGCAACTGGGTGCCTTGGTGTACGGCGCGTTTGCATCGCTTGGAAACACCTATTTCAAGAACTTCGGTCCGCGCGTCGGTTTTGCCTATGCGCCCGATGAATTGTTCGGACATATCCACAACATCGTGGTGCGCGGTGGGTACACTATTTACTACGCGCCGCTCGTGTATTCAGACTTTGGCGGATCGTACACCAGCGGTGCAACCGCAAGTCCCAATTTTCAGTCGGTGGACAATTTCAGCGCGCAACAATCCCCGGATGCGGGCTTCCCGGCGTATACACCGCCGTCCAACAGCCAGGACCCCACCCTCCAGAATGGACAAAACCCCAATTATGTAGCACCGCAATACGGCAAACCGGGAATGGTGCAGAATTGGAACCTGGAGGTCCAACACCAGATAGCACCGGACTTGATCTTAAGCGTCGGTTACATCGGACTGCATTCCACTCGGTTGCACTCTGCGCTCGCGGGGGTTGACGATCTGAACCCGAGTTTTTACAACCTGAACGGTGCGTCACCTTCCTGCGGATCGGGCGCTACCACCTATGGCCCGAGTGTTCTAACGCAGCCCTATAGTAGTTGCCAAGGGCAGGCGGCGCTGGCGAACCTTGGTGTCACGGTGCCTTCCTGGTTCCCCACAGTGTATCCCGCCAGTGCCGGCGGAGCTACCGTGGCGCAGGTACTGCGGCCCTATCCCCAATACAACGGGATTACCACAAATGGCGGGATTGAGAACCTCGGGCAGTCCACCTACAACGCCGGGATGGTCAAGCTGGAGCGGCGATTCCGGAATGGCCTGAACCTTTTGGCCTCCTATACATTTTCGAAGACGCTGACGGATGCGGACAGCACTTATCCCTTATTCACGTCATTCAATTCTGGGGTCTGGGCGCAGGATTCATTCAACTTGAAAAACAGCAAGTCCGTCAGCTACCAGGATGTCCCGCAAATCTTTGTTCTCAGCTACCTGTATGAACTGCCGGTAGGGCCGACCAAGAAGTTTGTTAACAAAGGCGGCGTTGTCGGCAAAATCGTAGGCGGCTGGCAAGTGGGAGGAGTGCAGCGTTACCAGAGCGGATCGCCGGTATCGTTCGGTTGCAGTGCTACAAGCATCCCGGGAAACAGCGGAGATATTTGCTTCGACCGTGTCAGCGGACAACCGTTCCTCGCGCCGACCTCGGGATCCTTCAATGGCCCGGACGCCTATATCGCATTACTGACGGCCCGGCAGAACAATCCAAGCGGGAATTACGGATACGGCATTGGGCAAACCTTGCCGCCCGGAGCAGTAGCCTACTTCAATACCGCAGGATTTGCAGACACCAACTCCGCTGCCAACTTGACCGCACGCGGGTATGCGTTTGGGAACATTTCGCGAACCTTGGGCAACATACGAAGCGCGGATTACTACAACGAGGATTTTTCTGTCATCAAACGAACACCGATTTTCGAAGGGCAATCGATTGTGTTCAAAGCCGAATTCCTCAACGCCTTCAACCGGCATACGTTCTCAGTCCCGGATTCAGGTCCATATGACAGCACATTTGGAATACCGGGGGGCGGAGGTTCCGGGATGATTGTGAACGCGCCCAAGGCGGTCCAACTGCAATTAAGGTACGAATTCTAAGGACAAAACATAAATCGTCGAGGAAACAACGACACAGAAATCCTCCTGTCACCACCCCTGGCAGGAGGATTTTTCTTGGTTGGCTTATATGAGTACCTTGCGGCAAGGTATAAGATGTGATGGCAGACCTATCATGAGCAGATACGAGGATTCGAAACGTTTGAGTGTACCGAATACGCGGGTGCCCCGACTGTTGAGAATTCGATTCTGTGGGGCATTGGTCGGTGTTTTTGCACTACTGCTAGGAGATGTCTCAATTCTTGCCCAGAACTCGCCAGCCATGACAGAGGAATACCAGCAGGCAGTGGCCGCCATGCGCGCTGGACGCTTGGATGAAGCGGAAGCGAGTTTCCAGAAGGTAGTCAAGATGAATCCTAACCTACCAGAGGGTTTTTTTAACCTCGGTCTGGTCTTGGAGCAACAGAGAAAATATGACGAGGCGGTGGCCAGCTTCGAGAAGTCACTTGCGTTGAGGCCACGGATGCGCGGGGCCAACCTGTTTCTCGGATTAGCAGAATATCGTTCGAACCATCTTGAGAAGGCGGTGACGGCACTCAAGAAGGAAGCTGCTGCTTACCCGAAAGACGCAGCAGCATGGATGTGGATTGGTGTGGTGCGTTTGGCGCAAGACCAACCGGAAGAAGCGGCCGAAGCACTGGACAAAGCTGCCAAGCTCGATCCCAAGAACATTGACATCCTTTATCACCGTGGTAGAGCACACTTGCTGGTTTCGAACGATAGTTATACGGAAATGTTCCGGATCGATCCAAAGTCTTGGCGCGTTCATCAGGTACTTGCGCAAACTAATGCGGAGAGTGAGCACCACGAAGATGCTGTGGCGGAATATCTCGCGGCGATCCAGTTGGCTCCCACGCAGCCGGGACTACATGAGGAACTGGGCTCGGAATATCGCATCCTCGTAAAGATACCGGAGGCGGAAGCTGCGTTTCGGAGGGAACTGGAAATCAACCCCGATAATGTCACGGCAGAATACAAACTGGGCGTCATCGCTGTTGAACAAGGAGACGGCGCTGAGGGGAAGAAACTTATCGAGGAGGCTTTAAAAGTAACGCCGGGATTGCTGAATGCCGATTACAACCTAGGCCGCGCGGAAATGAAACTCGGGAACGACGCGGCAGCTGCGGAGCATTTCAAGCTCGCCACAGGGGGCAATTCTGAACCGGATATAGTGGAACAGTCTTGGTATCAACTCGGAACGGTGCTCCGTCGCATGCACCACCCTGAAGAAGCGCAGCAGGCCTTTGCCATGTTCGAGAAGCTCAAAGATCAGGAACTGGAAAGCACGCAGAAGAAACTGAAACATTTTCAGGTTCAAAAGGATTCCGACGCAGTCGCTCCTGCACCTTCCACCGAGCATCCGCAGAATTAGCCTTATTTTATCGGCTATACTTTTTTATGAACAAGCCTTGCCGGCGGCGATTTTGGCTCATCACTCTGATTTGCTGCATGATCCCTATAGTCGTAAACGCGCAGGGGAGCAGTGATCACAAAGCAGCGCACACTCAAAGCATGTCTGTTTTTGAATCTCTCGAAGGAAGCTGGGATGGGCCGGGGGAGCAGCCCGCGATTCAGTTTGGTATGGTGCGTGCGCCAGAATTGACCATTTCCGTAGATGATGCCGTGCGGTACCAGACGATTGATGGATTTGGGGCGTCCCTGACCGATTCCTCCGCATGGTTACTGGAGGAAAAGCTTTCCGAAAAGCAACGCAACAAACTCTTGCAGCAGCTCTTTGATCCTATCCACGGCATTGGGCTAAGTTTATTGCGCCAACCCATGGGCTCCAGCGATTTTGCACTTGAAGATTATACTTACGATGATCTGCCCGAGGGCCAGACCGATCCTGAGTTGAGGAAGTTCTCGATCGAAAAGGATCAACGCTACATTATTCCACTCTTGAAGAAGGCCCTGGAACTGAATCCTCATCTGAAGATCCTTGCTTCGCCCTGGAGCCCTCCTGGCTGGATGAAGAGTTCACAATCCATGCTTCAAGGGTCTCTGCTTCCGTCGGCGTATCAAGCATATGCCAGCTATTTCGTGCGATTTGTGGAAGCCTACCGAAAAGCGGGCGTGCCCATTTTTGCGGTTACCCCGCAAAACGAACCACTCAACATCCCGGTAGACTACCCCGGAATGGGGATGAATTCAGAGGAACAGTCTTCTTTCATCCGCGATGATCTCGGACCGGCCTTCCGCGAATCTCGGTTGAAAACAAGAATTTTCATTTTCGATCACAACTGGGATTTAATTCATTACCCGGTTGAAGTGCTGAACGATCCGAAGGCGGCTAGCTATGTTTCTGGTATCGCGATTCATTGTTACGGAGGCAATCCATCGGCGCAGACAGAACTCCATGAGCGGTTTCCCAAGTTGGATATCTGGCTGACGGAATGTTCCGGTGGCGATTGGCAAACCGGGAGTTTGCTCGGCCAACAGATGCGCTTGATCATTAATGCTACTCGCAATTGGTCACACAGCGTGATTTTATGGAATTTAGCCTTGGATCAGGACCACAAGCCGTTTCTCGGCGGCTGCAAGACTTGCAGGGGGCTGGTCACGATAAAGTTCGACGATCCCAATCCGGAGATCGTGCCCACCATAGATTTTACGGCCATCGCTCAGGTCAGCAAATTTCTGCGTCCTGGGGCGCGGCGCATTGAATCCAACACCTTCGGCCCAGGAAGTTTGGAGGACGTGGCGTTTCGTAATTCCGATGGCTCGATCGTATTGGTGGCGCTAAACAGCAGTGCGAAGCCTATTCCTTTCAATATCCGCTGGTCGGGAATGTTTGCAACTTACACGTTGAAAGCAGGATCTGCGGTTACTTTTGTCTGGCAAGGGCATACTGGTCATTAGTCAGCCGTTTGGTCCACCTACCGTTTCTGGATTACTGTTTCTGGCGATTCTTTAACTTCTCGACGGTGGCACTTTGAATTTCTGCCACCCGGTCAAACTCCACCTTCGCAGCGTCCATTTTCTTCACCTGTTTGAAGTAGCGTCCCAGCTGGTAGTGGGCTGCGGCATCATTGGGATCCAAGCGAACCGCTTCTTGTAATTCTTTTTCGGCGTCCTCGAGACGGCCGAGGTGCAAATAGGCGGTCCCCAAGCGAAGATGGCATTGGGCATTCCCTCTACCTAGCTCGACTGCCTTTTGCAAAGGCGCAACCGACTCTTCCGTGCGTTCCAACGTGAGAAGCAGATTGCCCAGGTTGAGGTACGGCTGCTCACTCGGATGCGCATTACCTTGCTGCCACAAAATCGACTTCTGGTATGCGGCAAGGGCCTCATCTGTCTTTCCGCCAGATTCGTAAATCAACCCCAAGTTATCTTCCGCTTTTGAGTCTCGCGGATCCATTTGCAGGACTCGTTCGAAGGCTCTTTGTGCGTCCGGCAGTCGAGAGGAAGTGTAATAAGCGCGCCCCAAAAAGTACCAAGCTTCCTTATTACCGGGCTCCATTTCAACCGCACGTTCCAGCCAATGGATCGCATCCGGGTTGTCATCCAGCAACTCATAATCAAGCGCAACAATTTTCAGATCGTCGCCCGTGGGCGGAGCAATACTTGCTGCCTTGGTGTAAGTTGTCAGGGAATCTTGCGGTTTATTCAGGCGTTGTAGGACGAAACCGAGAAGATAATAGGCATCAGCGAGCGGGGCATGGGTTGCGATGAAGCGCTGCAAATCCTTCTCCGCGGCTTCATAGTTCTGCAAGCGAATATAGGATTTCGCGGCGTAAAGAAGGGAATCGGTCTTTCCCGGCGATGAGCTGTCGGCTAATTCGAAGAAGTTCACCGCTTCACTAAATTGCCCATTCCCATACGCAGCCAATCCCTTTGCGTAATCATCATTCTGTTGTGCGGCAGGGGAGGCACCGAGGTTTACCAGCAGATACAGCAGGCCGAATGCGAAACCGACGAACCAATATCGAGTCCTTCCTCTCATGGTTTCTTGACCCGTTCCGAGCTGGCCGAGGTCGGTTCATCAATTTGCAGAATTTGATCGGCGTGGACATCCTTTAGCGTTTGCACAATTCCGCTCGGCCAACGAATTTCCAGGCTGGCCTGAGTATCAGCACCCAACCCGAAGTGCAGACGCTTGTCTCCGGACGAGAGATAGCTGCTCGCGGTTGTCACCATTCCATGCTGCGCGCCGCTCTTAGCGTTCAGGGTAACTTCAGCGCCGATCGCATCGCGATTGCTTTTATGGCCAACCAATTTCAACAGCAACCAATGATTGTCAGTCTGCGTTTTGTTTAGCAGGACATGTACGGGGCCGTCGTTTGTCGTCACCACGGCATCCAATCGCCCATCGTTATTGAGATCGCCGATGGCCAAGCCACGTCCGACCCAGGCTTGCTGGAACACCTCGCCGGATTCCTTCGACACGTCTGTAAAGCTCTTACCCTGGTTATTGTGCGCCAGCAGCAGTGGTTCACGGTACCGTAGATTCGGCGAACTAAGTTCAATCGTGTCGAGGTCATGGCCTTGAGCGACGAGCAAATCCTTCCACCCGTCATTGTCGTAGTCAAAGAATCGTGTGCCCCACCCGGAGTGCAAGAGGGAGATCTTGCCGAGGCCCACAGACTGGCTCGCATAGTTGAAGGAACCGTCCCGATTGTTGTCGTACAAGGCATAACGCTGGTTCGCAAGATCAGTCACGAGGAGTGCAGGCCATCCGTCGTTTTTATAGTCCGCAAAATCCGTGCCCATGCCAGCAAACGTGCGCCCGTCGCCGTCCACTGCAACGGCGGTGGTCAGTCCAACTTCCTCAAAGGTGCCATCACCCCGGTTGTGATAGAGAAACTCCAGCATCGAATCGTTTGCGAAGAACAGGTCAACGTGCCCATCCTGATCGTAATCTGCTATCGACACTCCCAGGCTTTTCCCAGGTTTCCCCAAGCCGATCTTCGCGGCTACTTCCGTGAAGGTTCCGTCCCGATTATTGTGATAGACCAGCGGGGAGATCGCCTTGAAATGATCGGGATGACAATAAGCGCGATAACCTTCATTATGTTCGCCGCACCAAACGTCGACGAAGTCCCAATCCATATAGCGCAGTACTACCAGGTCCAGGTAACCATCGGCATCCAGATCAACCCACGCTGCACTCGTTGACCATCCTGCCCCTTTGACCCCGGCCTTCTCTGTCACATCGGAAAACGTACCATCCCCATTGTTATGGTACAGATGGTTGCCGCCGTAGCCGGTGACAAACAAATCTTCATATCCATCATTGTCGAAATCGCCGACGGCAACGCCCATCCCATAACCTTCGCCCTCGAGCCCTGCTTTTTCCGTTACATCCTCGAACGTGCCATCTGCTTTCTGGTGGTACAACCGGTTCCAATATGATGGACCTGTTTTCTTTGGGATAGTTCCGAGCGGCGTTGGATCCTCGAGAGGCGCGCCGTTGACCAGGAACACATCCAGCCTGCCATCGTTGTCATAATCAAACAGGGCCACCCCGGCTCCCATCGTTTCAATGAGATATTTTCTTGTCGTATGGGAAGACTTGTACTGGAAATTGATTCCACTCACACCCGTGACATCCACAAACTGTCCGGGTGTGACCTTCGCTACAGGAGTTGTACCGTTCGAAGACTCTTGTGCAACGGCTATGGGAATCAGCGCCGGGCAGACCAGGATCAATGCCAGCAGGCATCCCTTCCGGGCGATAGCAAGGGGTTGCTTCACTTCTCGGCGATCCCTTTTCCTTCGATCACGGTATAAATACGATCCACAGCGGGCACCGAAATTTCTTCTTTGGCACCGCTCGGCCAGTGAATTTCTACCTTCTCCAATTTGGTTGCCAGGCCTAGGCCAAAATGTAGCCGAGGATCCGAGTTGGATGCGTAACTTCCCCCACTAAATACATCGGCACGTTGCCGGACGCCGCCGGCGGTCACGAATACCTTTGCACCGATGGCATCGCGAGGGCTTTTTGCCCCGCCGACCAATTTGAACCCAATCCAATGATTCCCATTATTCACCACATTGCGGAGCAAGGTCGGCGTGCGATCCATATTGTTCATTACCACGTCGATATGACCATCATTGAAAATGTCACCGAAGGCGGCCCCACGGGCCGGGATGACCAATGCGAGACCGCTTCCGGTCGCCGCCGGAACTTCCTTGAATTTTACCCCGTCGAGATTGCGGAGGAGCAGCGGGCGTTGCGCGTACGTCGTGCCCCAGTCGGTCTTCTCGACCTCTGGATAAACGTGGCCGTTGGCCACAAAAATATCCAACAAGCCATCGTTGTCGTAGTCAAGAAAGCCCGTTCCCCATCCCAGGAAGGGAATTGTCACGTTCATTAGGTCGGCGTGAAGAGTTACATCGGTGAAGCTTGCCTCGCCGTCGTTTCGGTACAGTGTGTTGTAATCATCGGAAAAATTCGTAACGTAAAGGTCTACCCGGCCATCACGGTTGTAATCGCCCACAGCAATTCCCATGGAGGCCTGCTCGCGTCCGTCGTCATTCAAGGCAAATCCGGAAAGGTAACTGATATCTTCAAACGTGCCATCATGTTTGTTCCGGTACAAGTATTTAGGAACGGAATCATTCGCGACTGCCAGGTCCACCCAACCGTCGTCATCCACATCCACGAAGACGGAAGAAAGGCCGTAATACCCCCGCAAATCCGCCACCCTGGCCTGCACGCTGACGTCCGTGAACGTGCCGTCCCGATTGTTGTGAAACAGGTGATCTGTCTCGCCCGGAAGGCCGCGTGGTCCGCACATGACTTCCACACCGCGAAATTGACAGAATCCCGCTGGCAATCCACCTTTACCAGGAATTGGGGGATTGCTGATGTCAAACTTCACGTAACCTGGCACAAAAAGATCCAAGTAACCATCGTGATCATAGTCTCCCCAAGTAGCGCCAGTGGACCAGGTTCCGAGGGCAACGCCAGCACTTTCCGCCACGTCGGTAAACGTTCCGTCGTGATTATTGTGGTACAGCCGATTTTTTCCGAAATTCGAGACGTAAATGTCGGGCCACCCATCGTTGTCATAATCGCCAACGGCTGCGCCAAACCCCCAGCGTTCGTTGGCAACGCCAGCCTTGTCGGTCACGTCGGTGAACGTGCCATCATGATTGTTGTGGAGCAGCATGGCGCGCGGAGCGGGGGATTTGCCATTTAGAGCCGCAATATAGGAACCGTTGACCAGATAAATGTCCATCCACCCGTCGTTGTCGTAATCAAGCAACGCAACGCCCGATCCGGGAGTCTCGAGAATCGTAGTCTTGCTTGGTTCGCCGGAGCGATGGTGAAATTTGTCCAGCCCGGCTTCATGGGTTACGTCGATGAATACGACCGGAGCCCCGTCCACGAAGCCCCCGGCAGTGATGGGCCGCATCAATGCATCTTTGACCGCTTCATGCGCTCCGCCGGTGCTCATGCC
>Ga0181523_10004729_pt1 | contig 11607 bp, 7 predicted proteins | sample PEATcosm2014_Bin_43_FD_119752 | JGI IMG/M metagenome (GOLD analysis project Ga0181523, IMG submission 119752) | Peatland microbial communities from MTU Mesocosm Facility, Houghton, MI, USA - PEATcosm2014_Bin05_30_metaG | ecosystem: Environmental > Terrestrial > Soil > Wetlands > Peat | place... | reverse complement strand
TGGGAGGGAAACAGCCATCGTTCGTTTTCTGTTTCCACGATCAGCAACCCCTGCGTCAGTGCGACGAGTTGCCCGCGGTGGTGACTGTGCTCTGGCGTCCAGCCCTCGACCATCCGCCTCTTGAAGTCATATGCCAGCACGGGCGTATCGCTCTCGTAGAGACGCCCCAGTTCTTCCATATTCTGCACCGAGAACATGGATTTACGAGATTGACCCTTTTCCGACATAGTTCGCCACTTTCCCGTTAGCGGAACAACCAAAACTCAGTTAGAGTACGCGGCAGAATAACGAAAGACAACTCGACCGAATCCACATTCGAAAGGCGGAACGAAAGTGATCCCGAGTTTTTTGCAGAAGCAAAACACACGGCGCGGAATGTTGCGAAATTGCGCCGGGTTTGCCGGAAGCGCGTTGCTGGCGCAACTTTTTCCGGCAAGTCTTCTGAGCGCCGGCGTTCCTGGCCTCCGCCAGCAGGCCTCAACGCCTCCAACTGACTCTCTGGCGGCCATGCGGGCGCAGATGGGTAGTGCACCTATCCAATCGCAACCGCTGGCGGAAAATCTCACGTTACTTTCCGGGCCTGGGGGAAATGTTGTGGTGTTGAACGGGCCTGACGGCAAAATCGTGGTCGACACGTTTCTACTGCCGGCCTGGCCGAAGTTGAAAGAAACGCTCGATGGGCTGGGCAATGCGCCGCTGAAGACGGTGATCGACACGCACTGGCATGTCGACCACACGGACAATAACGCCAATCTGCACGCCGCGGGCGCCACAGTACTGGCCCACGAAAACACCAAGACGCGCATGGCAGAGCCGCACGACAGTGCACTTTTCGGTTTGCACTTTCCGGCATCGCCTGCGAATGCTTTGCCGCAGCAGACATTCAGCACCAGCCAGAAACTGCAGGCCAACGGTGAAATCGTGATGCTGCAATATTTCCAGCCCGCGCACACCGACACGGACATCTACATTCACTTCCAGAAGGCTAACGTGATTCACATGGGCGATACTTTTTTTAATGGCTTCTACCCGGTCATCGACGCCAGCACCGGCGGAAAAATCAACGGGATGATTGTCGCCGCCGACAAAGTTCTGCCCTTGGCCGACAACAACACCAAGATCATCCCGGGGCATGGCCCGCTGGGCAACAAAGCCGATCTGACCAAGTTTCGGGACATGCTGGTTGTGGTGCGCGATCGCGTGCAAAAACTGAAGACCGCCGGCAAATCGGCCAACGAAATAGCGGCGAGCAAACCGTTTGCGGACCTGGACGCCACTTGGGGCAAGGGGTTTTTCAACGGCGATGTTTTTGCGCAGGTGGTGTACTCGGCGCTTTGAGTCGCGATGCTCAGCGAGGCAAAGGCGCGGTCGTTCTGCGGTACGCCCCCTGTCGCTGATCCAAGTGAGGCTCCTATGAACCGCTGGTCGCCATACTTTTTGAGCATCGTAAGTCAAACTCTCATGAGCGCGGGCGCGAGAGAAGGGTCAGGACAATTCAATGAGAAATCTAATCTACGCAATCAACCTTACCCTGGATGGCTGCTGCGACCATACCAAATTCAATCCCCCTCCCGATGACGAAGTACTTGAACATTTCACGCACCTCTTGCGAGATTTTGACCTGCTCGTCTATGGGCGTAAAACCTATCAATTGATGGTTCCTTATTGGCCTGATATCGCTAAAAGCCAGTCCGAGACAAAAGCGGATATCGAATTTGCTCAAACCTTTGTCTCCAGGAAGAAGATTGTTTTTTCACGATCATTGGCCAGCGCTGAAGATGAAAATACGACAATTGTTCGTACGAACCTTCGCGACGAAATACTTAAACTGAAGCAAGAACAGGGCAAAAATATTTTGGTCGGCGGTGTAGATGTTCCTTCACAACTAATGGAGCTTGGCCTGATTGACGAATATCGTTTTGTCGTTATGCCAACCATTGTTGGAGAAGGCAGACGATTGATGGAGGGCGTCAGCCTACCCGAGAAATTGCAATTGAAACTGATTGAGTCAAAGCCATTTAAATCAGGGTGTGTTGCGCTTCGTTACTTGAAACAGTGACAGAAAAAAATCTGCGACAGGTCTGGAGTCCCGATTAACGCTTTAATCGTGCCCAAAGTAACTGGCGGTCCAGAACTCCCGTCATTTCATAAGAGGCAAATCACTCCCATGTAAGAGTGTCTGTTTCAAAGTCGAAATAGATGCGGCGTGCCTTCAACGCGGAGATGCCCAAGAAACCATCGATACCCACGAGTACATTGTCCGGCGGACTTTTCATCAGCAAGACTACTGGGTCGCTCACTTCGGAACCTAAGCGAACCCCAGGAAGGCTAGCCTGTTTCAAACGCATACGCCCCCGGATACCGCCTTGTTTGACACTACCTGCGAACTCAAGTTCTGGTATGCGTTTGACAAGCCTTTCCTCGTAGAAGAGGATTCCTTGAAACCCAGTGTCCACGATTAGGTGCACACGATGATGTTGCACTTCCATCTCCACAGTCAGGCAGCGCCTGGTTGAGCTCGCAAGAGCGTCAGAGGCTCGACGTTCGTAACCACTGAAGACGACTTTCTTCGCATCGAAATCGAGGGCGACATTATTCATTTGCAACAAATCCAAGCCGATCAAGGCGTCCACGTCGCGAGCAAAGTCCGATAATTGACTAAGATCACAAACGAGCATTGCGAGGTTTGGTGCGCGCACTGGTCCGAATTGCACCTCGGGAAAGACAGCCGACTTAATTTCAATGGTCTTGTCGAAAGTGAATAGCTGTGCTGGTTGAAGCTGCAGGCCGAGTCTGTGTGCAATCTTCTGATCAACGATACTGTGAGTCACACCGGTATCCAGGATGAATTTCAGCCCAGACAGACTGTCGATGCGACCAGCCACGACAATCAGGAAGCCGCCCCTCAATTGAAAAGGCATTTCACCGATTGTTGTGCTCCTCGGCTCTTCCCCGCTCTGAGCGGATGCCGAAGCCGAGTGAACGATCAAAGAGGAACAAAGGAACCAGAAGAATAGTTTCCTCAATTGTGCTCCTCGACCGCGGGGTCGTTTGGCGAGGGAAGTGGGTTGGCGCAATCCCTCGCTGCACTTAAGGCTGTCGTTGCCCGGCGCGGCTATTGGCCAGACATGGATTTCGTGCTAAATTCCACGGCGACGTCAGAACGACACCACGAATTTCGCGTCACATCTTGCTTGTACTGGGTTTCTGGAGTCTTTAGGAATTCCTCAAGAGGTTCTCAGGATTTCTCAGGGCCGCCTATGGTTCACAATAGGAAAGATTTATACGAGTTCGGACCGTTCCGGTTGGATACTGCCCAGCGACTGCTCCTGCGAGACAACCAACCCATTCCCCTGCAGCCAAAGGCCTTCGATACGCTCTTCGTCCTAGTCCATAACAGCGAAAGGTTGGTGCCGAAAGAAGAGTTGCTGAATACTGTTTGGCCGGATACCTTCGTCGAAGAATCCAACTTGACACAGAACATATTTGTACTGCGCAAAGCACTCGGAGAAGCTGACGGCAATCGCCGCTACATTATTACTGTGCCTGGCCACGGATACCGCTTTGCGGAAAAAGTTCAGATTGTCTCTGAACGAGAGGAAGTTGTGCGGGGAGGAATCTCCGGATTGCCCGAGGTAATGAAAGAGGAATCCTCGGTCCAGCGGACACCCCGTCAAGTGCCTTGGGGAGGGCCCTTCCGTTTGATTGCAGCGCTGGCAGGAGTGGTGATATTGACGTGCGGGAGTTACGGAGTGTGGCGGCACTTCCATCCCAAGAAACTAGCAAGTGGCGGAAGGATTATGCTGGCGGTACTGCCATTCCGGAATCTCACGGGCGATCCTGAACAGCAATTTTTCGCCGATGGTTTAACTGAGCAGATGATCACGCAGCTTGGCCGTTTAAATCCCGAGCAACTGGGAGTGATCGCCCGAACCTCTGTCATGGGGTACCAGAACAGTGACAAACGCCTGGACCAGATCGGACGCGAACTCTCGGTCCAATACGTGTTAGAGGGAAGTTTCCGCCGGGCGGCCGACCGTCTGCGAATCACGGCCCAGCTCATTCAGGTGAAGGACCAGAGTCATCTTTGGGGCCAGGATTATGATCGCAAGCCGGAAGATGTCCTCACAGTGGAGGATGAAGTGGCTGTAGCTGTCGCTCGTGAAATCCAGATCCGCTTGACGCCACATCAGCAAATTAAGTTGGCTCGGAGTCGAACAATTGATTTTGATGCTTATGAGGCTTATCTGAAGGGTCGTTATTTCTGGAACAAGCGAACCGAGGATGGGTTCAGAAGGGCCATCGACTATTTCGACCAGGCCATCGCCAAAGACCCGAACTATGCTCAGCCTTATGCGGGTCTCGCGGATTCATATGCCATGCTCGCAGGTTACGACTTTATGAGCCAAGATGACGCCATGCCGAAGGCCAGGGCGGCTGCACAAAAAGCGCTGACAATTGACGATCAACTCGCCGAAGCGTACACGGCTCTCGGATTGATTTCTATGGAGTACGAATGGAATTGGGCTCAGGCAGAAAATGATTTCAAACAAGCCATCGGACTCGACCCGAACTATTCGGTGGCTCACGAATACTACGGGGACGGATATCTCGCACTCGTGGGGAAGCAAGATGAGTCGATAGCGGAACTTCGGAAAGCACACGAGTTGGACCCTCTTTCCCCCATCATTGCCTGTGACCTTGCCAAGCGATTGAGCGAGGCCCGTCGCTATGACGAAGCAATTGCGCAGTTTCAAAAGATACTGGACTTGGATCCTGACTTTGTCCAGGGCCGCTACTACCTTGCGCTGAATTATGCGGACATGCGTAGGTATCCAGACGCCATCGCTGAGCTGAAGAAAATCAAGTCTTGGGAATCCCTTCCATTTATCGTCGCGAAGTTAGGTGAAATCTATGCCTTGCAGGGAAAGCGACAAGAGGCACTTGAGATCGTCGATCGATTGCAGCAGGGATCAGCGCATCAATACACAAACCCTATTTCTATCGTCAGGATTTACATCGCGCTGGGAGAAAAAGATCAGGCCTTCTTCTGGTTGCAGAAAGCTTACACAGCACACGCCACGCCACTCCTTTCACTGTCAACTGATCCTGTTTATGATCCCCTACGCTCCGATCCCCGTTTTCAGGAGATTCTTCTTAAGGTTGGCTTGCCCAAAGTGTCCCGCCAGCCCGTAGCATGGATGCAACTGAAGCCAGGGTCGAAAATCACTACGCCTGTGCTTGGCTAGGTTGAGGTTTCGGTGATTCGATCCGATATCCCAGCTGTCGTAGTTGCCGAATCATTCTCCAGGTGCGCTTGTATTTGGATTGTTGGATGACTGCCGGCCCCGTTCTTCGTAAGGGGTTGCCTGGTGCAAGATCAACCAGATGGGGTTGAATGCAAATCTCCGCCGACCAGCGTGGATAAATGTGTTTGGGTAAGCGCAGTTCACTCCGGGAACGAGGGGTCTGCATCCATCGAATGCTGCGGTGCGACGGTTGCGTGGCCCATGAGGACGTTCTGCAGAGTCCACCCTTCCGCGCTGGAGAAATAAGCTCGCGAATTCGATTCCAAACTAAGCCGGAGTTCCATTACCGTGTCAGGTAGAACCACAAATGGACCGTTCTCCATGTTTTGGAACGGGATCGAAAGCTCCGACCTATCCGTGGGAAGCCGTAGCGGCTGAACATGCCCATCAGCCATAACCATGCAATTCCAGAGTTTCCCTCCGCAGGCATTCTCGGAAGGGAGTGTTTCGGCGCTCATCGAGGACCCGCCAACAAACTGCAATCGAACCTCACGGTAACTTCCCGCGGCGACGGTGGTGCTCTCTTGCAGAATCACCGGTAGGGAACTTCCCATCAAATCAACCTGACGTGGTTCCTTGGCGAGTTGAGGAGCGAGTTCGAGCCAATCGGGAGAATTCTTATCATCGCCGCCGAATGGGAGAAGTTGAACGCCTTGCAGGGTCACGAGAGCATGCTCCACACGGGTGGCGGGCGGGCAGGATTCGCAAACCGGGGATTTGAGCGCCACTACGCGCATTGTGCCATTGGCCTGAGAGAGCGAACAGGCAGGCGGAGGATTGCCTGCGACCACGATGAGACCGCCGTTGCCATTAATGGAATAGCCGGCATAGCAGGAGTTGCCACAGCCAAATAGGCCAAGGGCAAGGAATATCACTGCGCAGCAGAAAATGGTCTGAAAAGGAAAGGAAGAGAACCGCATGGCTCGCCTCGAAGTCGCGATCGGCCCGGGGAGTGTCCGTAAAGCACACGCTACTCCATCGATTGTTAGGTGTCGACTGGGAAAATCATCATCATTGGGCATGTCCCTCCCCGTGTAGGGTAACCGTTTTAAGGAACTGAGCCCAATTACTCAGGTTGTGCAGACTTTTTGGCGGCGTCTATAAAGCGCCACCTTGACGAGGTTTTATCGTTCCATACTCGTCCTGGATGGAAATGGTCAGAGTTCGTACAGGGATGCAGCCAGCCGTTTTAGTCCACGATCGCGGGCGATGATGTCGAGGTAAAACGAAGTCCAATCCGCCAGAAAGAGGGGCTCGCTTCCTTCACCATTATAGGTTTTGAGATAGGCGCGGCAGGACTGGCAGTAGTCGATACGAAGGTATTTCTCTCCTTCAATGGCCAGGGCGGAGAGCCGGTGATCGTCCGCGCTTTCGCAGAACGGGCACCCAATTCGCCGGTATCGCCAGCGTGTGCTGCAACAGCCGCAAGAAAGGAACCGCAAGCGGCCGGGATCGACGCCGACTAACTGGGCCATGGAGGGTGGCGAACCGCAAGTGGGACAGTAGCCGCGAAGCCAGCGCTCCTCCTCGCGCCAGCTTCCGAACGCATCCACCAGTGGGCTGAGGAATCGGGCCAACGCAGTCCAACCTAAGTAGCGAAGCAGACCGGGGTGCGCTGGCTTGAAGGCCTCGTCGCCGAGTAACCAGGCGATCGCTCGACGCGGAGCATTTGTTTCGCCGCTCAATTGAGCATCCGAGACCCGACACTCCTCCCTCAACTTTTCTGGCAATGGCTTTGAAGCCACACCCTCGACTAGCGATCCAAGGATCGCCTCAGCAGGCTCGAAGTCGATTACTACCTGAGTGCTCCGAAGTAGAGGGATTCCCGCCTGATAATCACCCAAGTAGTCTTCCCAGTTTGGAATACGCGCACTGCCGCTCGGGATGCAGGCCATAGCCGTCGCGACTTGTGCGTGAAGGTCAGCGGTGCGTTGGAGGTAGGGATGCCTCGCTAACCAAACGTCTTGGGTCATGGAATCGATATTCCTATCCCTGTCCGACCTCTTCCCTGGGGAGTATCGGCATGATTCGTGCGCCGAGCCCGAAAAGGAAGATTGTCGCTGCGATGAGACCGACAGAGATGCCCCACTCGAAGACGGACGGAGTGTAGCTCGCTGGTGCGACCTGAGGCATGGGCCCTTTTAACTCCATGGCTAAGAGAACCACATTCATGCGATTGAAAACCACGCCTGCAGTGGCGAGAAGCGCCCCGAGAAACAGAACCGCGGGGCGAGTTCGCAGCGATTCTCTGCCGAGTAGGGCCAAAGGAAGAACACCACCAACTAAAAGTTCGGCCGCGAAAAGAACTCCCAGGTTCCCTGAAAATGCGCCTGAGAGTTGGCCTCGACTAGCCATATCGACAAGCCGAAAGGCCCAATAGAACGAGAGCGACCAAAATGAGATTTTACCCATTGCGGCCACTTGTGAGATTTGGAGCCGACGTTCCCACGCCTTGGCCATCCACATCTCGCAAAGGACGACCAGGGACGTGCCAGCTGCAATGGAAGACAGGAAGAAAGAAACAGGCATCACCGGAGACCACCACTGTGGGGCAAGCTTGTCCGGCATTAGCAGAAATAACGAGCCCAGCGAACTCTGGTGCATCGTCGAGAACGTTACTGCGGCGATGGCCAGCATAATGGGCTCAGACTTTTTGCCCTTGGCTCGGAACATCCAGGCAAGAAAAGAAAACAGGACCGCTGTCGACAAAGCATAGGTTAGTTGGCGGGAGAGCTGGTAGACAAACAAGGTAAGTGCACCTGCCACGTACGCACCGGACCATCGCTGCCAGATATCCTTCGCCTTTTGCAGCCCCCATCTTTCAAAGGGCACCGGCAGGAACTCTAAAAGCAATACTGTTACATAGAGGCCGACACACCAAGACACTTCGAACATCGCCGACTGCTCAGGAGACTGCAGGCCAAGCTGATAGAAGTGCCACGGCAAGCCAAGGTCAGCAATCAGCGTGACGGTGACAAACGAATAACTCAACAGGCCCATAAGCACGGCTGAACGGCCCATCGAGTACAAGTCCTTACGCTGAAAGACGTAGATGATACCGGCAGTCGCGAATGCGCCGGCAGCCACGGCGATCCAGACCAAATCGAAGAGAATCCATAGGCCCCAGGCGTACGTGTTCGACAGATGCGTGCTACCGCCCAGGCCCAAGGCGAAGCGAGCGATAAGCGAAATCAAGCCGAACGCAATGAGGCCAAGAAGAACCCAATTGAACGGAGTCAGCAGCTTTTGCCGGAGAGGCGCGAACTCCGGGTGAGGGGCGACGGCCTTAGCGGATGCTGCATCCGGCCCATTAGCCATTGCGGAGGCCCTGCGTTTCAAAAAGGCGTAGGTGCCCCCCAACAATGCGCCCAAAGCCAGAACCGCGGGCGGAACAGAGTGTATCGCCACTTTGGAAAGTGCTGGATACGGCTTGGAGCCAACGTCAGGAAAACCGAGTTTTTCGAAAGGCACGGACGATAAGTACAACACACTGGTTCCGCCAGCCTCTTTTTCTCCGTAAATGTGATCAACATACTTCTCGGGTTGGCCGGAAATCCGAGTGCGCGCCTCTTTCAGGATATCTTCTCTGTTACCGAACTGCAGCGCGTCAGCCGGGCAAGCCTTGACGCAAGCCGGCACGACAACATTGGCGCGGTACTGTTCGCTCTCCCCGTGCGTAAGCGCTTGCCCATTGCGGGCCAGAGGGACGGGCTGATCGGCGCGGTCAGCGCAGTGAGTACACTTCTGAATCTTGGGAGTGAGAGAGTCCCATTCCGCGGTGGGCACGCCCCAAGGGCACGCCCAGATGCAGTAGCGGCAGCCGATGCATTTGTCGGCGTTGTACGTTACGGGTCCGTCGGGTTGACGGTTTAGAGCGGTGGTAGGGCAAGCTGAAGCGCATGCAGGCTCTAGGCAGTGCAAGCATCGCCGCATGGTGAACAGGTAATGCAAGCCACCGGGCGCCTGCTCGTCGGGCAACTCATGAAACGTAATTAAGGTGAGCGTCTTTGCGCTGAGAGTAGCCGGGTTCTGAAAGCCCAGGTCCCACTGAAAATCGGTTTCTTCCCCATCGCGATCATTCCACTGTTTGCAGGCAACTTGGCACGCACGACAACCAATACATTTAGTGATGTCGACCAGTGTCGTTTTGACAATGCCCGAGGTCGCAGGCTGGCTCATGTATTACCCCTTTCGCGCCGAGCTTCCGTTGGCCTCACGGAATTTGATCACATTGACCAGACAAGCCTTGGTTTCCTGGGTACCCGCTCCCGGATCGGAAGCATCGATGGTGAGAAAATTTACGCTGGGACCGGTGGAAAGGCCTTTAAAACCCCAGTTGTAGGGCATCCAGACGACGGTGACCTGGCGATCGCCAATTTTCAGCTCCTTCATGCGGGGCGTGACGAGGGCCCTGACCTCGAGCTGACCGCGCGCCGACGAGACCCGGACCCAGTCCCCCGATTTCACACCGAGCTTCTGGGCGAGGGCGACCGGTATCTCCAGCACCGGATCGGGGACGAGCTCGTTGAGCCAAGGAATGTTCCGAGTCGTCGAGCCGCCGCACCAGTGTTCAGCGACCGTCGATGTCATCAGCACATACGGGTACTCGTCGACGGTGCCGATGGGCTGATGCGTTGCGACACGCGGATACTTTAGCATCGGGTTGCTCTTCACGCGCGGGTGAAGGATGTTTTCCACCGGGCTCTCGACGGGCTCGTACATCTCCGGCAGCGGACCGTCCTTCGGTACGTAGGCCACGTCGCGGGGATACCCCGGATGCTTCTCGTCCGGGTCCGAGTAGACGGCCGCGAACAGGCGCCCGAGGCCCTCGGCACCCAAATGGAAGGCCCGCTGGCCGTTCGGCGTGGCCGGTCCGTCGGTCAGGAGGGGGACATCCGGTAGGTCGTATCCCGTCCAGTGCTTAGCCTGCTCGTCCCACCAGACGATCGGTTTCGAGCCTGGATAGGGCTTGCCGTGCCTGTCACACGACGCCCGGTTATAGAGAATGCGCATGTTGTTGGGCCAGGTCCACCCGAAGCCCGGATAGAGCCCGAGGCCTCCGGGATCCGTTTGCGAGTCGCGTCGCTTCGAGAGGTTTTCGCCGTTGGCGAAGACGCCCGCGTAGATCCACGCGCCGGAAGACGTGGAACCGTCGGCTCGAAGATCGCTGACCCTGCGGACGAGATCGCCCGCCTTTAGGCCGGTGTCGGGGTTATCGCGCAGGGCGTACCCGTTAATCTCGCGCAGGACGTCTTCGGCCGTCGTGTAGTTCCAGAAGGCCTTCCGGATGATCTCGTCCCTCGGCTCCTTCGAGTCCTTGACCAAATCGCGCACCGTCCGGAAGACGAGGTCCACGATCTCGCCGTCGGACTTGGACTGCCCGGGAGGCTTCACGGCGGCGTGGCGCCATTGCACCATGCCACCCGAGTTGGAGATGGTTCCGTTCTTTTCCATGAAGAACGCCGCGGGCAGCAGGATCACCTCGGTGGAGATAGATTTCGGATCGACACCCGGACGGCGCCAGAACGCCGCGGTCTCGGTCTCCCAGATTTCCTGGACCACGAGCGTCTCGAGCTTCGCCATCGCGTCGAACGTCAGCCTGAGGTTGGGCACGGTTACAGCTGGATTCTGGCCGACGATCCAGAGGAGCTTCAGCTTTCCGGCGAGGGCATCCTCGAACATCGGCAGGGTTCCGTAGTCCTTGGAAGCGTTCCGCTTGGGCAGCCAGGCATAAGCGTAATCGTTCTCGGCGGTGGCCGCCTCACCGAAGAACGCTTTGAGCGTGTTGACGAGGTACCGGCTATCGGCGATCCCGTTCTTACGCACGTAGTCGTGGATGGTCGGCTCGGCGTTCGACGCAGAGTTGAGATAGCCTGGCATGTAGTTGTAGAGCACTGCCATGTCGCACGCGCCCTGCACGTTTGGCTCGCCGCGCAGCGCGTTGACGCCGCCGCCCGGCTTGCCGATGTTGCCGAGCAGGAGCTGCAGGATCGTGAACGACCGGATCCCCTGCACACCGGTCGTGTGCTGGGTCATCCCGAGCGCGTAGAGTATAGATCCCGGCCGGTTCTTCGCCATCGTCTCCGCGATCTGCTGGATCTGCTCGGCCGGAATGCCGGTGATCTGTTCGCCCGTCTTCAGCGTGTACCGTGAGACGAAGGTCTTCAGTCGCGAGAAGACGCAGTGCGGGTCATCCAGGCTCTTGGCGACACGGGGCTTTCCCCTGGCATCGAGCTGATATCCCCAAGTCTCCGTGTGGTACTTGTGGTTCTCGGTGTCGAACCCGCTGAAAACGCCG
>Ga0181523_10004728_pt1 | contig 11608 bp, 9 predicted proteins | sample PEATcosm2014_Bin_43_FD_119752 | JGI IMG/M metagenome (GOLD analysis project Ga0181523, IMG submission 119752) | Peatland microbial communities from MTU Mesocosm Facility, Houghton, MI, USA - PEATcosm2014_Bin05_30_metaG | ecosystem: Environmental > Terrestrial > Soil > Wetlands > Peat | place... | reverse complement strand
CTGTCGCTGGCGCTGCAGTTCACGAAGGAATTTTCGCAGTGGAGCACGGCGGAGCACTGGGCGGTGGGGATCCTGACGAGCCTGCTGTTTTTTGCGTCGGTGGTGTTCCACGAGCTGGCGCACAGCGCGGTGGCGCAGCATTACAAAATCAAGGTACTTTCGATCACGCTGTTCTTGTTTGGCGGGCTGGCGCGGATCGGGCGCGAACCGAGCAAGGCCATCCAGGAATTCAACATTGCGATTGCAGGCCCACTGGCCAGCGGATTTCTGGCGCTGATGTTTTACGGGCTAAAGCTGGCGTTTCCGCGGCACGAGATGCTGGGAGCGGTGACGGAGCCATTGATCCTGACGAACAAGATGCTGGCCCTATTCAATTTGTTACCAGGATTTCCGCTGGACGGCGGACGCATATTCCGGGCCATGGTTTGGGGAGCAACCAAGGATTTCGGGCGCGCGACACGCGTGGCCGTGACGAGCGGCAAATTGATCGCCTACGTGATGATTGGATTGGGCATCTTTGCGGCGGTGGCCGGGGGTCAGGACAGCGCTGTGGTCGAGTACATCGGACGTTGGCAAGGGATCTGGCTGGCATTTATCGGCTGGTTCCTGTTGAGTGCCGCACAAGCCAGCATGAGCCAGCTAACGATTCGCGAAACGTTGACGGGACTGTGTGCGGCGGATGTGATGAGCCACGAGGTGCCCACAATTCCTGGGAACTTGAGCCTGGAGGAGTACAGCGGCGAAGTACTACGCACAGGGCGGCGGATTCATATTGTGACCATGGATGACCGTCTAGTGGGGCTGATGAATGTGGCGGCGCTGAACCAGGTGCCGCGGGACGAATGGTCCATGAACTCGGTGCAAGCGGTGATGGTGCCGAGGGATAAGATTTTGTGGGCGTCGCCGGAAGAACCGCTGCAACGGTTGCTGGAACGCTTGATGGGAGCCGATGTAAATCAGATGCCCGTGGTGCGGCACAGTGAGGATGGAGCGGCACACATCATCGGGATGGTGACGCGGGACGCGATCCTACGGGTCATTCAGACGCGAAGCGAGTTGAGCGCGGCGCTGAGCAGTAAGTAAGGGGAGAAGGTTCTCAGCTCAGCTCACCGCAGCGAAAACTCCGCACTCATCTAGACCAGATTATTGCTCACAGTGGGTTCCCGCATTGGGGCGGATGGCTGTGAGGCGGAAGGCACCTTTGCGGACGTCGAGGACAATCTTGGAAAACCCGGCAGCGCTGAGGCGTGGAAGAGCCAAGCTAGGAACCAGGGGCGTAAACGTACTTCGGATGTGACCGACGCGATGAAACCAGCTGTCGTGAATTTCGAAAGCGATGAAAACCCCGCCGGGGCGGAGGACACGAAAGGCTTCGGCGAACATTTGATCCTGGAGTTGTGTGGATTTCAGGTGGTGTAGGACGAGGATAGCGAGAGCCGACGAGAAGGTCTGGGACGCGAAAGGCAAGTTCGCTGCATCGCCACGCACTGCGGCGGCCATTCCATTGATTTGTGATTTCAATTTAAGCGTTGAGCTGCGATCGTACTCGAGACAGGTGACGCGAGTGACGTGTGTCGTCAAATGAGAGGTTGCGGCGCCATAACCGGCGCCAATTTCGAGGAGATGATCACCGAGGCGCGTGCCGGAGAGAAGCCAAGGAAGCAACTGGCGGCGCGTGAAGCAGCGCCACAGGGACGAGGAACAGATGAAGTGTTCAGCGGCGTTCATGGGCTGTCGCGTCGGAGAGGTAATCAGTGTAACTCAGGGGCGGGCCGGGGTAGTGGTCGAGTGTTGTTAGGGTGGCGGAGGGTTTTAGAAAGCGGTTCCTACGGATGCAACTCCAGGGTTTAGTGGAAGAGAGGACGGAGCCGGCGGAGGGCGGAGGCGAACTGATCGGCGTTGTATGCAGAGGGATCTTCGAGCTGCTGGAAGAGGGAGTTTATCGCGGCACGGACTTCGGCGTCGTTGGAGGGTTTGGCGTCTTTGCTATAGGCGATATAGAGGGAATCGAGAGCCATGGCGGCCTGTTCGGCGGCGCGTTCGTCCGAGACGGCTATGTTTTCCGCATCGTCAGTAATGCGTTGGAGCATTCGGAGGGTGATGGCCTGATCGTACTCTGTGGTGGAGAGACGGTCAGCGATCTGCTGAGCGAGAGGAGCAGCGGCCAGAGCTGCGCTCGCGACGACGGATCGATCGGGATTGAGTTTGCTCATTTCGGTGGAAACGACGAGCATGTGGCGGTCGAGCTCCTGTGCGGATCCGGAATCGATCTGCTTGGCGAAGTGTCGGAAGACGGCGTAGCGCGAAGCGTTCCAGGGCGGATCACCGGGACGGCGACCTTCATAGCCATGTTCCTGACGCCAACTGTCTTTTGCCGGACCGAGAGAGTGGTGACAAGCGAAACAGGAAAGTTCTGCGTACTCGGGCCAGACGTCTTTCTTGTCGGCGCGTTGGTTGTTGGCGCGCCAGGCGAGACGTTCCATGGAGGCGCGGAGTTGCACCGCCTGTCCAGTGGCCCAGTCGCGGACGCCGGCCCAGGCAGGATCTTCAACGGGTTTGCCGGGAGCGGATTCACGGGGCACCTTCCAATGGCGCGGCATGACCGCGGAAAACGAATCTAATTCGAAGTAGAGGTCGGGATGGCCGGCAGCGATCATCTCGTGGTCGACGAATTTTTCTTTTGTTCCCAGATGACATTCAAGGCAGAGATTGGCACGCTGGATAACAGTACGCGTGTCGCGCATGCCTATGGCAACGGATTTTTCCTGCGGCCAATCGCGAGTGGTGTGGGGGCCGAGCCAGGCGGAGGCGGGACCGTGGCAGGATTCGCAGGAGACACCTTCGGAGATTTCAAAAGGGCGACCGCGCTCCTCGGGCGAGGTGTAAAGAGCGTGGCAGGCAAGACACTTGGGGGATACTTCCGCTTTAGCGTCCAGCTTCAGGATGTGGGCCATGCGCTCGCCGATATCGCCTGTGAGGGCTTGGTAGGCACGGCTATGCTTGTCCTGAAGAATCCAGGTGGAATATTCGTTTTGGAGGATGCGGCTACCGACGACGGGCTTGACACTGCCATGGCAGCTGGTTGCGGCGCAAGAACCGGGACCGATGTATTTCACCGGCTCGTTGGAGCCATTGGCCGTGAAAACAGCAGCAGAAGAAACGAGGAAGAAAGCGGCGAGGATGAACTCGCGTGGGGCGGAGTTGTTGTTGCGACGCAGCATGAAGTGAGACTGAAAAAGTTCTTTTTGCTTATAGCTTTGGGGAACGTGGCAAGTCAACGGGAAGAGCCGGCCTTTTGCTGGGGATTGTGCGAAAAGACAACGGGCGCGAATTAGGAGAAGCATGAGAGCCACGAGTGTGCGGAAATAGTAAAAACCCGTGGAGCCTGGTCGGCGTTTGCCCCGGAGGCGCTTATACGCGAGACATTCCGCCGTGATCTTTGACGAATTGCGTGCCATTCAATTGCGCCATGGGTATCTTCCAAAGGCGGAACTCGAGAGCCTTTCCCAGGGCACTCAAATTCCCCTCTATCAGATTCATAGCGTTGCGAGTTTCTACCCCCATTTTCGTCTGGCGCCACCGAGCCGGGCGGAGGTCTTTGTGTGCGCGGACATGAGTTGCCGACTGAATGGAGCGTGCGAGCTGCGCGCGGAGTTGGCGGGACGGTTTGCGGGGACTCCGCCGGAGGATGTGCAGATCAAGGAGGTGAGCTGTCTGGGAAGGTGCGACAGGGCGCCGGCTGTGGCCATCAATGACGTCATCTTCGAAGAAGTTTCCGCCGAACAGGTGGAGCACTTGGCGCGGCGTGCAGTGCAGGGCAATGAACTACATCCCGAGCATCCTGAAACCGCGCGAGTGGCTTGCGCTTCAGATCCCTACGGGGAGGGCGAGAAGTATGGAGCGATGCGGAAGCTGCTGAACACGCGAGATTATGACGGCGTGCTGGCAACGTTGAAAGAGGCGGAACTGCGTGGGATGGGCGGCGCGGGATTTCCAGCGTGGATGAAATGGGACTTGGTACGGAAGCAAGTTGAGGCAGAAAAGTATGTCGTGTGCAATGCCGACGAAAGCGAACCGGGAACGATCAAGGACCGCTACATCCTGAGCCGCCTGCCACATCTGGTAGTTGAAGGAATGATGATCGCGGGACTCGTGACGGGAGCGAAAAAGGGGATTTTGTATATCCGGCATGAATACCCTCTGCAGGAAGAGATTTTTGGGGAAGAGTTACGGCGATGCGTAAAGGCGGGGCTTCTTGGCAAAAAGATCTTGGCTAGCGAGCTGGATTTCACGCTGGAGGTTTTTGTTAGCCCCGGTGGATATATCTGCGGGGAGGAAAGCGCGTTGTTGGAAGCGATCGAGGGGCACCGGGCAGAGCCGCGAAATAAGCCGCCATTTCCCGGCGTAGCGGGATTGTGGCAGAAGCCCACGGTCATCAATAACGTGGAGACGTTCGCGAATGTGCCACAGATTTTGATGCGCGGGGTGGAGTGGTACGAGACGGCGGGCGTTGGAGGCTCGCGCGGATTGAAATTTGTCGGCGTGAGCGGGCACGTGGCGAGACCGGGGGTTTACGAGGTGCCCATGGGCACACCGATACGCGACGTGGTTTATGGAAACGCCGGAGGGGTTCGCGGCGGCCGGAAACTGAAAGCGTTTGCACCGTCGGGACCATCGTCGGGATACTTGCCTGCATCGATGGTGGACGTGCAGCTGGATTTCAAGGCGCTGGCGGACGCGGGTTCAATGCTGGGGTCGGGCGCCATTGTGGTATGCGACGATACGACCTGCATGCTGGATATGGCACTTACGGCAGTCAAATTTTACCGGAACGAGTCGTGCGGAAAGTGTGTGCCATGCCGGATGGGTTCGCAGAAGATGGTGGGATTGTTGACGCGCTGGACGCAGGGAAACATGAGCGAGGCCGCGTATCGGGCGGACTTGTCGCTACTGGAAGAATTGTCGCAGGCAATGAGCCTGACATCGATTTGCGGGCTTGGGCAAATTGCCCCGGCGCCCATACAGAGTGTTCTAAAACATTTCCGGGGGGAGATCGATGCGCATGTGTTGAAGGGGCAATGTCCAAGTGGGATTTGTTTTTCGGCGGCGGGTGGAATGCCGGAATTGGCGCGGGTGGGGATTCGACCTTAACGGAACTTTTTGGTGAGAATCTGAGTATGAGCACGATGGGAATAGCCTTAGTGGAATTGACGATTGACGGGCGAGCGGTGCAGGTGCCGGCAGGCACAACTATCTATGATGCCGCGAGGCTAAACGAAATCACAATTCCGACCTTGTGTCATCTCCAGAACCAGACGCCGGTGGGGGTGTGCCGCCTATGCGTGGTGGATACGGGTGCGCGGGTGCTGAGCGCGTCGTGCGTGCGGCCGGTGGAGCCGGGAATGAGGGTGAGCACGAATTCGGAGAAAGTGCTAGCCGCACGCAAGACGTTGGTGGAACTGCTAATGGCGGATCACGCGTCGCCATGCGCTCGGCAGCAACATTCCGGGGATTGCGAACTGGAGCGAATGGCGAAGCAGGCCGGGTTGGGGACACCGCGATTCGCGCGAAGAACAATCACGAGAGGAGCGGACGATTCTTCGATGGCGATTGCGGTGGACCACGACGCGTGTATTTTGTGCGACCGCTGCATCCGCGGGTGCGACGAAATCAAAAACAATTTTGTACTGGGAAGGATGGGCAAGGGATATTACGCGGGAATTGCGTTTGATTTGAATGCGCCGATGGGCGATTCGACGTGCATTTCGTGTGGGGAGTGCATGGTTTCTTGCCCTACAGGAGCGCTGACGAATAAAGGTGTGGCGGGAACAGCGATCGTGACGGCAGCGGGCACGCAGTCGCTAACGGCAGAAGAACTTCACAGTCTGCCGGTGTTTGCGGGAGTTTCCGGAACATTCCTGGAGTTGAATCGCGGGGCGATCGTGAAGCGAGGGTATCGCAAGGGCGAAGTGATTTGCCGCGAAGGCGACTTTGGTTCGACCGCATTCTTCATCGTGGAAGGAATGGCAGAAGTTGCCATCGCTACTTCGATTGCGCACGTGAAAACACAAGGAGGAGCACAAGGATTTTTCAAGAGGCTGACCAGTGTGCTGGTGGGGCGCGAAGAGGATAAACGCGAGGAAGAGGCGCGTGACCGGACGATTCCGATCGATGCGTCGGTGGACTTGTCGTATGGAAATCCGGTGGCGGAACTCGGGCCCGGCAATCTGTTTGGCGAAATGACCTGCATGAATTTTTACCCGCGGTCGGCGACAGTGCGGGCAAAGACGGATGTTGTGGTGTTCGAGATGTTGCGAAATGTCCTCGACATCATGATGAAGAACAGAACATTCCGAGTGCAGCTCGACGAGAATTACCGGCGACGGGCGCTAGAGACGCACTTGCGAGGAGTGCCCATGCTCGCGGGGCTCGCACCTGATTTCATCGAACACTTGAAAGGCAGCGTGGAACTGGTGCGCTACGCACCGGGACAGGTGATTGCGCGGCAAGGAGAGGCAGCGGACTGTTTTTATCTGGTGCGCATCGGGTTCGTGAAAATTTCGGAGGAATATCTGGGCGGCGAACTGGTGTTGGCGTATCTCTCGCGCGGCGATTATTTCGGGGAGATTGGGCTATTGGGCGGCGGCGCGCGGACGGCGACATGCACTGCGCTGGACCACGTGGAACTGGTTAAACTTTCTGGGGACGACTTCCGGGAGATGGTGGGGCGGTTCCCGGGAGTGCGAACGGGGCTGGAGGCGGTGGCGGCGGAGCGGCAGGCGGCCAATGCGCAGCGAATGCAGATGGTGCAAAGCCTTCCTCTGGATCAATTTTTGTCGCAAGGGCTGATGGAGGCACAGAGCCTGTTGATTCTGGACTTGCAGAACTGCACGAGGTGCGACGCGTGCGTGAATGCTTGTGCCGACGCGCATGAGGGCGTGACGCGGCTGGTGCGCGAGGGATTACGTTTCGAGAATTTTCTGGTGGCTACCTCGTGCAGGCAGTGCCGCGACCCACTGTGCATGGTGGGATGCCCGGTGGGGGCCATCCGGCGGAGGAATTCGCTGGAAGTAATTATCGAGGATTGGTGCATTGGGTGCGGATTGTGCGCGCGGAATTGCCCGTACGGGAATATTAATTTGCACCCGTTTGAAGTGCGGGTGGAAGACCTGGAAAATCCGGGTCGGCGGAAAGCCGTGGTGCAACAGAAGGCGACGTCGTGCGATTTGTGTACGCACATGAAGGAGCCAAGCTGCGTGTATGCCTGCCCACATGATGCGGCGCACCGCGTGGATCCGAGAAAATTCTTTGCCGGATTGACGGGGCAGGCGCCACGCGCATGAGGATGGACCGGACACATCGCGGCTGGGCGGTGTCATCGCTGGGAATCCTGGCGGTAAGCGCGATTGCGTATGTCGCATATGCGAAGCAAGCACCGGCTGGGCCGCGCGGTGGGAGCGCAGCAGGACTTGCATTCGGGATTGCGGGATTCGCGTTCATGATTTTCGCGGCGTTACTGGGAGCGCGGAAGCGGGTGCCCACTTGGCGGTTGGGTCGAGCGCAAGGATGGATGCGAGGGCATTTGTGGCTGGGGTTGTTGAGCTTGCCGCTAATTTTGTTCCATGGAGGATTTCACTTCGGCGGCACACTGACGCGCGTGTTGATGTGGTTGCTGATTATTACAGTTGGGAGCGGCGTATTTGGGGCGGCGCTGCAAAATTACGTGCCGAGGATCATGACAACCGAGGTGCCACTGGAAACAATCTACGCGGAAATTGAAAATGTGCAGAAGCTATTGCTCGAAGAGGCCGACCAAGCCGTGGAATCAGTTTGCGGGGACGTGGGACTGGCGAAAGGTGGAGCAGAAGGGCAACGGGCCGGGGGATTCACGGCATTGAGACCTATTTCGGCAGCAGCTGTACCCTTGCGGACTTCGGCGGCAGTGAGCGCGGGAGCCAGCGCGGCAGTGGCGCCAGCGGCAGAAACGATTCTTCTGAGTGAAGCGGAAAGCACGCCGTTGAAGAGGTTTTACTTGCAAGAGCTGCGCGTATTCCTGGAACGGCCCGGGCGACGGGGACAGCGCCTCGGCGACGCGGAGAAGACAAAGCTAGCTTTTGCGGCGCTGAAGACGTTGTTACCGCCGGCGGCGCACGGAGCGCTGAACGACCTGGAAGAGATTTGCGACGAAGCACGGCAGCTGGAGCGGCAGGAGCGGTTGCATCGCTGGTTGCATGGGTGGTTGTTGGTGCATATTCCGCTGTCGTTGGCGTTAACTGTATTGGGCGCGGTGCATGCGGTGATGGCGCTGAAGTATTAGAAGCAGAGAGAAATTCTGGAAGTACAGAGTGGCGAGAGTCGCGTGGCGAGAACGAGAACAACGAAAAAGCTGGCGCAACGGGTTGACCTGAATTATTTCAAGAGGGAGACTGCGTACAAGCGAGCGATGATGTGGCTCAGCGTCTTGGTGCCGTTACTGGCAATGGGATGGATCACTTGGCGGGCATTCACAAAGGATTCGCGGGTGTACTCGAGCGGCCGGATGAGCGAGGCCCATGCGGTGCTGGAAAAGGAATGCGCGGCCTGCCATATCCAAAAGACCGGCGAGTTTTCTTCGAATGCTGCAAATAGCGCATGTCTAGCGTGTCACGACGGCCCAGTGCATCACGAAAATGAAGTGGCAGCTGCTGTGCCCGCCTGCGCGACGTGCCACATAGAGCATCGTGGGCGGAGCGATCTCAGAGCGGCGAGCAATCAGAGCTGCGCGGGGTGCCATGGAAGTTTGCAAGTGGGGAGTGGTCAAGTACATTACGCTGCAATGATTCACAACTTCGAGGATGGACACCCGGACTTTGCCCTGCTCCAAGATGGTGCGAAGGATCCCGGCACGATTCGACTCAACCACGCGATTCACCTGAAGCCCATTCGCCAAGGGCCAAATGGGCCGATCGTGCAATTGGAGTGTGGGGATTGCCATCGCAACTACGCGGCGGAATGGAAGTACGCCGTATCTCCAAATCCTGAGCCGGCTTCGTACGAGTTGCAACAGGACAACTCCAGTGGCAATGCGGTGCAACCGGTGCCAAGCCTAAAACCTTATGCGCCAGGCAATCGGAGAGAACGGATGCGCCCAGTGAGATTCGCGACGGCATGTTCGGGGTGCCACCTACTGACATTTGACAAGCGGTTCGACGAGGGTGTGCCGCACGACGAACCGGAAGTGGTACGCGCGTTTTTGCTGAGGAAATTTCAAGAATATATTGCCGCGCATCCAGGAGAGGTACGAGTCATACGCGATCCGCGGAGGGATTTGACTGGCGAGCCGCTGCAGCCTGATGTGCGGGTGTTAACACCGGCGCAATGGGTGGTGGAGCGGACCGCAGCCGCGGAAGAATTATTGTGGAGGAAGACTTGCAAGCAGTGTCATGCGCTGTCGTTCCAACAAGGTGCTTCCCTGCCCTCGATTGCCCCCGCGGCAGTACGGGAACGATGGCTGCCGCACGCAAAGTTTGATCATGATGCGCACCGAGGATTTTCGTGCGCGGGTTGCCACGCAAAAGCGCTAAGGAGCACGGAGACCAGTGACATTCTGGTGCCGGGGATTGCGAATTGTAAGACGTGTCACGCTCCGGGACCGGAGCATGCGGAATCGCGGTGCTTTGAGTGCCACACGTATCACGACTGGGCGAGACGAAAAGAAGTGCGGGGCACGTACACCCTGCCGGCGTTGCAAAACGAGAAGGATTCCTCGCTTCGCTCGGAATGACGGTGATTGAGTTGGCGAAGGCGGCTCAGCCGTTGACCAGGTTCATCAAGTGTTCCGGGTATCGGAGGCCGGAGGCTGTGCCCTTCGGGGCAACCTCTTCGAGATGGCGTAAGTCATCAGCCGAAAGCCTAACGTTGAGAGCAGCGACGTTTTCTTCCAGGTATTTGCGGCGCTTGGTGCCTGGGATTGGGATGATGTTGTCGTTCTGGGCAAGAAGCCACGCGAGAGCGAGCTGGCCAGGGGTGCAATTTTTTTCTTTTGCGATCAGTTCAGTGCGGACGATGAGGTCCAGGTTCTTCTGAAAATTTTCGCCCTGGAAGCGCGGAGAGGATCGGCGATAGTCATTGGCAGCGAGATCGTCGAATTTTTTGATCTGGCCGGTGAGGAAGCCGCGGCCAAGCGGGCTGTAGGCCACGAAGGCGATGCCCAGTTCGCGAACTGTCGGAATCACCTCTTCCTCGGGGTCGCGGGTCCAGAGCGAGTACTCGGTCTGCAGCGCGGCGATTGGATGAACGGCATGAGCGCGCCGAATGGTAGCCGGAGAGGCCTCCGAAAGACCTAAGAACCGAACCTTGCCTTCGCGCACCAACTGAGCCATGGCACCAACGGTTTCCTCAATAGGAGTTTTGGGATCGACGCGGTGCTGATAGTAAAGGTCGATGGTGTCGACGCCGAGTCTGTTAAGGCTTGCTTCGCAGGAAGAACGAACGTACTCGGGCTTACCATTGACACCGCGAAGATTGGGGTTGGCGCGGTCACGAACAATGGCGAATTTTGTGGCGAGAAAAACCTTATCGCGACGGTCGCGAATGGCCTTACCGACCAGGATTTCATTGTCACCATAGCCGTAAACGTCCGCAGTATCGAGGAAATTGACGCCGAGTTCAAGGGAGCGATGAATGGTAGCAATCGATTCGGCATCATTACGCGCTCCGTAGAATTCCGACATGCCCATGCTGCCGAGGCCCATGGGAGAAATCAGGGGTCCTATGTTTCCTAAGCGACGTTGTTGCATTTGATCACCATAGAACAAATCTACACAAATATGATGAGTAGTCATGTGACGAAGGTACGTGATAGAAATGGCGGGGCCGCCGGGGGCATGGATGAAGAATCACATCTGGACAGTTCTGGCTGCTTTTTTCTCAGCGCTCATCTGCGGCGCGACATTTTTATTCGCACTGTACCGGCAGTTGGCGTTAGTGGAAGTAGCAGCTTGCATCGTCCTTGGAGTGGAGTTGTATTTATTGAGTTCCTCGCTAGGGGATTGGATCGAGAAAAAGGAGAAGCCGAGCAAGTCGAGAAGATGGATTGCCATCGGCTTAGCAGCAGCCATAGTGTGTTATTTTCTGATTGCAAAAACTCTGAATCCATTGAGCGGTCGTTGAGTGAACAACGGCAATCAACCGTCAGCATCCATTTCTGGAAATAAGTAGAAACATTATGGATGAGCTCTTTCTACTCTATTTGAAAAATAATAGCTGGGTAACCTGGCGCAAGGTGGGTAAGAAACTTGCGCGAACTGACGCAAGTGTTTGTCGAACTGACAATAACATACGTTGTTTCAATTAGTTACAAGGATGTTCCATGGCATGGAACATGCGCTTGTAGAGGTTGGAGGCTAAGACCATGGCTCCGTCCATCCATATCGAAGTACCTCCCGAACAAGAAGCAAAATCCGGGAAAAAAGTGGAAACGCAAGTTCTGGAAACGCCTAAGGCGGAAGTTGCAAAGCCGCCAGCTAAAGTGGTGCTGCCCGCGCGGCCGGTAGAGGGTTCGTTCCAATCCTCGATGTTGGAATACAACCGGATGAAGAGCAGCTCGCGGCTGGTTGACACATTGATT
>Ga0181523_10004724_pt1 | contig 11613 bp, 11 predicted proteins | sample PEATcosm2014_Bin_43_FD_119752 | JGI IMG/M metagenome (GOLD analysis project Ga0181523, IMG submission 119752) | Peatland microbial communities from MTU Mesocosm Facility, Houghton, MI, USA - PEATcosm2014_Bin05_30_metaG | ecosystem: Environmental > Terrestrial > Soil > Wetlands > Peat | place... | reverse complement strand
GTAGATATAGGAGACGCTGACCTGAAACGGTGGCGCGGCCACATAAGCGCCAGTCCCCGTATCAACTGCCGCAATCACACGCTCACGCAAGTCCTGAGAATATGGCTTGCCCATCACAGCCTCTGTGTCGATTCGACACAAAGGTTGAATCACAAATCCAGCACAGCGAGAAACCCGCCGATTCCGTCAATCGCGCCAATGCCCAAAAGCTCGACGGCGCGCTCCGTAAAGTCGAGGAGCTGACGCGGCTGGCCTTAACGCCCGGCTACCTCTCATTTTCGTTATTCCCCCGTCCTGGCCGCCGCCGTCGATCGTGGACATCGAACACGCAAGCTAGACCTTCGCCGCCGAATTGAAACGGATGCGCAAGATATGCGCTCTCGCCGTCGATCCCCGATTTGGCATCAGCTTGATCACCGGGACGTGTCTTCCCCCTCTCATCGTCGAAGCCGGGCTTCGGACAATTGGCCAGCGCCGCTCTGGTCGGCCACGATCGCAGAGCTGATGGCGATAACGTCGGGCGACGAGGCTGCGGCCGTCGACGTTTGGCAGCAGGTCCTTGCCGTTTGTCAGCCGCGAGCGGGCATGTGATTTGCGGTCCGCAGCGGCTCGACTACCGGGGACTTGCGCGGCAAGTGCCGATATCGCCTGAGGCTTTCATGGCCATGCCGTCGGTCACTATCGCCCTGGTTGCAGCTCTCGCTGGGCGGCGGGAGTGGCTATCAAAATGGCTCATTTGTGCGCCCTGTGTGTGCGTTCCAGATGAGGGCGAACGGATCAGCCGTAGTGAAGGCGGTGCGGGCGCGAAATGAGAGCGTCGTATCGGCGACGATGACTTTGTTTGTTGCAATAGCCGGTCATGTTCTCACTCCCCGTCGCCCTTAAGCACGCGCACCGGCAGCGCACTCATCCACGCTTCGATCTCGGTCGAGAGCCACATGGATTTCCCGCCTGCGACCCGCGAGCGTGGAAACGTCCCGGCTCTCATCCGCGCCCAAAGCGTCGGATATGACACGCCAGCGATCGCGCAGACCTCATGCCGGTCGAGCAGCCGGGGCGGTCCTTGTGATCGATGGGCAGCGTTCACGCGCTCGGGCGTGAGTGGCGTTTGGTCTTCGCGGGGCGGTGAGAGAGATTCTCTGCTAAGCCAAGCAGGCTGCGCCCGCCGAGCCTCATTCGCGCGCTTCACGCGCAGGGCTTTCTGAGAAGCCTCGACCTGCGCGGATGGTTTCTTGGTGGAAGGCTTGGTCGTTGTCATCGGTCGGTCATCCTTTCTTCGGATGGCCGAGCGGGCGCAAAAACGCAAAAGGCGGCCCGCCCGGCGCATCGAAATGCGCTGGAGCGGGACCTTTTGCTGCAGCAAAAACGGCGACTAAGCAGCGCGGGCCGCACACCGGCCCTGAAGGTCTCGTGTAACCCGCCCTTAAGGGCAGGTAGGGGGCTCTACGAGCCACGAGGGCTTCCTCGGGTGGACCAGCCGTTCTGGCCCCCGAGGTGCAGAGGCGCGTTTAATAAGATCGAAAGATCCGCGGCGCAAGGGGTTTTAATGCAGCCGCCCCACTTTTTCGTCAGCCTCCAGGCGACCTTCGATCAGGGCCATGATGTGGGCGGCTACCGCCTCCATCGTGTGCTTGATCTCGTCGGCATAGCCGTGTCTGTCGTAGACCGACGCGATGCCACCCTCCTTGTGGTTCTGAATTCTGTTCATGATGTCGCGACCGAAGCCCAGCGCCGCGATGGTGGTGCCGTGGGTACGGCGCAGGTCGTGCGGCGTCGCCCGCTCGGCGCCGAGTTTGGCGCACACCCTGCGCATCGCGGCATCAAGCCCCCGCACCGGTCGCCTGCGTGGTCCGGTGAACACGAAGCCGGTGGTGGCGTCGTCCGTGAGTTCGGCCAGCATGGCCGATGCCGGTTCCGGCAGCCAGATGCGATGCGGCTGGCCGTTTTTGGTGCCTGGCCATGACAGCGCCGGCACCGGCTCGCCCGGCATTTCCCACCAGCCGTCTTTAATGTGTTCGCGGCGCATATGGGCGACCTCGCCGGGACGCTGCCCGGTCAACAAGATCGTTTTGAGAGCCGTGCCAGCAACAAGGCCGGCGTCGTCGAACGCGGCCCAGAACGACGGCATTTCGGAGACGGCCAAAACCCGTTCGCGGCTCCGGGTGGCGTTGCGGGCGACGAGCTTGCAGGGGTTGGCCGTCAGTTTCTCCTCCTTCACCGCCCAAGTGAAGATCGCACTGATGGCAGCCAGTGTCTGGTTGGCGGCGATCGGCGCTTCGATGCGCGCCATCATAGCTTTGACGTCGCCGCGGGTAATCGTCGAGGCCCGCAGCTTGCCCCATCGCAGCAGCACGTGGCGGCGGACGAGCGCGTCGGCCTGCCGCCACGACTTGTTGTTCTTTTTGGCGTGCTCCTCGACGTACTTGGCGGCCAGCTCGGCGAAGGTGCCGGCGCCGCGCTCGGCCTTCTTCTCGGCGGCGGGGTCCTGCCCCTTGGCGACCTTCAGCATTGCATCGGCGGCCAGCATACGGGCATCGGCGAGACCGATTGCGCTGGCGTTGCACAAATGGAGCCAGCGCGGCCGACCGTGGCGGCTGTAAATCGCCTTCCAGGCCTTGCTGCCGGTCGGCTGCACCTGCAGTGCTAGACCATGCTGGCGGGCGTCCCAGATCAGGTAGGCTCTGGGCTCTGGCCGCGCCTTGCGCACGGTGAGTTCGGTGAGTTGGCGTTTCCGCGCCGGACGTTTCGGTCGCTTCGGTCGAGTCATGATCTCCAACTAATACTTAACTAAAGGTTAGTGCCTAATTGAACTTAATGGCATCTTAACGAAATTTGGTGGAGAAAGCCGCGTCGTGCAAGGGCTCGCCTGAATTAGCTAATGAGAACAAATAGCTCAGAAACGCACCGTAACCTAACCGTTTGTTAACCCGGTGGAACGCTTCTGGGTGGAGACTGCAGACCGGGTGGCCCGGCGGAAGTGCGCAAGTAATGAAGATATACGTGCTCTTGATGCTCATCGGCGTCATTGTCGGCTTTTCCTATCTCCCAAGCTTCGGCCGAGCGAAGCCGGTCCCGCCGACACCGCCCGATTCGGTGCCGGCCTGATGCCTGAGGGCCGAGCAGCGGCGGCAGTTTCAATCCCGAGCCAATGGCAATAGGCCGCCGCCGCGCAGCACAGCCTCGGCTTGTGCGGTCGGCTTTCCCACTTGATCGGCAAGAATAAAGCCGGGCAACAGCGACAGCGGCGCGCGGCTTGCCTTGACGGCACGAGCCAGCACACGAATCGCCGACGCGCCCGGCTTGGGGTGGATCGGCAGCAGGGTGACCGCGCCGAAACCGGCCGTCAGCGCCGTCAACAGCGAATCGAGAGCATCTGCGCGCCAGATCAGCGTGACTACGCCCCCGGGACGAAGCAGCCGTGCCACGGCGCCGAGCCACCGATCGAGCGTGTGTCGCGAGGCGCTGTGCGCCTGGCGGCGGCTTGGATCCCGCGAGGGCTGCTGCTGCGGAGCATTGAACGGCGGATTCATCAGCACGCGGTCTGCGGCACCGGGCGCTAACCCAGCCGCGGCGAACGCGGCAGACGGCGCCGCCACGTCGAGGCAGACGGCGCGCACGCGCTCGGCAAGCGCGTTGCGCGCGGCGTTCTCCCCCGCGAGTGCCGCCAGCGCCGGGTCGATCTCTACCAAGGTGACGGCAACGCCCCCGATGCGGCGGGCAACCGCCAGTCCCGCCGCGCCGACGCCGGCGCCGAGATCGACAACCTGCTCGCCGGCGCACGCCGACGTCGCCGCCGCGAGCAGGATGGCGTCATGGCCGACACGATGACCATTGCGAGGCTGGCGCAGCACGAGCCGGCCGCCGAGGACCGCATCCTCGCTCGTCTCCGCTCGTTCAGCGGCCATCGCGGCGCAGCTCGTGGGCGAAGCCGGCCTCCTCGAGCAACCGGCGTGCGACCTCGAATTCATCCTCACCGACCAGAATGCGGCGCGGGAAGATGCCGATCGAGCCTTCCAGCACGCTCATGTTCTGATCGACCACCATATGGCCGATATGCGCGCCCTTGAGCAGCGCCTCGATCGCCGAGATCACCACTGCGTCGTTGGTGCGGACGAGCTCGCGCATGCTTTAGCCCCCCCCCCCCCGCCACGCGGCCTCGCCGGGGTCGTCGGTGGAATTGTTCATAGACATAGGCGGTCGCCTCGGGCAAAACCGCACGGAAGTCGGCGACGATCTTGGCGATGACGCACTCCTTATTATAGCACGGCACCAGAAACGCCACCGATGCCGGGTTCCGGTTACGCTTTCGGCAAGACCTTCGTTGCTTGACATCGCCCTTCTCGGCCGCCACGTCGCCGACATGATCGGCGCCAACGAAACAGGTGCAGGCAGCGGCGTATTCTGATAGTGCAACCGCCGGCATACTTGCCGCTTCACCTTAGCGTTTCTATGCTTGCGCCTCCTCTCCGGAGATAGCTCAAGTGGCTGTTGTCGTCCCTTTCGAAAGTCCGGGTAAACCCTCGATCGACCCCTTGGTCGACCTGGTTACCCCCGATATGGAGCGCGTCAACGGCGTCATTCTCGCGCGCGCGGGTTCCGAGGTGGCCATGATCCCGGAGGTCGCCAACCACCTGATTAATTCCGGCGGCAAGCGGCTGCGGCCGATGCTGACGCTGGCGCTGGCGCGGCTCACCGGCTACGGCGGCGACGGCCATATCAAGCTCGCCGCGGCCGTCGAGTTCATGCACACGGCGACGCTGCTGCATGACGACGTGGTCGACGAAAGCGAGCTGCGCCGCGGGCGGCTCGCCGCGCGCATGCTCTGGGGCAACGAGGCGAGCGTACTGGTGGGCGATTTCCTGCTTGGCCAGGCGTTCAAGATGATGGTGGAGGTCGGCAGCCTCAAGGCGCTCGAAATTCTCTCCTCGGCCGCCGCCGTGATCGCCGAAGGCGAGGTCATGCAGCTGGCCGCGGCGAAGAACACGGCAACGACAGAAGACGAGTACATCGCCGTGATCCGCGCCAAGACCGCGGAACTGTTCGCGGCCGCCTGCGAAGTCGGGCCGGTGCTGTCTTCGCGGGGAAAGGCCGAACAAGCCGCCTGCCGCTCGTTCGGGATGAATCTCGGCATCACGTTCCAGCTTGTCGACGACGCGCTCGACTATGGCGGCGCCGCGGCCAAGCTCGGCAAGAACATCGGCGATGATTTCCGCGAAGGAAAGATCACGCTGCCGGTCGTGCTGGCCTTCCGCCGCGGCGGCGACGCTGAGCGCGAGTTCTGGCGGCGTGCGCTGGAACGCGGCGAGACCACCAATGCCGACCTCGAGCACGCCATCGGGCTGATGATCAAGCACCGCGCGCTCGAGGACACGATCGGACGCGCGCATCATTACGGCGCCATCGCCCGCGACGCGCTCGCTCTGTTCCCCGATTCGCCGATGAAATCTGCGCTCGCCGAGACGGTCGATTTTTGCGTGGCCCGGACGCATTAACGCGTCAATTCCGCCCCGTAGGGCGCCCCTTGTGGGCGCCCCCTGCAAACAAGGCGGCCAAAGGGGTCGCCCCTACGTCCGGTCGCCTCCCAACACGCCTGCCTTGACCCACCAGTGCTGATATTTGTCGCGCAAGACTTTGCCCGCCGCGCGCGCCACCGTCGCCGAGGAAAATAGTCCGAAGCAGGTCGCACCTGAGCCGGACATGCGGGCTAGTCTGCAGCCGGGAAGCCCACGCAAGCCCGTAAGAACATCGGCGATGACCGGCTTAAGCGCGATGGCCGGCTCTTCCAGATCGTTCGATTGCGTTGCCAGATATTGCAAAAGCTGATCGCGGCTCGTCAGCTTCGCAACCGCCGCGGGGTCGAGCGCTACTACCTGCGCGGCAGCCGGCCGCCATCCGGCAAAGACCGCCTTGGTCGCGAGCGCCACGCCGGGGTTGACCAGCACCGCCGGCAGTGGCGGCAGCGAAAGCGGCGCCGACAGCAGGTCGCCGATGCCGCGCATGACCCGCGCGCGCGGATCGAGGCAGACCGGCACGTCGGCGCCGGTGGCGCGGGCCGCAGCGTACAGATGAGGATCGTCGTGCGGAAGCCCGTTCGCTTGCGCTATGAGCCGCAGCGCGGCGCCCGCATCGGCCGAACCGCCGCCGAGCCCGGCCGCGACCGGCAGCCTCTTGTCCAGGCGGAAAGCGCCGAGGACGATGCCGGGGCGCCGCGCGGCGAGCGCGCGCGCCGCCTTGAGCACCAGATTGTCGGCATCCTCGCCAGCCGCTACCGCACTCGGCCCGCGCACCTGCAGCTTAAGCTCGCCGCCGCGCGACAAACTCAGGCGGTCGCCAAAGTCGGCGAACGCCACCAGGCTTTCAATCTCGTGATAGCCGTCGTCGCGGCGGCGCAGCACCCGCAGCGTCAGATTGACCTTGGCCGGCGCGTTCTCGACCAGCGGAACGGGCAAGGACACACCTCAGCCGCCGTTGCCGGCCTTCTTCGTCTTGGCTGCATCGGCCGCGGACGACGTGTCATCAGGCAGCCCGGCTTTGAGCTTTTCCTCGATCTTCGGCAGCTCTTCGGGGTCTGGATTGAGATCCTTGGCGTGCGACCATTGGAAGTGCGCCTCCAGCACCCTGCCGACCCGCCAATAGGCATCGCCGAGGTGATCGTTGATGGTCGAATCGTCGGGTTTGAGCTCGACGGCGCGATCGAGGTCCTTCACCGCTTCGTCGTAATTGCCGATGCGGAAATTGGCCCAGCCGAGCGAGTCGACGATGTAGCCGTCGTCCGGCCGCTGCTCGACGGCGCGACGAATCATGCTCATGCCTTCGTCGAGATTGACGCCCTGGTCGACCCAGGAATAGCCGAGGTAATTGAGCACCAGCGGCTGGTCCGGAAAAAGCGCCAGCGCCTTCTTCAAATCGGCTTCGGCCTTCGGCCATTGCTTGGAGCGCTCGTAGCAGATGCCGCGAAAGTAGAACAATACCCAGTTCGCCTTTTCCGGCACCGCCAGGTTGGCGATGGCCTTGCTGTAGACGTCGGCGCATTCGGCGAAGGCCTTGCGGCCGCGCAAGATGTTGCCGAGCGCGATAATCGCTTCAGAATCCTTCGGATGGTCGGCGATCAGAGCTTCGAGCCGCTTCTTGGCTTCGTCGGTGCGATCGAGCGAATCGAGATCGGATGCGACCTGGATTTCAGCATTGCGCCGCAGCGCCGACGACGCCGGTATCCGGTCGTAGACCTTGATCGCGAGCTCGGGCTTTTTGACCGAGTCGTAAAGGTCAGCAAGCGAGAGCAACGCCATGGCGTGCGTCGGCTCGAGATAGAGCGCAAGCTGCAGATAGACGAGCGCCAGGTCTTCGCCGCCGCGACGCCCGATCGAGGCACCGAGCCCGTAAAGCGCTTCGGCGGCGCCGGACCGCGGCGAATCGGCGAGCGGCGGCAATCTGTCGCCGGCCGAGATTTCCTTCATCTCTTCGACGACCACCGGATGATCGGGCACCGCCTTGTTGAATTGCTGATAAAGCTTCTGCGCGTCGTCCTTGCCGGCGTTGCGCGACAAATAGTGGGCATACGCCTGAACGGTACGCAGCGCCATCGGGTCGGCCTTGTAAGCGCGCTCGTAACGCTTGCCGGCTTCCTTCTTGTTGTTGGCGACATCCTTGTTGTTGGCGACATCGAGGATCAGGCCGGCATGCAAGTCCTTGAAGATGGCGTACCAATCCGGTCCGGCGAGCCGATCCAACGTGTCGATCGCGCCGTGGGTGTCGCCGGCCCCGGCGAGCGCCCACGCCGAGAGCAGCGTCGCCGTCAGATCGGTCACCGGGCCGCGCACCGATTGCGCAAAATTCTGCCGGGCGATCGCATATTGCTTCTGCTTGAGCGCCCGCACGCCGATCACCAGGCGCGCAATGCGGTCGGTGCGATCGAGCTGGATCAGCCGGTCGGCGAGCCTGCCCGCTTCGTCGATGTCGCCATCGGTAAGAACGGACAGAAAGGTGCGGCTTAGCAGATCGGCATTGCGGGGATCGGCCTTGAGCACATTGAGGTAATAGGCAGCTGCCGTCCCGGAATCGCGCTCGACGCCGGCATGCCGGGCAGCCAAGTAGCTGCCGGCGGCAGTCGAATGCAGCAAATCCTGAGGTGTCGGCGCCTGGGCGGCAAGCGCTGACGGCAGGCTCCAGAGGACAACGGCGCCGACGACGGCGGCGTGCCGAGACAGCAGCGAATGAATCACGAGATCTCCATTGGCAACCTGGATCGGCGAACTGGGACTCAAAGCGCCGGATGTCGGTATGCGGCGAGAATGACCGTTTTGCCACGCCGCCGCAAGAACGGACGGGCTTTTAGCCCCGAAGGGAGGCGAAATCGCGGCAGCAGAACCGGGTTGATTCGACGCAAGTGCCGCTGGGACGCGAGAATCACATATTCGGGTAATTCGGCCCGCCGCCGCCCTCGGGTGGAACCCAAGTGATGTTTTGATTCGGGTCCTTGATGTCGCAGGTTTTACAGTGGACGCAGTTCTGCGCGTTGATCACAAAGCGCGGCGTGCCGGCTTCCTCAACCCATTCGTACACGCCGGCGGGGCAATAGCGCGCCGACGGTCCGGCATAGACGTCGTGCTCGGAAGATTTTTGCAACGCCAGATCGCGCACGATCAGATGCACCGGCTGGTCCTCCTCGTGATTGGTGTTCGAAAGATAGACCGAGGAAAGCCGGTCGAAGGTGAGCTTGCCGTCAGGCTTCGGATAGGCGATAGGCCGGCAGTCCGCCGCGGGCTTGAGCGTCGCCGAGTCGGGCTTGCCGTGGCTCAGCGTGCCGAAGAGCGAGAAGCCGAGCGTGTTGGTCCACATGTCGAGCCCGCCGAGCGCGACGCCGGCCAAGGTACCGAGTTTCGACCATAGCGGCTTGGCGTTGCGCACCCGCCAGAGGTCGCGGCCGATCGGCGAAGCGCGCCACGCTGCCTCATAGCTCGAAAGCTCGTCATGAGCGCGCCCTTGCGCCAGCGCGGCAGCCATATGCTCGACCGCCAGCATGCCCGACAACATCGCGTTGTGGGTACCCTTGATGCGCGGCACGTTCAAAAAGCCCGCGGCACAACCGACCAGGACGCCACCCGGAAAAGCCACGCGCGGCACCGATTGCCAGCCGCCCTCGCTGATGGCGCGCGCGCCATAGCAAATCCGCTTGCCGCCGGCGAACGTGTCACGCACGAGCGGATGCGTCTTGAAACGCTGGAACTCTTCGAACGGCGACAGGTAGGGATTCTCGTAATTGAGGTGGACGACAAACCCGACCGTCACGAGATTATCCGCGTAGTGGTACATGAACGAGCCGCCGCCGGTGCGGCCATCAAGGGGCCAGCCCATCGTGTGTTGAACAAGCCCGCTGCGGTGCCGCTCCGGCGCGACCTGCCACAGCTCCTTCAGGCCGATGCCGAATTTCTGCGGCTGGCGGTCCCGCGCGAGGCCGAAACGCTCGATCAGCAGTTTCGACAAGCTGCCGCGGGCGCCCTCGGCAAACAGCGTATATTTGGCGCGCAGCTCCATGCCGCGAGCGAAGCTCGGCTTGTGGTGTCCGTCCTTGGCGACGCCCATGTCGCCGGTGGCGATGCCGGCGACCGCGTCATTCTCGAACAGCACCTCGGTGGCGGCAAAGCCGGGATAGATTTCGACGCCGAGCGCTTCCCCTTTCTGCGCCAAGTGGCGGCAGACATCGCCCAGCGAGACGATGAAAGTGCCGTGATTGCTCATCAGCGGCGGCATCAGCGCATTCGGGACCCGCAGAGCGCCGGAAGACCCGAGCATGTAAAAGCGATCCGCCGTGACCGCAGTCCGCACCGGGGTCTCTTCACTCCGCCATTCCGGCAGGAGAAGATCAAGCCCGATCGGATCGATCACCGCGCCGGAGAGAATATGCGCGCCGACTTCGGAACCCTTCTCCACCACGACGACGGAGGTTTCGGGCGCAAGCTGCTTGAGCCTGATCGCGGCGGCAAGGCCGGCCGGCCCGGCGCCGACAATGACAACGTCGAACTCCATTGCCTCGCGGCCGGGAACGTCCGTTGCACTCATGGCCTGCTCCATAATCCGCGCGACAAGCAGTATTTCATGTTTCATCCCTCGCATAGACCGAAATCATCGTCCATAATTCACCCTCAGCCATGAATGCCGCCGGCAAAGATACCCGCGAGCTTATCTCGTTCTACCTCGACGCCGGGGTCGACTCCCTCCTCGGCGAAGAGCCGATCGACCGCTTTGCCGATGCGGCTCAGCCGCAAGCCGTAAATTCGCTTGCCTCCCCCCTTGCGGGGCAGGCCGGCGCGAAGCGCCGGGAGGGCGGTGAAGGGGGGCCCGCTATGCGGAAGGGCCCCGCCTCCGCATCCCTCCCCATCAAGGGGGGAGGGAGCATCACCGCCCCGCCCGGAGCGAGCGCAGCGTCCCCGTCCTCGCCCGAGACCGCCGTCATGTCGGCTTACGCCGCCGCCAAAAGCGCGAAGACCCTGGACGAGCTACGGGCGCTCCTCGAAGCCTTCGAGGGCTGCATGTTGCGCGCGACCGCCACCCAGCTTGTCTTCGCCGACGGCAATCCGACAGCCCGCGTCATGTTCGTCGGCGAAGCGCCGGGACGCGATGAGGACATCGCGGGACTGCCTTTTGTTGGCCGCTCGGGAAAATTGCTCGACCTCATGATCGAGGCGATCGGGCTTGACCGCACGCAAGTGTATATCGCCAACATCGTGCCCTGGCGCCCGCCCGGCAACCGCACGCCGACGCCGCATGAGAGCGCTATCTGCCTGCCCTTTATCCGCCGCCAGATCGAGCTCGCCGACCCCGATATCCTCGTCTGTCTCGGACAACCGTCGACGCAGACTCTGCTCGAGACCAAGGAAGGGATCACGCGAACGCGCGGACGCTGGTTCAAATTCGACACCGGCAGCCGCGAGATTCGCGCGCTGGCAACTTACCACCCCGCCTTTCTGCTGCGCAGCCCGCTGCAGAAGCGGCTGGCTTGGCGCGATTTCCTGGCGATCAAAAAGGCGCTCGCGCAATAGCTTGGCCTAATTCAGCGTATCGCCACCAGGATCGCGCCGCCATTTCCGCCGGGTTCTGGAACTGCCGTGTGGCAAGGACGATCAATCCCAGGACGCCGACAACGACGATGGTGCGGATGAAGGTGGCAAGATCGGAGTTCACGTTCTCCACGCCGATTTTGGCAAAGATCGCCGTCAGTGCGGCAAACACCGCCGACAGCACGGCCCAAAGCTGCCATGACGAAAAGGCGCTGGCATTCATGGTGTCCGTTTCTCCTCTGTTGAGGCTTTTGCTTCAGTTACTAGGGTACGCGACGACAAATTGATGGCGATCAACTTCGCCAAAGTCGCGCCGCGTCGACTTGATCAAGTCGATCATACGGTCGAATAGGCATGGCTCGTTTGGTGTGCCGGCGATGGCGGCTTGTTTCATGACTTCCCGCTCCAAGCGCCCTTAATCATAGGATACTGTACGACCGCATGAGACGGAGTGCACGCCATGGAGCTCGATCCCGTTCTGCTGTCGCGGCTGCAATTCGCCTTCACCATCTCGTTTCACATCATCTTCCCGAGCTTTACGATCGGGTTGGCGGCC
>Ga0181523_10004722_pt1 | contig 11616 bp, 8 predicted proteins | sample PEATcosm2014_Bin_43_FD_119752 | JGI IMG/M metagenome (GOLD analysis project Ga0181523, IMG submission 119752) | Peatland microbial communities from MTU Mesocosm Facility, Houghton, MI, USA - PEATcosm2014_Bin05_30_metaG | ecosystem: Environmental > Terrestrial > Soil > Wetlands > Peat | place... | reverse complement strand
TCGAGTAGGGTCGGCCGAGCGGCGAGGTGCCAGCTATGGGCTGGTCCTTTTCCGCTCGGCCTCCCTCCGAACCCAGGACTTGCGAGTTTCGCCGCACCCTGCTCTCCAGTGGTCATTTCGGGTAGGGCCTGGTCGCCCGCCCAGCGTGAATGTCTTCGTGACAGCGACGGCAGGTCACCAGGGTCTTGCGCCGCCGCTTGGCCATGAGGTGCATCTGTGCGGGTTTGTCGCGTCGGCCCGGTTTGCTGAGGTCGGCGAGCTTGCGGACGTGGTGGACTTCCAGGTTCACCGTATATGCCACGGCTGGCCATCTTTTTCGGAAAAAACAGCAGCGGCAAAACGACACTCTAAGACTTCCTATACTCATCGCTGCGAGCCTTACGAATTCCGATCAAATCTATGCCCTGTCAGTCCATGGGCTGACCTTTGGCTTATCGTTCACGGACATTGCCAACACAACGGATCCCCACCTGTCGCTCACGTTGGGTCTTCAATGGTTAACCAGGAAGCGACTAGTAGTTACGCTTCAACACGTAGCTTCGCAACAGGATTCGGACTCTGTCCAGCCATCGTTCATCCAGGTCGATGGAACTAGACGGAATATTAAGCTAACTCCAAAGCGGACGGAAACGTTCAGAGACTTGGTCGATAGCCAGCTACCGCCAGCAGTTCAGCATCGACTTGATGACCATATCATGACTTTGCGCGACCTGTTACGCGACCTAATCCACATCCCGAGCTTCCGGCACACCCATCTATCGCGGCGCTGAACCGTGCGGGCTGTGCACAGCACAAGGGTCAGCGGCTAACCCCCGGCTGGCCGGGCCGGGCGCGGTCCTAACCGTTCCGCTAACCGCTTCCTGACCTAATGGGCATATGGCAACCGCTAACTTGCGCCGGGGCGGCCGAGTCTTAGTAGCAGACGGCGGTGCCTATCTGCCAGACCGATGCCTTTGCGGAGCTGGGCAGTGGATGCCTGCGTAGAGATCGGGCGGGTCTGGCTGGCGCGGCTGTTACCGGGAACCTGTTTTCGTGGCCGCCGTGTCACGACTCGTGAAGCGACCGGGTACTGGCTTGGCCTTGATGCGGCGGACTCGGCCGGAACATCGGGCAGCGAGGGGACGGCACAACCAGCTTCGAAGCTTCGAAGGGCTTCGAAGGCTGTGGTCGGAAGCGCCGCAGAATACGTGGTTGTGACCGAAAGTAGCGCATGGATTGTCCTTTCGGGAATTACGCACATCGAGTAGCCTACAGATATGGGTGCAGCAGTTGTCGGGCTAATCGGCGGGATCGCTGGGGCGATAGCTGGGCTATTGGGTGCATTGATAGCTGGCTGGCAACAAAGACTCGCAGAAGCTCAACGTTGGCGACAGGAGCGCGCAGATGAGATATGGAAGGAGGAACGCCGGTCCCTCTTGGATCTTACTACGCTGATCGCGATTGCCAGTCAAGCTATGGCATGGCTTGCTTGGTCTGCCTCCACTAAGCCACTTGAAGCGGTCAAGGAAGAAGCGGAACTCTATGATACTCGCATGCGAGAGCTCTTGCCAAAGATCTTCAGTGCACAGGCGGCTGCATCCGGCTTGAACGACACGACCTACGAAACCATCCAAGATCTTGTCAACCGCCTTATACAACTCGATACGTTCCTTGGAACGAAGTGTGTCGAATTGGATTCTGACCCTGGAACCATGCTGCCAATAATTGCAGGTCTCGAACCGGAGGCTCTCAAACTGGCCCGTCAAGTGGTTGAGACCGTACGCGGACACCTCCGAACCGCTAATTGAAAACCACTTCAGAGTGGTTCATCTTAGGTCAAATTCTCGCCAAGTTATGTTATGTGGGTGCTTCTGCACGCCACGATCATGCATCCAGGCCGAGTCAAGCTATCCTATAAGGAGACCGCAGGCCAGAACGCCAATTCCGTCATTCCCAGTGTTAGAACGGTTCTGCCACACCCAGCTTTCCGGGCGGCTGACACTCGGCCACCGCGCGATGGCCAGTGCCGGCCGCTGGCACGCCGTTGCCGCCATGAGCATGCTCGGGGGAGTCATCCGGAACCGTTCTGCATGACTACCGGTGTCCCGGGAGACGGCCCCTTCTATCTATCCTAAACGGCCGTGGGCAGGCTCCCCCGCCCATTCCTTGAGCCTCTCGGGGCATGTTCACGGCAACATCAACAGCCGTTACGGACAACTTCCGCGCTGCGGGCGATACCTTCCGCGCGGCCTACGCGTCTTTATTCCGCTTTATTACACCGGACAGAACACGCAACGGCCGACAGCACTTGCCGTGCTGGCCACTGGTGGCTTACTCAACTGATCTTCCCCATCCGATGGCACAGCCCGCTCCGCGGTTCCGACCTGGTCGCTGCCCAGACGACGGCTGAGGTCATTTCCCGTTATCCCGGTCCCCCGATTCAGCGCTGAGGTTCTCAGCCCGGGCGGGCGTCATTGCGTGGTCACGGTGCTGGCACGGGTTCCGACGCGGGTGGACCCGACGCCGCCGTGCCGTCCGCCCCGACGGGCGTCGATGGCAGGCTGCGCAGCAGCGTGGCGACCATCAGGTCCGCACGGCGCAGGCAATAGTCGATCACCGAGCTTCCCTCGAACGTCTGTGCTGACGAACTCACGCACCCCTCGATATCGTGAACCAGCTCCGGGTCGTGGAACCCGGTCGGGAGACTGATTGCGCGGAAGCCGCGCAGCAGCCGCGCCGACTGCCTCTTATAGAACAGCGCTGTCCCAGGGCCAGTCACAACCCGTTGGTCGACTAGTACTACAACGGCGTGCCGTGATCGGCGTGGCTGGGTGATCTGATGGTCCTGGCCGGCCAGGCTTGGGGCATGCTGGCTGTCGTGGATGATGCGCGGGTGCGGGCCGTTGACGGGCATGCCGCGTGGTCTGAGTCGTTCAATGAGATGTTCGCGCTGGCGGCAGGGGCATTCGGGAACGCCGCGGTGCGGCGGCACGGGCGGGCTTACCTGCTGGGGCTGCTGTCGCACTCCGAGCGGAAGAACGGGTGGACGCTGGCGGAGTTCGCGGGGGATGTGTCGCCGGACGGGATGCAGCGGCTGCTGAACTTCTCGCCGTGGGATGAGGACGTCTGCCGGGACGCGCTGCGCCGCTATGTGATGCGGAGCCTGGGCGACCCGGGTGCGGTGCTGGCGGTGGACGAGACGGGGTTCCTGAAGAAGGGGACCCGGTCGGCGGGGGTGGCCCGGCAGTACACCGGGACCGCCGGGCGGGTGGAGAACGCGCAGGTGGGGGTGTTCCTGGCCTATGCCGCGCCGGACGGGGCGCGGGCCCTGATCGACCGGGAGCTGTACCTGCCGGAGAAGTGGACCGGTGACCAGGAGCGGTGCCGGGCGGCGGGGATCGGCGATGAGATGGCGTTCGCGACCAAGCCGGAGCTGGCCCGGCAGATGATCGAGCGCGCGGTGAAAGCAGAGGTCCCGTTCGCGTGGGTGGCGGGTGATGAGGTCTACGGCGGGAACCCGAAGCTGCGCGGGTGGCTGGAAGGACAGCAGATCCCGTACGTGCTGGCCGTCGCGTGCAGCGAGATGATCGCCACGGCCGCTGGCGCGAAGCGCGCGGACGAGCTCGCGGCCCTGGTCCCCGCAGCTGGATGGCAGCGGCTGAGCTGCGCCGACGGGTCCAAGGGGCCGCGGCTGTATGACTGGGCGCTGATCGGGACCGCCAGCGCGGATCACTGGCTGCTGGCCCGCCGGTCCCTGCGCCCCGGCGAGAAGGGCGACCTCGAGCTGGCGTTCTTCCGCTGCTGGTCGCCCCGGCCGGTCACCCTGCCCGAGCTGGCGGCCGTGGCCGGGGCCAGGTGGGCGGTGGAGGACTGTTTCGCCGAGGCCAAGAACGAGACCGGCCTGGACCACTACCAGGTCCGGAAGTACCGGGCCTGGTACCGGCACGTCACCTTGTCGATGCTGGCCCACGCGTTCCTCGCCGTCACCGCCAGGTCCGCCCGGCCCGCCCCGGGGCCGCCGGAACCCGTGCCCGGCCGCGGGAACGACAGCGGCGGCCCCGCCAAAAAGGGGACCTGATGCCTGTGGACAAGTTTTCGCCCCGCCGAGGACATATGCCCCGCCACCGGTCATAACTGGCGCAAACGGACGTGACATGATCCCCCTCACCGTCGCCGAGGCCCGCCGCCTGTTCAACCTGCACACGCGTGTCATCCACCCGGACGCATTCCACCAGTACTGGTCAGACTGGCGGCGCTACCGCCAGGCCAGCGCCCGGAAATCGCACTATGCCCGCCGAACCGGAAATCACAAGGCGCTGTTGTAGTACTAGGCCGTCTCCCGAGACTACAAGACCGTCGTGCCACTAACGCCATTCGCAAGCTCGTTGCTACGGAGCAGAAGGTCGTGCCCGTTGTGTGCCTGTGAGTATCAGCTGGCCTATGCTGACCATCTTTTGGGACGGGTCCTGCCAAGTTCGTGTCTAGTGGTGCGGGGTGACTCAGTGAGCGTTTTCCATCCTGGCATGACCTATTTGTCACAGCTTGATCACGGCATGGCGTGTCGCTGTTGAGACCAGAGAAGCCCCCGGTAAGTGAGGCGATCGACCAAGAAAGCTTCACCACCACCAGGGGCTTCCATGCTTTTTTACCGTGCCGCGCTGCCGTTGTCGTCCCGGACCCTCACCTACGTGTCCGGGATCATCCGCCGTCACCGGTCGGCGGCCGGATCGCGGTGGCGGAAGCTGAACCCCGGCAAGCAGGCCCTGCTCGTGCTCGTCTACCTGCGCAAAGGCGAGACGTTCGCCGGGCTCGCCGCCGGGTTCAGGGTTGGCACAGCCACCGCCTGGAGATACGTGAACGAGACCGTCGGGCTGCTCGCGGCCCGGGCGCCGAAGCTGCGCAGGGCCGTCCCGGACGCGAAGAGGAAAGGGCACGCCTACGTGGTCGTGGACGGCACCCACCTCCGGGGCGCCTGCGGCGGCCCATAGGAAGCTTCTGATCCCGGCTGAGCCGAACTTCTCGCCGATGCAGGCGCAGGGCTGGCGGCGGCGTTCGGGGAGGCGCTGGAGCCGCTGCGCAACCGTGGCACGGGCGAGGGTGTCAAGATCACACGGCTTGGCTGACCTGATGCGGAAGGTCCCTGCGGGTCATGACCTGTGCCCCTGGGCCGGCCGGGGTGGGTGCGGGCCACCGTGATCATGGGCTCGCGGGGCGTGCCCGTGCCGGGCCGAGAGGACAGCGCCGGGTCCGGAAAGGCCCGGATAGCGGGAGGCGCCATCATGAGCAAGGCAGCGCGGCCCGCGTCCGGCAGCCGGGACCATGACCTTTGGCCAGGGGCAGTGCACCAGTACCCAGCCGGCGATTCCGCGCGGTGGGGGGGCCATGGGTGACAATGCGGCCGATGATGTCTTTGACTGGGCCGCCCGCGACCCGGATCGTGCCATGTTCAGCCGGAAGGGGGAGGGCGGCTGGCAGCCGGTGACAGCGGCGGAGTTCGCTGAACGGGTGGCCGCAGTCGCCGCCGGGCTGATCGCGGCGCGAATCCGGCCCGGGGACCGGGTCGGGCTGATGTCATCAGCCAGCCTGGACTGGGCGGTATGCGACTTCGCTATCTGGGCGGCCGGCGCGGTGACGGTGCCCGTCTATGAAACCTCCTCAGCAGAGCAGGTCCGCTGGGTACTGTCCGACTCCGGCGCGGTCGCGGTCTTCACCGAGAACGCGCAGCGTGCCGAGGTCATCCGGCAGGCGCAGGTGCCCACGCTAGAGGCGGTGTGGCTGCTGGACGCCGGCGGCCTTGACGGCCTGGCCCGGGCCGGAGCGCAGGTCGCTGCGGGCGAGATCCTGCAACGCCGCCGCGCGGTGACGCCCGCGACGCTCGCGACCATCGTGTATACCTCGGGCACGACGGGCCGGCCGAAGGGCTGCCAGATCAGCCACGGCAACCTGACCCAGGCGGTCCGCGCCATCACCAGCGCGCCCGGGATCCGGGAACGCGTGCTGATACCGGACTCGTCCATCCTGTTGTTCCTGCCACTGTCACACATCCTCGCCCGGGTGGTGGCGCTCTGCGTGATCCATGCCGGGACGCGGGCCGGGTACCTCGGTGAACTCGGCGAGCTGCCGGCCGCGCTGGCCACCTTCCGGCCGACGATCCTGCTCGCGGTGCCGCGCGTATTCGAAAAGCTCACGATCGCGGCCCGCGACCAGGCCGAGACCGGCGGGCACCAGCGGCTGTTCGCCGCGGCCGAGGCCACCGCGATCAGTTACAGCCATGCGGGACGGGACGCGGGCCTGCGGGTGCGGCTGCGGCACGCGGTCTTCGGCCGCCTGATCTACGCGCGGGTACGCGCGGCGGTCGGCAGCCAGGTCGCCTGGGCGATCAGCGGCGGCGCGCCGCTGAACCCACAGCTCGGGCACTTCTTCCGGGGCGCCGGGATCCCCATCCTGGAGGGCTGGGGGCTGACCGAGACGGCAGGCCCGGTGACGATGAACCTGCCCGGCGCGCAGCGGATCGGCTCGGTCGGCGTACCGCTGCCCGGCTGCGCCGTCCGGATCGCGCCCGGCGGGGAGCTCCTGGTCCAGGGCCCGGGCGTGTTCCCCGGCTACTGGCAGGACCCGCAGGCCACCCGCGACGCGTTCGACGGCCGGTGGTTCCGTACCGGGGACCTCGGCCGGATCGACGAGGATGGGTTCGTCTACCTCACCGGCCGGAAGAAGGACCTGATCATCACGGCCACGGGGGAGAATATCGTGCCCACGGTGCTGGAAGACCGGCTGCGCGAGCACTGGCTCATCGAAGAGGCCGTCATCACCGGGGATCAGCGGCCCTACATCGCCGCCCTGCTCACCCTGGACGCCGCCGCCCTCGCCCGGTGGAAACAACGGCAAGGCAAGCCGGCCACCGCGACCGTCAGCGACCTGCGCGGCGACCCGGACCTGCGCTCCGCCGTCCAGGACGCCGTGGACCGGGCGAACACGGCCGTGTCCAGGGCCGAAAGCATCAAGCGGTTCGGTATCCTGGCCGCCACCTTCACCATCGGCGCCGAGCTGACCCCGACCCAGAAGGTCCGCCGGGACTACGTACTGGCCAAATACGCCAGCGACGTCGACGCCCTCTACAACTGACCAGCCCCCGCGGGCCTTGGTCCGTGCCTCACTGCAGCCCCTGCCAGGGATGGTAATACCGGGATTCGTCCGGCTGCATCTGGTAAGGGCCGGTCGTCCTCACCGGATGTGGACCTTGGACCCGGACGGCAGCCGACGGCCCGCGCGAGCGTGTAAACGTAACAAAATGCAACAAAGAGGGCCAATAAAGGAAGGCGTCATGTACGCGTTCGGCATTATGGCCCTGCTCGGACTGGCGGTCCTGGTGGTGGCGAAGATCGGGAACCGCTACCTGCGGCTCGTGCCCGGGGCATGGGCATTCGCGCTGGTGGCGCTCGGTGCCGGGACGGCCTGGCTGACCAACCTGAACCTGTTCAGCGCGTGGTCGATCCCGGTCCGCAACAGCGAGATCGCAGTGACGGTGACGGGCGCCCTGCCCGCCGGCGTCGCTTACTTCTGGCGTGAGATCCTGGGCCTGTTCGGCGGGCTGTACCGCAAGTTCACCGACGAGGCCAGGACGATAGAAAGGCCGGAGCACCTGCGCCGGGTCGCCTGACCCAGACCCCGGCCTGGCAAGAGGCCGCGCCTCTGCCCAGAGCGGGCGGCGCCTGCATACAGCCGCCGCCCGCTCTGGCGACTGCTATCGCTGCTGAGGTCGGTAGGTCCCGGCCTCATGCGGCACGGGCTTACCGCTCGATCAGTCTCGGCCCTGAATTCCGGGTCGTGCTGCGGCCGCTCGCCCGGATTACCTACGTGGCGGCGCTGCAACTTAAGAAAAGTTTACGATTCCCGCCGTGGCTGTGTGGTGGCAAGCAGTAGATCATGCGCTCTCCTGGCGGCCTCGGCGGCGGGCCGTCCGCCCGGTTCAGCAGTGGGCAGGTCCTCAAGCCCGCGAGCCAGGATCTGCAGCGCTTCGGTCAGCGCGGCGACGCGCACCTCCAGCAAATGCACGCGTTCCTGGAGGGCGGTCGTCGGCGTTTCCCGCTCGTGCGGGCCCGTGTGGTCACTCATCGGTGCTCCTCGCTGGCTGGCAGATCACCTGCCGCCGGTGACGGAATCCTCTTTCACCAGACCACGACTGAGCCCAGCCTGGCAGGGCCGGAGGACCTGTCGCCACCGATGCGAGGGACCCGCAGGGAACTTTGGCCCCTTGATCAGGGCCGGGAACCCGCTTCAGATGAGGACCCGCCGACCCGTGGAGGGCGCCTGTAATGACCGTGGCTGATGATGTGCCAGGCCGCCGGGGCGGCCGGCGCCCGGCGGATCGCGCCGGCCGCGCCGGTCGGGCCGCCCGATGTCATCGAGGCGCTGCGTCGTGACGCCGTTGAGGCTGTGTGCCTGCACACCCAGAAGCAGGCACCCTGGATCAGGTTGCGGAACTGGCGGTCGGCTGGTTCCGGGCAGTGCGCCTCGCTGGCCTGGGCGGCTGGGGCTTTGGGCCCAGTGGATAGGGAATTACGTCTCTGCAGGGCCAGTCCTGGCCGACGATAGTGAAATCATGAAGCCGAGATTTCCGCACAGGGGCGCACGCAGGAGCGCGCCGGAATCCGGCAGCCCGCCGCCCGTCCCGGGCAAATGGTCCTCCCCGCTGTGCGATAAGGACCGGGCATGCTGCTGTCCTGCCCGGCCAGTGGTGCGGGTGATTATGCCGCCCGCGCCCGGACGGCCGCAGCCGGTAGATCTGCTGCTATGCGGCCACCACTACCGCACATCCCGGGCGGCCCTGGCCGCCTCGGGCGCGACGATAGAGGACCTGCCTGGCCGCGCCGACGCCGCCCAGGCGGCGCTACTCGGCGATCCTCACCGGCCCCGTGCGGAGGTCACGTGACCCCACGCCCGGGCACTAACGACACCGGACCGCGCCGGTGACCTCTGGCTCTCCGGCAGCGGCACGGGCCAGCCTCATCGACAACGGCCGCCGGATCACGCTGCCTCCTCCAGCCTCCAGACCCCGTTGCCCAACGCCTGATCGTCCGTTCACCACTTCACCCTCACTCCGGGAAGCACCCGCCGCCCCCGGCCTCCTGGGTACGCCAGCGGCCAGCCAGGTGCCGGACGCCCTTCCTGGGGAAGCGGTTACGAGGAAACCTCCGCGGGACATGGTGGCTTAGGCCGCAGCAGGAGTTGCTGGCGTTGCCCAAGCGAGTTCGGCGAAGGCGGCCACGTCCAACGTAGGGGTCTGGCGGTGGCCGGTGAGCAGCCGGTAGGACCGCAGCGAGCGGAGCATCTCATCCACCTCAGTGTTGCTGAGCGGGGTCATGCGCACCGCCACGTCGCCGACGACCTCGACCGTCTGGCTAGGACGGTTTCATTTGGAGCCGACGTAGCCAACCGTGGTGCCGCCGAGGCCGACTACTAGCCTGGCCACGTCCGACCCTGTCCCGGACCAGCTGGGCAGGCTGCGAACGAGGAGAATTATGAACGGATCTGCCGAAGGCGTGGAAGCCCGCATCGTCGTGGGGGTCGACGGGTCGGAGGGCTCCCGGCATGCCTTGGGCTGGGCGGCCCGGCAAGCTGGCTTCACCGGAGCCGTTGTGGAGGCGGTGATCGCCTGGCAGTACCCGGTGTTCTTTGGCTGGGCGCCGCCCTTCCCGGATGGCACTGACTTCGCCGATTGCGCCCTCCAAACGCTCGGAAAGGTACTCGAAGAGGAGTTCGGCCCCGAGCGCCCGGCCTGGCTGCATACCTGCGTGGTGGAAGGGAACGCTTCCCGGGTCCTGGTCGATGCCTCAGCGGGTGCCGAGCTGCTGGTCGTGGGCAGCCGCGGATACGGCGCCTTTACCGATGCGCTCCTGGGCTCGGTCAGCACCTACTGCGTTCATCATGCACACGGCCCCGTCACCGTCATCCGGCCGGCGTAGCCGCAGCAGCAGCATGGAGCGACCGCACTTCGTGACGTGCCGCTGGTCGCCACGTACGCCTGTCGGACGCGTCCGGAGACCTGGGCCACCATCGCGCATCGAGGAGGACGGCGCCCGTCTGCTGGACGCGCGGGCCGGGTCTTAATGACGGTGACGTCCGCTGCCCCGCAGGCGGTCGATCAGATCGGCTGCCGTCAGGACTGGGTGGCGGCGACTGGGCCCGATAGCTTGTCGATCACCTCGACCACGGCGAACACATCCTGGGCCAGTTTGACAGCGGCCCGGCGCGTGGCCTCGGCATCTACGTGCCCGGCCAGGGTCACCACCCCATCGCGCACTGAGACCGTCACCGAGTTGGCGGGCACGAGCAGAACATTGTGCAGCACCGCGCGAACTTCGCTCGCGATTTCCTTGTCGGTGCGCAGGAAGACGCTCAGCAGATTCCGGCGGCTGACTACGCCGAGCAGGTGCCCGTCGGTCTCCACGACGGGAAGCATCCGCAGATGGTGCTGGTCCATCTGCCTGGCCGCAGCCGCGAGGGGGGCGTCAGGGCCGATGGTAATAGCCGGTGAGGTCATCAATTGCGCCGCCGTGTCACCTCGCTGCCCGGCTCTGCCCGGCAAAGGCCCGGTCTGGTGCTTGCGCGCCCGGAGCAGGTCGGCCTCTGAGATGACACCGGCTACCGTTCCGTCCTCGGCCAGCACTGGCATCGCGCTGACCCGGTGGTCACTGATCAGCCGGGCGATACCCGTGACAAAGGTCCGCTTCTCAACGGTCACCGGATCGGCCCGCATCACATCCCGCACTCGCCACCGGCCGGCTGGGCGGCCGTGATCGCCGCGCTCGAAAACCGGATACTGGCCCGGGCGGCGGGCCATCTCCTCCCGGACCGAGGAGACCGCTTCCGCTACATCAGAGGATGTGGCCTCACCCTGCAACGTCTGGTAGTACATCGTGCCCAAGTGCTTCAGCGTGGCGTCTAGGTGGCTATCCCGACGGGACATGGTCCGCCTCCGCTCATCTCGGGTTCCAGGCACATCGGCCCTGGATCCATCGCATCCGGCCACCCTTCTTTTGACAGGGGCCAGGAGTTCCCCGGTACCGGGACGTTGGTCCTTCTGGCTTCGGCGACGCACTGCCGGCCCCGTGTCCCGGGTCTTTCCAGTGGCGTCCCCCAGAGTTCCCGCTCCGTGCCTCGGTCAGCTTCATCAGTGCCTCCATCACTGCCAGCACAGCGCTAAGGGCAGCCGGCGGAAGGGCTGTTCGGTCTGTGCATCCATGACCAACGAACCGGCTGGAAAGTACGCGAACGAGGCGGTCGCCTCAGCCTGGGTCGGTGCCGCCGCTGTAAGGCTGCGCTAGCAGTTGCGCCGGTTTGACAGTGATGTCCTGCGAGTCGTCCGGGGGCGCCTTGCCGCGATCGTTCGGACCCATCGATACCCACCAGAATCCTGCCACTCGTAGGGGCCTACCAGCATCTGTGCTCGCCGCGATCATGTCATCACCAGTCCGCCATCGACGGCAGGCAGCGGCGGAACTGGACGCTGCACCGTCGGTGCGGCCGCGTTGCGGGTTAACCGGTGAGGCGGATACGGACGTCGGCGGCGACGGCGCCGTGCTCGCGGACGAATACCGGGTTGAGGTCGAGCTCGGTGATCTCGGGGATGTCTTC
>Ga0181523_10004720_pt1 | contig 11618 bp, 12 predicted proteins | sample PEATcosm2014_Bin_43_FD_119752 | JGI IMG/M metagenome (GOLD analysis project Ga0181523, IMG submission 119752) | Peatland microbial communities from MTU Mesocosm Facility, Houghton, MI, USA - PEATcosm2014_Bin05_30_metaG | ecosystem: Environmental > Terrestrial > Soil > Wetlands > Peat | place... | reverse complement strand
CGGATGCACTGATGGGGGCGCCCGATCTCGCGACCCGGGCAAGTTCTTCAAGTGCGAGTGCAGCGTGGTCGCGTGGTAGATGGATCAAGGAGGCGCTGGCCCACACGGCATCAAAAGAAGCTGACATCAGCGGCAGTGACCGCAGATCACCCAGCACGACCGGCCCATGGGCTCTGGCCCGGTCAATGAAACTCCGATTCAGATCGACTCCTACTCCCCGGTGGCCGAGTTCGGCCAGGCGAGCCAGATCTCGCCCTGGGCCGCAGCCGGCATCAAGCACGGTCGCCGAAGAACGGAGTCCAGCGGCAAACGCAGCGAAAGGACCGGCGACCGCCATAGCGCCACAGGCGGCGAAAGCATCCGGGTCGGCTGAGTATGTCGCGACGCTGCCGGTTACGACGTCAGCCGAAACGCCCTCTAATCCATCTGGTTCCACTCGTTGGGAATCTAGAGGACACTCCTCGGCTCGATGCATAGCGTTGCCCCAGTCGGCCGGCCCAACGAGGCCTTGAACCTCTGACCTGCTTGCTCAAGTCCGCCCTGGGGGGAAGGGGGAGCGGCCCCTATGCGGGTGGGTACGCCCGCATGGAACGGTGCGGTCATTGATGCTCGTTGCTCTTCACCGGTCGATCATGGGACATGACGAATTCACCCCACTCGCCGAATGCGACGCGTCTAGCTATTCAGATCGCCAACGTCGGTACAGCTCGGTGAGGTCCGCCTGTGCTTCGGGAGTCAGATCGTCGGGTTCGATGGTCCCGGTCAGCTCGATGGTCATTTTGATCTGCTCGAAGTAGGCGGAGCAGTTGGGGCAGGCTCGAAGATGCGCCTCGAATCGGCGTCGATCTCGACGTGAGAGCGTCCCCTCCAAATACTCGGTGACGAGCTCGACCGCCTCTTGACACACGATGTCCTTGCGTCGCCATGAGAGCATGGTTCAAGCCTTCGCTATTTCGGACTCCAAGACCTTCCACCCCGCCAACGCGAAGTGGTCATGCTGCGCGACATGGAAGGACTCTCCAGCGATGAGAGCCCGGCGCAGTGCCCTTTGCGATCTCCTTCGACCCGGCGGGGCACCTCCTCATCGCCGAGGCAGGGACCAATGCATTGGCGACCTTCACCCTGAACCCGAGCGGGACCGTGAGCCCGATAGACACCGTCAAGACCGGCCAAGGTGCGACGTGCTGGGTGGCCCAGGCGCAGGGGTTCTTCTACGCGTCCAACGCGATGAGTGGCTCCGTGAGCCAGTACTCGGATTCGCCCAGCGGCACCCTCGCCCTGGGCGGGCAGACCGGAACCGACCCCGGGAGGGTCGATGCCTCAGCCTCCGTCGACGGGCAGTACCTCGCTGTGCAGACCGGAGGGAACGGCATCGTCGACGAGTTCCACGTCAGCTCCAATGGGTCTTTGACTGAAATCGGATCCGTGACCGTGGCCGGCGCGGTTGGTGGGGAGGGCATCGTCGCGTTCTAGTCCTATTTCCGCTCTGTGACGGGCGGCGCCTCGGGCCATCCCGGGGCGCTGTCTTCACTCCCCGATCACTCTTGGGATACCCCAAGGCCCGACGATATGGCCTCCTGTCCATCACCAAAACGTGTGAACACACGTAGAGGGCACGCCGTGGCCAAGGGGGGTTGTTTGAGACACCGGCCGGTGGTCCGACGAGGGCATTCGTCTCGTGATCGATTCGTCTCCGGCCAAACCAAGGGCATAGACGATGCCGCGGAGCTGAATGATCGACTCGTCAATCTCGGTGATGACAGCGCCCCTACGCCTTGCTCGGTCGCCCTCACGAACTACTCCGGCATCCCTTGGAGTCTTAGACCCGCACCAAAGAGGCGCTGTATGACCGTATCGTGCAGATCACGCGCCAGTCGATCCTTCGTCGTAGACCGCGACTTCTTGGACACGTTGGTGCAGTCGTGCGTTCTCGATTGCTATTTCCGGCGGCGATGGCGAGTGCCCCGACCAAGGCCTGCTCCTCACGGGTGAACTCCGACCAGCCGACCTTGTCCGTCACGTAGAGGTTGCCGTAGATCTCGTCAATGCACTAGAGGGGGTGGGGTGTGTCGGCCTTGGAGTTGAACACCCGCTCCCGTGTCTGATTGTCGTGGGCCAAGCGGCCCTAGGGGAAGGGCCGTTAGAATCTGCGATTGACAACCTTCCGACAACAGGACCGTCAAAACGCTCAAACGCGCCATAACGCGTGCACCGAACAAGTTGGACGAGCCTTCCGCCGGGCCGCTTCCCGCTTGTGGCGCACCTCAAACTCCACGAACTGCTCAACCTCGTATGCAACGAGGACGCCGATCGCTATCAACATGAACCGTTTCATTACGGCGCTCCAGGCTCACCACCACCGCTGCCAATGTGGGTGACAAAGAGCAGAAACAGAGCAATGGCGGCGCCCCAGACGATGAGCCAGATGACGGCGCGCAACACTCGCCTCGTGATTATCATCCGCTCCGTATCTGGCGGCGAAGCCGAGCCCGGGCCGACAGCAGATCGAGCCAAGCGCTGAAGGTGTCATCCATGAGCCAGCATCCAGGCCCCCGACAGAGCCATGAGAGGACCTGATCTCCTTCGTGCCCGCCGCCGACAAAGCGTGAGCGCATCGGCACCCGATGCGTCCCCAATTTCGACTGCTCCCGCGTCGATCACGAAGGTGTTGACACCTTCGAAGATCAGGTCGTCGATTACCGAGAGGAGTGCAGATCTCGTAGTCCTGTCGAGCACGCCGGCCAGTCGGATTGCAACCGGAGATCTGTCGTAGTCAATCCAGATCTCCAAGACCGCCATGTAGTCATCGCTGACAAATCGCATGGATCCTTCGGCTAGCCAAGGAGACTCAGTGGTCATGAATAGGGAGAGCATATTTCGTGGTCACTCCCTCAGAAATGGGGCGCACCCTCAAAATTGTGGGGTTTACTCTGGTGATCTCCCCTGGAGACGCGTTGCGGGACTGTAAGAATGTCCAAGCCAAGCGCAGCTCGGCGTAGCTGTAGTGCAACACCGCCTATTGGATGCGCGAGGTCTTTCCTCCCGCCCCTCCCTGGGAGCGCCTATTTATGTCCGAAACACCAGCGGTGCTACGTGCCGTGATCGCCAGCGACAACTTCTTGACCCGGGAAGGCTTGGGTTGCCTGTTCCGGGGTGTTCGGAGCATAGAGGTTGTCGCTCGGGTGGACAGTCATCCCGAAACTCTCGGTGCCGTTCAGCAATACCAACCCGATGTCCTTATCGTCGGTATCCGTACCCCTCGAATAAACGCCGAGGCGACGTTCAAAGCCGCCCAGCGCCTACGTACCGAGTACCCGACGCTCGGAGTCGTGGTGCTGGCTGAATCTGGTGACGGGTTTGCACTCGAGCTCTTGCGCAATGGGGCAGCCCACGTTGGTTACCTGCTCGATGATCGCGTAGGGGATCTCGAAACGCTCGTCGGCGCCATACACGGCGCCCACGGCGGCGACACCGTACTTGATCCGTCCATTGTGAACGCTCTGGTTCGGCGGCAGCTACCCTCCAGGCTCGACGCGCTCTCAAAGCATGAGCTCGACGTACTCGAAGAGATATCACGCGGCTACACGAATGCCGAGATCGCAAGTCAGATCGGTGTGTCGAAGAAGGCGGTTGAGAGACACGTCACCAGTATTTTCCGCAAGTTGCATAGCGCCAATTCAAAGCGATTTGATCGCCGCGTGACTTCAGTGCTGATTTATCTGCAAGCTATGGGCGAACTCATCGACGAAACTCATTTGTAGCGAATCCGAGTTGCGCAACGTGCAGCTCGTCGGGCTGAGCCTCGGGTATGCCAGGCGAACGCTGGCCGCTGGGCCGGCTGCGGGCGCTCCACTCCAGCATCGGAGGTAGACGATCCTGCTGACTCAAGCTGCGCGGGGCCAATCATCGCAATCACTACGTCCGCGAATACGGCCTCACGCTTTTCAGGTCGGATTGGGTTAGATCCGGCATGAGTCGCATGGCCGGGGAAATTTGCCTACTCCCCAGTTCGGGGGCCGAATTCTGGCGATCATTTCGACCCCATTGCACCGCGCTGTTTCGCCCTGTCTCTCATTCGTAAGGGCGCGGTAAGGGCACGAAATTTGATAGATCTCAAGGATCTGAACCGATTTGAGGGATGAGATGACCTAAGTCGCCGAGGACTCAGTCAACGAGGCTTACTCGAGCTTTGGAAGTCAGCCTGCCCCGTACCCACAACTAGGGGCACCCGGGTGACGAGTTCCGTGGTGACCAATTCTACGAAGTTTTCGGGTGTGCCGAACCAGTCGGAGAGCGCTTCTCGCAGACCGGGTACCGCCCTCCCGCAGAGCCGGTTCGCATTGGACGCCTGCTAGGTCGCGAACGCGAGTGGTCACTGGAACTCGGGCCGCGGGCGAGAGGCACCGAGGGCGGGATCGACAAGGAAATCGAGGTCGCATCCTTGGTCCGCTTGGAGGACGTGCTGCACGTAGAGCGCCTCGTAGCCGCGAGCCGGAACGGCTCCTCGAGTTCGGTGTTCGGTTGAGCGTCGGTCCAACTCACGTTCGTCGACGTGCAGGTCGAGTACGCCGTAGCGGGCATCCAGCGCAATTTCGTCGCCGTCACGAACGAGTCCGATGGGGCCACCGACACCGGCCTCCGGCGTGATGTGGAGAGCGACGGCACCAAACTGAGTGCCGCTCATCCGCCCGTCCGTGACACAGACCATGTCTCGCACGCCTGCTTGGCGCAGGGTGATGGGAACTGGGACGGTTTCGATCTCCGGCATGCCAGGGGCGCCCACCGGCCCAGCGTTCCGGACCACGAGCACTGTGTCGGGCGTGGCGTGCAGGCTCGAGTCGAGGGATCGCTCGAGCGTGGTAGATGGATCCTCGAACACCAGAGCCGGTCCTCGGTGGGTCCACAACGCAGAGGGCGCCGCGGATCTCTTGAAGATCGAGCCGCCGGGAGCGAGCGATCCGCGGAGGACGACGATCCCCCCGTCGGCCTCGAAGGGGTCCTCCAAGGAGCGCAGACAGTCGTTGGGCCGTCCGTCGGTGGTCTCGGCAACCTCGGCGAGGGTTCGCCCGTCTCCCATCGTCGCGTCTCGATGCAACAGTGGGGCCAACACTCGCAGCAAGGCGGGCACGCCGCCAGCATCGTCGAAGTCGTCCAGCGTGAACTCGCCCGAGGGTCGCACTCCGAGCACTCGCGGCGTCTCATGGCTGATCCGTTGCAGACGATCGAGGCCGAGTGGGATTCCGAGCCGCCGGGCAATCGCCTCGAGATGGATGACGGCATTAGTGGAGCCACCGATGGCCACCAGGACTCGCAAGGCGTTCTCAAACGCGTCTTCGCTGAGTAGCCGGTCCGGGGTTATTCCCTGCCGAGCGAGTTCGACGGCGCGCACACCGGTTCGCTCCCCGACATCGCTGCGCCGGGATTGTGTTGCGGGTACAACCGCCGAGCCCGGCAGAGCCATGCCGAGTGACTCGGCCATGACCGCCATCGTGTTCGCCGTGCCCATCACATTGCACACGCCGACGCCGGCGCAGAACGAATCCTCAAGCTGGTCCCACTCGTCGATGCTGAGCGTTTCCTCCAGGAGCTCGGGAACGATCGACCAGATGTCATCGGTCACGACGGGCTTCCCCCGGAACCGGGCGACGCTTCGGGGGCCGGCGGTCACCATGATTGCGGGCTTACCGGCGCTGGCTGCACCCATCAACTGAGCTGGGACGGTCTTGTCGCAGCCCGCCAGCAATACCACTCCATCGATCGGGCTGCAGCGGATCATCTCCTCGACATCCATCGACATCAGGTTCCGTAGCAGCATGGTCGTCGGAACTATGAGCTGCTCGTGTAACGAGATTGTCGGGAACACGACTGCAGTGCCACCGGCAGCCGTCACGCCCCGTCGGACCGACTCGGTCAGATCTCGCAATCCCATGTTGCACGGGGTCAGCTCGCTCCAGCTCGAACAGATGCCGATGACCGGCCGGCGGCGCACTGCCTCGCGACTCAACCCGCCGGCCCGGAGGAAGGCCCGCTTCGGCCACCCGGTGATGGGGTCGGCAAACGCCTCACCGGTGATCGGCGTCGACCTGCCGGCGATGTCAGCGCGGCTGGTCATAGGCCCTCCATCTCTCGGGTGCGCACCAGCCGAAGCCCAGACCGTAGTGGTCAAGCTGGCCTCCAGTGAATCAAGCGCGCATCGAAAACAACGTTCCCAGGGTATCCACCCAGAGCTTCCCGAGTTCTTCGATCCACTGCGCTCGACCTTGCTGGGCAGCGGCTCCTATGCTGCCGGCTCGAAGAGAGCCAGGAGCACTCAGAACTTTGCCGTTGGCGGGATCGACGACGAGCCGATGACCTCACTCTTCCAGGGCGGGAGTTCACCAGCCTACGAACGAGCCCTTCCGAGTTACATATGCCCTGGCCCGTGCATTCTCCGGTGGTCGGGACCGGCGTCGATCCGGTGACCTCACGCTTTTCAGAACGGAATGCAGAGAAAGAGAATCCCTGCAGCCGACCAGCTGGAGGAAGCAAGGAGGCAGGCAAATCCGAGAATTTCGGCCCTGCGGTGGTCCTCGGCGTCTTGCCGTGTTTTTCGCGTTCGTGTGGGTACGACGCTTGACGGATCCCAAATATCTGACGGCGAAGAACACCCAGGACGGGAGCCGCGAGGTCGCTAACCGTGATCTCCTGATGGCGCGCCCAGTACAAGGTCCTGATCGAGCGGGGTGTGGCCCGGGGCGAGGGCAGCGTCTCAGGATGAGGGACGCCCAGCATGCCGGCGCTGACCATGCCGATCTCGTATGTGAGCACGACGGCTTGGACCCGGTCCGCCAGGCCGAGCTTTGTGTGGGACGTCAGGGTTGCTTGGCTAGGCGGTGGCTCAGTGGCCGCGTACGCTTGAAGGTGTCGGCGAAGATCGCGGCGAGGTCGTCGTAGCGAGCCCGCTTCGCGGGATCGGGTTCGTACACGCCTTTGATCCGGAGGCGCTTGGTCAGGTCGGAAGCCGCGGCAATGCCCAGACGGTCGAACCCGAAGATCGCCGTGCCGATGGAGTTGGCGAAGCCCGCGTCAGCCAGCTGGTGCACGGGCTTGCCGAGGACGTCGGCCATAACGCTCGACCAGAGGTCGGAGCAGGCTCCGCCGCCGTAGAAGACGTAGTGGGTGATCCGGCGATGGATGAACTTCTCGACCGGGTCCTGGAGCCAGCGCAGGTTGAGGGCGACTCCCTCGAGCACGGCGCGGGCGAGGTCGCTGCGGGTCGTGTCGAGCCCCACGTTGAGGAACCCACCGCGCATTCCTCCGTCGCCCCGCGGGGCGAGTGAACCTCGGAGCCAAGGCAGGAAGAGGACGCCTCCCGCTCCTGGTTTCGAGGTCGCGGCCGCCGCGTTGAAGGCCCGGTAGCGGTCGTTGATCGTCTCGGGGGTCACGAAAGGGTCGTCGGGATACACCACGCTGTCCAGGAAGTAGTCGACGGCCACTCCGGCGACACCGTTCTCCGCCGAGAGCATGTGGGCGCTTCCCAGTGGACTTGGCATGGTGTAGAGCGACCGCAAGGGGTTGACCTTCTTCTTCTCCAGGTGGGTCACGATGACCGCGGTGGTGCCGAGCGCCAGGCCAGCATGCGTCCCCGAGAACGCGCCGGCGGCCACGCCGCCCGCCTGCGTGTCGTTGATGCCGGAGAGCACGGGTGTGTTCGCCGGGAGCCCGAGCGCGTCGGCGATCGTGGGCAGCACCGTGCCGACGACGCTGCCCACCGGCACCGATTCGGGTAGCTTGTCGGCGTCAATCATCGACGCCTCCATCAGGTCGTGATGCCAGCCGGCGCTGGGCACGCTGCGGTTGTCCGCCAGCATCTGCATGAACGAGGAACACTGGTTCGCCGTGGTGCGGCCGGTCAACCGGGCGGTCACGTAGTCGACTGGCTCGAGGAATGACGCGGTCCGCTCGTACAGGTGCGGATGCGCGTAGCGGAACCAGCGCATGTGATTCAGACTCATGCCCGACTCGAGCGGCGCCAACCCGTGCACGCGCAGGTACTGCGCCAGGGCCAGGGGCGAGTCACCGAATCTGGGATAGCCGGGCAGCCGCTTGAGGCGCTTGGGCGAGCTCCGCTGATCCATCCATGTGATCATGGGGGCGACGGGCGTGCCGTCGGCCCCAACTGGAACAATCGACGAGTACTGGGCGGAGGTCACGACCCCCACGATCGACGAGGGTTCGACCGTGGCGGCAAGCGCCCGCCGAGTAGCTTCAAGCGTCGCCTGCCAGACCAGTTCGGCATCCTGTTCGGCGGCGCCGTCCGGGCCGAAGTTCGTCGGCACCGACGCCCGAGCCGACCCGACGAGGGTGCCGTGGGTGGACACAACGGCGGCCTTGGGGCCACTGGTGCCGAGGTCGATCGTCAGGATGTGGTGATTGGTCATGTCGAATTCGCCGAACGCGAGCGGTCGGATCGGCCGTTTGCGTGTGCCACCCCGATCAGCGGATCAAAGGCGGCGTCCGCTCGCGATGGAGGTTCAGTCCGGGAATGATCCCATGTCGGCCTCCTCGACGGCGGCGTGGCCGCGTCCCGCGCACGAGGATCCGGCGGCGTGCGTGTCGGCAAGGGTCCCTCCCGGTGTCGGGACCGGCGTCCATCCGGTGACCTCACGCTTTTCAGGTCGGATCTGGCTCCGAATCGGATGAGCCTATTGAAGATGGAAGATGCAAGAAAGCCCAGTTCGGGAGCCGAAAATTGAAGGCCGTTTCGAAGCTGTTGGACCGCACTATTCGGCGCTGCTTCGCGTTCGTTAGGGTACGCCAAGGGCACGAAACTTGATAGAACCAAAGTATTGCCCGAGGGACTCGGCACCGTTCCCAACGATCGACAGATGCGGCTATCCGAAATCGACACCATCGATGGGTGCTGCGGGTTTGATCTCTGGAAGGTGCCGCATCCGGAACGAGTTGACCAGACCAAGAAGTCCGGCAATGGCGGGGACCAGCAGCGCGACCTGGAGAGACCGGTTGCGGGCGTTGGCGTTGATGGCGAGGACAGCGTTCTGCACGTCCCTGGGTTCGTCGGCTATCTGCTGCTGGAGCTGCGTGTTGCTCATGATCTCTGCGTCGGTGTTCATCTCGGTAGCGATCTGCTTCTGCTGGGCAGGGGGAATCACGGCGCTCGCATAAGTCTGATTGGTAAAGCTCATGGCCAGGGCCCAGAGCATGATCCCGCCGGCCAAAGCGAGTCCGAACGACAGGCCGAACGATCCCGCAGCGGAGTTCACTCCGGCGGCTTCGCTGACGCGCTCTTCAGCGATGGGGGCCAGGGTGAAGTTATTGAGCTGGGAGACGAGCAGTCCCAACCCAGAGCCGGCGATGATCAGCGGGATCACCAGGTACCAGCCCGAGCTCACCCTCGGCACCAGGGGGATGATGGCGATCATGCCGACGGTGGCCAAGGCGAAGCCCGCCAGCACGATGTTGGCTGAGCGGTAGTTGCCCCCTTTCCGGCCGGCCAGGATGGCCATGCCGAACATCGACAGCGATAGCGGCGCCAGGGAAAGACCAGCCTGCATCGCGTTGTACTCCAATGTCATCTGCAGGAAAAGCGGTAGCGCGATCATGGCGCCACCCAGGGTGATCTGCTGGAACATTTGCTGGGAGATGCCTATCCGGAAGTTCAAGTGCCGGAATAGATCGGGGTCCAACAGGGTTGGTTTGCCGCGACGTTTGCGGCGGACGAGCCAGTACGCAAACGTGGCGAGTGTGACCGCGCCGACAGCGATGATGAGGCCGACATAGTCGCCGCCCTCTTGCCACACGAGGATTCCGAGGACGACACCACCCATGCCGACCACGGAAAGGAGAGCGCCCACCCAGTCGACCTTGCGCGGCCCGGTGTACGCGACATCCTTGACGAGGCGGATCTGGGACAGCACCACGAGAATGATCACGACTTCGAGTCCGAACCCGACGCGCCACGACAGGTAGGTGGTGACAAACCCGCCGAGAAGCGGGCCGATGGCAGCAGCGATCGCTGCCGAGGCACCCACCAGTGCGTAGGCTTTCTTCTGGGCGGACCCAGTGAAGTTGCCATGAATGAGTGATTGCATGGCTGGCAGCAGCAGCGAGGCACCGAGGCCCCCGATGATCGCCCAGAAGATAATCACCGGGATCAGGCTCTGGGTCAGCGTCATCGCGAGGGCACCAACGGCATAGGCGAGGAGGCCGATCACGTAGGCGCGCTTTCGGCCCATGAGATCACCCATCTTCGAGCTGATCAGGATGAAGGCGGCCGAAACCAGAGCCTCCAGGGCGATCGCCGACTGCACGCCACTGGCGGTCGTATGCAGGTCCTTCACGACCGCGGAGATCGAAACGTTCATAAACGACGTGTCCACCACCAGGACGAACATCGCTGCTGCCAATAGAAGCGCGAGGCGGGGGTTCGCACCGCCTTCGGCCTGCACCACTTCATCCGGTTCGGTGCTCACACCGGGGCGGTAGGTTCACCTAGTGCTGCTAGGAAATATCCGCGTACTTCGTTCATGTCGATGACGCGAAGCCTAGATGGCGGTCCATCCACTCTCCACCCCCCATCCGTGAGTCGACAGGGTCGTGCGACACCACACCCTGGGATTGCTCCGCTCTGCCCGTCCAGAACGGATACGGATCGGACGAGGAAGTCCGCTGTTTCCAGCCCATAGGGCACGGCCCGCCAGGATCACGAGATCGTGCCGTTCGTGCATGGCAGCCGATCACCCTCGTCGAGGAGCCTGCCACGGCCACAGGCGTCTGTGTCATCACTCCTCCAATCCGAAGTCCCGAACGAGCCTCTTGCACCGTGGCGCGCTCCATCCTCGGATGTTCTATGGAAATTGTGATGAACATCGGGTCGCCTCAGAGAGCGGCCATTTTCTCCGAGTCAAGTCCGTGGGCGATCAGTGTATAGATCACCAGGACGCCCAGACCCACGTAGGTCAGCGACCAGATCGGGTAGTACGGCACCCACCAGACGGCGCTGATGGAACACACGGCGGCAGCGACGACGCCGACCCAAATTCCGATCTGTGACGCGCTCATCACGGCGAACGCACAGAGGATCAAGACAATCCCCACTATCAGGTAGATCCAGCCATAGGTCTTGAGGCTGGTGCCGAAGATCGCGTCCTCGAGGTGCTGGGGCGACGAACCAGTCCCGCACAGCCGAAACGCGCACCGTAGTCATCGACCCTGCCATGAGCATTGGGTTTAGCGTGTGGACCTACGGAGACAGTTGTCCCCACCGCAGTACATGATGTGGACGTGCTGAATCGGTGCCTTCAATCACGATCGGAGAAGGATGACGGATGTGACGCAGCGACCAGACGCGGCGCCTCATGCCGTGCAGCACCTCACCGTCGAGGAGCGCGTCAAGCTTGGCAAGGGGGCCCGCGCTCGCACCCCCCGATCGTTCCATGCAGAGCTCAGTCATGCGACGAACCGTCCGGACCCGGTCAGCCTCCTCGAACAACAGGCCATTACCCGGGTGCCCGAACTGCTGCCGATCCGATATGGGCGAATGCTGGTCTCGCCGTTCACCTTCTTCCGTGGCGCCGCGCTCATCATGGCCTCCGACCTAGCCGCCACTCCCCGGTCGG
>Ga0181523_10004715_pt1 | contig 11624 bp, 11 predicted proteins | sample PEATcosm2014_Bin_43_FD_119752 | JGI IMG/M metagenome (GOLD analysis project Ga0181523, IMG submission 119752) | Peatland microbial communities from MTU Mesocosm Facility, Houghton, MI, USA - PEATcosm2014_Bin05_30_metaG | ecosystem: Environmental > Terrestrial > Soil > Wetlands > Peat | place... | reverse complement strand
CGGCAAACGTAATCCAGAAGTGTACCTTCCCCAGCCCCTCGTTCAATCGCGTGCCGAAAATTTTGGGAAACCAGAAAAACAGCGCCGCGAGTATGGCGAACGTTGCAGCCACGCCCATCACCAGGTGGAAGTGTCCGATGACAAACTCTTCGCTGACCGCAGCGCGGGCCAGATCGTGCCGCGCAAGAAACACTCCGGATAGTCCGCCGGCGATGAAGAGCGAAATGAACCCGAGGGTGAACAGCATCGCGCTATTCAGTTGTACGTGGCCGTTCCACAAAGTCCCCAACCAACTGGCCAGTAGAAACGCCGCGGGAATCCCCAACGAAGCCGCCAGAACTGAAAAGACCAGTGGCGCATAAGGATTCATCCCCGTCGCGAACATGTGGTACCCCCACACGCAAAATCCCACCAATCCCACGCCGCAAAGGGCCAGCACCACCAAGCGCTCTTTCCATACCGGCTTGCGAGAGAACGTGGAGATTAGATGCGTAACGATGCCGAAGCACGGCAGGATCGCGACGTACACTTCCGCTTGCGCGAAATACCAGAAGAGCCGCTGCCAGAGGATAGGGAGGCTGCCTTGGCGCACCAAATTTTGTGGCTGCGCCGCGAGAAACGACGCCGCACTGAAAAAGTTTGAGCCCAGCAGGCGGTCGGAGAGGACCGCGGCGCATCCCGCCAGCAGAACGCTGAAAATGAGCATGCTCAGGATGGCGTTGATGAACCAGGCCCACACGGTGACGGGCATGCGCGGAAGGGTCATGCCCTTCGCGCGCATCCCAATCGTGGTGGTGGTGAAGTTCAACGCACTGAACAGCGCCGCCAGGGAAAAAACGGCGGCGCTGGCAAGCCATAGGTTGATTCCGTTGTTCAGCGGCAAAAAGAAAGAGGTGGCCATCCCAAACAGGGAGCTTACGGTCATCCAGAACGAAAGCAAGTTCAGCGAAGGGAAAGCCATCTCCTGCGCGCCAATCTGCAACGGCAGGAGGTAATTCCCAAAACCAAGTTGCGGCGCCGCGGTCAGCACAAAAAAGACCATGAGTGAACCGTGCAGTAAGCGCATCGCCACAAACCACTCCGGCGTGGTTTCTATTGGGGCAAGAAAGGGAATGGCGCGGTCCGGCCAAGTGGCGTGAAGCCGGAGCAGGGCGGAGAGCACCATGCCGACCAAAACACTGGCCAATGCCAGCCACAGGTATTGCAGACCAATGGTTTTGTGGTGCGTGGAAAACACCCGGGATAGGAAGCCCGAGCCGCGAGTTGCAGAGGCGTTATCGCCGTCGTCGTGAGTGACCATTTCGAAGCAGAACCAAGTGTCGCGGAGCTCTGAACCAGAACCGTATCTTACCTCCTGCCTCGAAAATTGCAAGAAAGCTGGTTTGGATGTGACACTTAATGGCTCCCGGCGCGCCACAAAGTGTCAACATTCGGTTGAGCGGAGACAAAACGAAGAAATATGGGGGTAACTTAGAGCCGTGGTTGCCGCATAAGAGTTGATGTTTCATTCACTTCGCAGAATTCTTAGTATTCGGACAAATGTGGCCCTGTTGGCCAGCCAAGTGCTCCTATGTAGGTGTTCTCGCGGGTCAAAATCAGCAAAAATCTCAAGGAGTTTTGATGAAAAAACAGAAGGGTTTCTCTCTTATCGAACTGCTGATCGTCGTGGCGATTATTCTGATCATCGCGGCTATCGCAATCCCGAACCTCATTCGTTCCAAGATGGCGGCGAACGAGGCTTCGGCGGTCGCTTCCCTGCGCACCATCAATACAGGTGAAGTGACGTACAACAACACCTATCCGAATACTTTTGCCACGTTGGCGCAGTTGGGCCCGGGCGGCGCGACCTGCGGTACGCCCAGCTCGGCGAACGCCTGCTTGATCGACAACCTGTTGGCTAGCGCTTCGGTGGCGACTGCACCGAAGAGCGGCTACTACTTCACGGTTGCCGTGACCAACCCAACGGGCTACACCACGTTGGCAACTCCCTCTGGCGCCGGCACAACGGGCACGCGCACGTTCTGCTCCGACCAGAACCTGGTTCTCTTCTACAACCCGACCGGCGGCTCTTGCACCACGTCCACCGCCAGCCCGCTATAAGAGTTTGACAGAGAGTACCCTCTGAGGAGTTAAGCGGAGCGGATCCAGAAGATCCGCTCCGTTTTTTTTGTGCCGAGGATGTTTGAGGATTTGGATGGGAGTTGCTTTGTTACGGCCGGGGCGAGCCGACTCCTCCTACGCCGTGTAGCCGGAAAATGCGCCTTCACCTGTTTCGCCAAAACCGCGCCGCCACCCATTCTGGAATATGATGAAAAGGGGCGCGGAAACATGGCGAACGACAAATGGGCAAATCCGCAGAAGATGTGGGACGAGCGATTCGCGGAGGCAGAGCCTGTTTACGGCGAACACCCTAATACTTATTTACTGGCACAAACTCAGCGGCTGCCGCGCGGGTGCAAAATTCTCGTGCCCGGCGATGGCTATGGCCGCAACGGCATCTGGCTTGCAAGGCAGGGCTTCCAGGTGAGCACGGTCGATCTTTCTTCTGTGGGCGTTGCGCGCGCCCGCCAATCGGCGCAAGCGGCTGGGCTGACGATGTCCATCGAGCATGCTGATCTTGCCTCCTGGACTTGGCCGGTAGGCGAGTATGACGCCGTCGCTTCGCTCTTCCTTCACCTCCCGCCTGAACTGCGCCCGCAGATTCATGCACAGATGCTCGGCACTTTGAAACCGGGGGGATTGCTGATCATCGAAGCTTTCAGTCCCGCGCAACTCCGGCATTCCTCCGGGGGACCGAAGCAGGCGGAACTTCTTTACACGGCGGAAGTCCTGCGAACGGATTTTGTCTCCGCCGATGTTCTGGAGTTGCAAGAAGTGGAAGTCGAAATTGACGAAGGCCGTCTGCACAGGGGGCGCGCGGCGGTGGTCCGGGGCGTTTTTCGCAAGAAGTGAGCTGAGTCACTGACAGGGCAATTAGTCACGTGGTATCCTGTGCCTAATATAAGCAAGACGGGCAGGAATCATGGAAACTTGGCGAACCAGCGCTCTTTTGGCCGGATTGCTGTTTTTCTGCGCGCTCGCCCCTCCTCTGGGACAGTCTGCCGCCGCTGCGCAAAGCAATGATCCCGTAGCTCAAGCGATAGCCGAGGGCGACGCTTACCGGTCCAAACGAGATTACGAACAGGCGCTCAAATCCTACTGGAAAGCGGACAAGCTTTCTCACCACACTTCCGCGCTAGCCCTCCTCCACATTGCCTTGATCGAGAAAAAGGCCGGCGTGCTCTGGGATGCGGTCAGCGACGCGAAAAAGGCCATTGCGGCCGCCGGCGACAACAAAAACCTCGAATGGCAAGCGCGGCTTTTACGCGCGACCCTGCTCACCCAGATGGCCGGGAAACCAACGGATAACAAATTGAAGGAAGCGGAAGCCGAATTGCGCGCGGCAGTGCAGATCGATCCCTCCCAGCCGCTTGCGCACTATAACCTGGGCTATGTTCTCATGAAGCAGGAGCGCGACGCCGACGGAATTGCCGAGATGAAGGCGTTGTTGGCCTTGCCGAAAACCGACGACGCCATGGCGGCCGAGGCGCGGCGCATGATCGCCAGTCCGATCCGGGCCCGTACGCCCTTTCTGCCCAGCTTTTCGTTCACCACGCTCGAGAACCAGGCCGTTTCCAATGTCTCTGTGCGCGGGAAAGTGACCTTGCTGGATTTCTGGGGGACCTGGTGCCCACCGTGTCGCGAGTCTGTCCCAATCTTGAAGAGCTTACAGAAGAAATATGCGGCAAAGGCCTTTCAACTGGTGAGTATAAGTTCCGATGACGATGAAGATGCCTGGAAGAAATTCGTGGAAGCGCAGCAGATGGCCTGGTCTGAATATCTGGATAGCTCCGGGGAAGTCCAGCGGGCATTCAAGATCGATGCGTATCCTACGTTTATCGTTGTCGATAAGGACGGAGTGATCCGCTTCCGGCAATCCGGCGTGGGTCCGGAAACCGAGAACGAATTGGAAGATGCCATCAACCATTCGCTAAAGAGGGAATCCGACCCGGTACTGGCCAAGGCAGCGGCGGAAGACGCGAACGCCACAACCCCGAATGACCACGCGCCCGCCGAAGACGCCGCGAAGTCTCTAGCGCCAAACGCCAAGGCCATAACTACTGCAAGCGATGCCGCGGCAGCTTCTACGGAGCTGGCACTGAATTCCAGGATGCCCGCACCTTCCGCGAATCTCTTCAAGAACGCGATGCTCGGCATTCGCTATGAATTCCCCGAGGGCTGGATTGCCGCGCAACCCGAAGCCTTGCTGGAGGCGAATCAACATATCGAAGCATCCATGCGCGAGCAACTGCTCAAGCAGCAAGCGCAGGCTTCGGAGAGCCTCCAAATCCTGCCTCCGACCATTCTCTTCTACGCTTCGCGCCGCGGCGATGGCGAACCGGAGAAACCCGTAATGTCCTCGATCTCTATCCGCGCTCAGCAGACCAACGTGGATCCTCTCGACGTAGCTCGTTTCCGCGCATTGACCTATAAAATGGCGAGCGCCGGCCAGACGAAACTCGTAGCCCCGACGGCGAGCTTTGATGTCGCCGGCCACAAATTCCTGCGAGCGGATTTTGAGCGCTCGATCGGGGGCGCGATTCATTATTTCCTGGGAATTGTGGAAACGAAGGCCGGCAACTCGCTCCTGCATATCGAAATCTATGCGGCTTCCGCGGAGGAATTGGGCCAGATCGCGGACACGCTGCAAACGATGAAGATAGAGAACGAAGAATAGAGGTTGTTTCAAGAATAGTCGGGGAGCGAAGAACGGAGTTTCCTCAGGGGCTAAAGCCCAGTTTTTTGCTCGGTCTTGATGTCGGAGCTGAAGCTCCGCTCCCGTTGCAACCATTTATGACATGAATTCCAGGGGGGCAGCGCGGGTCCTACTGAAACTGCTTCTGAAAATTGGCAAAATGCTGGCGCAGGGTTTCCAGTTCCCTTCTCAGTTCGGAAACTTCGTCTTCAAGTTCCTTCAGGCGTTCCCCGTCGGCTGATGGCAGAGACCGGGTTGGGAGTCCAACATTTTCGGTTAAACCCTCTTCGGCCTCATGCGTAGCGGCTGGAGAGATGGCCGGCGCGGCATCGCCGGAAAGCAAATGCATGTAGCGCGATTCCTTTGTACCGTGCTGCCGGGGCAAGATTTTCGCCATGGGAGGCTCGCGGCGCATGAGGAGGTTGAGCGCGGCATGCACGGCGTCCAAGTCGTCAAATGGATAGAGCCGCTCGCTTCGCGTTCGCAGTTCCCCGGGCGTCTGCGGCCCGCGAAGCAGGAGCACGCACAAAACGGCGATTTCGTGGCGGTGGAAATTGTAAAGCTCATTCAAGCGGTGCTCGAACTTGGCCACACGCGAATCGCCGCTGGCAGAACGCACCAGGGCCTGATCGGAAAGCGAGCGCAGGGCCTGGCGCACCGCTTCTTCATTCAAGGTCAGTACGGGTTCGCGGTTCGATTTCTGATTGCACGCATTCAGCAAGGCATTCAGCGAGAGCGGATAATACTCCGGGGTGGTGATTTCTTTTTCCACGAGCGCGCCAAGCACGCGCACTTCAGATTCCGAGAGTTGCAGGGCCATGCCAAAATAATAGCAGACCACACAGGAAGACCAAGCACCGCCTGGCGCTGCGCAATTCATTTGCTGAAGTTGCGGAGAATTTACCGGCTATACAGAAGTGAGTACCGGCGAGCGCGGGGCCTTTGCAATCGCTTTATGCGCATACAGATTGCGATCGGCCTCCTCAATCAATTCGTCGAACTGATCGCCCGGTTCATAGGCCTTCCAGCCAACGGAAAACGTAGCCGGCAGAGTCTTCCCCTGGAAGTCGACCTGCAGCCCCTCCATGCGAGTGAGGACCAACGACAATTGGTTCACTTCGCAATCCAGCAGCAGAAGAATAAACTCATCCCCGCCCCAGCGGGCCGCCAGGTCCGAACCGCGCGTGGAGCGGCTCAAGCACTTTGCAAATTCCTTGAGGACGTGATCGCCGGCCAGGTGGCCATGTTCATCGTTGATTTGCTTAAAATCGTTCAGGTCCACCAAGACAACGATCATGGAGAGGCCCCGGCGCTCTGACCGGGCGATCTCTGAACGCAGACGCTGTTCGGCGTATCGCCTGTTATAGAGGCCGGTCAACGGATCGAACATCGCCAGCCGCCGAAAAACTTCGGCTTGAATTTGCTGTTCGGCCAGGGCGCGCTGTATTTTGCGCATCCGCAGATGCTGGTAGATCATCTGGCACGTAAAGACCAGGACAAGCACGACCAAGGCCTGCACCGCCAGTTTCAGGTCAAGCCCGAAAAAAGTTTTTGCCCCTTTCAGGTAAAACGACACGGAAAACGTCACGACCGCGGCAGTCAGGCTGAGAATAATGATGGCTGCGTTGCCCCAAACCCACAGATCGCGGCGCTCGAGTTTGCGCAGATTTGCCTGAATGTCTGCGGCGCTGAAATCCGGATCGCCTTGGAACAGAGGTGTGGGCTCAGTGTTCATGAGTTGTTCCACAAAAAGATAAGCTGCTTATCTATGAACCTAGCCCTCGCCTGGGCAAGCGTCAAGCATCCCAATTCATCATGCGACTCGGGAGTAACACCACCATACGGGGAACGCGCGTGTGGATTTGCGAATTGCAATCAAATGAGCGGAGAGGAATAGAAAAACGCGCGGCTGCCAGCATGCCCCAGTGAAGTTTGATACGTCGAGGTTGAACGCGAATGAATACGAGGAACTCAGAGGGTGCTCAAGGAGCACAGCCGGACTGCCAATCGGGGCGTCGCGAGAGCACTGACGGCCTTCCGGCGGATGATCCCCGAGGTTATGTCATTCCGTGCGCAGGATCATTTGCATCCTGGTTTCCAATTTCACATTGTGCTTATTGGAAATAAGAATCGAATCTTGAGATGATCCCGCACTCAACGTCACTCCAGACATGCCAACTGCGCCCTGGGCATTGAAGGGAAGTTTTGCGTCGCCGGAGTTTGATGAGGGCATTCTTTGGCCACTATATTGGCTTGGCGAGCCGCCGTTAAGCGGCGTTTCCGAGGTCGCGTTCAGAGACGGATCCGGGAAGCCAACCGCTTGAATGGTGGCCGGCAACGCCATCTCTACATCATTTTTCAAAATCATTTTGTCGAAAACGATTCTGAGCTTGGAGGGAGTGTCACCCTCGTGGGCCGTAACCTCGACAAGATGTCCGATGATTTTGCAGCCTTTGGTCGCAAGTCCAGGTGGGTCGGATTTGAGGTCGTCGGTGGTCTTGGCCAGGACCTGGTCTCCCAGGTGGGCCTTCTTGGTATCAATCGGCGTGTCAAGTTGCACGCGAATCAAGGTCCCAGGGCTGAAATGCATTGCGATGGGCGGAGTTGCGCCGGACGCTGGAGCAGTCGCCGGAGTTTGCGGCTGGGCCGGGGTCTGGGCAATCGAGACGGCCGTTAAAGAAGCTGCTAGAACCAAACAAAACACGATCTTCATGGGCGGTATTCCTTTTTGATTTCCAAGTCGGCAGTAGTTCGCTGCTCGATCCAATTTCGGGCTAATCTGCTGAACGACCGGCTAACTCACGACTGGGTTGTGACGGAGCCACTTACCGAACGGTTTAGCAACTCTGCCTGGTCGCGCAGCAGCTTGCCACTCGCGGGAAGTTTATCGCAAAACGCCGTCGTCCGCCGCCCCGTTTTTGTTCGAAGGCGCAGGGAATGCCGACTTATGGGGTAGAACAGACCGCGTCACGCCTTGAAGAGACGTGCGTAGGAGAAGCCTCAATGTTGTGCAAGTTTTCCGGACAAGTGGACCGACGAGTGGACGACCAGATGAGTTATCATTCCACGATCGAGTTGAGATTGCACAGGGGAAAACGTGAACATAACCGAAGCGCAACGTGATGTGCGGACAGTTTTCCTGGGAGGATTTGCGGGTCAACTGGTTTCCAGCGCCGTGTGGTTTCTATCCGCGGCTGCCGCTACCTGGTACTCCACCAGGACTGGCATTCTTATTCTCGTTTTCGGAGGTATGTTTATCTTTCCGCTGACACAACTTCTGCTGCGTTTACTGGGCCGGCCCGCTTCCTTGCCAAAAGGACATCCGATGAACGCCCTGGGCATGCAGGTGGCCTTCCTGGTTCCGTTCAGTTTGCCCCTCATCGGCGCCGCCACCTTGTACCGTCACAATTGGTTCTACCCTGCGTTCATGCTGGTCGTGGGGGTGCACTACATGCCGTTTATCTTTATGTATGGGATGTGGCAATTCGGCATTCTCGCGGCCTCGTTGATTGGCGCGAGCATTGCCATCGCGCTGTATCTGCCGCCCGTTTTCAGCCTTGGAGGGTGGTTCACGGCGATTGTCCTTCTCGTGTTCGCGTTCGTCGGACGAAGCGTCTCGCTGCGAGAACATCGCTCCGCCGCATAGTCGTTTTGAGGGCGACTCAGAGACTGCCAGCAAGTGTGAGTGCGGGGAGGGAGAATCAGCTTCGGGAGCGCCGTAATGGGAGCCATGCGTTATTTGGGTATTTGCGGAAACATGGACGCGACTATTTCTGAGCGGCCTTTTTGACGATGTGCAACTTCACTTCTTTGCCGTTGACATCGAGAACGTAGGCGGTCCTTCCCTCGATAGCAACTTTCGTCACTATATTTGCCGCGATATCCGGGGGACGGTTATTGTTGTGCTGGTCCGGTTTGTAGGTGTAGTCGGCGAAGTAGACCCTATCCTCGGTTTCAATCGTGTAGTGCATGGTGTTTCTTTTGCCGCGCAATTCACCCGATACGGCGGTTTCCGAGGAATCCACGATCCTGGCGAGCTTCCAATCGCGCGTGTTCGCCAGAGAAGCAGTTGCGAGCAGCATCGTCGCCATCTGAAGGCAGAACTTTTTCATTGGATGTCCTCTGCGAAGTATAACGCTGTTTTCATTTCTCTCTCGCTTGAACCGCTGGACTATTTCCCGGGTCCCGATTGATGGGCTAGACGGATATCGCCCTAATCGAACGGAACTCTTCCCCCCAATTCCTCATACCGACGGCGCGGGCTTCCTGTTCAAAGCGGCGCAGACGATCAGGGGCGCCGGTGAACGAAGCCGGAAGAACTTTGATGGCAACGTCGCGCCCCAGCCGTTCATCACGCGCGCGATAGACTTCGCCCATACCGCCAGAGCCGAGCGGCGCGACGATTTCATAGGGTCCTAACTTGGTGCCGACGGCGAGTGACATAGCGTGCTGGAATTATACAGGTTCAGAAGAGAAAGGGTTCGACGGCAATAGTCGACTGTGGTTTATCTCCTCCGTCTTATCGAGTGATTGTGCGTTCACTTCGCAAAAGATTTGCACAGAAAAAGTGCCCAGCATGCGGGCAGGGCTTAGACTTCGGCGTTCAAACTGTTCACGTGTTCGGTCAAAAATAAACTGTCTCGCTCGAAAGAGCTGAGGCCCTCGATGATCGGGAGCCTTTGCATCGTTGGTTGGATCAACGGCCTCAGTAGCAGTGGGGATTCTGCCCCTTCCTACTACCAATACGGCTGAATTGCGGAATTGCTATCCCTCGGGCGGAATTGGAGGTCTAGTACGAACTTCTCCGGGAAGCCGACAAATCAGGACTTTACTGGTGGCGCTCAGCTAGGTAGTTAGCGCCCGCAATTGTCTAAGAGTTTCAGAAGGTTCCGGGCGGATGGTGTAGTCCGCATTCACATTGGCAGCACGAATGATCCCTTGCTTATCGACCACGTAGCGCGCCGGTATTGGTAATCGGTATTCCGGCTCATCGTGGAATCTGTCTAACGTGCTACCGAATGACCTGTAAAGCTCGCGAAGGTAATCCGGCAGTGTGAAGACAAGGCGAAACTCCTCTGCGATTTTCAGGTGCAGATCGGTCAAAATGTCGAGGGTCAGGTTCAGCTTTTTGTGAAGAGCTCGCGTATAACGTTCGAGTTCTGGAGTGATTACAACGATCTCTGCTCCCAACGCGCGCACTTCCGAATGGATTTCCTGTAGAGCTTCCAGCTCCATGTTGCAGTACGGTCACCAATGCCCTCGGAAGAAGCTGACCACCAGCGGACCCTGTTGCAGGAGGTCCGACGAGGACACCTGCACATGGTTCTGATTGAACAAAGTGAAGCTCGGCGCATGATCCCCAAGCTTCAAGGCGCGATTTTCAATACCTGAGGCCGCGAGTTCGGCTGTCGCTCGGTGCATCTTTTCGATGGCTTCGCGTGGCGCATTGTATGGCGGAGCTCCGGATTCGAATGATTGCTTGAACTTGTCCAGTCGTTCCTGAAGAATTGCCATTGCGTTTCCCTTCTTTGCGTATTACGACCAAACGCAGATTTCGGGTTTTTGTTTAGATGATGGTGCGCTCCCTATGGTTTCAACCATATCTGCCTCCTCGGCCTGCAGGGGCTCGGGCCGCGTCAAGTCCTTGTAAACGCGGAAATCGTCCAAGTGGGTCCCGGTACTCAATTTGGCCGGACGCTTGGTGCGTGAGGCCGCTTTGGACTTTGTCCTGATGCTTGGCTGCGCCAATAATTGCTTTTCAAGCGGCTAGTCTCCGCTGCATTGTAAAGCACTTCACAGTCGCAAAATCCGCCCTCGGAGCGAAGCACAGCGAAGATATCGTCCAATTCGTCTTGGTCGAATCCAGATGCCGAGAGAATCGATTCTGAGATTTTATAGCTTCCATCACAGAATTGAGTTGGGCTGGAATTGCCCTCAGGGCTCAAAATGTCATCGAGTTTTTCAAAGTATCCAGACCGTCTAAGGCACCTCATCACATTATGTGCAATCGAAGAAACAAACTCGTCGTCAGAGTCGGGTTCGATAAGGGCCACCATTTTCTTCTCGATGGCTTCAAGGGCGGCATACCTCCGGTCTTTGTGAGGCCCTGAGCGCGGAGCACCTGAATGGAGCACACAGCACTTCCCGGCAGCGACACCACATGTAGGACAGGAGACGGAAGACAGTTGCCTTAGTGTTGGTCCTGTTTTCATTTCTTGCCTCCGTTGCGCCGCGGTTCGGCTGTCGTGGTGCCGAAAGCCCAAGCCGTCTTGCTGGGTCTACGATTTCTTGACGGAAAGCGGGCGATTTTCCAGGAATGCGGCCACCAGTTCCTTATTTATTTTCATGCCCCCGTTGTAGCTGACCAAGCCCTGCTTCTTGAATTGGTTCATGAATTTGCTTACCCTTGGGCGCGTGGTACCAACCATCTCCGCCAGCGTTGATTGGCTCACCTTCAGGGCGGAATCCGACTTCGATTCCTCGCTTATTTCCCCAAACAATAACAGAACCCGCGCCAGCCGCCTCTCGCTGAAATTGAAGAATTGATCGATCAGGTCTTCCTCGATTCGAACGACCCTTGAAAGTAAATATCCAACGAATAGCCTTGCAAAATGCGCGTCACTCTTGAGCGTGCGAATCGTCCTCTCTTTTTGCAGTCGAATGACATTGGATTGTCCAATGGACCTCGCCGTGCAAATCCTCGGAGACCGCCCTGCTAGACAGCCTTCGCCAAAAAAGCTGCCTCGCGGTAGGATGGCGATTATAGCTTTCTTCCGCAAGGTGACCGCCGTCAGCTTCACCGTCCCGCTCTCGATGTAGAAAACAGAAT
>Ga0181523_10004711_pt1 | contig 11627 bp, 10 predicted proteins | sample PEATcosm2014_Bin_43_FD_119752 | JGI IMG/M metagenome (GOLD analysis project Ga0181523, IMG submission 119752) | Peatland microbial communities from MTU Mesocosm Facility, Houghton, MI, USA - PEATcosm2014_Bin05_30_metaG | ecosystem: Environmental > Terrestrial > Soil > Wetlands > Peat | place... | reverse complement strand
GGAGACTCGGCGTCGGCTCTTCGTCCGCGATACCCATTCGGTGACAATGACGGCCGACGGGGAGGCGATGATCGAGTTTGCCCGGGGTATCTTGGCAGCAAACGAACGCGCGGAGCGCTATTTCGCGGGCTCTCAGCTGCGCGGTCGGCCACGGTTCGGCGCGTCGGAGGATTTCGCGGCGTCGCTTCTGCCGAAAGTGCTGCGGGACTTTGTCCGCACTCATCCGCTGGTCGAATTCGAGCTCACCGTTGGCCTGAGCGGCGAGCTCAACGAGAAACTGGGACGCGGAGAGCTTGACCTCGTCTGCGGCAAACGTCGTCCGGGCGGTGATCGCGGACGCCTCGTCTGGCGCGATCGGTTAGCCTGGGTGTCCGGCGATCTGCGACGACTCGATCCTTCAACGCCTGTACCCCTGATTCTCTATTCGCCACCCAGCATAACTCGCGAGATCGCTCTCGCCGCGCTTGAGCGGTGCGGTCGTCCCTGGCGCATCGTGTGCACGAGCGGCAGCTTGAGCGGGTTACGGGCCGCGGCGCTCGCTGGGCTCGGCGTCACGGTTTTCTCGAAAGGTCTGATCCCCACTGACCTCGCCGAGATGCCTAGCGGTCACGGTCTGCCCGATCTCGGCACCGTCGAGTTCGTTTTGCTCAGCACCGGCAGAACCATGCGCGGACCTGCCGTCGAACTCGCAGACGCAATCCTCGCGAGCGGCATTCGAGTGTAGCGGCAGGTCCTTCGTGCCCTCCAATCGACCAGTGATGGGGTAGCTGCATGCCGTGCCCACGGGAACATTCCCGGCCGCCAAACCTCTATCAATGCTTTGCCGCATCCAGCGAAAGAGCGAACGCGTAGAATATGTTGTTGCTGACCGACTGCTTCACAGTCGGCGAGTTCAGATGTTCGTAGCCCGATCCCCAGAAGACCATGCCATCAGTGATCGCAGGACCGCTAGCCACCGAGCCCCCCGACGCGAAGGACCACAAGATCTTGCCCTTGGCGGCGTCGAGCGCGCGCATGTAGCCCTTCGGATCCATCGCACCTGCATAGACCGCGCCATTGGCCACCGACCGAACGCCCAGCTTGCCGTCGGCTCGGCAGTCTGCCAAAGGATCTCACCCGTAGCCGGATCGAGCGCGCTCCACATGCCGCCGGTGGCGATAATTCCGGAAGGTTGCATCGGCCAATCCTGGAAGGCGCTGTTGCTAATGGCGACATAGAGCCGCTTGCCGTCGGTAGCCGAGCCCCATTCCGTTCCGCCGGACTGACCGCCCGGACCGACCTGCGTGCCCCACACCGCTTTCCCCGAGTCGCGATCTATTCCCCAGAACATGCCGCTTTTCTGTCCGGCGGCAAGGAGGTCGCGGGCCTCGCCATTAACCGTTGCGGTGTACAGCATGGCGCCTTGACCAAAGTCGAGATCGCCGCCGCGCGGCTCCGCGCAGGTGCCAAGCCCGGGCTCGTTGACGAAGCAGTTGCCGTTCCAGGTGTCAAACGGCGTGACACGAGTCGCCCACTTGATGGCTCCCGTTTTAAGATCGAGCGCCAAAGAAGAGTCAATGTGGTCATCGATGGGCAAGCAGTTGCGTTTGCCGCTCTCCTCGCACTCAGCGACGTCTTTGGGCGTGGTGTAGTTGTTGCCCGTGGTATAGACCACGCCGCGCTTGGGATCGATGGCCGGCGTGCTGCTCCAGAGGGCGCCGCCCGTGTATCCCTTCGGCACCATCGGCGTCTGCCAGATCACCCTACCGGTTTTTAGGTCAACACCGTTCATGCTCCCCACGAACGAGCAACATTCGTACTTTGTGTCGGTCGCCCAATGTTCTTCGTTCGACGAGGTGCCGATCGCCCGTCTCTATACGCTGACACTCATCTATGATGCGATTGCTGACAAGCGAGCCGCTTCGCTCGGGATGGTTAAGTGGGTCCCATCCGCACCCCGTCTCGGGTTATGCGTGCGGCTCTCCTGAAGTAGCACCGTTTCTGCAAGTCGAGACTGAGGTGTCTTTTGATAAGACTGACGGTCCGCCCGCCATGCGCAAGCGGCCGCACCATTAACGGGTGGCGGAACACTACAAAACGCGCTACAAAACGCCGACCGGTCGCCGAAAAATCGCCAATGATTTCAGCGCGTACCGGCGGGATGGGCGGTTTCCCATCGCCCGCTCCAAATAAATCAATCATTTAGCATGGTCTGTCCCGAGCGATAGGTATACTTTCCTGGACCATTTCCCGGCCTTCTGCATTCATCTCTCACTAGCTGCTCACGCCTCCAGCGACTACGCCGCCGCTCGCCAGTTGGGCGCAAAGCCGAGAATCTCGCGGCGCAAGGCGAAGCGGCTCAGTCGAAGCATCTGGGCTGCTTGTTTCACCGGCACTTGCTGGAGATGAATCAGCCGCAGCGCCTCTGCAACGAGTGGCGGCGCGACCGCGAGGACCTTGGACGCGTCGATACGCGCCTCGATGGCCGCAAACGGGTCGAGGCTGGCTGGATCGTCTGTCGTCGCAGCGATTTCATCGAAGGAGAGCGTGCTGACGGCGAACTCGATCTCATTCTCGGTCTGGTCCTTGGCCAGCTTCGGCTTGCCGCGCTGGCGGGTCACCTGGCCGGGCGGCGTAAATCCGACGCGAACGCGGCGGATGGCGTTGATCAACAACAGCCGGAAAAAGCGCTTCGGCGTCCCCCGCGTCGGGTCATAGTCACCGGGTTTCGCCCGGAGGACCAACTCCAAGGCTGTGTCAAGCTGTGTCAAGCTGTGTCAATATCGCGAAAAAGAAAACGCTCGGCTCACAAAGCGACGGCTCGACCGGAGGACCCGCTCCGCAGACTATTGAGCGCCGCTTCCGGGAATTCCTCGGTCAGTTGCGCCGAAACCCGCGGCTAAATCTAGGACCATTTCTGCGTTGCGGAATTCCCGGTCGCGTAGGCCAGCAGCGAGCGCGTCGGCCGCCTCGGGCGCCGCGTGGGCCAACGCCTGCAACAGCGTCATGCACTCTAGCTGTGAGCGTTATTGCGGTCGTCCCACCACTAAAAACGTGGTGGCCAGCCGTGGGGCGATTGACCGTGAGCGGAAGCTCCCTCCGAGCTGACCGCGGGCAACAAGCCCAAGTTATTCGAGGCCTTCGCCAAGGAAGTGCGAGGGCTGACCATCCGCGGTGAATTGGAAGGATTGGTTTTGGACGGTGCGCGAGGGCCATGTGTGCTATGCTGACGAGCGGCATTGAAGCAGCCGCAGCGGTTACGACTCCCGTTTCTTTTGCTCGCGCCACGCAAGCGTGAACGGAGTGTAGTCCGAGGCCGGCCCCATCCCGATCAAATTGGAGTGGAGGTCGTTGGTGTGCAGGATGGTGAAGGTCTTCTTCCCGTCAGCAGCCGCCGCCAATTCTCCAGGCAGGAGGAGCGCCCGCCGATTGCTGCTGCGCCAGCTACGAACTCGCAACGGTCAAATGTTTGGAGCGACACAAAACTGATGCCCGTTTTCCCGCCCGCTGCCGCGGCTGGATTTCCACTTGGGGATTTTATTGTTATGAGCTCCCGGTATTTTGATCAGTTGCTGCGGCCGACCGCAGGGCCCGGTCGGCCGCAGTTGATCGGCGTAGGACTTAGCAGGCCTTACTTCGACCCGCCCGACTCCTTCAGGTTTGTGAGGACTTCATCCAAGTTGAAACCGGCCGCCTTCTGGCGCTGCGGATAGTCTTTGAACGTCAGCAGGAACTGGCCGACATAGTCCTGCGCCGGGACAAGAAGGAAGGCGTGGTCGAGAAGCCAGTCGTAATAGGTATTGGAGGTGATGTCGGCGCGCTCATACGGGTCCGTGCGCAGGTTGAAGATTTTCGGAACCCGCAAATTCGTGAACGGGTTGGCCCAAACCAGCATTGTTCCCGGGGCCCGCTGCTCCATGAACACGAGTTTCCAATTGTCGTAACGCAGCCCGACCAATTGCTGGTCGTCGTTGATGTAGAGGAACGATTCCCGTGGACTCTTAGGAGTTTGCCCGGTCAGGTATGGCACGAGATTGTCACCATCCAAGTGGACCATGTAGGTTATGTCGCCGGTTTTGTAGCCTTGCAGCAACTTGTCCTTGACCTGCGTGTCACCAGCGACGGCCAGCAGCGTCGGCAGCATATCGAGATGAGCGGCGATGTCGTTGGACACTTGCCCCGGCTTGATCTTGCCCGGCCAGCGGAACACGGCCGGAATGCGATAGGCGCCTTCCCAGTTTGTATTCTTCTCGCTGCGGAACGGCGTCATCGCACCGTCCGGCCAGCTGTTCATGTGCGGACCATTGTCCGTCGAGTACATGACGAAGGTGTTGTCGGCGATGCCGAGATCATCCAACGCCTTGAGGATCTGACCGACATTCTTGTCATGGTCGATCATGGTGTCGTGATAAGGGCTCTGCCAGCGCCCCGACTGACCGATGCTTTCCGGCTTGGTATGGGTGCGGAAGTGCATATGGGTGGTATTCACCCAAACAAAAAACGGCTTGCCGGCCTTTTGCTGTCGTTGCATGAAGTCGACGGCGCGATTGGTAAAGTCATCGTCGATCGTCACCATCCGCGCCCTGGTCAGGGGGCCGGTGTCCTTGCACACTTGCTTGCCGACTTTGCCGAAGCGCCGATCGACGGTTGGGTCGTCCTTGTCCGAGGCCTTGCAGTCCAGCACGCCGCGCGGTCCAAACTTCGCACGAAACGCCGGGTCTTTAGGGTAATCCGGCAGTTCCGGCTCTTCCTCGGCGTTCAGGTGATACAGGTTGCCGTAGAACTCATCAAAGCCGTGCACGGTGGGAAGGAACTCGTTGCGGTCCCCAAGATGGTTCTTGCCGAATTGTCCGGTCGCGTAGCCAAGCGGCTTGAGCAACTCGGCAATCGTGGGATCTTCCTTCTGCAGCCCGAGTGTTGCCCCTGGCAAACCAACCTTGGTCAAACCGGTGCGCAGGCCGGACTGGCCTGTGATGAAGGAAGCCCGTCCGGCAGTGCAACTCTGCTCGCCGTAGTAGTCGGTGAACAGCACCCCTTCGCGGGCGATGCGGTCGATGTTGGGCGTGTGAAAACCCATCAGCCCTTGCGAGTAGGCGCTGACATCGGACAAGCCAATGTCGTCGCCCCAGATGATGACAATATTCGGCCGTTGCTGTTGCTGCGCCTGCGCGGCAGGTGACATCAACACCGATGTCGCAAGCGTAATTGCAGCGACAGCAGGTCCCCAAATCCTCATGATCGTATAGTCTCCTTTGTGCCAAGATTTCTCTACATCAATGTGTGCATCGCGCTTAGTTAGATAGGCAAGCAGCTGCCGCACGGTTATCCGTCGGATAGCCCAGTCCTATCTTCCCCGGCCGCCAGGTCCTGTCGAACCACTGTTGGAGTGAGCCATAGAGAGACACGGCTCGGGCCGCAGTGGCGCACGCGACCGCACGCGAATGAAGGCGCTAAAGATAGGGCAGCAGACCAGTTTACGGCGTTACGTCACCGACATACCATGACGATTCGCCCGTAAGGATCCACGACCTGCCCGCATGCGGGCGCTACGACCACCGGCGCTCCGTAAACTACCGGGGCTCCATAAACCGCACCCGCTGCCACGGCACGGCGAGTGGTACGCCGAGCAACACCGGCATAGCTCAGCGGCGTTAGCGGGCGGCCGATCCTTGCCTCAGCGGATGATACCAGCGACGATTGCAAATCCAACCGCAGATTTCCGTTCCAGAAAAGAGCGCCAGCACCAAGCATGGTCATAATCGAAAGGCGGATAACGGCAGTTGTGGTGCGAGTCATTTTCCTGTTCCTAATGTCACGGTGCCCTGAGGAACTTCGTCGATGTTCGAGAGAGCCTCCAAAGCAACTTTCTTTGCATCTTGCGGGGGCTTGAAAGCAAAGGCGTCGGCCGGAACTTCAGTTTTCCACTCTTTGATGTGGAGGGTGTACTGAGGTGCCCCAGCTTCGGCCTTACTGGTGATTACATACTTCCGCGGGATCGGACGAGCGCCGACCTCGATCCAAATCTGCCAGTCGGTGTCTAGGTCTCGAAATGCCAGATGCTCACACTCGACGCCATCGATTATGCCGCGGCCGATATGCTTTGCATCGATGACATCCGACGTCATCTCGTCGAAAGCACTGGAGAGAAGAAGATCGGCACCGGGAGCCATAACCCCGTACTTATCGCGCAGCAGATCAATAAGCTGATCAACCGACCCCGGAGCATCAATCTGGCCGAAGATATTGCTGTCCTCGCTATACGAGGTGAGTGTCTTCCCGTCGAAGACAAGCTCGACATCCGTATAACCGCCCGTGCGACGGGCGCGCAGCTTATCCGGTCGACTCAATTGTACCCAGCCCGAACTGGTAAATTGAATCTTCTGCAGCTCAGGCGTGATCACCTCGATATCCGAATCGAATTTCAGCGAAATGGTCTTTTGGCTTGCGACATATTCGGACATCGCCTTGAGTATTTTTTCGGCATCATCGGCCTGCGCCCGGGCACGTGGCATGAGCAAGACGGTCATTGTGATTATCAAACTGACGGCAACGATCAGCCGGCCGATGAAACGGCCGCTTTGATTTCTCGGACAGTGCCTTTCTCCGTCACGGTGTCGACACTGGCGTGATCCACCGTCGTGCCCGCCACTGGCAGCAAATCGGGGTGTCATCACCACCAGGATTTGCACTTCCGCCCGCCCGACTTCCTGGCATTGTCCTTTTCTCTACGGTTTAGCTCCACGGTCTAGCCCGACATCAAAACCGTATTCGGCTCTCTGCACGCGCCCCCGCTTATTATCGTACCGACACGAGCGTTAGACCTGCGACCCCCAAAGCAAGATTTACTCCGACGTGCCCTTCGACTGAGAGCGGCTGTAGCGCTAAAGATCGATGTGATCCGCCGTCGAGGACATTTACACTTCCGCCGACCCCCAAAGAAATGATGCCACTCGCACCACTTGCCAGCTAACCTCAACCCATAATATCGCCCGGTGCGGACCCGCATGCCGGATGGTGTGGTAGGGGACGCAGAGGCCTATTCTCCGCGCCCCTATGCCGATTATCACGGCGGCTGCCGCCTGCTGCTGGATGCTCTCGCAGAGGCGCTGCGGAGCAGCGGCTCCAAAGTGGTCCCGGTCGATGTGAAGGGGTTAGGAACGCATCGCATTCCCCGCCCGGCGATCTTGAGTTTCAGAACCGAAAGGCCAAGTGCCCTTCCATCTTGAACTTGTACAGCGGGCTTGTGGTTTCGAACAGCGGGAAGCCAATTTCGATCCCTGTCATGAAAGTGCTGGTCCACTGCTTCGCGACTTCCACGTCGAAGGGGACAAACCATTCGCGGGTCATGAAATTGTAACGGATATCGGTCGACGGAAACATTGCGACAGACCAGCTGTCCGGGAGTCCGGTGTTGAGGGTCGGACCGAGCTGGAGGTTGCTCGTGTGCTTTCGGTCGGGATCACCGGCAAAGTCGAACTGGTAGCGTGTGACGAGCTGAAAATAGGAATCCGGTGACCATTCGGGCAGGGTGTAGCGATAACCGGCCGCCGGCGCCATGCGCCAACGGCCATTGCCGAACAGGTCATCCGAGGCTGTCGGAGCCCAGAACCTGAGGCCGAATCCGATGCCTTCGCGCGCATCGAGCACTTTGCTCAGGACCGCCTGAAACTGCGTATCGCCAAGTCCAGTAGCAAACGATCCAGGGGGGCTTGTCCCGTCATTGGTCGTGACTGCCGTGAACTCGACCCGCGGAGCGATCTTCCATCCGTCATAGATATCGAAGGGGCGCTCATAGCGCACCTTCGGTGTCCATGTCGCGCCGCCGGCCGACTGCATGTTTTCGAGAAAGAAATCAAGGCGATGAATGGGATTAGAAATGTCGTTGTTGATTCTGGCTTCAGTGGCGCCGTCCGGGGCCTGCTGAGCGGACGCGCCGCTCGCTGACGTCAGGGCGACCGCGATCACAAACGGGCTAACCCTTTTCGATATGGCCGGATCAAGAAGCACCCGGAATTCCCTCTCACTGTATCGATGCTTATCGAAGGATTCAGTTCTACCGCCCGTCGTTCCTACCGGCCCACCGGCGACCAAATCCTGCCCGCTTCCGGCCTTGCTGTCCATCTTCGGCTATCAAGCCGGCTCGAAGGCGGATCATCATCCGAAATTAAGCGGCTCTCCCCCGCACCGGCTTGAACCATCGTATGTTTCTGCTCACGCTACAATCGTCCTTCCACGCATCGCCCATAAACTCTATTGGTTGGATGTCAGCCGATCTCGTTGATGGATCAAGAACTCCACATCTTCATTCAGTGCATAGCGGAACGCCCACCGATCCAAGGTTCTGCAGCTGCGCCGGACGTCTCACCGCACGACGGCTTGCGGCTTCGTGCGCCGTCGACAAATGCAGACGAAGACTCACCACGCCGAGCGCGCGGGGGCTATAGCGGTTAAGCAGAAATGCCTCCAAAAACAATCGCGCGCCGCGCGTAATGACCGACATCACGATAAACAATCCGATATTGAAGCCTGCAAAGCCCGACGTGATGGTCTCGATCTTGTAGGGGATGGGCGTCAATCCCTTGAGCAGGGTGATCAAGGCGCCGTATTGCGCATAGGCCGCACGGAACGCCTCGACCTTGTCGCCGTGGCCATAGAGGTGGATCAGCCACTGCCCAACCGTGTCGTAGAGCGCCGCGCCGATCAAATAACCGAGCATCCCGCCGGCGACCGACGTGACGGTGCAAATGGCGGCGAATAACCATGCCTTGTCAGGCCGTGCCAGCGCCATTGGGATCAGCATGATGTCCGGTGGGACCGGAAAGAACGAGCTTTCCGCGAAGGAGACGAGTCCTAAAGTCAACGACGCATGCGGCTTGCCGGCGGCGTCGGTGCACCATTTATACGGGCGCCGGATCATGGGTGGCTCTGCTTAGCGGCCGGGGGAGGATTGTCCAACGAAATACGGCGCGAAGTAGCGTCGAGCTCACGTCTAACGGACGGGCGATTGCTAGGCGGCACCTAATGGATGGTTGACTCGACACGGAGTTAGAGGCTCACTCGAACGCGAAAATGCGCTTCCCGTTGGTTTTCATGCCGACCACCACCCAATTATTCATTGCTGCGGCGTCCAGGGCTTTGTCGAGGCGGCCGAAAGATGTGTCGCGGTCGTAGGCATATTCGCGCTTCGCAGTCGGTGTGATGGACAATTGCGCCAAGGCGAGCGCCCCCGGCCATCGTCTCCCATTCCAGCATTTCGAGATCGGCGTCGGATTTGCCGAATGCCGCGATCGGACGGCGGCCGATATACTCATTGATGCCGACCGGTTTGCCGGCCCCGTGGCGGGCAGAGCCGTTATTTTCCGAATCTCACGCTCCGCGCAAACGTCGGGATCATACAATTGATCACGACGTTGAGCATGACCCGAATAATTTCCGCAATTGGATCAATTATGATCATAAGAGGCACCGCAACTTCATAGGAGAGACCGAACGGACGGAGTACCACCGCAAGCGGTCCCAGTGCTGCAATGCCGTTGAGCCCGAGCGTCGCAAATGACGCTGTTATTGCAAATGCCGCCACCAAGCCAAGATCAATCAAGCTAAACGAGCGACCCATCAACGCGCCCATGAACAACGTTGTAACGATGAAATACAGGATGGTGCCAAACCGAATTGTTGCAAAGCCGATGGGAATGTAAAGATCGCATATTTCGCTCTTCACCTTGAGATCATCCTTCAACGTTTCCAACGCTGTCGGAATACAGATCAGCGTATTGCGCGTCGATGCACCGAGCATCATGGGCTTTAGCAACGCAGCAAACACGGTGGCAGGAGCGACACGCAGCGATAATGCGGAGAGCAATATGGCGGTAAGCAGCAGCAGAAAGCTCGTTGCCAGAAATGCATAGGCAAATAGCGCGAGGACCGTGAAAGCATCTGGGCCCAGTAGCGCAATTTGGGGAGCGATGAGAGCGACGATACCTATCGGTACCAAGAGGTTGAACCAATCAAAGATTACGATGCACACAGCCTGGACGTGCCGCAACGCCCCAAAAATTGAATGTCCAGATTGGCGTTCCGTCATCACCATGCCAATACCAAAAATGACGGCGAATATGAGCACGCGCACACTGTCGTTCAACGAGAGGGCGGCGAATATGTTTGTGGGTATGACAGAAAAAATCCCCGTTTCCATACCTACCGTGCTCTGCGGCATGCCATTTGGATCGATCGCGAACTCGACGTCGATGCTGTCGGTCGAATGCCCCACCAATGCGCCGACATTTGCGATCATGTGCTCGTCCGCTGGCAAATAATGAAAGATAAGGCTGGTAACGAGCGCCGTCACGGCGGAGACCGTTATCAGCGCAATCAAAAGCCAAATCAACAACGACTTTAATGTTCCGCCCGCCGAACCGCCAACCATAGCTGAACGCACTGCCAGCGGAATGGTTGAGAGTAAGAATGGGAGAACGCAGATCTTGAGCAAAGCAATGTAGAAATCGCCAATAGGGCGAAGATACTCGAGAAATGGCAGCCGCATCGCGCCTAGCGCTAAAGCCAGAACGATCGCGGCTAACGTGATCGATGGCCGATTGATTGACTGCGATAACGCTTTGAGCGAGGAGCGTACGCCCACATTCCCGGGAGCCGCCATCTGGATTATTTACCTATTTCAGAATCGAGCAGCGTTTTTAGCGTGAATCCATTCTTAGTTCGTTCGAGATGATAATTGATAAATTCTTGTAGCTTCGAGCAAGTATCGCAGATGGCTATCGATAGAAGGGCATATTGATCGACTATCGCAGCCGCACCAAATTGAACGTTGAGTGTCGGTCTATTTTTGAGGATGCGTCGAATTTCGAATTCGTCGCGGTAAATGACGTCTACCTTTCCAACAAGCAAGCTCTCGATCGCATCTTCCCAAGTGCGCGCTTCCACCAAGGTCGCTGCCGGGAAATTTGCCTCAGCAAACTCTACGTAGGCGCTGTTGGCAGTGAGTCCGATGCGCCCGTGGAACTTTTGCAAAACGGCCGCCGGTGGTTGTCCGTTCGCATCCCGCGCAATTGCCGCCCGATTAAACAGCATTGCGTGGCGAAGAGTGATGTAGGGTTTGGAAAAGCGGACATGGCGCAAACGAGCGTAGGTCTGGGATAACTTGCTAATGCCTATGTCGGCGCTTCCGCTTGCTACGAGATCCACTACGGCATCAAAAGAATCGGCATTTTCAATAAATTCCACTCCAACGCCGAGAGCTTGCCCGATTTGCTTAGCCATTTCGATTTCTGCGCCAATTAGGTTACCGTCAAACCGATGGGCATGAAACGCTGGCAGATCGAAGCGCGTCACCGCTACTCGAAGAATTTTCGCATCGATAATCGACTGCAGGTCGCGAGCGGCGATAGGGGATGATATCTCGGTCGCCTCCGACGGTGGAGCAAAGACTACGATGCAGGTCGTGATGGCGATCACGCCAAGCACTCGCGCGGCTGCCCTGCGCGGAAGCATTATGATCCCCGCGACCATGATCCACCCCCTTTGAAGTGGTCCGACTTGAAGTATGTCTTTTGGCATCAAGGAGGACTGCTATGCGGAAGAAACGGTACACGCCTGAAGAGATTGTCTCGAAGTTGCGGCAGGTCGATGTG
>Ga0181523_10004707_pt1 | contig 11631 bp, 9 predicted proteins | sample PEATcosm2014_Bin_43_FD_119752 | JGI IMG/M metagenome (GOLD analysis project Ga0181523, IMG submission 119752) | Peatland microbial communities from MTU Mesocosm Facility, Houghton, MI, USA - PEATcosm2014_Bin05_30_metaG | ecosystem: Environmental > Terrestrial > Soil > Wetlands > Peat | place... | reverse complement strand
GTGTCAATCGCTAGTACGGGACGAGTTTCATTACCGAATTGCTTCCATCTTGACTTGTCGGCTATAACTCCTTCAGCCCAAGCGCGAAGAACAACCGGGTCAGTTATCAGTTTGAAGGCTTTTGCAGCCATCCAGGGTTTTTTCAGCTTCTCGACATCCATCTCCTTCAGCTTGGCTCGGAAGACAGAACGAATGTCTTTTGGTAGCTTAGGAGTCTTGGCTTTCCGTGATTTCTTGACCTTCAAGCTGGCTTGGTCCACGTTGTGAAGAGGAATGGTCATTGCCCCTTCCAATACGCTTTTAGAGCGGATGTCATTACTCTCCACTCTTCATAAGAAAAGCAATCGCTCTTCCCTCGGTTACAGTTAGGACAGCAAGGGACTAGATTCTCTTTCAAATATCCCTGTGCAGGATCTACCCGGTCAAGATTGGTGGCTATGCCTTTAGTCTCTACTCCATTTTCGCAAGAGAACATCGTCCATACTAGAGGTTTTCCACAATAATGGCACCCCTTCTCTCGGGTAAATTCTAGGAAATCCAGATAGGATATTCCAACTTCCTTTTTCCCATTCTTAGCTCTTCTCACCAGTTCGTTGTACAGAAATTCGAATGGGCGCTTACGAGAATTTCGTCCCCGCTTTGCTGCATCTTCTTTCTGCAAACAGCCACAACTTTGAGTGTGCCTCGAAGTCAAGGAGTAGGAATCAACCGGAACGCTTTTTCCACAACTGCAGATACAAAACCAAAGAATCGACCCCTGGGAATTTCTGTCTGTGGTCGGGCACACTACCAGCAAACGACCAAATTTTCTACCACGTAGATTTTTCTTGGGTCTTTTCAATCTCACGGGTGCACCTTGATCATCGGATTCTTCTTAAGCTCTTCTCGGGAAACAAATTGAATCTCCAACGGCTTTGGTGTCCGTCGGAATAGACAGGTACAGCCACATTTTGGACAAATCTCTTCGCAAAAGTTCATTAGTAGATCATCCTCTTGCCCAGTTTGCTGATGCTCGCTGTGCCGGGGAGAAGTGTGGGATCTTCGGTAAACCAAGCACCCCACATGAGTCCGTCCGAGTCCATACACTCATATCCGCGGAGCAAATTTAAGTCCACGGGATTCATTTTCACACTTTCGACGTCGCCGGATTCAGTCACTACTTCACCAAACAACTGAGCCAGCCGATTAACCATTCCTACCGCTCTTTCAGCTTTACTCATCGGAATGCCTTCTTCTGTCGAATGTGCTCCAACGTGCTCGGGTCTAATACTCGCGCCAAAGGCATCGCGTCCTTCTCAAACTCCGCTTGGAAGTAAATACGAACGAGTGCCTGTCCCATTTCCACGTCTTGGTGTTTTTGGACCTCTCGACCCGCTTGACGAATATATGCCTCGGACAAATCAGCAAACTCAATTGATACCTCTTCCTCTTCGTCCTCGTCATCCAGGACAACGTCATCCATCGGCGGGAGATTATATTTCTTCTCTAGCCAAAAGAGCGCCTTGACCCGGCTGATAGACAGCGTCTTGGCTACAAAAATAATGTTGTCGTAGAACTGTTCGCCAGGAGGGCAGCCGAAACAAAAGCCATTGTTTTTGTGGGGCCAGAAGCCAAAGGATGGTGTGGAGTCCGAGCCGTGAAAGGGGCAATTGATCTTATCGTTGCTGTATTTGCCCGTGAATTCTTCGACCAAGTCTTGGAAATTGATTTCGTCGTTAGCCCGGTCCCACCGCGCCGGGTTGATCCCGTGCACGCGTGAATTGACCGAATCTAATTTGAGGATATCCGACTTGATGAAATCTATTTCGGAAGATTCGTCTTCCGTGGTTGGGATAGGTTCTTCAGGCATATTGGTACTCCCTTGTGCGTCTGAATACTGGAAGTTTAAGATTTGGAAAGATTAGCGATCTTGCAGAGTCAATTCAATATCCTCCGAGTCCCATCGAGTAGATCTATGAATTCGACTGTAAACCCACCGAACAATTTGATGTGATCTTCCCGATTTCTCCTACGCAGATTTTCGCAAATCCTCTGCAAATCCTCGGGAGGTATAACCCCAAAATCCATGCCCTCTTCTTCGTTCATACCATCACCCTCTTCTTGTAAGGTTTCCTCTGCTTGGGAACGACGTCGTCGTTTTGAAAGCATTCACCCAGCTGCTTCAGGCGATTACGGGCGCGGCCAAAGTCCTGTTCCGTCATCTCCAAGTCCCGCATGGCCTCACCGTAGGTTCCAGTCTCTTCAATAGCTTTGACCACGCGCAACAGTGTCGGGTCTTCCCTAGCGATGAAGGACAAATACTCCGACAGGAACACATTCTGTTCACCCTGGACAAGCCGAGAATGGGATCGCAGAGTGAGATACTCGGAGTGCTTATGCACATACTCGTCGTCGACCACTTCGTAGTTGTCCGGATCCATGACCGGAGCTAAGGACAGGTTGCCCAGCCGGCAAACGGGGTTCTTTTGACGCTTGGATTGCATGGTGGAGAAGCGATTGGCCAAACAATTGTTGATGTAATGTCGGAAACGCCGCTCACTTGCGCCGTACTGTCGGATTGGATTAAACGTTTCCACAACGTCCTGGCAGCCGGTGGGACGTCCGTTCGCGCCGGGTAGACGGTGCTTGGACTTAGCCGGTAGGTAATGCATATGCATGCTGAGGTCTTGTGTCCAGTCCTCTACGTCCATGTCTACCTGGCTTCGGCCCAGACGCCGTTTGACCCAATTCTGGATGTACTTTGGGTTCCACTCGCAAAACTCGGCAAAGTTCAATGGGACGCGGAAGCCATCGTCACCGATGAAATGCCCGGTAGCGTCTACTGTGAACTTATCGCCGGTATAGGCCGGTTCCGGTTCCGCTGGTATCTCGGGGAGATCGTCTTCCAGTTCGACTGGCGATGCTCCCTGCCGATACACATACCCGTCTTTAATATCCTCCAACGGACTGGTTTGGTACACGCCGTCGTTTTCTTTCCCGGTCAAGAGAGCGACAACTGGGAATTTCTCCAATTCCGCTTGCGTACAAATGAATGCACCATTCCAGATCACAACCTTGGCGGCAGCGTAGCCATCCGCAACTATGGCCGCGTACTGAGGAATAGGAATGCCCAACTTCTCGTAGGCTCGGTGATTGTTACGCAAAGGCAGGGATTGCCAATAATTCCAGGTCTTGGCGGGAACCATTTTGCCAGGGTGGTCACGCTTCGGCCCCATTTCGCCATCGGCCAGCGGGGTGTAAGCGAACTTAACTGTAGCCGCTTCCACAATCTGGCCGTTTAGAGGAAATTTGATTATGAACCTGGGATTGAGCAGAGAGAAAATAGCACAAAGGGCTGCTACAGCCATATGCCTCCAAGCGAACGCATTATTGTGGATGTACTAATGATACTACACTCGTTGAGAATTACCAAATAAGATCCCAGGACACCAGCAAGGGAATCCCTGCATAGAAGGCTATCGCAAGAAGGTAAGCAATGGCAATTTCCATAAGGTCTGACCTCAAATGGTAGTCTACTGGATAGGGAGGAAAAACGGTTAGACTTTGGTGCGGTCCTTTAGAATGTCAATTCCGGTCAGAATCTTCCCCTGGAGATCTTGGTCTTCTTTTTCATGAAGCTTCAAGTCCTCGGCAACCTGCTTAACATGCTTCGCGACTTCTTCTTCCCTAGCACTCAAGGAGAGTTGGTTGTCACGAACTTCTTCTAGCAACGTGACGGTTCGCGCTGTAGCGGTTTCAATATGGGAAAGATGATTGTTCAACAATTTATGGCCCCACTCGGTGACCCCTTGTTGCACGGTATCAATTTGATCTTTGATCCAATAACCGGCCTTTAGAACGAGCCATCCACCGCCAATCCAAGGCATCCAATACTTGATCAGTTCGTACAACGCCCAGGTTTTCGCTTGCGGGGTATCTATGAACATATTGCACTCATTTCGCTATACTTGAGAGTGGGGTATTACAGATTTCCTGGGGTTAACGAAAGAGTTAACGACGACCCCTTTTGTGAAAAGGATTCCTCACTACTGCGAAGCTGGGAATCCCCATGTTGTTCATAATCTTCTGCTGGCGCGAGTAAACTTTGATACCACTCATAGTCATGGCATCCAAATTAGGCATAAGACCCGGAGGCTGACCGGCCCGCTCATTTTGGAGCAAGCTGGAACCTGAAGGATCTAGCATCAAATGTTTTTCATTTTGCAACCATTCCGCCGCAAGCAACGCAACTAGCGCAGCTACGTCGGCCATATCATCATGGGAACCTTTTTCAGCGGGTGCCTGCACACGGATCTGGTATTTGTTAGTAAACTCGGCTTCAACATTCTTTAATTCGTTCGTGAACTTTGGCACATTCGGAAATCGACAACGGACATTCTCGATGAAACCTCGCAAGGCGAAATACATTTGCGAGTTGATAGCTGGAGTCAAGTTCAAAAGTTCAACGTTGTGGATGCGATGGAGTTCCAGAAGCTGAACCAATTGCTGACCGCCGTGTTGGTCGGTCGCTCCTCGGAAACACGGCAAAATCTTGTTCATGTACGTGAGCCATGCCATGATGTCTTCTAGAGGAAGTTGCAAATGCCGCACATATTTCTGTTCACCCAATTCGCTTTGCACACCCGGTCCTTCAAATTTCTCACCGACCATCATACGGTCCAGATAGTCGAAGACCAGCTCGACACCTACCTTCGGATTAACGAACTCAAGATGCCCAATGCCCAAAGCTGTAGCGTCGTTGATCATACCCAGGTCAATAGCCCAGAAATATTGTCGTCCGATAGCCTTAGTAGTGAAACTCACACAGTTAGGCCGGTCCTTGTCAGTACAAGCTGTGATTTGAGCTTCCGTGACGTAGGATTCGGATGACTCCAAGAAGTTCCCACCGTATTCGGCCTTCCACGTCATCATGGAAGTGGAGTATTTCTGGCGTAGAAATTCACTACTAGAGTGAGGGTTCATTTCCGCCGTGCCCATGCGCATAGTGAAGATGCCGGATGCTCCACCTTTTTCCATTGCTAACCGGTGAAGCTCATACATCTTACCAACTTTCTTCAACGGTGAAGAAATGGATACGATCATGGCTTCGCGTTTGCCTTCAGGATTGTTAAAAAACATGGTAGACGGAGTTGCTGCTTCGTACACTTCGTCAGATGAAGCCCCTTTAGCGGAACGGAAATGGGCAAATTCGTCAAGCGCCAAAAATAACGATGATGGGCCACGAACCGCGTTCGTGGTGCAAGGATATGAAGCAACGTGAATTGTAGGGCTAGCATCCCGTTTTTCACGGTCAGCCTGCGTGATAAACGCCATGGCACTCGCTCCTGGCGCACTAGCCAAGAAAGGCGCAAAGAATGGGGAGCGATTTATGTCCTCACGAAGTTTATCATACAGACGGCTAGAACCTTCATCATCCTGCGCCATGAAAGTAAAGTCAATTGGGGAACCAGGGACTAACCCGAAATATTCCTGTGGAGAATGCACGTTGAGAAGTTTGTACAAAGCATATCCACCCATAGCGGAAACGACCTGTGATTTTCCACCACGGCGACCTGCGAATATGACCGATTCGTTAAAACCCTCTTCCGGCATGTCTTGCCAAGTCTTGATATTACAACGACCTTCATTGTAAACAAAATTGAGGTACTGGGATTCAGTAAATGTGTAAAGAAGTTTTTCGCAGAAAGGGTCATAGACAGGGACCATCTGCTCTTTATAGTCCATGGGCACGCCAAAGACAGCCTTGACTATGATGCGCTGAACAGGGAAGAGATGAACGCTAAAACCTTGCGAGGATTCTATGAAATCGATGGCATTAAGAATGGAGGAATTTTTCTCCATTACTGACTCTATCGCTTTTCCCAGAGAGCTTGTACGGGCCTTATTGCTGAATCGTTCGTTACGCCCCATGGGAACTCCTTAGATAGACGTAAAATTGGCTAGAATAATCCATTCAGAACCTCTTGTGTATAAGGGTCTGATAGCGAAGGGATTAGCGCGGGATGTAGCTTAAACCCAGCAGAAGAATGTACAGAACTAGAAATAAGGCGCTCAATTTTGCAACCTCTTCTACCCATGGCCTAGTTTTGATAAACATTGTTTCCTCAAATTCGGTGGGGACGTTTTCCACCGTTCCCACCTGCGGGCTGCTCGTAACAAACAACACGGTCCTTGGCAGCGGCCCGGTTCCGTTACTCACTTTCTTTTGACCCGATAATGAACTTGTATTTCAGTACCATGCTATCGGTGTCAATGCTTTCAGCACGCACAAAGACTTCGTACACGAAACCTCCCGACGGGTCGTCTAACCAAACGGCGGCTTGAGCGCGGGCCTTGGTGACCGCTTCTCTTACGTCGCCACTATTCAGTTGGTCTAGCAAATATCGAACGCGGCTGCCCGTGTTTACCACCAGTGAGGATAGGGAAGTCGATGACTGTTCTAATTGGGCGAGTTGAACTTCGCCGATACCCGGAACCTGATTGAACGGCGGGTGGCCCGTCACTTTGAACAACGCCACGAAAGTAGCCGCGATTTCTCCGCAGACCTTCTTCAAGAAAAGTTCAAACTGGCGGAGTTCATCGGTGGCGGCGACTTTCTTGGAGACCACGGCCAACGCAGCACCCGGTACGCCTTCATATTGCTGATGGAACTCATCCTCAAACATCCAACCCCGGATGTCGTTCTCCTTGCGAAGAGGAGCACCGTCTAGAACTTCCGGCTTGCCGTCGCGTCCGATACCAATGCCACCCACAGGCGAAGTGGAAACAAAGTTCGAATCGTATCCTGCCTGGTGCACGGCGGAGATAATCGAGGTGTTCAGTGCGGCATCGAGACTCGCTGTGATGTCGATGTCCTCAATCATCGGCGAATTGTCGGCGTTCGGGTAATCGACCAACTCGTGCATGATCTCAGGGTAGAATTGTTCAGTCACTTGACCCGGGAAAAAGAAGTTGAAGCCAGCTTCTTTCTCCTTTTCGGGCAGCGCGGTCGCGGCGGGTGGCAACTGTCTTTGGCCTTCGCTACCTTCGGGAACGGCCTTGCTGTCCGGTAACATTACCTCTTCATCAACTCGGCTAGTGCTGTCGCATCCTTGCTTCGTGCTCATAGATGAAGTCCTCACTTCTTGTATGTCGTCCTTGGGTGTGTACCGCAGGCCGCGTTTGATCAGTTCCCACACTGGTCTATTGTACATCACCTTGATGTTCTTGCCGTTTGTAACCGCTCTTTCGTTTCCTTCCCCACTGCGAGGAAGAAGTCCTGTCCTCTCAAAATCAACAGGCCAGGGCAGATATTGCCGAACTTCAGGCGTATCTTTGAACACTACGATCCATCCGCCCATCTTGGCATGGGACTCTGATATAGGGCGGGAAGTTGCATTCAGTTCTTCTCCAGTGAGTTCATGGTACTTATCGGAAAATTCCTCAAGCTGATCATCCGATACATCTAGCTTTAACGTGTATCCGGCACTCATCAAGTAGTTCGCTAACTGATCATAAGTGCCCGTGGCTTCGGATTGAGTGAATTTCTTCACCAATTCTTGCCTAAATTTGTCCATCTCTTCCTGCTCAACTTGTTGCCGTTGTCGACCTTCTTCTTCCCATTGATGCTTGCCCCGAGTTTTGCTTTCTTCGACCTCTTCTTCCGTTTGTACAGCTGAGAAGGGAAATTTCTGGTTGCGCACTACAATGCCGTCTTCGAGAACTTTTTGAACAGTCCCTCGTAGAAAGCTGCCATGGCCACGATTCACCCGGACTTCATCTCCGACTTCGACCATCTCTGCCACTGCACCCATCTTGGATAGATCAGTATCCTCGACACCGTCGTGGTCGTTCATTTCGCCGGTCCACGCGGTCGCCCGCGTGTTATAAGCATCACCAGTCTTGTGCCCTGGCCCCTTTAGAAAATCGTCCAGGTATTGGGCAATCTTCTCAGCAGCACTAACTTGCATAGCACCTTTCCCCAGCATGTCCAACCATTTAACCAATGCGCCTTTACTAAACCCTTTCCCCAACATACCTCCATCTTCACGTACATGCCGCCATTCATGTTGGCCGACCAACATTTTCTCGCCCGGACGGTTAAAATTGATGAAACCGCCACCTTGTGGCGTCCACCCAGCATTTTCAAGAACTGTGATCATTTGAGGGTCACCAGTTACCGCAGCTGTCAGAGGTTCAACGTCGGGTGCCTGCCCTTTATTCTCCTCTTTGTGTTCTATGTACCCAGCGACTTCCTTTTTGCTGGACACATACCGCTTTTCCTCTTGTGGCGTCGGTGCGCCTTTGCCCGCCCAATAATTTTCGGCGTCAACAAGTTCCCGACCCCGCTGTTGTTGTTTCTCTTTTTCTACTACGCCTGGTGCCACGGGGACGGTTTGTTTCTTCAACGGTTGAAGAGCATTCATGTATTTTTCAACTAGCGCGTTGACCTTCGCCTCAGGTCGAGGAATAGCAACATATTCTTTGCGGAACTGGTCTGCTTCTGCGCCACGAAGGACGTAATCGCGTCCATTCATATTGATAATCATCTGGCCTGCACCGGGAGTCACTGTGATAGCAGCCTTACGAATCCAGATCGCGAATTTCGCCCATCTGTCTGCCACTCTTGCTATTCGTGCAGTAAGCAGGAAGTCATCCGAAAAATCTCCACCGACATTTGCCATGCAACCCCCTCTTAAATCCCTGTGTAAGTTTTGATCGCCTGCCGAGATAGAAAACCGGCAACATAGCCTACAATAAACCAACGCCGCTTAGACTTCCGCGCTTCGTCCACCAGAATTTTCTTTTCATCCTTGCATTGATTCTGATGATCTGTATCCAGCTTGGTCACACCAGCCACTTGAGCGTTCAAATCAGTGATGGACTTGTTTGCTGCGACTAGCATCTGGTCGTCGTTCTGCTTTGCGGTTGTCTCATTCTTCAACTGAGTTTGGAGAACGGGAACTTGTTCGAGCTGTACAACCGTAGCCACAGCGCCAGCCGGATTGATAGACAACCCGCTTGTCGTAGCCGTGAGTGTTGCCCCAGGAACAAGTACAGACCAGCGCGCAGCAAGATCCGGGAGAGGAAGTGTAGCGTCCGTCTTTTGACGAGCTGCCAGCGCAGCTGATAGCGTTGCGTTCGCTTGAGCAAGTTGGGCATTAGCGGCGTCCTTCTGCGCAGTGACGATTGCTAGATTCGCTGCGTCCTGTTTCACTTGTGCAGCTAGCTGCGCGTCAGCTTTGGCTTGCGCATCGGTGACGAGCTTCTGTGCCTGGAGAGTCCTGTTATCATGGTCAGCGATGATAGTTGCAATTTTGCCATAAGAGAACCAGATCAGAACAGCTACAATGACCACAATGATAAGGGTCTCGTGATCCTTTAAGAACGTCCGGATCGGGCCAGGGTTAGTCGCTGTTAAAGTTGTAGCAGCCATAGTTGCAGGCTCAGCAACTTTCGTGGTCGGAGCGGTTGGTTCAGTAGTTGCCATACAATCCTTCCTTCTTAAAATTCACCTAGGATGTCGCCTTCGATTTCACCCAGGTTTTCTTGATCTTCCATACCCAGAGCGTCAATTTGTGCGTCCATCGGATTCACCGACAATTCTTCTTCGGGAATCTCCGTATTCAGTGCGTTCGAATGCTCACGGTATCCGGGCATGTTTTCCAGAGGATCTCCCTCTTCCATCTGTTGTCCATGTTCCTGTGCAATTTCACCATCCTTCATCAGGACCACATCTTCGCCGACTCCCCGGCCCGCACCGCTTAGGCTCTGGTCAACATAGGTGTTGTAGACGTCTTGGGCTTCCTGCTCGTCTGGTCCTGAATAAACAGTACCAATGTTGCCCACGACAACTTCCCATTCTCCTCCAGCGGTCTTATCGCTTGCAATCGTTGGACCATTTTCTTCCTCGTCTGGTCGGAAGAAATTATCCAGAAACTCGGTTAGGTCCTGAAGATTCTTTCCGTTTTCTACGTAATCCGGGCCACCAGTTCCTTGTTTGAACGTCCAAGAACCATCCTTGAGGACAACAGCTGAACAATCGTGGCTGTCGTTATTCCAAACGGATACGGCATTTTGCATGATGTAAGGAGGCTCAAAGTCCGGATCAAGATCCTCTACCGGGAATGGTTCGAACCCGTGCTGGACCATCACTTCCTCATAAGGATCAATGGGAGATTGATCAGCGACCTTGCTGTCCACGGGCGGCGGTACGTCATGTGCTTCCGGTGGGCCATCGGCCAAATCGGAAACCGGCTGCTTCTTATCCTCACTTGGCTTACCTTCCGGGGTCACCGGAACGTCGTCCTTGCGCTGGTCATCGGCTTTCTTCGCGGAAGCTCCCACCATCTTGGCTTCGGACGAAGGTGTCTTATCCAGATGGATCTTCTCGGTCACCGCGCTGCTTTGACACTTTTCACAAGTACCAAAACGGTTCAGCGGACCAACGTGCCGGCAGTCCATGCACTCGTATGCAGGACGGGACGGCAGCTCCTGGGACTCTCCGAAGTAATGCGCCTTGCCGCCTTCCGACGTATCCGAGGGAAGAATTCCTTCCTCCGTGTAAGTGGCTGCTTCTTTTGGTTCACCCTTCTCGTTAACATGCTGCTCCAATTCGACCGGAGCGGTGGTTTCTTCGGACCGGGCATCGCCGGAGACTTCAGCTTTGTCGTAATCAACTCCGCTCTTGGCTTCGGCCATATCTTGGGCAACAGCCGCGCCGTAGCGCGAACCGATGCCGAAATGCCCCATGCCCTCTAGGAGATCCATGACGTCAGCCACTTTCTGAGCTGTGCTGCCTTTCTTCTTTTTCTTAAAAGTAAGAGTCTTTTCGGGTAGGGCGGCGGCTGTGCGGCCTTCCTCCCAGTTCCAATGCTCGGCAGCTTCCTTCGTAACAGATTCGGGATGAGATTCGGATTGCTGCTCCTCGAAGAAGTTGTCTTCCGGCTTGGATTCGGCCTTCGTCTCTTCCGGCTTGGTAGTCGGTTCAGGAGTAGGTTCACTCTTGGGTTCAGCCTGAGTTGTGACTTGACGCTCCGGTGCAGTGTTAGTGTTGTCTTGACCCGGCAATGAGACTTCAGGAGCTTGCCCCATGTCAGTCAAAACTTCATCCAGGATGTTATCCGCTGTCGGAACTTCCTCGGCGATCTTGCGACGCTCGCCATAGTTTTTCTTCAGCATGGCTTCGTGCTTCGCAGCGGCGGTCCGGCTTGCCTCAGATGAAGCAAACTGATGCTCGTCCTCATCCCTTATGGGTTGAATTGCACCGATAGAATCCGCGTATTTCACAGCAGATTGTATCATGTTGCGAGGATCGATAAAGCCGTCTTCAATCATCTCGCGAGCTTCGTCATCTACTAGATGAAGGACAGTTGCGTCACCACAGCACTCGTCAGTCAAATCAATGACGAAGTTGTCCCTTTCTTGCCAGGTGGTCAAAACAAACTGGTGCCCTTTATACGACATGGTCTCGTGGAGATCTCGACCTTCTTTCTTGATGCCGGCGAAAATCGAAGCGTAATGCTTGTGATAGGTGCCATTGACCACATTCTGGATGGTGCGAAGATCCTTACGGAGTTCACCCATGCCATATGGCTGGCCATTGATGCGGGCTATGACCTGGACGATATCAGTTTCGCCCGTAGCCTTGAG
>Ga0181523_10004699_pt1 | contig 11640 bp, 12 predicted proteins | sample PEATcosm2014_Bin_43_FD_119752 | JGI IMG/M metagenome (GOLD analysis project Ga0181523, IMG submission 119752) | Peatland microbial communities from MTU Mesocosm Facility, Houghton, MI, USA - PEATcosm2014_Bin05_30_metaG | ecosystem: Environmental > Terrestrial > Soil > Wetlands > Peat | place... | reverse complement strand
TGCCGAGTCGTCTGATCTGTAGGACCGCGTAAACTCATCGACCTGCTTCTCCGCGGCGTCCTTCGCAATTCCGTAACGTTCCTGAATCTTGCCTACAAGCTGCTCCTTTTTGCCATTTATCACAGTCAGGTCATCGTCAGTCAGCTTTCCCCACTTCTCTTTTACTTTACCCATCGATTGCTTCCACTTGCCTTCAATTTGATCCCAATTCATCTCTGTCCAACATTGCACACTCACAAAATCAAAGAAAGACAGCGGTGTTGTGTGTGGATACTCTGCAAACTTGGGCGGGTGACAGCGCGCGAACGAGAGATGTCGTACGCCTCGTCGCGGTGTGTTGGTTCAGCCTGAAATGGAGAGGTAGCGTTTTCCGTGAGCGAGTATTCCGCCCTTCGGGCGGGGATTTTCAAGGCATCGATAAGGGCGAACTCGTCCAGAACAGTCGGAACCGTATAACAAATTGCAAGCGAGCAGGCTAGCGCTAGATCTTCAGGCGCGATCTGCGCTTCTGTTGCTGGATTGCCGTGCGCGCTTCCAGAGTTCGCTTAACCCGCTCCGCTGGAGCACTCCCACGAAAACTCCGTGCAAAACAGAGCCAGAGTGAGACTGGTCACCTTGAAGCGTGATGCCGGTCACTGAGGTTGGTTCATGACCTTGTTACACAGGACCGACCATTCCAGGGCCAACGAGGGAACATTTGAATCCAAGCAAGCATTTCGCTGGGTTACTCCCAAACTGAGGTGTCGTATGCTTCCAGCCGGACAGTCTCTCTCCACCGCATTGAAAGCCCGCGGCGTATCTCGCCGGCGCTTCATGGAATTTTGTGGAGTCATGGCAGCGACGCTAGCTCTGCCTCCGCGCTATGCCGCGAAAGTAGCAGACGCCCTCGGTAAGGTGAAAAAGCCAGTCTTAGTGTGGTTGCAGTTCCAGGACTGTGCGGGTAATTCCGAATCCATACTGCGCGCCAGCCATCCGACGGTCCTCGAAGTCGTTCTGGATCTACTTTCCTGGGAATACCACGAAATCATCATGGCGGGAGCAGGCAAGCAGGCCGAGGCGGCCTTGCAGCGCGTCGTCAAGGAAGAGAAAGGGAAGTACTTAGTGGTCGCAGAGGGTGCCATCCCTCTTGCCGACGGTGGGGTCTACTGCACAGTTGGTGGACGAACCGCACTCGATATTGCGCGCGAAGTTTGTGGCAATGCAGCCGCGTCCATTGCTGTGGGCGCGTGCGCATGGGACGGTGGGCTGGTTGCCGCCAAGCCGAATCCCACCGGCGCTGTTGGGCTCCAGGAAGCCGTGCCGGGAATCACTCTCATCAACATGCCCGGTTGCCCGCAAAACCCTGCCAATACCGTCGCCGTTCTCGTGTATTACCTCACCTTTGGCGAACTGCCAGCCATGGATCAATATCACCGCCCACTGTTCGCTTACGGCCGCATCATCCACGACCAGTGCGAGCGCCGCGCCCATTACGATGCCGGACGATATGCCGAGGAATGGGGAGACGAAGGACATCGCAGGGGATGGTGTCTCTACAAAATGGGCTGTAAAGGACCGCAGGCTACCTTCAACTGCCCGAACGTGCGTTGGAACGACCAGACCAGTTGGCCCGTGAAAGCCGGACACGGTTGCCTCGCCTGTGCCTCGCACCGCTTCTGGGATACCAAGTCGCCGTTCTATCAGCGCCTGCCGCAGGTACCTGGCTTCGGCGTGGATGTCACCGCCGGAGAGATTGGCTTGGTCCTGACAGGCGCCGTCGCCGGCGCAACCATCGTTCACGGAATCGCCAGCGCGGTTCGCGATCGCGCGCGCGGGGAATCTAGGCCCACGGAAGACCAGAAAACCAAACCAGATGAATCCGTCAAGTCCTAGGAGGCTTTTATGGCACGCATTGTTATAGATCCCGTGACCCGCATCGAGGGCCATCTGCGCATCGAGGCCCAGGTGGAAGGCGGCGCGGTCATCGATGCCTGGAGTTCCGGAACAATGTTCCGCGGCATTGAGCTGATCCTCCGCGGTCGCGACCCCCGCGAAGCGTGGATTTGGACGCAACGCATCTGCGGAGTTTGCACTACGGTTCATGCGCTCACCTCAGTGCGTGCGGTCGAGGACGCGCTTGGAATCGAAGTCCCCCCCAACGCCGAACTCATCCGCAACATCATTGGGGCGACGCAGTACGTGCAGGACCATGTCATACATTTTTATCACTTGCACGCATTGGATTGGGTGGACGTTACCCTGGCCTTGAAGGCCGATCCGGCCAAGACGTCACAGCTCGCCGAGTCCATCTCCAGCTGGCCGAAGTCCAGCCGCGCATACTTCAAAGTGATTCAGGACCGCGTGAAGGTACTCGTGGAAAGCAAGCAGCTCAGCCTGTTCTCCAGCGGCTATTGGGGACATCCTGCCTATCAACTGCCGCCGGAAGCGAATCTCCTCGCTGTCGCCCATTACATCGAAGCGCTGGAGTTTCAACGCGAATTTATCCGCATCCATGCTGTGCTGGGCGGCAAGAACCCGCACTTGCAAACCTACCTCGTGGGCGGCATGGCATGTGCCATGGATCCCAACGAGCCACAAGCCCCCATCAACCCGGAACGCATCACTTTTCTCTCCGAAATCGCCAAGACGGCGCAGACTTTTGTTGAACAGGTTTACATCCCGGATGTGCTGGCGGTCGCCGGTTTCTATCGCGATTGGTTTGGCCGCGGCGAAGGACTCGGAAACTTCCTTTCCTACGGCGAGTACCCGCAGGGAGGAATCCACGACACTTCCAAATACTTCCTGCCGCGCGGCGCCATTCTGGGGCGCGATCTCTCCAAGGTATATCCTGTCGATCCGGCGCAGGTCAGCGAGTATGTTACCCATTCCTGGTATGAATACTCTGGAGGGGATTTGGCCGGAAAGCACCCCTACGAGGGGGAAACGCGTCCGAAGTACACCGGACCGAAGCCGCCTTTCGAACACCTCGATGTGGAAGAGAAATACTCCTGGCTGAAATCACCGCGCTACAAGGACATGCCCATGGAAGTGGGTCCGCTGTCGCGCATGCTCGTGGCCTATGCGTCCGGGCACGCGGAAGTCAAGGAACTGGTCAACGGGGTACTGACCAAGCTGAACGCCCCGGCCACGGCGCTGTTTTCCACTCTCGGCCGTATCGCCGCGCGCGCCCTCGAAACGCAACTCGTGGCTCGGCAAGTGCCCAAGTGGATCGATCAGCTGTACCAGAATCTTGCTCACGGTGACCTCCGCATCCACAATGGCGAAAAGTGGGACCCGTCAACTTGGCCGAAGTCCGCGCAGGGTTGGGGATTCCATGAGGCGCCGCGCGGCGCCCTCGGCCACTGGGTTGAAATCGAAGACCGCGCCATTAAGAATTATCAATGCGTGGTTCCGACCACCTGGAACGCCGGTCCGCGCGACGCGAAAGGGCAGCGCGGCGCTTATGAGGCCGCTCTGCTGAAGACGCCCGTTGCGGACCCCGATCGCCCCGTCGAAATCCTCCGCACCATTCATTCGTTTGATCCGTGTCTGGCATGCGCTGTGCACGTAACCGATGCGCGCGGGCGTCGCTGCGCCGAAGTGCAGGTTCGTTAGAAAGGAGCCGCCCATGAGTGAGACTGCGAGTTCCTGGTCGGAATCCAGAGCGCCTTATGTGCTGGGCAATTCCGTGCGCACATACGTCTGGGAATTGCCCGTGCGGGTTTCGCACTGGTTTATTTTCCTTTCGGTTGCGGTGCTCTCCTTTACGGGCTACTACATGCACAACCCGTTCATCATCACCCGCTCGCGTACCGCCTATGTGATGGGCACAATGCGTTTCATTCATTTGCTCGCGGCTTCCGTATTCATTTGCGCCTTTCTGTTACGCCTCTATTGGTTCTTCGTAGGCAACGATTGGTCCCGTTGGCGCGCCTTCGTACCCATTCGCAGAGAGCAATGGCGTGGCATGGGACGGATGGTCTCTTACTACACTTTTTTCCGCAAAAACATCGCCCATTACGTGGGCCACAACGCTCTCGCCGCAGTCACTTACATGGTGATGTTCACGCTCATGTTCATCGAGATTCTCACCGGGCTGGCTCTCTACAGCTACACCGTCAGCAACCGCGTGCTTACCTTTTTCATTGGCTGGCTTCCCCGCCTCGTCGACATCTCCCACTTGAGGCTCACCCACTTCTCCATCATGTTTGCGTTCTTCATCTTTGTGATTCACCACGTGTACAGCGCCGTCTTGGTTTCCTGGGAAGAGCGCAATGCCCTGGTCGAGAGCATGTTCACCGGCTATAAATTTGTCCCGGAATCGGAGCTTCAAGAATCAGAGGCCGCTAAGCGCGTCAGTTAGTGCGCTGCTCGGGAGCAACCGCGGGCGCGCAGTGCGCACGGCATGGAAATAAGTCATGAACCAACAGGCACAACCGCGAACGCTGGTACTCGCACTCGGCAATCCCATTCGTTCAGACGATGGTGTCGCACTCGCTGCGCTGCGCTGTCTCGAAGAAGATCCCAGGGTCCCGGCCTCCGTGGATCTGATGGAAGGCGGAACCAAGGGCTTGGAGCTGGTCTCATACATCTCCGGCATCTCCCGGCTCCTGGTTCTTGACGCCGTGGAAGTCGGCGCGGCCGCCGGCACGGTTGTGTGCCTCCGGAGGCCGGAGCTTTGCTCGCTCCCGGGCAAAGGCAATGTGCATGATCTCGCCCTTGCAGACATCCTCAATGCCCTCCGCCTGCTCGGCCAAGAGCCGCAGGAGACCGTCCTGTTGGGCGTGCAACCGGCCACCACCGAACTCGGCACGTCAATGTCGCAGAGTGTTGCGGTCTCTGTGCCCCTTCTCGTGGAAGCCGCCGTCGCGCAGTTGTCCCTGTGGGTTCCTCGTCAAGCAGTCCAGCCTTGCGCGCCCGGCTACTCGACAGTAATCCGCTGATATGAGCTCGAAAACCGGATTATGCTAGTGCGATTCACAATGCCGCGTCTGTCCAACATTGCACACTTCCAAAATCAAAGAAAGTCAGCTGTGTTGTGTGTGGATACTCTGCAAAATCGGGCGGGTGACACCGCGCGAACGAGATGTCGTACACCTCGTCGCAGAAGAAATGAGGAACCAGGAGATTGCTACCAAGCTCAACTTAAGTGAGCACACCGTACGGAACTACCTAATTCGCATCTTCGACAAACTGGGCATATCGAGCCGCGTGGAGCTGGTTCTCTACGCCTTTAGCGGTGTTGAGGAAATGGCAGCGACAGTGGCTTCCAAAGCGAATGCCGCTTCGGCGTGACGCAATTGGAGGGAGTGGCCCGTGAGGAAGATTCTCAGAGTATGATCTCGGCCTTGCGGTGATACATGTACGACTAGCCCGTTACTGGCAGGGCGCTCCGCGCGCTGAACCAGAGGGTAGACAGGATGCCTTTCCGCGGCTGAGGCGATTGAGACGGAGAGAATTTCCGGTGCCCCTGAACGCGGATAAATCCACTTCCGACAAAAATCCGAGAAATGGTGTGGTAAGCCTCTTTGCAAACAGTAATCTTGAGGTATCCCACTTTCCAATACCGGATTCCCCAGCCAACGCGCGTTGATCTGCCGCATGGTCCGATCCGCTTTGGTTTTGAGCGTTGTCCTCTTTCGCACAGATTGTTAGACCCCCTTTTTGGTTAAATGGATATGGAATCAAACAGTCCATGAATTTTCACACAGGGGATGTAAGGCACTCCGGTGCCGTTCAGGATTAACATGAGTGGAAGAAACCTTCGAGCCGCACAGGCAGACCAACGGACCAACTTCGAGGGAAAACAAGTAAGCAACAAAGTGCTGTTGGCAATGCCGAATGACGAATACGAGTTGATGCGTCCTGACTTGACGTATACCGACCTGCCGTCTCATCTCAGCCTTCATGAACCGGCACAAAAGATCGAGTTCGTCTATTTCCCAAACCGCGGAATGGTTTCTCAAGTTGTAGTGACCAAAGACGGTCGAACCGTGGAAGTGGGCGTAGTGGGGAGCGAGGGGTACGTCGGGGCAGGACTGGCAGCCGGCTTGAGCAGAAGTTCCGTGCGTGAAATCATCCAAATCGCCGGCGACGGCTTTCGAATGATGGGTAATGCCCTTCAACGCATTCTGCAGTCGGCTCCGCAGTTACAGGTGATTTTAAACAGGAATGCGGGGCTTCAAGGGATGCAAGTCGCGCAGACCGCCGCATGTAATCGACTGCACGATATACAGCAGCGTCTCTCGAGGTGGTTGCTGATGACACAGGATCGGGTGCATTCCGGAGTGCTTCCGATCACCCACGATTTCATTGCGACCATGATGGGTACCGACCGGTCCACGGTGAGCGTGGCCGCGGCCGTATTGCAAAAAAACGGAATTATAGATTACGTCCGAGGCGCAGTGAAGATCGTTAACCGCCGGAAACTCGAAAAATGCGCATGCGAGTGCTACGCCGTCATTCAACAGTTCGAAGACGACCTCGGATTGAGATAGTCATTTTGACAGTGTTGGATATCCCACAGACAACAACCTCCCTCCATCGCTAATGTACAGAAGCAGTGTACTCACACAGGCTTTGATGTGTGTTCAGCAAGCGGTGACTCGCGCAGAGCTTCGCTCTGCGCAACAGAGCGACCTATTCTTGTCGTCGCAGTGCCGCCGAAGACCGCTGCTACACCGTCATCTACATGAGCGTAACCACACCAAATCGCGAGGTGGCCATGGGGCCGATGCGTCGCAAACTAATATGGGTCGGAAGGCCGAATTTTCAGGGCTGGGCTTGCTCCGAATGCGCTTGGGTGTTTAACGCTTCAGGGCCGCTCGTCGGCAGAACGATTGACGAGATGAAGACAAAGTTCGGAGAGGAACGCGACAAGGAATTCGCGTCTCATATCTGTGCCAAGCACCCGAGGGCCAAAAAAGATCCTCCTTAGCCAAATCATTCACCAGTGGGTTGAAGTGTTTCGAGACTTTCGAGGCGCGAGCGGAAGTTATTTGTCGAGAGCCCTAGCCAAAAGAGGGCTGTTAATCCGCATCCCGCCGTTCGCGTCGAGACGGCCACGGTATTCGATGAAGCCACGTACTCTGAACTTGCTCATAAAAAAATTGACGCGTGAGCGTGTAGTGCCGATCATCGTCGCCAGGGTACCTTGCGATATCCCGCTAAATCGGTGCAGCTTGCGCCGATTCCCGTTGCCCGAGAGCAGAAGAAGAGCCCGGGCGAGCCGCCTCTCGCTGCATTGAGAAACCTGGTCGATTAAATCATCCTCGAGCCGAATATTGCGCGAGAGCAGATAAGACATAAAGCAGTAGCAGAGGGCATGGTCAGCGTGGAGCGCTCGGATCATCTCGTTTCTTTCAATGACTTGCACAGCCGTCGGTGCAATCGCGGTGGCGGTTCGAATGCGAATATTCTGACTTCCAAGACAGGCTTCACCAAGAAATTCACCTGGCCCCAGAATGGCGACCATGGTCTCCTTGTCTGTCCTGGAGGCCACGGAGAGTTTCACGCGGCCCTTTTGAATGTACATGAGAGTGTCGGCAATATCGCCCTGAGAGAAAATAGTTCCACCTATTTCGAAGCTTTCATTCAGTGCGGCCACCCCGCCCAAATCGAATGAAATTTTTGGGAGGGCCCCTATGCTAGGCCTCATGGGTTGATTGGGCCTCCGATTCTGCTCGGATCTTGCAGTCCGTGTTTCTATGGCCTCAATCGCGGAGAACTTCCGGTCCACGTGTGGTTCTGACCGCAGGGCACCTGAATGCAGCACACAACGCCGTCCTGCAGCAACGCCGCACGTGCGGCAAGGGACGGCGGACCACTGTTTCGTGCTCAGTTCCCTCTTTTTCACCCCAAAATAGTCCGACATCACGCTGCAGTAAATCTGTCACATTTGGCACACTTTTGGCATCAGCCGGTCACGCGGTGAATCTCGATTGGTTCTGCTCCTGGCAAATGCGTTACCCGATCGCATCGGGCAAATCCGGGTCTATTGTCGGCTACTAAGAAACTGACTGCGCACCTGCGGCCACTTGGCCCGTAGGTCGCTTACCGTAGACGCGATCCGAATACCGCGGACCGCTCGCAACGATTACTTGGCCCGTCTTCGTGACACCGTAATGAATCATGTCAGGGTGCGTCTCGGCCCCAGCTTCGCTGGAAACAAAAATGATGCGTCTGGCCAATCATGATGCCCGCGAAGGCTTGACTCATTCTCTGCTCGCTAATTAGCAGCGCGTGCACAAATTGGACCAGTAATGTCGAAAAATACCGGCCAAACTGTCTGATCTCAGGGCGCTTACGCGCGAATCAAGGTGCAAACATGATTTGGCCGGTAATTTTTAGACAATCCGGCAATTAGGCTCGCCCACCGCGCAACTTAATGATCAAGCCTTGCAGCCGCCACAATCCTCAATTCCTCAATGCTGCTTGAGGCTCTTCAACGCGCCAGTTCACTCGCAGACGTTCTGTAGATACGGGGCGTCAGGGATACCCTGAGGGCCCGGGTTGCGCGGAACCGCTTTCAAGTATTCGTAGATCGCCCGAAGATCATGCTCGGTCATAACGATCGCTGTCTCCGGCTTTCCTCCGTTCAGCGCCATCCGCGTTTCTCGCACTACAGTGGTGCGACTTGTAAAGCAAGCGAAACAATGTCAAGCAGCAGTAGCCGCTTGAAGAATTGCTCAATGCACGGCGAGTTGAACTGACTGGTCTAGTGTTCGATGTCGAAGTAAATCTTTGTTGTGGCGCGGTATTGGGTTATCTTCTTGCCGTCCAATTCCATTTCTAATTTTGCCACTCGCGCCCACTTCATACCGCGAACGGTCTTTGCAGCTTCGGCCACCGCGTTTTCCGCAGCCTTTGCGAAGCCCTCCTTGGAAGTCCCGACTATCTCGATAACCTTTTGCGTCATTACGGCTCTCCTTTGAATCGTCAGTGGGGATTGTTAGCGCTGGTCTGCTCCGCGAATGTATGTCTGGCTAACAGATCTTTGCTAATTGTGGGGTTTGACGCCTGTGGCAGGATGATTTTGTCAAGGCAACCGGGCATGGTGGTACTTGTGTGCTGAAATTCGCGCAGTATCTAGCGTCAGCTGCGCTATTCTTGCCGACTCGGCCATGGCCGGCTTTGCCATTTCCTTCTTGACGCTGGCAAGTGTCGATTTGTAGAGTTCTTTCTTATCTTTATTATTCGGCATGGACTGAGCATAACATCGAGATGGAAGCTATTCTGTCCCAATCTGAACAGTTGCGAGACATTTAGCAGTGGCGTTTAAGCGACAAAGGCCGGGTAGCGTGCAAATTTGAATAGTTTCGCCACTCTGTGTAGTCGTACTCTGTCACCATGAGGAAGAGCGAACTCACTCACAAACAAATATTCTCCGTACCCTGTCCCAGATGTGGAGTCCACACCGGAAAGCGTTGTTTGATGCTTTCGGGTGCTCCACGTTCAGAAGCCCATGTGGAGAGGAAATGGGCTGCTATTGAATCCATCGAAAGCAAACGAATCCAGTTAGTCGTAGATGGGTGCTAAGTCCCGATTAGTCGATGCCAGCTCAACCGTTCGATGCAACACCATGCAGTGCACTGATTCGATAATGCTTCCCCGGGCGAAGCGATCTGTTTGGTTGTACTCGGTCAAAACCTAGCCAGGGTAGTGTTCCGCCTGATCTAACCCCAGCGAGCAATTTAGCCTTTGTTTTCACTGCAAGTTGGTTTCGATCTGAGTGTTGCGTCGACCTATTGAGACCGCCCGACTTATCAGGCGTTGCTGCGACCGCGTCCCGCGCACCTGTCTTAGTTCACGAGTTCAAACTCGCCGGGCTTCCAGGTCTTGTCGAACCACGGCTGCAACGGACCGTAGAGGCGAAGAATGACGTTCCAACCTTCGCCTGGAATGGTCTGAACCCAGTTGGCTTCGTGTCCCGCTGGTGCAACGGGGCCAAACCATACGTCCACCGAGGTGTCGGGATTTGTGACGATGCCTTTCTTCAGGCTGCCGACGCTCGGAAATTGCTGGTCAGTTTGCAGCATGGAACGCGTCTGGTTGTCATAGACGACGAACGACCAGAAATCTTTCGCGGGGATGTTGGGCGGCAGATGAATTTTGTAGGTCTTGCTGCCGTCGAGCGGTTTGCCGTTGGAGTCCACGGCTGCGACGGCGTATTGGGAGCCGATACCGACCATTTGCAAAGCCATTGCCGGAGTAACGGCGGTGGCGTAATAAATGAAGTGCGCACGAGCGTCTAGGTTCCGTACACCGGGCTGAGACTCGAATTTGTAACTGCCGCCGACGAAGCAGTAGAACCACGCGCTGTTCGGATAGACATAGTTGCCATCACCACGGTACTTGAACACGATGGCGCGTGCAGTAGCGTTTCCAACCGCGACAGCCTCCGTGAGGATTTTCTTCATCCGCTCATCCGGAGCGAAGGGTTTGCCCTTCTCAATACCGATGGCCGCGAGCGTTCCGAGAACTTCCGGGCTATAGGCCTCGTTCGGTTCATACTGCACGACACTGTTCACTTCTTCGTAAAAATGAAAGTCGTTCGCACCAATAGTGTTGAACTCCTTCCCCGACACGTTGATGAATTTCATCGGCGGCGGGTTCTTAGCGTCGGATAAGTTGTACACTTTGGCGAACTTCTTGGAGCTTTCCACGGCGGGTTTGGTGCTGCCGTTTTCCAGAAATCCCCGCCAGAACACTAGGTTGCCGTAGGTACCCGAATGGAGGACAAAGTAACCATCGGGAATCTCTCCCTTGTAGCCGGGAGGAAGCAACAGAAATTTGCCGCCCTTGCCCTTGTCAGGTCCGACTCTGCCAAAATCAGCCACGTATTGGAACCAGTGGTCATCAATCACACCGAGCACGTTCGGCGGGGTTTCTATGACCACTGGACCCGCCTTGGTGTCTATCCACATGATGTTGTAAATACTCTCGGTATTCGCGGTGAGGAAGAGCGACTTCGAGTCCATCAAATCTTCCATGACGAGGACGGTCTGATTGTTGTCCGCACCTTGGCTGGCAAAGCCAACGCGAGCCGCTTCTATCGATGCACCCGGCATTGCATTGAGAAAGGCGTCAACGCCGCGCTGAAAATCGAGGTTGTCGTACACCTTCTGAACGCTGGAATCGTCTGGAAATCCGTCAAAGAACTTTAGGTTGCCGATTCGCGTGTCCACCGAGTCCGGCGTCGTGATGGACGACGGGATAGGCGTCGTCATTTTCATTTTTGGCGGAGCCTGCGCGTAGGCCGTCAAGCTCATTGTGCAAGCAAGCGCGATAACTGCGAACAATGCTATGGGTTTCACGATTTTTCTCTCCCTGAGGCCACCGATGGTAGCACAGGAGACTTGGGGGGCAGGTCAAGCCAAACGACGTTACCGTGGGTCCTGGGACGGACTTGTCCGGTTTGGCGACGAACCAGGACCTGACCGGTTCACAATGTACAGTCTCATGACCAATGGTGAAATTTGCTTACCTCGCGACCTCATAGCGCACCTCGACGACGCCGTCCGGGTACTTCTTGGTTGAAAGCAAGCGAAGTACGATGTCCCGATGGCGCGGCGCCATCAGCGGTATTCCCTCACCGATGAAGTTGGGAATGACGTGAATATCGAAGTCTAGAGTCGCGCCAGCGTCGAGAAACGAGCCAAT
>Ga0181523_10004697_pt1 | contig 11643 bp, 9 predicted proteins | sample PEATcosm2014_Bin_43_FD_119752 | JGI IMG/M metagenome (GOLD analysis project Ga0181523, IMG submission 119752) | Peatland microbial communities from MTU Mesocosm Facility, Houghton, MI, USA - PEATcosm2014_Bin05_30_metaG | ecosystem: Environmental > Terrestrial > Soil > Wetlands > Peat | place... | reverse complement strand
TCTGGCGCAAAACGTTAAACCGGGACCGTGTTGGTTTGATTTTTTTGTTTTTCATGCCTGCCGTGTGGCAGGTTCAAATCGTCAAGCCAACACTTTTTTCAATTTCCTGAGGGATGGCTGTGATTTTTCTTTACAGATCAGGCCGGTCCTCAAGACCGGCCTGATTGTTTTTGGGACGATGACGAGACTGGCAAAACTGTTCTGATTGCAGTGCACAGGCGGGTTCGATCAGCGCCGTCGGAGGAATGAAGATTCTTGCCGGTAAAAACTCAGGTGAATGTTGGCCATCACCATTCTGCCCTGTTTTGTCCCTGCGCGCCCATGAGGCATTGGACGTTTATTGGCATTTTAACCACTAAGAATGAGCGGCCCAAAAGTGTCCCAAGATGTCCCAAATGGGGATAGAAGCACATCGTTTCTTCTGCAAGAATGGGCACTCTAGTAAAAGATTTTAACACCAAACAACAACGTGGCTGTCGTGTGACAGAAAGAGTTCTGGCTTGGACGTCGAGTTGGAATTTACTTTCGGCGATGGTCAGAAACCAGACAAATATGAAAAAAACATTAATGTTCGCAATCAGTTTGGCCGCCGCAATGAGCGCCAGCGCGACGATGCTCGTTAACCGCGGGCTTCCCACCGAGAACCTCAACAACGTGGCAGACGGCAACCGCGCCAATGTTTCGTGGGCGTTTACTGAGTATACTCCGTCAGACTACTGGTTGGTGGGTGACACTTTCCAGAACACAAGCTCACAAGCATGGGATATTAACACAATTCAGTTGTGGAGTGTAGGCGACACCACCGCGCCTTATCTTCGCGGTGGCCTTGACGGATCAACCATTGGCATCGTGTCCAGCACGTATTCCATGACGAGCGTTAATTATGCGGATGGCAGCCAATTCCTGTACCAAGGTTCCGGAGGCGGGTACGTGGGTATTAACCAGATTGATTTTGCCGTCAATATCACATTATTGCCCGGGCAGACTTATGATTTCTTCCTTGATGGGACCGGCAATAGTGAACTTGACTTTCAGGGCAATCCCATCGTCGTTCCATATGTTCATGCGTCCAACGCGGCGTTGAGTGGTTCCCCCCAGGACGGCGCGGATAACACGATGCTTTATGCAGAGGTCATTAACGGGAGCATCCCTTTGGGGTATGTTGGGACGTGGAGTTCGCTCGGCGATGGTTGGGACAAGGCCTCTGACGTGAATGTGCAAGTTTTCGGGAGTGCGGTTCCCGAGCCGACGACGGTGATCGCGGGCGCGTTGCTGCTCCTGCCGTTTGGGGCGAGTACCCTGCGGAGTTTGCGCAGGAACCGCACAGCGTAATAATCGCGCCCAATCGGCATTTTCATATTTTTCTTTACAGATCAGGCCGGTCCTCGACACCGGCCTGATTGTTTTTGGGACGTTGACGAGACTCGCAAAACTGTTCTGATGGCAGTGCAAAGGCGACTGCGAGCAGCCCCATCGGAGAAAGGAAAATCCTTCCGGGTAAAAAGTCAGGTGAATGTTGACCTTTACTGTTCTGCACTGTCTTGTCCTTGGGCGCTCATGAGACATTGGACGTTTATTGGCATTTTGACCACTAAAAATGAGCGGCCCACGAGCGTACAAAGATGTCTCAAAAAGGGATAGAACCACGTCCTTTCTTCTGTAAAAATTTACACTGTGGCAAAAGGCTTTATCAGTAAACAACAATGTAACTGTCATGTGAAAGCAGGAAAGAGTTGTGGCTTTAACGTTGAGCCGGAAGTCGCTTTCCGCGATGGTCAAAACAGAAAGATAAATATGACGAAATTACAAGTGGCGATATTGGCTGTGGCTTTGGGCCTTGCGATGAGCGCCAGGGCTACATTGGTTTATGTGTCGGCTGCCGGCGGGCAGCTTTATTATGAGGGCGGCGGCCCCGCTGGCAGTGGAACTATGGGGTCCCTGTTCACAGTGAGTTCCTCAGTGACGGTCAACGAGGCGGGTGTTTGGGATTATCTCGGCGCTGCTGGGCTAATCGACAGCCACGAAGTCGGCGTCTGGAATGCAACGACGGGGACGCTGCTGGATACTGCAGAAGTCGCCGCCGGAACCGTGGACCCCTTATGGGATGGATTTCGATGGGCTCCGCTTGCCACACCTCTCCCCCTGACTGCCGGGGTAGATTATTATGTGGCCGCATATTACCCTGGTTATTATTCTCAGGGAGGTGACTTGATCGCTGGGGGTTGGCAAACGGTCACCACTCCACCATTCCAATATCAAGGTCCTGCCTATAATGATGATACTGGCTTTGATGCCAACGGGCTGTCGTCAGCTGGTCTTGTCTCTACAAGTAATGGATTGTTTAGCGCAGACCTCGCCGCAGTCCCCGAGCCCACGACGATCATCTCCGGCGCTTTGCTGCTGCTGCCGTTTGGGGCCAGCACCCTGCGGATTTTGCGCAGGCGTCAAGTGGCCTGACAATCAAGGCACTCGACGTTCCTTTATGCGTCGTTCTTATTCAGGCCGGTCCTCAAGACCGGCCTGATTCTTTTGGGAATGTTGACGACACCCGCAAAAGTGTTCTGATGGCAGTTCACAGGCGGCTGCGAGCAGCCTTATCGGAGGAACGAAAATCCTTGCGGGTAAACACCCGGGTGAATGGCGGCCTTCACTGTTCTGCACTGTTTTGTTTTGCCCCGGCGCGTCCACGCGGCGTTGGACGTTTATTGGCATTTTCATCACAAAAACTGATGGCCCAAAAGTGTATCAAAATGTCCCAAAATGGGATAGAGGCGCGCCTTTGTTTCTGTAAGAATTCGTTTCGTTGCAAAAAACTGTATCAGTCAAACACAATGTGCTTGTCCCGTGAAGAAAGGAAAGCGTTTTGGCTTGGACGTCGAGCCGGGAAGAGCTTTTCGCGATGATTTAAAGCCGAAAGAAAAAACATGAAGAAATTACAACTCGTAATATTGGCGGCGGGTTTGGCCAGCGCGATGAGCGCGAGCGCCTCGATATCGGTCACAATTGATCCTGTGCTCCCCTCCCAAGTCGTAAATCTCATTGTCACGCCCGCCCCTTTAAGTGCTGTGCCCGCTTTTAGTGGTGGAGTTGAAGCTGGGATATACAATCTGACAGTTGATGGAGTGGCGACCACCTCCTTCTGCATTGATATAGCTCACGACGTCTTTGTGGGAGAGAATTTCGCTGATTATTCTTATATTACCCTTGCATCTGCTCCGGATAGTCCCGCCGGCCCAATGGGCGCCACACCCGCGGTTGAAATCGAGAAACTGTGGGCGGCGTACTACATCTCGGCCCAGGCTGATAATAGCGGCGTGACGGCTGCGGCGCTGCAGGTGGCCATATGGAAGGTTTTAGGCGGCGGGCAGCCTTTGGGCAACGGCAACCCCGGATACACTGTCACCGAAAGTGACGGTGCTGGTGTCGGAGCCCTGACTGCCAGTATGTTGGGCGCCCTCCCCAGCCTCATTCCTGAGGCACATCTGATCGGTTTGGTAAGCCCGGATGGCCAAAGTTACGTTGTGGCCGTTCCCGAGCCTTCGACGATCATCGCGGGCGCTTTGCTGCTGCTGCCGTTTGGGGCGAGCATGTTGCGGATTGTGCGCAAGAATCCGCACAGCGTAACGTAACAGTCGAGCAAATCGCGATTGTCCCAAGCCTCTTTCGTATTCAAGCCGGTCATCAAGACCGGCCTCATTCTTTTTTTGCATCCATGCCACCGGCCGGCAGCCATGGCAAAAAGGAACCTTGACTCGCCGTGCCGGGTGAACAGGCTAGGGGCATGAGCGATTTGCTTTGGTTTGTTGCCCATACCCGGCCGCGTTGCGAAAAGAAGCTCTTGCAGTTTTGTGGGCGCGAGGGTCTGTCGGCCACTTTGCCTTGTTATCGCGCCGCTCACAAGTATCGAGGCAAATCGGTGGTGTTTCAAAAACCGCTCTTTCCGGGTTACGTCTTCCTGAAGATCCCGGTTGGGCAGCGGGGGAAAATTCATCGAAGCGATTATCTGGCACATTTGTTGGAGGTGGCCGACCAGGAACTTTTCATTCGCCAACTGGAGGATGTGCTGTGCGCGTTGGAGACTGATTTCGAGATACGCCTGGCACCCAGGATCGGGGAAGGCATGCGGGTCAAGATCAAAAGCGGGCCTCTGCGCGGAATTGAAGGATGGGTGGAACAACGTTACGGCATGAACACCGTGCTCCTGCGGCTGGATTTCATTGGTCAGGCAGCAGCCGTGAAATTGGATGCAACAGATCTGGAGGCGATCTAGTTTGCCGTCCCATGCAATTCTGTCTCCATGTCCTGTTGACGCCAATAAATGTCCCAATAAACTGAGATTCCCTGCCACCCGGGGCTTATGCACCACAGGAGCACGGCCTGCATAGCGGTCCTGCCTGAACGGATTGCTTCAAAAGCCGACTCCCTTGCCCGTGCTGAAGGAGGCTGTTAACAAACTTCTTGCCATTCGAGGGTGACGCCGAGTTGGAGGAGGGCAATTCCCCAATTCTCAATACAAAAAGCGAGAACCGTGTCGAAAAAGTTTACAGTTTGACATAAAGAGAAACGACAAGTTGTTTGTTGTTGATTACGTGATACTTACGAAAACTGCCATCATATAATTGCTTCCGAGAATGTCGGGAATTCTTACGGATTGAGCTCTCGGCCACTTCGGAATATTGGTCGATGGTTTTTATTTAATTACACAACATCTTCTTTATGAACATCTTGCGTTTAAACATCCATGTCCCAACCGTCTTTGGCATACAACTGGCTGAATTAACAGAATTCACTCCATTATACACAGGATTTAATAAGAGATAATAATGGGGTGAGTGTTTTTTTGTTGCGTTATGTCCTAATTATGTCTAACCTTGGCTGAAAAGTAGATGGCCTTTGGGATGTAGCTCTGGCATAATGCGGAACAAACCAGACCGGGGCTATCGATGTCTGGCTTTCGTGTGTTTGTTTGGTGTGGGCAATGCAAAATCAACACTTTATAGGATCTATGCAGAAGGAACATTGTGTTTCCGACGCTGATAGTATGCCTGGTTGCACTGTAAAACTTAAGGGTGACGCTAATGCTTATAGAGATCATCTTACGTTGCGGTTGGTTCGACTTAAGCGTTCTGAGGCATGGCCCAATCAGGGCGCGGGATTCTCGTTCGTTTTAGCGAAGGCGGGCAGTGGGCAGTATGTGTCCCCGGCTGCACAGCAGAGACTTCAACCTGGCGATGTGCTTGTCTTGAACTCCGCAGATGGGGGGAAGATTGAGGTTGCCGGTGATGAGATGATTTTTTGGTGCTTCTCGGTGTGTTTTGAACACCTCTTTCCATTGTTCGCCATTGGTGAGATATGCATGTTGCAAAACACGACCGGGAATTTTAATGGCTCCAAGCTGTACGCGGCTTCCGGTTCGCTGGCGCAGGAGTGCCACCGGCTGGTTGAAGCGGCGCCTCCTCAAGGCAATGTCGATCACCGAAGCCAAATGCTCAGGGTCGTTGCTGCTGTATTAACGGTGGAGTTCAAGAACGCACGAAGCCAGCGAGGCAGACTTGTTCGGATGGAGGATCATATGATGCAGGTGTTTGAAGAATTATCCGCCACTGAGCTTTTGACCTTATCGGTTGGGGATATGGCGCACAAATTCGGTTGCAGCCGGCGCCATCTTAATCGCCTGTTTCACCAACATTTTGGATGTTCAGTTGCCTCCCTGAGAATGGAAATGCGTCTCTTGAAGGCGTTGGCTTTGTTGCGCGTTCCAAGCGTGAAAATCATCAACGTAGCCGAGCAATGCGGATTCAACCACTTGGGACTTTTTAACGCTTGCTTCAAGAAACGATTTGGCAACACGCCGGGTCGGTGGCGGAAGGGGGCTTCAAATGAGGAGAACCCCGTTTCTGATTTGGATGTGGGGCATCCGTCGTGTCCCATGCATGCTCATGGCTTGTGCCCATACACGCCAAAAGCGGACGATCGTATTGCAATTGCGCGAAAAACAAGTTCAACGCAAAACTTAAGTGGTTCGAGTGGCCCCGCCAACCCCAAACTTCGGGAATCGATCCTTCGGAATATACACGCGGTGAGTGCGCAGATGGCACGCAAATCCGGTTCTGAGATCAAATTGCAGAATCGTCCTTAAAGCCATGAAACCACCGCTTGCGTTATGGAGCCGTCCGGATTCCCGACCGCCTGATTCGATTCTAATGGAACTCTAAACGACGAGCCGCTTTGAAAATGTTGCCACCATCGCCCCAGGGACCGGATTACTCAATCCAGGGTCCCATGGAAGATTACGGAGCGCCAGGGTCCCAAGGCTCGCGCAGGTTCTTCGTTTTTCTAAGGCGGTGCTGGTGGGTGCCGGCGTTGACCTTGCTGCTCACGATCGGGGCGGCGATCGGCTTTATCATGTGGACGCCCCCGGTATTCGTTTCCTCTGCCTCCATGTGGGAAACCGAGAAACTTCATTTGTCAGAAGGCGCTCTTTTCACGGATGATGCGCAGACTTACATCGGCACTCAGATCGAGTTGCTGCGGAGCGGCAGGATGTGGCAGTTGGCCATAGAACATTTGCGGGCTTCGGGCACCAACGCCGTCCCGCTCGGGAAAGACGGTTTTCCGCTGCAAGTCACCCTCAAATTCAAGGAGGCCCCCAAGAGCGCGGTGTTTTCGATTACCGCCAGCAGCGCTGATCCAGCCTTTAGCCGAAACTTTCTCGATGCCCTCATGAATGAATACCTGGAGTACAAGAAGACGGTTCGCAAATTGGTTTCAGGCGACACGGCTGCTTCCATCGCGGCGCAGGTTGAGGCTTTGGAAAGGGAGCTGAAGTCCGCCCAGGACATGCTTACGCAATTTCAACGCACGAATAATCTGGCCATCTTGCAGGAGGAAGGGACCGCAGCCGGGGGTTACCTCGCAAAATTGCAAACTGAACTTTCCGATCTGCAACTGGAATCTCAACTTCTGCAAGCAACCGGAGTTCAACAGGACGTGATGGCTTCCAAGAATACCAACCTGCCCCCGGATTTCGCCTACAGCGTCCGGGAATTTGGTTCGGGTTCCACGATGCCGACATCTTCCGACCATTTTATCCTCCTCCAGGAAATCCAGCAGTTGAAGAGCGAGCGCGATAAACTCAGCTACCTGCCTTCGAAGAACCCAAGAATAGCCGCATTGGATGCCCAGATCCAACAAGATGAGAAAGCCATCGAGATGTTCCGCCATCAAGACCGCGAACAAGAATTGCAAAACATGAAAATGAAGATGGAGAGCATCCTGGCCTCCATCAAAGAATGGGACGCCAAAGTGGTTGAGGCCAGCGCCCGCATTGCCGAAGCCGAGCACCTCAAGTTCAATGTGACTCGAACTCAAAGCTTTTACGACCGTCTGGAGGCGCTGCTGCAAAACGTCGATATTACCCGGAACACAGACCTCGAAACCCTGGCCATTTTGGAGCCGGCTTCAGTGGCGAAGCCCTCTTATCTGCTGAACATCATGGTGTCGGCTCTGGCCGTGATTGTCGGATTGGCGGCTGGCGCCGGGATCGTTTTCCTGATTGAAAGGCGTGATGACCGTTTCACGTCCGTTACCGAAGTGAATGCCACTCTCGGAGATGCCCTTGTCGGCCTGCTGCCCGAGGTAAGCCAGAAGGGCAAAGACCCCCTGCGTCTGCTGGAGCTTAACGACCCCCGGCACGTTTACGCCGAATCCTATCGCAGTCTTCGTTCGGCCCTGCTCTTTCTGGCAACCGATGGCGAGCGGCCCAAAGTTCTTTTGATCAGCAGCGCGATGCCGAACGAGGGGAAGTCCACCGTTGCCGCCAACCTGGCCCGCACTCTGGCTCTTTCCGGCTCCCGCGTACTGCTGGTCGATGGCGATCTGCGCAAGGGCCAGCTGCATCGTTCCCTGAAAATGCAGAGCGAACCTGGACTGGCGGAACTGCTGCATCACACCTGCGACCCGGACAAGGTCATTCAGAGAGACTCGTTGCCGAACTTCGCGTTTATTCCCTGTGGAGCCCACTTCGGCAACCCCGGAGATCTTTTCCTGGGTTCGGGACTCGATGAGCTTTTGGCGCGCTGGCGCCGGGAGTTTGATTACGTGGTGATCGACAGCAGCCCGTTGTTTGCCGCTGACGACGCCAGTTGCCTGGCGCCGAAGGTGGACGGCACACTGTTCGTCGTGCGCAGGGGCCATTCCAGCGCTCGCGCGGTGAGCGAAGCGCTCGACCTTCTGGCTCAACGGCAAGCCAGGGTGCTCGGCGTGATTTTCAACGGGGCCGATACCTCGGCGCGCAACTATTACTATTACAAGTACGCGGATTACAACCCCTCTGCCAAGACCGCCTAGTGAGGCAGTTGGAGGGTTTTTTGTCGGAGAGTTTTTGCTGTATCAGAACAGCAAGTTGGTGCAATGTAAGAGCCTGATTTTAAACAGGTTCTAAGAAGTTGGTGGATTTGGAGGTTGAAGGCGGATTCTTCGCCCCAAACTCCCTCCACCGACCATAGTGGAAAAAGACGGTTGGCCATCGGTAGATCACGGGTCGCACAGCTGTGCGCCTGCGAATTGACGGGGACGGAGTCTGCCCCGGATTTTCAGAGGCCAGTTATCAATGCTCCGAGGTCAGAAGCAGAAAAGCGGAAATCTCATGCCTTCAGTCCTGCAACCATCAACCACGGTTTCCGGAAAATTTCGCCGCCGCCTGCGCCGGATTGCATGGTTATCGGTGTTTGGTTGCACCCTGTTCTTTATTCTCCATGCCTTCCGAACGCCTTTGCTCACAGCGCTGGCAGAGACGTGGGTTGTAAACGATCCGACAGCCAAGGCGGATGTGATTGTGGTCCTGGGCGGCAAACCCGATCTTCGACCATTTGAAGCCGCGCGGCTTTACCATGCTGGCGTCGCCCCTCGCATTCTTTACATGGACGTCAAACTCAACCCGGCGGCGGAATTGGGCCTGATGCCTTCAGAAAGGGAGATCACCCGCCGAGTGCTTCTCAGCAACAATGTTCCAGAGACAGCGATGATGGCCGTCGGCAATGGCGTGGCAACCACCTACGACGAATCGTGCGCGATTCGCGCATGGCTCGCAACCAACGCTGCGAAATCGATCCTGATTTCGACTGACATCTTTCACACTCGCCGCGCTCAATGGATTTTTGCCAGGGAACTAAATGATACCGGCGTGAAAGTCCACACACGGGCCATCACGCCGAAGGAGTATGATGTCTCCAACTGGTGGCAGCATGAGGAAGGAGTGACGGTTTTCCAAAACGAACTGCTTAAGTTGATATACTACCGCTGCAAGTACTGACCGCATCGCCCGAACGCCCCAATCCTTCGCCATGTCCTCAATCTGGACAGCCAATGCTGAATTTCGCCACGGAACGATTTCCGGCGGCAATACGCCGACGAGGGCGACCGAGACGGTCACGCCCCCAAAAGATCGGGCGCCAGAACCGGCACGCCACATTCGGAACGGAAAATGCTCTTTATGCCCTTGAACGAAGACGGGGCATTCAGTATCATGGGTGCTGTAACCAAGTAGCGAACACGATTATGACGACAAGCAGAGCAATTAGAATCACTACGGTGGTTTGCCGCACCCCGCCGAAGAGGACATTGATCACCCTAAGGACAGCGGTGGCATTACTCATCTTGTCCCTTGGTACGAATTGCTATTCCCAGACAAATGTCACCCCTGCGCAGTACCTCGCAGGCCAGCCAAAGCCTAATTTTGCGCCCGGAAACAATCTTCCTCTTCTCTCCACCTGGGCCTGGCCCTATTCATACGCGCTGCGGGTCGAGATGGCGACCAACTGGGGATATGCGCTTGCCTTTAATACCTACAACTCTCTCGACGCCGGTGGTTTGCAGAATGACTTGACCAATGCCAGCAGCGTTGCGGCCCAGTGCGTTGCGTTGTGTTCCAACTATCCCGGCAAGTTCGCACTCCAGGTGAATGTGGACCGGGATATTCCAAAAAACATGGTGTCCACCGGATTCTGGGTCACAAATACCAATGGCTGGTTTGTTGATGACAATACAAATGCCTGGCAGTCCATAACAAACGCCGCATACAATCCCATCGTCAGTCCCGAGGGACCTGACAGTGATTGGACCAACCTGACTGCGTACTGGAGTGCGCCCATCGTGACCCTTCAATCCATTGCCCCCATCGCCATCGTCCTCAATGGCGGCGAATATGGACTCGGATGTACTGGATTCAACCAGAAGGCGTGGCAGTATGATCCACGAGTGATTGCAGCATTGGCCACAAACGGATTCTCATGGAACAGGTATATCTCAAATCGAAAAGCACACGAACTTGGATTTCTTACCACCGCGGTGCACAACGCAGTGCCAGACAGGCAGCTTTATGTTTTCTACAACACCGGAAATGAACAGAACCGCTTTTCCCAGCCTGGCTATGGTAATTGGGAGGATATTTGGGGCAATTGGGGGTGGGCATCCGGCGTGATCAATACCAACACAAACTCCCCCAGTATTCAGGTGATGAATACTAACACAGATTTGCCCAGTTTTCAGAACTATTATATGAATGGCAACAGTTGGACGAACATTACCGGCGCGAGGTGGAATCAAATCTCTGATCTGCTTACCCTGCAGCTTGACGCGGTGGGATTCAACCAGACACTTGGATACTCAAACAGCTATGACTGGGTCTGCGGAGGGTGGAGCAACACGTCCACGAACGCTTTGTCCGATATTCCGCACTATATGGGATTTCTGAAATGCCTTTATACCACTGGCATGGTTGGAGGCGTCGCCGGTTATTTTTCTTATCCCACAAACACCGTTTCTGGTTCCATATTTGGGGGACCTGGCTTTGATGCCGCTTTCCCATCCAATTCACCACCACATTGGTTGCAGCAAATCGTCGCATTGTCCCATGTCCACGCCTTGTTTTCCAACCTTGAAAGTTATCTTTATAATGGGGTTTTGCTTTCGGGGCCTCAGTCCCACGTCATGTCTCTTGACCAACCCGCTTACGAGTTTACAAATACAACGGCCGACGCAACTGCCCGAGTTTTAGCGCGCAAGATGAACGGCACCAACCTATGGTTGATTACTGCATGGGCTGCTGGCGGTCCGGATCGCACCGTCACCGTGACAATTCCAACGCTGGGTTCTGTTTCAGTTTTCGCTCGTGCCGTGGGCTCTGTTTATCAAGCAACTACAACCAATCTGGCGCTGATAGACGTAAACGGAATGTTGCCCAGCGCCTCATTTGGGGAACTCGCTCCTCCCACGGATCTACACATCATTTCTGGCAGTCCGAATTAGGAAAACCTGACAGCGGCATCAGTTTGTCCCTAATATTACTCCATTCTTTGATGTCTGTTTTCTACTTTTAGTGTTTTGGCTTTTTAGCGTTTGATTTATGACCGCTGATCTCGGTGTTTTGTTTTCTGTCGCCAGACGACAGGGGACGAGGTCAGCACTTGGCTGCCGAAGAGCTTCCTTTCCATGACCAATGCCCAACGAGTCATCTTTAATACGGTGGCGTTGTACGTCAAGGTGGCGCTTACCACCGTTCTCGGCCTGTTTGCGATCCGTTTTGTTCTGGCCGCATTGGGGGTGGTGGACTACGGCCTTTACAGCGTCATCGGCGGCATCATG
>Ga0181523_10004696_pt1 | contig 11649 bp, 8 predicted proteins | sample PEATcosm2014_Bin_43_FD_119752 | JGI IMG/M metagenome (GOLD analysis project Ga0181523, IMG submission 119752) | Peatland microbial communities from MTU Mesocosm Facility, Houghton, MI, USA - PEATcosm2014_Bin05_30_metaG | ecosystem: Environmental > Terrestrial > Soil > Wetlands > Peat | place... | reverse complement strand
CCGGGACCGGGAACGCGGTGCCTGTCGCGTAAAGGACCGCGGTGACGTTCACCGACGTGCCGGCCACCGCCGGGGGCGGGAACGCCGCGGCGGCGGTGAGCGTGGCGGCGGTGACGTTCACCGACGTGCCGGCCACCGCCGGGGGCGGGAACGCCGCGGCGGCCGCCACCGTGGCGGGGTTCATCACCGGCTGGGACGGCCCCATGTAGGCGGCGGACGACACCCCGAGGTCGTCCATCCAGTACGGGCCGGTGAACGCCCGTGTCGCCGCGTCGCCGATATTGAAGGTGTTAGCGAACCCGGTGGTCGCGAACGTCGCCGCGGACGTCCAGATCCCGGACGGCAGGATCCCGTCGGCGACGGTGAACAGCCGCAGCTCCGCCTGACCCGCGGCCGGGTCGCCGAGCAGGTACCCCTCGGCCCGGAACCACTGGTTCAGCGGGATGGTCGTGGGTGACGTGTTCACCATCGTCGCCCCGGCCGGGGCCACCCACGCCAGATGCCCGGTGCTCTGCGCCTGCAGATACCCGCAGTAGGTGCCGCCTTGCAGGAACGACAGGAGCCGGTAGTTCGACATCGGGAACGTGGTGTAGTACAGGTACAGCCGGAACCACACCTGCGGGGGCATCGCCCCGGGGGCGGTCCACTGGGCGTACACCGCCGCGGCGGTGCCGGGGGTGGCCAGCTTGTAGGACATGGCCGGGATATGGGCGGCGTGGCTGGAGTCGAACGCGAGGGTCGCGCCGGTCCCGATCGTCACCGCATTGAACGCGGTCCCGGACGTCCCGCCGGAGTTGGCGGTGGTGACGGTCACCCCGCTGGTGCCACCGGATGCGGTGTTGGTGTCCAGGATCCCGCCGGCTGAGGCGGCCGGGAACGCGGCTGCGACGGCCAGGGTGGCGGGGGTGGCCAGGTTGGTGGTGATCGCCGGCACCGGGACCGTGGTGCCGGCGGCGAGGGCGGCGCAGGTGATGTTCTGGTCGAGTTCGGCGGTCACCGTGGGCAGTGGTGCCGCGGTGCTGGCGGCCAGGGTGGTGGTCGCGACGGTGACGCTGTTGCCGCTGGCCACCGGGCCCGGGAACGCCGTGGCGACGGCCCGGGTGGCGGGGGTGGCGGTCGCGTTGACGGAAACCGTGCAGACCGGCACCGCCGTGCTGGCGGCCAGGGTGGTGGCGCTGATGACACCGGTGATGGTGACGGCCGGGAACCCGGCCCCGGCCGTCACGGTGGCCGGGGCGGGCATGGGGCCGATCGCCGGGACACGGGACACGGCGGTGACGGCGAGGGCGGCGGCGCTGATGACACCGGTGAGGTAAACCGCCGGGAACCCGGCGGGGGCGGCCACGGTGGCCGGGTTCATCACCGGCTGGGTGGGCCCCATGTACCCGCTGGTGGACACACCCAGGTCGTCGTACCAGTACGGGCCCACACTGGCGGCGGTGAACGGGCCGAGACTGAACGCGGTCGGCGTTCCCGTCGTGTTCTGCCCGGCCGCGGAGGTGCCGATCTCCGACGGCAGGATCCCGTCGGCGACAGGGAACAGCTGAAGCTCCGCCTGCCCCGCGGCGGGGTCGCCGAGCAGGTACCCCTCGGCCCGGAACCAGGCGCTCAGCGGCACCGCCGCCACGGTCTGGCACATGATGGTGGTGGCGTGGTCAATGAACTGCAGCTGCCCGGCGGCGCCCAGCTGCACGTAACCGCAGCGGGAGGCGCCGTTCAGGAAGGTGAGCAGCCGGAACGCCGCCGCCGGGTATCCGGTGACATACAGGTACATCCGGAACCAGGACTGCGGCGGCATCGACGCGGGCGCCGTCCACGTCACGTAACTGTTGGCGGACGCGACCGTACCAACCTTGTACGCGCTGGCGCCATGCGCCGCCCGGGTGGTGTCAAACGCGAACGTCGCACCCGAGCCGATGTTCACGGCGGTGAACGCGGACCCGCCGGTCGCGGAGTTGACGGTGGTCACCGCTGTGCCGGTGACGGTTCCCTCCGCACTGTTGGTGGCAAGGTAGCTGCCCGCCGACGGTGCCGGGAATCCCGCCGGCGAGGCGACGACCGTGGCGAGGACTGGGGGGGCGACCATAGATCAACCCCCGCCCTCAAAACGACGGGGCCTGCGCTAAGGGGAAGATCAGGTGGTGGTCGCGCAGGTGATGGTGGCGATCAGGCCGCCGGACCAGGTGATCGCGAACGTCCCCGCCGTCGTACTGTAACCCGACCCGCCGAAATAGATCCCGATTATCTTGTACAGGTATGAGGCGGTGCTGGAGTAGAAGTACCCCCCGTATGCGCCGGCGATGGTGGTGGTGGCCACCGACACGTTGTTGGCCGCCCACTGCAGCACCGTCGGCGGCGCGGTCGCATAGGTGAAGCTCGGGGCCAATGTCGTGGACCCGGTCGCCAGCGCCGACACCGCGATCCCGCCCGCCGCCCATCCGGTGCCATAGATCTCCGGTGCCCCGGAAGCGTAAACGGATGAGGCCAGCGACGCGTTATAGGCGGGCGTGTCGCTGTTGCTGGTCAGGTAAAACTTGTTCGCCGTGTTGTTCCACTGGGGCGCGTTGGCGCCAGCGGCCAGCGTCTGGGCCAGCGCCTGCGCGTACAGGCCGCTCGCGGACCATCCAGTCATATCAGAAGCTCCCTAGTTCCATGTTCACGGTCTCGGCGTGGATCTCGACGTCCTGCCGGTCAGACACCCCGGCCCCCCGCGCCCCGTGCTCGGTGACGTCATTGCCGAGCTCATCGGTGGTGGTCTTGAACGGCTCCCCGGACTCCGGGTGCTCGCGCCCGCTCCTGCTGCGGCTCATGGTGCGGCCTTTCGATAGGTAGCCGATGCTGCGCCACTTGTCCCGGTCACTCACGGGTACCTCCAGGTATGCGGAAAGCCCGGCTGTCGGTGGCCGGGGCTACGGTGCGGGGATGGTAGATCTGGAAGACGCCGAGGTCGGCAAGCGGTACCGCGCCGAGATCAGGGACTGTTGCGTCGTGGGCAGTTTCGAGGCGGTCCTGGTGGCGAAGAACTACGTCCCGGACTCGCCGGCGGATCCGGAGCCGTTTTTCGACGGCGCGACCTTCAGTAACGGGGTCACCATCGACGGCGCCGCGGTGGTGCTGATAGAGGTGCCCGTCCCGGCCTGAACTGCCCGTCAGGGCGGCGCGGCCGGCAGGGTGGTGGTGATCTGGGTTTGCAGGTTCGTCACCGTTGTGGTCAGGTTCGCGTGATCGCCGACGAGGGCGTTGAACTGGGAAGCCAGGTTGTTGAGCGCGGTCGCGATGTCGTCCACAGCGACATACGTGTCGCCGAATTGAGCGGCGAGGGTGTTGTAGTACCCGACGAGAGCGTTGTGGTTGTTCCAGAGGTTGTTGATGTCGGTGGCGGACTGGCCGTAGGCGTGGTCGTGCTGCATGTTGTGCGTGTGCACGTCGCTGCCGAGCGTGTGCTCATGGCTGGTCGAATGGTAGTGAGCCATCGGATGTGTATGTGCTGTGCCCGCCGTCTGCGCGCCGGTATCAGCTCCGGCAACACCCGAGCCGCCATTCCACCCGGTGTTGCCGCCGTCGCCATAGCTTGTTGGCGGCCCTGTGGAGCCGCCGAGCGTGTCGGAGTTGTCGGCGGTGTTGTTGTAGTTCATGACACCGTTGACGTTGGGCCACGACGCGCTGACACCGGTACCGGTGTCGCCGGATGTCCCGACACCATTGGGGGACTGGGGTGTACTGCCGACGCCGTAACCGTCCGCTGCCACCGGAGGGGTGAAGGTAACACCAGCGACGGCGGTCTTCACTGCTATCAGCGTGTTCTGCGTGTTCGCGACGGCCGGCTGCAGCGCGGACACCTGGGAGCCGATGGTGTTCAGGCGCTGGTGGGCGGTGGTGACGGCCCGCTGGGTGGACGCGACCGTCTTAGCGAGCCGGTCGGCGAGCGCGCTCGGGAAGGTGGTCACGGCGCCCCGCTCCCCTCAAATGGCATAGCGCCTAGAAGCAACTGGCTGTACTCGGCCTGCTGGGACGTAGGCGGATAACACGTGAAAGAGATGATGCGGCCGATGCCGGTGAACCCGGGCGACCCGTCCGCCGCCGCCGGGTGCAAAGCGCTGGTGAACGCGACGGAAGCGTACGAGCCGAGCTGGGTGATGCTGATCGCGGGTTGCTGCCCGTTCCCGAGGACGACGAGGGGCGCCAGCTGTGTCGCTGTCACCGAGGGCAGGTAGCCCGCGGCGTACGCGTCGAGCTGCTGATCGTCGGAGAACGTAACCCCGGTGGCCGACACCGCGACCTCGGACAGCGGGAATCCGTTGGCGATATCGACCGGGTCGATCGCACTACCGGTCAGGGCCGGGGGGGTGCTGGACGCGCTGGTGCTGCTGGTGGAGGCGGGGGCCGGGGCCTGCGCGGTGGCGACCACCCGGTTCGCGCCGCTGCTCCCGGTGGCGGTGAACTCATAGTCGAGCAAATTGCCCGGGAAAACGTACGCCAAGCCGGACGCCGGGTAGGGCTGGCCGAGCGCCGGATACCCCAGGTCCACGTTGGTGAACAGGCCGCCGTTCGCGTCCATATAAGGGCGGAACGCGAACTCGATCCCGTAGGTGGTGACCAGCGTCTGCAGGGCGTCGGAGGCCAATTGGTTCTGCGACCCGTCGAACGTGAGCGTGTCGGTGACCCCGCACAGGCCCTGGCTGTAGGTGATCCCCGCGACCTGCGCGGAGGTCCCCGCACCCACCGGGGTCTTGGACAGCGCGAACTGGATGATCCCGCGGGCCATCGTGAAAATGTCCGCGTCCTCATACACCAGGTCGGTGTCGATGATCCGGTGCGCGAGGATCGAGTCGGTTGTCGACGCCTGGATCTGCAGTTGCTGCTGCAGCACCGACTGGGGGATCCAGTCGTATTGGATGCCGTCCCAGATCGGCACCCCGTCCTGCAGCACCCACAGGTGCGCCTTGCGCGGGGTGAGCGCCTGAATGTTGGTGGCGTTCTGCACCGGGCTGCCGGGCAGCAGGTCAAGGTAGCCGGTGAACGTCCCGGAGCCGTTGATCACCCGGGTGAACGACTGGGGTTCGATCGGCAGCCAGTCGCCGAGGATCTGGCCCGAGGTCACCGAGGTAGTCAGGTAGCGATATTGAGATTGGCGGGCGCTGCCGAACGGGCCGCCCGTGGCGTAATACTGCGCGAGGCTGCCGGGTGTGGTCAATGGTCAGCCGCTGAGCCCGGTGACCCGGAGATAGCACTGCTCGGCGATCAGTGACGCGGTGTATCCCGGCGGCAGCGCGCCGCCGTGGAACGGGTGCGGTGATGTCCCCACTGAGGCCAGGTCGCCGATGTGGACGCCGGAGTAGCTGCCGGTGTCCGTGGCCGACGTCTGGATGGCCAGCGCGAACGTGTGGGCGCCCGCCCCGGGGGTTGTCCCGTTTTTGCTGGACGTGTAGGCGGTGAAGCTGCCTGCGTCACCCGGGTAGGTCACCCCGCCGGACGCGGCACTGTTGAGGTACACCTCATCGAGGATCGTCCCGTCGATCATGACGCTGAGCACGCACCGCCCCCCCGGGATGCTGGGGGCGGCGGTGTCGACGGCCGCTTCGGGGACCACGATCCCCCAGGTGACGTCGATGGCGTAGTCGGTGTGCCCGTCGGCGGTGACCGGCACCTGAATTTCGGGGAAGAGGTCCCCGTCCACGTTGAGCGGGGCGCTGCTGCCGCGGCCGGCCCCGATGCCCCACCCGTACGCCGATCCGTAACCGGTGTTGAGCCCATGGCCGGTGCCGGTACTGACCAGCGACAGCCATTCGCCGGGGATGCTGCCGCCACCGGAGGGGGTGGTCAGCACCGGTGTGGGGGCGGCTGGCTGCACCGTCCAGGTGAGGGTCAGGTTGCCGGTGGAGCCGTTCCCGCCGGCCTGCCAGTACGTTGTGATGGTCGCGCCGCCGCCACCGGACCCGCCGCCGGGTGCTGTCCCAGCGCCGCCGTTGGTGTCGTCCTGGCCGCCTGGGCCGCCCGGCCCGCCGCCCGGGCCCGCGGTCCCGCCCGTACCGGGGGTGGCGCCGGACGCGTTCCCGCCCGACCCGCCGGGGGCGGTCGGTGACCCGGACCCGCCGCCGCCGCCGCCCGCCGCGTTGCTGGCGTGCGCCCCGGCACCGCCGGTACCGCCCGGCTGATGCTGAACGTTGGGGGATCCGGTGCCGCCCAGGCCGCCGGCGGCGGGGAACGCCTGCCCGGCCCCCTCGCCGCCTTTCCCGGGATTACAGGTCAGTACCGATCCGCCGTCGCCGGTGAACGTGGTCGCGGTGCCGTCCGCCCCGTTCGCCCCGAACGTCGGGGATGAGCTGTTGGTGCCGCCAGCCCCCCGGTAACCGCCCTGCCCGATCGCCACCGGGTAGGAGGTGCCTTCGGTGACGGGGATCCAGTCCCCGGCCCACTCGCCGCCGCCGCCCGCGCCGCCAGCGGACGTGGACCCGTAACCGAGAACATCCTGGTAGCCGCCGCCGCCGCCGCCACCCCCGGCGATGCCGGATGCCCACACCAGCCCGGTGAACGGTGCCACCCAGGTGCTGCTGGTGGTGAACGTTTTTGTGTAGGTGACCGGCTTGGCGGCGGTCTCCAGGCCGCCGGTGGATGTGTTGATCATGACCTGCCCGGTGGCCAGCGGCGGTGCGGTCGCGGCGGTCGCCGGGAGCACCCCGCCGGGCGCGGCGGTGAAGGTCCGCAGGTCGGTGATGTTCCCCGCGGTGATCACGGTCGCGTACGGGGCGACGGTGACCGTGGCGAGCAGGATCGCCGTAGCGGGGGTGGCGGGCTGCCCGCCGCCCGGGGTGCCGGTGACGATCTCCACATCGCAGTAGGAGGAGATCGTGCCGAGGTCGTAGACGGCGCCGATCACAATGTCGGTGCGGGCCACACTGGTGGGGTTCGCCGCCACCGCCAGCGCGCCCTGCCCGGTGAGGCCGAACAGGTACACCCCGTCCCCCTGGGCGGGGCTGGGGACCGCGCAGTACCCGGCGCTGACCAGCACGCCCATGCCGGGGGTGGCGAGCGGGGTGACCTGGAGCGGGCCGGCGGGGCCCGCGAGGACACCACCGAGGGGGCTGACCGCTATGGCGCTGGTGTTGGCGTCCCACACTGCGGCGCCGCCACTGAACTGCCGTTGCAGCAGCGACGTCCATTCCATCCCGTCGGTCCACAGCGGGTACCCGAGCGGCACCGCCCCGGGCGGCCCGGTCGGGCTGGAGGGCGGGGTGTGGACCCCGGCGTACACCGCTGGGGCGAGTATCGCGATGCCCGCTGCCAGCAGGGCGGGGCCGGGGGTGACGGTGATGGCCGGCAGCGCTACGGCGGCGCCGATGGTGGCCGCGAGGGCGCTGGCGCTGCCCACCCCGATTGTCACGGCCGGGATTGCGGTGGTGACGCTGAGCGCGGCAACAGGGCCGCCGAGGGTGGCCGCGGGGATTGTGGCGGTGACGGCCAGCGTGGCCGGGCAGGGGGGGATGGAGGCGGGGGGGAACGCGGTGGTGACCGTCAGGGTGGTGTCGCCGAGCAGGGCCAGGAACAGGGTCCGGGACTTGTCCGGCATGATGCCGGAGCCGTCACCGCCGTTGGCGGGCAGTTTCCGGCGGGTGCAGGCGTCGGTGTCGAACAGGCCCATGCCGGTGTCTTCCCACATGGCCTGCATGTAGGTGTACGACGCGACGCTGGCCATCTGGGTGATGTAGTACGGGTCGTCCCCGCCGCCGTAATAGTTGTATTTAAGCGTCGTCGTGTCGTAGGACGTCCACAGCTGCGGGCCCCACTCGGGCAGCGCCAGCGGCTTGGGTGGTGTCCGTTTGGCGGCGAAGGCCGCCCACCCGTTCAGCCCATCATCACCCTGCTCGCCCTGCGCGAAGTTGTATTGCTGCTGTTCCGCTGTCCGGGCCGGATACGCGGCAGTTGTCGTCGCCAGGGTCGGGTAGGCGCCCCAGTCGTAGTAGTCCAGGCCAATCGAGTCGACGTAGGCGTCGCCGGGGTAATAGCTGGCGGCTTCTGTAACGCCGTGGGTGTAACTATCGACAGTGCCCAGCGCCGGGTTCCACATGAACGTGAAGTTCGCGCCGGGCACCGTGTAGCTGGGGTTCTGGTTGCGCAGCAGGGTAACGATGTGCTGGTAGCCGGCGATGTACTGGGCGGGCGTGTCCCCGGTCAGCGCGGGTGACCAGTTGTACCAGTTGCCGTTCCATTCCCGGCCCAGCCGGATGACCGCATTCCCGTAGCCCAGGGCGACCAGGTTGTTCCCGAGGGCCTGCCAGTACGTGTCGTTGGTGCCGGCGGCTTCCCCCGCCCACGTGGAGGCACCCGTGCCGATCGACTTGCCGCAGCAGGCGGACAGGCTCAGGCACATCGTCCACCGGGACGGCAGCGCACCCCACTGGGACAGCAGCGAAAAACTACCCGAGGTCTGGTCGAGCTGGCCGCCGATGAACTGCGCCCAGGTGGTGGGCGCCTCCATCAGGTAATCCAGCACGTAGGAGACGGGCCGGCCCAGCCAGTTCTCGTAGTCGAGGATGCCCGCCTGCGCCAGGGTGCTGGTGTTGCTGTCCCTGACCTTGCCGCCGCACGGGCCCCGGTACACCCCGGCGGGGGGCAGCAGGTTAGGGGTCAGGCCACCCGCTGAGGCGGGAGCGAAACTGACCGCGCACCAGTCGTAGGTCCGGGCCGCGAAGGTGCCGCTGGTCGCGTTGCCCGCCGCCGTGGTGTAACTGAACTGCCCGTAGTCGGACAGGAGGGTGGCGCCGGAGGAGCCGTCCCCATAGGGGGTGCCGCCGTTGCTGACGTCGTAGCCGATGACGAACACCGTGAAGTTGCTGGCCGAGGCACCCGGGTTGGTCATGACATACGACGTCGCGGCGGTGGAGGTGCCGCCGGTGCTCTGCCCGGCCAGGATCTGCGGGTACCCGGCGGTCCCGGTCACCTCCAGGTATCCGGTGACGTAGCAGCCGGTCACGCTGGCGCTGCGGATCCCGCCCGGATTATTGGGCAGGTACCAGATGCCGGTGTAGTCGCCGTTGTGGCCGGTGCCGTATATGCCGCCCATCAGCGTCAGCCCGCCCGCGGTGCACCCGCCGGCGGCGATGTTGGAGACGGTCAGGATGACCAGCGTGGACCCGGCGGTGGTCGGGGACCCGAAGGTGACACTGGTGCTGCCGGCCGCGCCGGAGCCTTTCTGCGGGACCGTGAACGTCATGGCTTACGCCACAGCCGGGGCGACACGGAAAACTCCCTGCGCCGTTGACGAGCAGGCCAGGGTTGTTGTCGCACTGGTGCTCGCCGACTGGAAGCCGAACGTCACCGTATGGGTGCCCGCTGCCGGGGTGGTCGCGTTCAGCGCCGACGTGTACGCGCGGAAACTGCCCCCGTTCCCCGGTGCGGTGCTGGTGACGGACTGCACGTAGACCGGCGCCTGGTCGAGCACCGTCCCATCGACCGCGACGGTCATCGTGACAATCAGCGGGCCGGCCGACACGTAAAGCCCCGGCCACTTCGCATAAACCTCAAGGTCGGTGACCCCGTCGGTGGTCACGTTCACCGACAGGACCGGGGTGAGGGCCCCTTTCGACGCCGAGTCCGACAGCGGCGTCTTCTGGAACGCCAGCGCCGGCGACCACGCCCCGCCGAGCAGCCCCACCGTCCCCGCCGTCCCGGTGCCCTGCACCAGCAGCCCCCGCGACAGGTCATACATCAGCTGGGACGGCGGCGCGGCGGGCGCCGCCGCCGGGCTGCTGATCGGCAGGACCCCGCCCGGCGCCACCACCCAGGACCGCTGGTCGGTGATCGCCCCCGGCGTCAGGGTGGCCGCCGCGGGCGGGACCGTCACCTGCGCGAGGACCAGGGTCGCGGTCGCCCAGGCCGGCGGCGGCGACAGGGACGGCGCTGACGGCACGGTCGCCGGGGTGCCGGTGACGGCGGTGACCCCGCAGCCGCCCTCGCTCGAGCCTGTGTCGTCGACGTAGGCGACCACCAGGTCAATGCGGGGATTGTCCGGGTCCGCTGATGCGAGCGTCAGGGCCGCCGCGGTGAGCGTCCCGAAGATGTAGCCGCCCTGCCCGACGGTGGGGCTGGGAACGCAGCAATAGCCTGCCGCTACCTGGACGCCGAGGCCGCTTGACGCGGTGACAGCCATCGCACCAAGGCCGGGGTAAACGCCGCCGGGAACCTGGACCGCGGCCGCGGTGCCAACGTCGAGGACCCGGCAGCCGACATCGTAGGTGCGGAACGGCACGCCAGCATCGAGCGGCGGCCCATCAACCCAGCACGGCACACCCAGATTTATCGACGTGGCCACGCAGGCTCCTTCCTGCGTGCGATGCCGGCCGCTCGCGGACGCCGTATAACGCCCACGCACTGCTCCAGGCCACCGAGAGCTGGGAACCCCCGGTGAAGGTGTCCCCGGTCAGGAAGATCTGGGTCTCACCGGGGGACATGACCCACCACGCTGACGTGACATCCGCAGGGCAGAACGCGTCGTTCAGAAAAGCTTGCCGCGCGTCGGTGCTGATAATGAGCTGGTCGGATGCGGCCAGGGTCAGGCCGGTCCAGGTGATCGTCTGCCCGGTCACCGCGTTCACAATGCCGGGGCTGGTGACCGGCCCCGTCACCGTGACAATCGGCCTGGTCTCGAAGGTGCCCTCGTTGATACAGGTGACCGCCGTGGCGACCGGTGGTGCCGACTCGGGGAACTGGGCTGGCAGGGTGATGGGCAGCGTCAGCGGGTTGATCACCGGGGCGGGGAGTGTCGCGGTGGCGGTCAGCGGGATCGTGGAGTATTTCCGCGGGTCGGGGGCCACCAGCGGGATCGTCGCCTCAATGTCGGCGAGCGTCGAGGACTTGAAGGTGATGTTCGCGGACCCGTTCTGCCTGACGTAGCACTGTTTCGGGACCGGCTCGCCGTAGGCGAACGTGGCTAGGTCGCTGACGGGGCAGGCTTGGATGAGCTGCTGTTTCGCCACATCCCGGGCGGCCTGGCTAGGGGCGGAGATCATCACGTCGAGGGTGAGCAGCCGCGGCCCGTAAAACTGGGCGGACGGCCAGCCGCCATGGTCGGCGGACCGCTGGATGATCTGCCCGACGGTGGGGGGGCCGTCCCAGCCGGTGACGGACAGCAGCATCCACGCGACCCCATTAGCGTCCACCGATCCGAACGGGATCACGAACGGTTCCGGTGACCAGGCGGGCTGGTAGGACAGGGAGCCGGTCCAGAACCCCACGTCGACGGGGGGGATGATCCCGAACGGGCCACCCTCGGGGACAACGAAGTTCTCCGCGGCGAGGAACACGTCGTTGTCCGGGCCGTAAACCCACGTCCAGTTGGCTGTGTACACGCCTGCGGGGATATCGGCGGGGACCTGCCACTGGAAGGAGTACTGGCCGGCGCCGGTGCGCCACAGGACCCCAGGCCCGGCCATGGTGGGGTCCGCGCCGGTGTAGACGAACGTGCCCGCATAGTCCGGCACGAGCTGGACGTAGGAGCCGAACGTGATATCGAGCCAGAGCGAGGTGGGGTCGACGAGGATGCCGCCCTCATACGAGTACGCCTCGAACTGGAGAAGGAAAGGCTGGCCAGGCTGGCACAACTGCGGCGGGCTAAGCATCCCGGCCCCCCTGAGGTCAGGACACGCCAATCAT
>Ga0181523_10004694_pt1 | contig 11650 bp, 11 predicted proteins | sample PEATcosm2014_Bin_43_FD_119752 | JGI IMG/M metagenome (GOLD analysis project Ga0181523, IMG submission 119752) | Peatland microbial communities from MTU Mesocosm Facility, Houghton, MI, USA - PEATcosm2014_Bin05_30_metaG | ecosystem: Environmental > Terrestrial > Soil > Wetlands > Peat | place... | reverse complement strand
TCTTCCCAGTCCCAGATCATATCTGCAGCTTCGTCTATGACTTCTTTCATCGACTTCAGCGGTAGTTCCGTGGTTAGCCGGTCCTCCTGATAGCAATGAAGGCAATAAAGATTGCATTTCTCGGTAATATGCCACTGTATAAAAAAATCATGAGTGTTGTTGACTGACATTGTAATTCCCCATTGAGAATATGGTAGTCTTTATTCGTTAATAAAGAAAGCAGATACGTATGACTGAATCATTAGCGCGTATCTGCTTTTTTGCACTTGTGTTGCTGCCGACCTGGCAGCGTTCAACTCTTTCAACTGCTTCACTTGCGGCATACCTTACCAGGAGTCGTCTTCTTGAGCCTGTCCCAGAGGGTTGCCTCTTTCGCTAGAACCTTTGTGCTCAGCTCTTTCTTCATCCCGTCTTCACCTCCTCTCCGATAATCAGATTTAGCTATACTGAATAAAAGCCCAGTCAATCCCTGGGCATTGAAATTATCAGAGCCGTACAACTCGCATCGGGGCCAATCACCACGACTTCCAGCACTTCCGTCACCACCGTGCCGGATAAAAACATCCCTATGCCAGTCGTACAGCTCTTTTATTGTCTGCAATGCATTCTGAGGGGACCATAGCTTTTTTACATTTGGGCTCTTTTACGGATGCTTCAGGCTTCCTTCTCGCTGCTGAGGGCTTGCTCACCACATCCGACACTCAGTCCCTTTCTCGTCAGTGTTCATATGGCTAACCCGAGAATGACATTGCAATGCCTTCCTGATTCAAGCATAACCCAAATGCAGAGGAAAACATATCAGACAAAGACGAATTTTAAAGTCGGTCTTGTCCTACAAAGGGAAGCGGGCTGTTAGCGAAAAAAATATATCACATGTGGATTTGAGGTGTAGGTCCCGTAATCTTCATGGCTATTTGACTCACGAAACGCGCAGGACAGCAACAAGTTAACGTCTTGGTGATGATGGCTTCGACAACAACTTCTGCCTGTAAGTCCCCCCTGTGAAACCTGTTTACATTGTGCAGATTAGAACTGTTAAGACGCTCTTTGGGAATGGGATTAGAGTATGGGATGTAGCTTGCAATTAAGGAGACTGAATCAGTTTTTCATATTCAGGTGTCTTTTTCTCAAGATAACTACCTACCGCTTTTTCGGCAATATTTAATGCAAACTCTTCGAAGTACCTTTTTATGGAGTTGTCGACATAAACTGCAGTACCATCAATGTCTCGATAATTACTAGCCATAATACATTGCATTTGTTCCTCTCCTTCCTCCCAATGTTGTCCGACAATTGCCTCTATATCGTTGCCTGATTTGACGTGCCTAAGCGGCAAAACAAGTTCTACGCCGAACTTATGGAGTAGGTTGATATAGGAATCCAGGGCAATGCCGATTTGATTGAGTTTGATCTTGCCGTCGTGAGCTTCGCGTTCTCCGCCTACGACCATCTTGCAGCTCAGCATTTTCGCAAGTGGGATCCTTAATATATGAAAGTATAAATGGCAACCCACACAGGGCGTATAAAAGTCGAAACGCTTGAAAAGATGAGTCGCATATCTTCCGCACAGCACTCGCCAGAGTCTGGGATCACCTAGAAAGACGGGGGCAATAACCTTAATGTTGAGACTTTTCAGCCTCTCTTTGAGAAAGGCGGTTTTTTTCAGAAGTATTTCCCAGCTTCCGAATTCTGTGCCGGAGTAAGCTATAGTAGGAATGATCGTTTTGACCGAGATCATGCTGGTCGCCTTGATTACCGCTGCAACGCTGTCCCTTCCTGCCATTTCAACGATGATTGTATTCGCTGTTTCTTGGATCTCATCAATCATTGCCCCAGGGAGCATCCAGTCGGGGAAATTAAAGACAAGTGTCGGCTTGGTGGCCAAAATATCGAGAAGCCTTCTCTCCATATGATCAGAGTGTCAACGGCTTATAATTCCCAGGGTAGTATGGCTGATCTACGGGTGTATCCATTAGTCCATGCATTTTTATCCTGTCGAGAAAATTGAGAATGAGGTACATCAATTCCTTACCTTTTACAAGACTCAACCCTCCGCTTGCGCAGCTCACTTCATTAAATTCTCCGACCTTATCCCTTCTAACATATTTGCCGACCATTGTTAGGGGTACAGTCTCACCTGTGTGGATCATTATACCCGAGCTTGCTGTAGAATGATCTGCGGTAACAACAAGCAAGACTTCATTATCTGTTAAGATTTCACTGACAGCAACAGACATCGCTCGATCGATAGCCTCAATGACTTCTTTCTTGTACCAGGGGTTCTTAGTATGACCAGCCTCGTCAGGCATTTTAGTGTGGACATGGATAAAATCATAATCCTTAGCATCCCTGTCGACGCGGAGACGGTATTTCAAGTCCTCTTCAATATTTCCTGTATCTCGGACTTTTATGGTATCTATGCTTAATTCGCTGCATAATCCCCAATAGATGGGACCAGAAGAAATTGAGAGGCCCCGAAGCCCCCATTTATTTAAGAAAGACGTCAATCCCCTTTTCTTACCTGCTCTTTGGGTAACAAGGGCGTTAATTGGCAAGAGCCCCCCTGCAGCCCTATCCATATTGATTGGATGAGCAGAGAGTCTTTTATGAGACCAGATAAGATATCGATTTAATGCTTCCGCAGTTTTTTTCGAAGCTCCCGTCATTAGCTTTTGAATGGTCGGTATAACTTCAATAACCGGCTTCCCTTCGTATATAGGGTCGGAATCGGTTATATCCGCCGATACATCTCCTTTTAATATAAGAAAGCCATCGATCTTTCTGGAATGTATAAGTTGGATCCCTATCCCTTCAGCTTCAAATGTCCTTATCTCGTCTTTCAATGCCCTAACTGCTTCGTCATGGCTTTCGGGGCGCCCATGGGTAAGGATTAGACAATTGTCTCTTTTGTCAACAGAGCATAAATGGCAAAGTATTGCAACATCATCCTTTTCGACAGAAATCCCCTCACCTATGGCCTCAAGAACACCCCTTCCCGGAAAGTCTCCGATATCGTTGCCAAAGATTAAAAAGTGAGCTGTTTCACTTGACATTGGAATCCCCTGCGTCAGACTATGATACAGGCCATTCATCCCTATGGAGGCGAGATGATCCATGTTAGGCGTGTATGCAGCCTCAAGGGGAGTCTTGCCATCAAAGCAGCCCTGCCCCCTGTCGCCAATGCCATCTAGAATTACTAATATGCAGCGCATTTGATTTCATCATATCATTGCTTTCCAGGTCCGCCTAATAGTTTTGAGCGATAGAAGATGTGCCTTCCATTGAGATAACCTATTTGACTGAAAAAGGTGGCGGGGCTAGTATTAAATTATGGTCATAGATATGCATATCCATACTCACTTTTCTCCTTGCAGTATAATCGATATTCCTCAACTCCTAAGAAGAGCAAACGAGGTAGGTCTGCACGGAATTTGCGTCACGGATCATCATTCTGTAGCTTCAAAAACAGTTTTCGAAGGCATCGCTGACAGATATGGAATCTGTGTTCTTGTTGGCATGGAATATACGACACCCAAGGGTGACTTTCTGGTATTCGGACATTTTGATAGGATTCCGAGCCACATGGATGCCGATCAGCTTCTTCCCTGGGTTCAAAAAGAAGATGCAGTTGCAATTCCAGCCCATCCCTTCCGTCACAACAGGCCAGTTTTGCCGAGCGTTCTTCAAAGCTCTCACATTATAGAGGGGCTAAACGGGAGAAATCACCCGGCTGAGAACGGTTTGTGTCTTGAATGGCTGAATGGACAGGGTAACGAAATAAAGCAAGTCGGAGGTAGCGATGCCCATACGCTGGAAGAGGTAGGGAAAATCGTGACTGTATTCGATAAAGATATTCATGGCATCGACGACTTTCTGGGAGAGCTTCGTCACGGAACTTACTTTCCTCGACAGATGTTTGGCTGGTAACAAAATGATGAAATTCTTCCGAAAAAAAACTTTGACTGGACTCTCTCGCACGTGTGGCTGAGCGGCTAAAATTGGTCCGTCAGATCTGTCGGACGCACTGAAAGCGCTAAGCCCTTCTCAGGATCCTAATCTCTTAGTTGGTTTTAACACTTCAGATGATGCAGCTGTATACCGCCTTACCGGCGAGATAGCTTTCATTAGTACCGTAGATTTCATTACACCCCCGGTCGATGATCCTTACTGGTTTGGACAGATCGCTGCAGCAAATTCTTTGTCTGACGTTTACGCTATGGGTGGCAAACCCCTCACCGCTCTAAGTCTTGTCATGTTTCCCTCAAAAATACTCGATATAGGAGTTTTAAGAGAGATACTTCACGGGGGCAATGACAAAGTCATTGAGTCGGGAGCTTCCATGGCTGGCGGACATTCAGTCGATGACAATGAGCCCAAATATGGTTTGGCCGTCACCGGAATCGTCCATCCAGATAGGATATTGACGAATTGCGGAGCCAAGGAAGGTGATGCCCTGATTCTCACAAAACCATTAGGGACAGGGGTCTTGTTCAATGCGTGCCGATCAAAAAAACTCTCTTTCGGTGAGCTGGAACGTATCCTGCCTCAAGTAGCTGCATTAAATGGAGAAACTTTGGATATAGCACTTAATTCCGATATTCATTCATGTACTGACATAACCGGGTTTGGTATTGTTGGACATTCATTGGAAATGGCAATGGGAAGTGGAGTGCAAATCGACCTCTTTTATGAAGAGTTCCCTTTTTATCCTCATGCGCTTGATATGTACCGTAAAGGCGAAACCACAAGAAGCAACGAAGCAAATAGGAGACTTTCTGAGGGCCATCTTGAAATCGCCACGAAACTATCAAAGGAGAAGGAAGAATTGCTCTTCGACCCTCAGACTTCTGGAGGGCTCCTTTTGGCCGTTCCGGAATCTCAGGCTAAAGAGCTGGTTAATAAATTACGGAATGCGGGTGTTGAAACTGCTGTTAAGATTGGTGAAGCACTAGGCAGTGCAACCCCAGGAATAAGGATCATTTAGAATCATGTATAAGTCTGGGTCATCTTAAAGCGAAGAGACTGACTGACGGGTTAGACTCTGCCTTTCCTCCGATAGCTGTTATGTCCGTGTAATCCCACAAGAGACGGGATTAACCAGCTATACACCTTTTGGTTCAAGCCTCACAGCACCTTTGGCTTGTCTGAAATCACGAAGTTTATCAGCAGTTCACATCTGTTAGTCATACCATCAAGCCCGACACCTTATCCGCCTCGATGCTGGCAGATATATCATTGCCTCACGGCTTTGATTAGACCTTCGCAGGTCAGGTTATCCTTTTCCTGCCCGCACTTTATTCAAGGCTACGCCTAACGGAATAGGCGGTCTCCTAATCACAAGCTTCGTGATTCGAGACAATTACTTGTGCGACCTCATGTCGCACCTCTCAATTATCAGTAGTGACTAACGCACGGGCTCTCCTCCTAAAGCAAATGCACGAGACAGAGCAGGTCAGTATTATTTGGAGTTCAAATTTTGACACCCTTCATCTGCTTGTTAAGCTTTAAGACATGGCATTAAGAAAGGCAGCATGTCTTAAAAGGAGGCATTTAATGACAAAGGCGATAGCGGAAGGATTTAACAGTGTAACACCGATGATTGTATTCAAGGATGTGCGGAAGGCCATCGAGTTTTATAAGCGGGCATTGGGAGCGGTTGAACGTTATGCCATGCCTGGACCCGACGGTAAGGGGGTAATGCACGCAGAGATATTGATCGGCAACTCGATAATCATGATGAGTGAGGAGAATCCTCAGAATCCTTGCAAGAGCGCGGAGACGGCAGGCGGTTCGCCAGTCAGCTTCTATATCTACACCGAGGCTGTTGACGAAGCTTTCAAGCAAGCGGTTAACGCCGGTGCAGAGGTGAAGATGCCGGTTCAGGATATGTTCTGGGGCGACAGGGCCGGAACTGTCCAGGATAAATTCGGCTACAGCTGGATGCTTGCCACTCATACAAGGGATCTGACAGCCCAGCAAATAGAAGAAGGCGCCGGAGCATTTTTCGCCCGGATGGCCAAGAAATAGATCTTCAAACTAGTTGGAGGGTTCCTTGAAGGACAGGATGCCGGTCTTGTTCGTAGGGCATGGCTCGCCTATGAACATCATCCTCGACAACAGCTTTACCCGAAGCCTAGCTGCATGGGGAAAGCTGTTGCCGAAGCCGCGTGCTATCATGGTCGTTTCAGCCCATTGGCTCACTTCAGGCACTTTCGTGACCTGCACTGAGAAGCCGAAAACAATTCACGATTTCTACGGGTTCCCTCCGAATCTTTACAGCGTCAACTATCCGAGTCCCGGTTCACCACACGATGCCAAATCAGTGATAGCGGCCGTTCGTAAAACAGATGTCGAGTGCGATGAGGAGTGGGGACTCGATCATGCGTCATGGTCGGTCCTGAGGCACATGTATCCGGATGCAGACGTCCCCGTATTCGAGTTGAGCCTCGACTATTCGTTCAATGATTGGAAGCCGAAGCCGATGCAGTATCATTACGACCTTGCGGCTGAGCTGTCAGAACTGCGTACAGAGGGGATAATGATCATCGGAAGCGGAAACATAGTGCATAATCTTTCAGTGATCGACTGGAACATCGATGCGTCTGTATTCCCCTGGGCGGAGGAATTCGATGAAAAGGTGAAGAGGAATATTCTGGACCGTAGCCACGGCAATCTGATCAGATACCGCAACATGGGACATGGTGCCGAACTAGCTGTTCCGACACCTGACCATTACCTGCCGATGCTTTATGTGCTCGCCCTGCAGGAAAAGAGCGAGCCTGTGACATTCACATTCGAAGGTTTTCAGCACGGTTCAATTTCGATGAGATGCTTCCAGATTGGGTAATACTTTCGGACGAATTCAGAGCTTAGCCTCTTTCGTCGGGAAGGGCAAAAGAATGTGCGCAAACTTCAAGAAATAGTTTGGCAATAAGCAGTGAAAGGAGCAACTATGAAGCTAACCAAACGCCGCACGCTAGGATCAGGGGAAAGCAGCCTGCAAGTGTCAGCACTCGGCTTGGGTTGCATGGGAATGAGTTACCATCGCGGCCCCGCCTCCGACAGGAAAACAATGATAGCGCTGATACGCAACGCCGTAGAGCTTGGCGTTACTTTATTCGATACCGCAGAAGTCTATGGCCCGTTCATCAACGAAGAACTTGGGGGCGAAGCGCTTTTCCCTTTTCGCAAGGAGGTGATAATTGCCACGAAGTTTGGGTTCAATTTTGAGAATGGAAAGTTGACTGGACTGGACAGCCGACCGGAGCATATCCGTCAAGTTGTCGAAGAATCACTCATACGGCTCAAATCCGAAAGCATCGACTTCTACCAGCATCGCGTTGATCCCAACGTGCCGATTGAGGATGTAGCTGAGACCGTGAAGGGTTTAATTCGGCAAGGCAAGGTGAAACATTTCGGTCTTTGTGAAGTGAGCGCACATTCTGTTCAGCCCCTTACTGCTGTTCAAAGTGAATATTCCATCATGTGGAAGCAACCGGAAATTGTTGTGTCACCTTGTGGCAATCTGAAATCAAATGTAGTTGATATTTTTAATAATTGACCTCCGGTTGATATACTGGAGAACACGAGGGCAACGCAAGGATTACCCCGTTGTCTTCGGGAAGCACTTCCCTTACTTAGGCAAAGATGGGGAATAAGTACCAGCATCTTTATAGGAGGAAGTTATGTCAATGTTAAGGAAAGTGTTGTTGATTTTGTGTAGCGTCATGATTGTTATTGCTTTCATTGGCTGTAAAAAGGAAGGTCCTGCCGAGAAGGCAGGCAAGCAAATAGACAAGGCAGTTGAGAAAACAGGTGATAAACTTGAGGAAGCTGGGAATAAAGTGAAGGACGCCACAAGAAAATAACGGTCTCCATGAAGGCATCTTGGACAAGCCTGCCGAAAATAGACGTATCCTTAAATGGGGAGATGCCTCCCCAAATGAGGCTACAGCCCCTGCTCTTCAATTGTGTGAAGTCATTGATAATTTGCATTATTATAATATGATGAGGATTGGCATGCCAATTGCTAGAAATTTACTCAATAGTTTGAGCACAAAAAATAAAGGTGAGGTGAATTGAATGAAGAAGGTACTCGTATTGATTGTTGCACTGCTTTTCGCTCTTTCCGTGACCGCAGTGTTCGCAGCCGACCAGGCTGCCGACACGAAGGCTGCTGCCGACACGAAGGCTGACCAGATGAAGGCTGCCACCGACACGAAGGCTGACCAGACGAAGGCTGCTTCCGACAAGAAAGCCGCTGCCAAGAAGAAGGTTACCAAGAAAAAGGCTGCCAAGAAGGCTACTGCTGCCAAGAAGGCTGCTGCTGACACGAAGGATGCTGCCGATAAGAAGGCTGCTGACACGAAGTAGTTTTTTCCATTTTTTTGTGTGGAAAAAAAGCAGATGCTTAGGCATCTGCTTTTTTCTTTGTGTGCCCGTTAGGGTGTGCTTACTTCGAGACTTCCTCATAATACGCAGCGTTGTGCATTGCGGAGAAAAGCGATCTTCCCAAGTAACCCTTCAAGCAACCTAACCCTCGTCACTAGCACAATCGTAAATCAGCGCCTTTGGAAAAAAAGGTAATGTTTGTTTCTTCCATTTTATGATAGACAGTATCGCTGCGGCGATGAGTGTAAGTCAACTATACAGCAGCCACCGCCTTTTTAAACGGCATTCTGTGGGACAGTTGCAGGTTCAAAGATTCCAGCGTGGATGGATGCACTCACCGGACTATTCAATCATGACCGGAGAGCCGGATGCATAGCGAAAGGTGCAAGTCCGGTTCGGAGAGAGGTCAGTGTGAGTAAACCGACGATTCAAATCGCACGGCGGCTCGACCCACTTCTGCGCCCTGGCTACCAGACTTACTCATACTATCACAACTAATCTTCGCATGGGGGGGACGGACTATACTGCTGAGATAACTTAAAATGATCGAGGGTCAATACAAACCGGATCAAGAAGTCCCTATCTAAACTGGCATCCCGGAAATGAGCATCTCCAAAATAAATAGTTATACCCCATGGGATTTCTACTATAAACTGGCCCGATTCTGCAAATCATCTGCGCTTCTCCTATCCAGAACCTCTCGTATCTTATCTAGTATGTCATCAGGTGAAGCCGCCTTTGATATGAAGTCTAACCCTTCTGCACAAATTCCCTGACTGTCTATTACATCTGCCGTATATCCGCTGATAAAGATCGCATTAATATCCTTGCGTATCTTCCGGACCTCCTCGTAAGCTTCCCTGCCATTCTTTCTTGGCATCCTCACATCCAGCAACAGAAGATTGATCACGTCCCTCTTCTCGTTGAACACCCTCACAGCCTCATCGCCATCCACAGCTTCCAAAACAGTATATCCAGTTATCCGCAGCATCTCGCTTATAGCTGCCCTGGCATCGGCGTCATCCTCGGCTAAAAGGACCGTCTCGTTTCCCTTGTTAACCGCAACTGAAGCAGGCTCATTGTGCTGACACACCTCCTCTTCTGAAGCAGGGATGTAAACATTGAAGGTCGTCCCTTTTCCGGGAACAGACTCAACTTCAATAAATCCATTGTGCTGCTTGACTATGCCATACGTTACTGCAAGCCCCAGTCCAGATCCTTTGCCCAACATTTTGGTCGTAAAGAAAGGTTCGAATATCCTGTCCTTTGTCTTTTGCTCCATCCCTATGCCTGTATCGGATACTGATATCAGAACATACATCCCCGGGCTACCGACCCCGTGCTCCTTATGAAAGTTAGCACCTATTTCTATTGAAGAAGTCCGTATAGTTAGTCGTCCGCCAGCCGGCATTGCATCTCTTGCGTTGGTGGTAAGGTTGATCAGTGCCTGTTCCATCTGATTGATATCGGCCATAATAACCGGATTGCTTTCAGCTAGTAACGTTGACAGTTCTATATGTTCACCTATGAAGCGAAATAACAGCTTTGTCACATTGAAAACGATCTCATTCAAATGTACAGGTCTCAGCGAAAGCGTCTGTTTCCGGCTGAAGGAAAGAAGACTCTGGCTAAGATTATTGGCCTTGTCTATGGAGGTGACAACTTGTTCCGCATATTTGATGGTCTTAGTACCCATTTGTAAATTCTTTTGTAAGAGGTACATAGAACCCTTTATGGTAGTAAGGATATTGCTGAATTCATGGGCGATACCCCCCGCCAGAATGCCGACTGCCTCCAATTTTTGTGATTGGCGTAGCTGTTCTTCAAGATATTTGCGCCCGGTAATGTCCTCCGCAATGCCTGTCATGCGATAGACTTGCCCTTCATCATTTCGAACCACAAAACCCCGGTCATATATCCATCGGATCGACTCGTCGGCGTCCTGTATCCTGTATTCGACGGCAACGTTCCGTTCACCGTTACAGCTATCAAAAACAGCCTTAACCCTCTCACGATCCTCAGGGACTATTGCCTCGGACCAGTCCATGGGATTACGGTATAAACTTTCGCACGAGCGGCCCCATATCTTTTCATAAGCGGGACTCACATAAATCACCTCTGTAAAGTCCAGCGACGCTACCCAGAAAACTTCATTTATGTTCTCAGCCATCTGCCTGAATCGCTGCTCACTGCTAACGAGTGTTTCTTCCATCTCTTCACGCATTTTGATCTGAGACTGAAGAAACTTGTTAAGCTCATCGAGTCTGGTACTCCGTTTAATAAAATATACGGTAAAAAATACCACAATTAGAGCCACGATAAAGGAATCTATAAATCCGACCAGCAATACTTGCTCCGACACGTTCCCCCATATGGTGAGGCTGATGATTACGCTGAGAAGTAAGGTGAGGGCTTCTGAAGAAATAACGGCTATCCAGCCAAAATACCACGGATTTAACGTCTTCAGTTTGCGTACTACTAATCTAAACATTCCACTCCTCATAATTTAACCCATCAAGCATATTCATTATGGAGCATATCTGATACTCGGGTATTGGAGTCAAGCATAAATCCTTCAGACTAATGGGCATGCATCCATAAGGAGCAAAGGGTGAACTATGAACCTTCCCTCATAATTTCTGCTGCAAGTGGATAGAATATCACGACAAAATGAGCAACATAGAAGTGGTGGCAAAATAGCCTTATTTCGAATTCGTTTAGGTTTGCCCTGCAAACCCTTGATAGCAATAATGGTGTGGAGTTCTAATCTCACCCCCTCTGGCGGCAAGATCATCTGTTTGCTCTTAAACAGGCTGTGGCATTATTCTATGCATACTCGGAGCAGCTTCGTCAGTTGGATCTGCAGCTGGAGCAGATGCTTGGAGAGCTCAAGAAATATGATAGTGAGCCTGTAGATAATAGAGGTCAATCCCGTAATAAGAATGCTCCACAGTTTGATTCACGCACTTATCTTATAAGGATGTGCGAGGTGGATTTGACCCGTATTGACGGAATAGAGGCTACCACAGCATTGAAAGTAATATCGGGGTGGGGCCGAACCTGTTGCGGTTTCCTTCTGTGAAGCATATCACCTCATGGTTGGGTTTGTGTCCAGGCACCGAGATATCGTGTTAAAAAATTGGTAGCGTAGAAAAAGAGAGACTTGTGGCATAAAGCAATGCCCTCCATTTCATGGTATTAGTAATTTGGGATAGCTAAACCGTGAAAAAAGGAGGGCATATGGGATTAACCCCACATA
>Ga0181523_10004692_pt1 | contig 11655 bp, 9 predicted proteins | sample PEATcosm2014_Bin_43_FD_119752 | JGI IMG/M metagenome (GOLD analysis project Ga0181523, IMG submission 119752) | Peatland microbial communities from MTU Mesocosm Facility, Houghton, MI, USA - PEATcosm2014_Bin05_30_metaG | ecosystem: Environmental > Terrestrial > Soil > Wetlands > Peat | place... | reverse complement strand
TGCCAACCGTGAAAATCCGTCCCGTCGTAAGCAATCACCAACTTGAAATATCTCACCGTCTCCCGCGCCTTTGCCTCAATCCAAAATTATCATCCCAACCAAAGCGTCCGGTTGCCCCAGGCACGGAGTGTGTGCCTGGGTCTTGGGTTTTTCTCTCTGATTCCGGGTGCCCCAGGTTCGATTTTTTACCTGGGTCTTGGGTTTCTCCGCTCTTCTCTGCGAACTCTGCGACCTCTGCGAACTCTGTGTAAGCTCTTCGCCTTTCTTAACTTTCAACTCTTCAACCTCTTCGCCTTACTGAAAACTTAAAACTAAAAACTACCCACTTCCCTCACCCCGCGCTCCTAACAAACCGACTCCCCGGCTTCACCGCAAGCCCTCCCTGCTTGCACATCGGGCAATCCTCTTCCTCATAACTCTCAATCTTCAATTCCACCAGCGCCTGCGTCTCCACCTCAAAATCGATCGTTCCTCCGCTTCGGTCAATCAACGCTCCCGCCGCCACCACCCGCGCTCCCGCCTCTTCCACCACCCGGATCGCTTCTCGCGTCGATCCTCCCGTAGTCCACACATCTTCCACCACCAGCACATGCATCTCCGGCCGAATCACAAATCCTCTTCGCAGCGTCAGCAACCCGCTCGCATCCCGTTCCACAAACATCGCAGGCACTCCCCCGCCCACCGTATCCTTCGGAGCAGGCAGCGCTCGCGCCACTTCCTGCCCAATCACCACTCCGCCCAGCGCCGGAGACACCACTGCATCAATCCGCGCATCCGAAAACAAAGCCGCCAGCGCGGCCCCCAGTTTCTCCGCGAATCTCGGGTATTGCAGCACCAGCGCACACTGCACATACGTGCCGCTATGTCGCCCGCTGGACAACTCAAAATGCCCGTGCCGGATCGCTCCCGCCACCTCAAACAATCGCAGCAACTCTTCTCGTGTCATCATCGGTAACCCTAACCTCTGGCCCTTCCTCGACGTCAAATCGTCTGCAGCCTAGCCGTCCTCGCACGTCATTGTCAAGGAATCTGCCCCATGTGTTAAACTTCGTAATTCCGGCTCCGAGCCCGCCGATCTCCGGCTTTGGCCCTCTCGGCTCTCCTGGCCGTGAAACAAATTGTGCCCCGCGTGCGTTTTACATAGTGATGCACCCCATATCGCGGGTTGTGAGTACTGGGTTCCAACTCTATTCGTGAGGATTCTAATGAACACGCCGTTCCGCAGACCGCTGCTTGCCTCTATTCTGGCTGCTTTCTTGGCTACCGCTCCCATCACCTCCACCCTCGCTCAGGAGCCGGCCTCCTCCCCCACGCCTCATAACGTCGCTCAAGGCACTGTGCCCATCTCTCTGGGCATCTCCAAGTTCGATTACACCCGCGCCCCCAAGGCTTTCCCAAACCTTTTCGCCCCCTATGTCCATCAATACGTTGAACCTGGCGTCCTCACCAATTCCCCGCGCCTCGAGCAGCTCATCCACGATGGCAAACTCAGCCTCAGCCTCCAGGACGCTATCGCCCTCGCTCTCGAGAACAGCATGGACATCGTCGTCGCTCGCTACAACCCCTGGATCGCCGACGTCAGCCTCCTCAAGACCCGTGCGGGTGGCTATAGCTACGGTACCCCTGGCAGCATCTCCGTGGGCTCTACCGCCAACCTCCCGTCGCTCTTGTACGATCCCGTCATCTCCCAGACTCTTAGCTTTGCCGATGTCACCACCCCTATCAGCAACCCCTTCATTTCCGGTCTTGGAGCCTCCGCTGGCACCACTGCGGCCCTGCCCCTCTTCTCCCACTCCGCCGTCTACAACACCACCTATGCGCAGAGCTTCACAACCGGCACCTCCCTCAGCGTTGCTTGGGACAATACCCGCGCCTCCTCCACCGCCGCCAACTTCTTCAATCCCTATGTGCAATCCTCTCTCAGCATCAGTCTTTCGCAGCCCCTTCTTGCCGGTGCCGGCCGTTTCATCAATCGCCGCAACATGATCATCGCCGAAAACAATCGCAAGATCGCCGACCTCGCCTTCGCCCAGCAAGCCATCACCACCACCACCAACACGATCACCGCCTACTGGGAACTCGCCTACGCTCGCGAGAACGTTAAGGTTCAGCAGCAAGCCGTCACCGTCTCTGAAAAACTCTATAGCGACAACAAAAAACAGCTCGATATCGGCACCATGGCTCCTCTCGATGTCACTCGCGCCGAATCCGAACTCGCCACCGACCGCCAGAATCTCATCGTCGCGCAAACCACCCAGCTGCAGGACGAGCTCGTTCTCAAAAATTACATTTCCAAGGATCCCCTCGCTTCCAATCTTATCTCCGTCGAAATCATTCCCACGGACAAGCCTGTGGCCCCCGAAACCATTCAAACCTTGTCGTTTGAAGATGCCGTCAAGGAAGCCTTCGCCAAGCGCCCCGATGTTCAGGAGCAGTATTTCAACCTGAAGAGCGCCGACGTGGATGTCCGCGCCACCAAGAATGCTCTCCTCCCCACCGCCACACTCGGCGCCTACTACTCTTCCTCCGGCCTCGCCGGCAATTCTCCCACGTATGGCACGCCTGTACCCGGACTTGGCACGCAGCTCGTGGATGGCACCGGCACGCCAGTTGATTACTACATCCCGGAAGCCACCGCTCCGGTTACGGGCACCTTCAAACAGGGCCTTGGCACCGCGCAATCCCAAATCTTCCACAATGATTTTCCGACCTACGCTGCCCAGCTCACTTTGTCTTTACCCCTGCGCAACCGCGCCGCTCAGGCGGACAACGTCCACGCGCAACTCGTCAAACGCCAGTTTGAAGCTCAGGTCCAGCAGATCAAGAACAACGCTCTCCTCGATGTCCGCAACACCACCATTGCCCTCGAACAGGGCCGCGCCCAGGTGCAAGCCGCCAGCAAGGCACGCGAACTTCAGCAGCAAACCTTCGACGCCGAACAGAAAAAATATCAGCTTGGCGCTTCCACGGTGTACAACGTCATTCTCACGCAGCGCGACCTCATCACCGCGCAAGGCACCGAACTCCGCGCGCTAGCCAATCTCGCCGAAGCCAAAGCCAATTACGAACGCGCCCTCGGCCGTACCCTCGACGTCAACAGCGTCACCATCGCAGGCGCCGAAAAAGGCGTAATCGAACCCGACACCCTGATCCCCGGCACGCACAACGGCCAGGTAGCTGGCACCGAAAACCTCTTCAAAGCCCTGGACAACGCCAACCACGGTCAGCGCTAATTTGGACTGCGGCGGCCAGCCGCCGCTTTTACGGCCGTAGCCAGTCATCCACCAAATTTCATTCATCCCTTGCTGTCATCCCGGCCGCCCTGCCGCGCTCTATGCCGCCTCCCCCAACCCCTGTACCTCACCCCTTCAGGGGTGAGGTAGTCCATAACCCAACCAAAACTTGCTAATCCGTTCTAGCACTCTTCTTCTCAATCAATCTTCTTCTTCATTCTTCTCTGCGCCCTCTGCGCCTCTGCGTTATTTATTCTTTTCTCTTTTCTTCCCTCTTTTCTCTTTTCTTTTCTCCTTTCTTCCCTCTTTTGTTTCCTCTTCCTCTTGCCGTTCTCTGTGCCCTCTGTGTTCCTATCTCTGTGAACTCTGTGTTACCGTCCTTCTTTTCTCTAGCCGTCACATCCCTCCAAACAAAAAAAATAGCCGGACCATCGGGTAAACTCCCTCCTCGGGTGTCTCCCCTGGTCCGGCCAGAAACGGTTTGACTAACTTACATCCCTGCCGTATATCCGCCCTAGTCTCCGCTAGCTTCCAAGTTGATCGTTTCGATAAGCTGCGGCCCCTCGGCCGTCAGCGTCTTTGCGTCCTTCGGCAATGAAAAATAGAACGTGCCGACGTTCGGCAACCGCAACGCCCGGACGGTCACGCTTCCATTGTGGCGAACGCAAACCAAAGCCGCCTTCTCGCCCTGTATCTGATGGTTATCCATCATCTGGGGGTGCCATATCCCCATTGCCTGATTTGCCCGGTAGACGGCAATCGTTCCGTTCATTGAGCGGCCATCCACCATAATCGTGTATTCCCCGGTCGGCAGCGCCGTCTTGCCCATCTGCGCCTCAAACGGAAATTTGAATTTCGCCGTGTATCCCGGCCCTGCTTGCAGTCCCGATGGCATGAATGCAATGGCCATCGCGGCCACCAACACGACCTCAAAAAGTCTCTTCCAGGAACTCTTCATGGTGCATTTCTCCCTTCGAAGAATCTGCCCGGCTGCGGGCTCACCTATCCATCAAGTGTTATATCGGCACCTTTCCCACGCACTTGACCCGCTCCCATTTCTCTCCCAGATCAGAAAGAAATAGTCCCCCTAATCCAAACAAACAACACCACTTAACCAGACTCCAATTCCCGCTGGGTCCTCAGCCACCGGCTTCCTACCTCCCGGGTGCCCCAGATTCGATTTCTGACCTGGGTCTTGGGTTATCCTCCCAACGCCTCTACCCAAATGAACTTGAGGGTTTGCCCTGAGCCTCGAAGAGTGCCCCACCCTTGCTTTCTAAGGGTGGCCTCTTCCGATCGCAAACCACAAACTCTCTTCTCATCTTCTTCCTCTTTTCTTCTTCCTCTCTGCGATCTCTGCGCCTCTGCGTTACCCATTCCTTTCTCTTTTCATCTTTCCGTTCTCTGTGCCCTCTGTGTTCCTATCTCTGTGAACTCTGTGTTACCGTCCCTCTTCTCCTCTCTTGAACTGTTAACCGTAAACTGTAAACTGTTCTCTCCATGTCCGACCGCCAACCCCAATTCACCACCGTCTCCGGCTACCCCATCCGTCGTCTCTACACCGACGCCGACCTCTCCACCCACGATCTCAGCAATCCTGGCGAGCCTCCCTACACCCGTGGCATTCACCCCAACATGTACCGCACCCGCCTCTGGACCATGCGCCAATTCGCCGGCTTCGGCACCGCCGAAGACACCAACCAGCGTTTCCGCTATCTCCTCGCCCACGGCCAAACCGGCCTCTCCACCGCCTTCGATCTCCCCACTCTAATGGGCTACGATTCCGACCACGCCCTGGCCGAAGGCGAAGTAGGCAAATGCGGCGTAGCGATCTCCTCCCTGGCCGACATGGAAGTCCTCTTCGATCAAATCCCTCTAGCCGATGTCACCACCAGCATGACCATCAACTCGCCCGCCGCGGTCATCTGGGCCATGTACCTTGCCGTAGCCGAAAAACAAGGCGCCGACTGGAAGAAAATCTCCGGCACTCTCCAAAACGACATCCTCAAGGAATACATCGCGCAAAAGGAATACATCTATCCGCCCGAACCCTCCATGCGCCTGGTGATTGACACCTTCGAATTCGGCATGAAGCACACTCCCAAGTTCAACGTAATCTCCATCAGCGGCTATCACATCCGCGAAGCCGGTTCCACCGCCATCCAGGAATTAGCCTTCACCCTCCGCGACGGCATGGAATACGTCGAATGGGGCATTCGCCGCGGCCTCCCGGTAGACGAGTTCGTCCCCCAACTTTCTTTCTTCTTCAACGCTCACAACGATTTCTTCGAGGAAATCGCCAAGTACCGCGCCGCTCGCCGCATCTGGTACAAAGCCATGACCGAGCGCTACAAATCCACCAACCCGCGTTGCCTGGCCCTCCGCTTCCACACGCAAACCGCAGGCTGCTCCCTGACCGCTCAGCAACCCATGAACAACGTAGTCCGCACCGCCATCCAAGCCCTGGCGGGAGTTCTAGGCGGCACGCAATCCCTCCACACCAATTCTCTCGATGAAGCCTGGGCGCTCCCCACCGAATTCGCCGCCACCCTAGCCCTCCGCACGCAGCAAATCATCGCCCACGAAACCGGCGTAACCAACACGGTAGATCCCCTCGGCGGCTCCTATTTCGTCGAAACCCTAACCAACGAAGTCGAGCAAGCCGCGTGGGTCTACATTCGTCGCATCGACGCCATGGGCGGCATGGTAGCCGCCATCGAAAAGAGCTATCCCCAGCGCGAAATCGCCGAAGCCAGCTATCGCTATCAAATGTCCGTGGACAAAAAAGAAAAAATAATAGTAGGCGTGAACGACTACGTAACCGAAGAAAAGCCCCTGGAAATCCTCCAAATCGACGAATCGGTAGCTCACCGCCAGTCCGCTCGCCTGAAAAAACTCCGCAACGACCGCTCCCAATCCGAAGTAGATCGCCGCCTCCAAGCCCTGAAAAAAGCCGCCGAAGGCACCGCCAATTTAATGCCCCACATCTACGAAGCCGTGAAATCCTACGCCACCCTAGGCGAAATCTGCGATTCCCTCCGCACGGTATTCGGCCCCTACGAAGAAGTCCCCATCACGTAGTACCCGCCACAATCTTCTACGCCATATTTGATACTCACGCGTAACTATATATTATGGTAACCTCTTCTCTGCGACCTCTGCGTCTCTGCGTTAAGCTCTCTTATGACTGACAAGGAACTGACTCACCATCTGATAGGGGCGGCGATTGCAGTCCATCGCGAACTCGGCCCGGGCCTTCTCGAGGCTGTGTACGAAGAATGTCTGTGTTATGAGATTTCTCTCCTGAACATCCCTTTCGAGCGCCAGAAGCCCATCCCGGTCATCTATCGTGGAAACAAACTGGATTGTGGCTATCGTGCAGACATCGTCGTCCTCGATCGCGTTATTATTGAAATCAAGGCAATTGCGTCGGTTGCGTCAATCCACGATGCAGTTATGCTGACTTACTTGCGGCTTTCTGGATGCCACATCGGCCTGTTAATCAATTTCCATTCGGCCGCCCTGAAAGACGGCGTTCATAGATACGTTTGGAATTACAATCCTATGGAGAAAGAATCCGAACGCAGAGACACAGAGGTCACAGAGAAATGCCCGACAAGAAAATCCGCGTCCTGATCGCCAAGCCCGGCCTCGACGGCCACGACCGCGGCGCCAAGATAATCGCCCGCGCCCTTCGCGACGCCGGCATGGAAGTCATCTACACCGGCCTGCGTCAAACCCCCGAAATGATCGCCTCCGCCGCCCTCCAGGAAGATGTCGACGTAATCGGCCTCTCCATCCTCTCCGGCGCCCACAACACCATCTGCCCCAACCTGATGAAACTCCTCCACGAAAAAAACATGACCGACGTCTCCGTCTTAGTCGGCGGCATAATCCCCGAAGCCGACATCCCCGCCCTTAAACAATCCGGCATAGCCGCGGTCTTCCCTCCCGGCACCTCCACCCAAGACATAGTCAATTTCATCCACGATCTCCCCGTCCGCGCCTAGCCGACCCTCACTCCGTCACCCTGTAGCTCACCCCTTAAGGGGTGAGGCTTTCCCGTCCGGAATAACGCAACTCAACATCCCGCGATCATCGGAATAGTTATAGGACAGGAAGCTTCTTGAAAAGTTGCTCTTTCGCGATGCGCCACAAGGGCACTTCTTGATTTCTAAGACAGGGCAACATTGGGATTGCATCATATCCGTTCGCGGCCTGAGGACGGGTTCCAACCGCCCACGAATTAAAGAATACAAGGTGCCAGGATTTGTCATTTCCGTGGGCAAAGTCTAGTTCTACAGGGCCCCCACCAACCCGGTACTGGAGAACTCGGTTAACTGGATTTCCCATGAAGTCGGAATCGATTTTGTCTGAATCTGGCTCTCCACAACTAACAATGAGTTTCTCGGGCGTCAATTCTCTCAGAACTCTCAAGCCTTCTCTCTGACTTGTCACTTCTCTCCAATGGGAGAAGAGAGCCAAAACGATGAGCGCGGACACGGCCAATGCACCCATCCCCACAATTCTGAACGTCCGCATCCTCACACCTTTCTCAGTCCCGCAATATCCGTGGAGTCTCCGTTCCCTCTGCGGCCCCTCCGTTACCTCTGTGGTGAGCTTTTCTCTTTCTATTTCCCCATCTCCCTCTCAAACTTCACCCGCGTATAAAGCACCCGAAACCCCTGCCGAACAATATTCCTCTGCGACACGCTCCCCGGCTGCGCCATGCTCACCCCCATCGAGCATCCCGCCTCCGCCGCTCTCCGCAATCGCGCCCGCAGCAGCGCCGTCTGCACGCCTCGCCTCCGAAAATCCGGCAACGTGCTAGCCCCAAACAATCCCGCCACCTTTTCTCTCAACGCCAGCGTAGCCCCGCCCGCCACTCGCCCATCCACCCGAGCCAAATAGCACTCCGAATTCTTCCCCATCGCGAACAGTTTCATCACCTCCAAAATCTCCGCCGTAACAGGAAAATGTTCCGCGAATCCCTGCGCCACCGTCAACGTCCACAAATCTATCTCGCCCGGCCCCACCTGACGCACTTCCACTCCTTCCACTGCCTTCCACCGCTCATCCTCCGCGATCCCTCGCACCATCACATTCGTAAATTCGCTGACGTGATACCCGCGCTCCTTATAGTGTTCCAGCAGCGTCGCATCCGCCATCGGGCAAGTCTCCACCCGCACCGCCTCATTCCTCGAAAAATAAAACTCTTCCAGTCGGTCAAACTCTTCTCGACTCACCGGCCCATTCAACCCCAGCCCCACCGCCTGCGTCACCGGCGAATTCGCCCCGCAATACACCGCATATCCGCCCGCAATCGTCTCCACCGCGCTCACAGACTCCGCCTGCATCGCCTTCATCATCCGCGCGCAAGTCACCGCCGCTTCGCCTTCCGCCAGCTCAATCTCCCGCGCCAGCCCCATATCCAACAAAGGCGTATCCATCCTCCGAGTGTACCGCACCCGCTTCTTCCCCCGTCCTCGTGTAACGATCAACTCTTCCTCCGCTTTCCTTTATTTCCTTCACTTCCTCGACTTCCTGATCTTCCTTCCCCTCCTTATTCTCCGTTCCCTCCTCTTCCGATATCTGTGACCCCCGTTCCCCTACCCTGTGTCCTCCATCCCCATGTCGCCCCTCTCCGACCGATTGCATTTGCTTGTCATTCCGACCGCAGCGGCCCGACCTTCTCTTCCGCGCCGCATTCTGGCGCGTCGGGCCGCGCAGTGGAGGGACGAATTTGCATCGCACGGTTTTTGTGCGATGAATCGAGGCACAACCTGTGCGTCTTGCCGCTCCGTCCGTTTTTCGAATTTCGCATTTCGAGTTTCGTCTATCGAACGCGGCTCCTGATCGCTGGTCTCCCCTCTTCTCTGTGCTCTCCGTGTCCTCTGTGGTGAACGTTCTTCCCTCCCCTCCTCGCCGTCTCCGCTTCCTCTGCGGCCCCTCTGCTACCTTTGTGGTAAGCCTTTTTCTGTCTTTTGTTCGCTTGTCTTCCTTCTTCTCTGCGAACTCTGCGTCTCTGCGTTAATCTTTGCCTTTCAACTTTCAACTTTTAACTTTCGACTTCCAACTCCCCCTTCCCTCAACCCTTCCATCCCTCCTATACTGAATCGTCTCCAATCTCCACCCGAGGTACCCCGTGCCCGTCCTGAAATCCTCCATCAACACCAAGTCCTCCGACTTCCAAAAAAATTCCACACGCCTCGTCGAACTCCTCACCACCTACAAAAACGAAGAGCAACAAATCCTCCAAGGCGGCGGACCCAAAGCCATCGAATCCCAGCACAAAAAATCCCGCTTAACCGCCCGCGAACGCATCGCCGCCCTGATCGATCCCGGCACGCACTTCTTCGAGCTCGGCCTCTACGCCGCCTACGAAATGTACGAGGAATGGGGCGGCGCCCCCGCCGCCGGCACCATCACCGGCCTTGGCCGCGTCAGCGGCCGCATGTTCATGCTAATCGCCAACGACGCCACCGTAAAAGCAGGCGCTTTCTTCCCCATGACTGCCAAAAAGGTCATTCGCGCCCAAAATATCGCCATTGACAATCGTATCCCCACCATCTACCTGGTCGATTCCGCCGGCGTTTTTCTCCCTCTCCAGGAAGACGTTTTCCCCGATACCGACGATTTCGGCCGCGTCTTCCGCAACAACGCCGTCATGAGCGCCCTCGGCATCCCGCAACTAACCGCCATCATGGGCATGTGCGTAGCAGGCGGCGCCTATCTCCCCGTAATGTGCGATCACATTCTCATGACCGAAGGCTCCGGCCTTTTCCTAGCCGGTCCCGCCCTGGTCCAAGCCGCCATTGGCCAAAAATCCACCGCTGAAGAATTAGGCGGCGCGAAAATGCATTCCCAAATCAGCGGCACCGTGGACTTCCGCGAGCCCGACGACGAGTCCTGCATCAAACGCATCCGCGCCCTGGCCGACAAAATGGGTGCGCCCAATCCCCCCATCTTCAGCCACGCGCGTCCCCACGAGCCGCTCTATTCTCCCGATGAAGTCTACGGCGTCTTCTCCGATCAACCCGGCAAGCAATACGACATGCGCGAAATCATCGCTCGCCTGGTAGACGCCAGCGAGTTCGACGAGTACCGCGCCGAATATGGCGAAACGCTGATCTGTGGTTACGCCCGCATGGGAGGCTGGGCCGTCGGCATCGTCGCCAACCAGAAAAAACACGTCACCACCCACGCGCCCCATTCCGATCAAAAGCGCATCGAATTCGGCGGCGTCATCTACACCGAATCCGCCGAAAAAGCTGCCCGCTTCATCCTCGATTGCAATCAGAACCGCATCCCGCTCATTTTTCTTCACGACGTAAACGGCTTCATGGTCGGCAAAGACGCCGAATGGAGCGGCATCATCCGCGCTGGTGCAAAAATGGTCAACGCTGTAGCCAACAGCGTCGTCCCCAAAATCACGGTCATCCTAGGCGGCAGCTTCGGCGCGGGCAATTACGCCATGTGCGGCAAAGCCTACGACCCGCGCTTCATGTTCGCCTGGCCCACCGCCAAATTCGCGGTAATGAGCGGTGACGCCGCCGCCAACACGCTAGCCGAAATCAAATTCAAGCAATTAGAACGCGAAGGCAAAAAACTGGACGAAACCACAAAAAAAGAATTGCTCGACTCCATCAAATCCACCTACGAACACCAAACCGACCCCCGCTACGCCGCCGCCCGCCTCTGGCTAGACGCCATAATTGATCCCTCCCAAACCCGCGACGCCCTGATCTGGGCCTTAAACGCCGCCTCCCTGAACTCCGACATCCCCGAATTCAAAACCGGCGTCCTCCAGACGTAGTTGTAGCGCAGGAAGAGTCCGCGAGCCCTGCGGCTTTTCTCTTGGGTTTCTCCCCATCTTTTCTCATGGGTTTCTCCCCTCTTCTCTTCCGGTTGCCCCAGGCACGGAGTGTGTGCCTGGGTCTTGGGTTTCCTTCTCTTCGCTGTTCTCAGTGAACTCTGTGTTCCCACCTCTGTGACCTCTGTGTTAAAAGTCCCCGTTCCTAGTCTTTCTCTTCTCCGAAACTGAAAACTAAAAACTTACAACTGACAACTCTCACCCCTCCGATTAAACTCAACCATGTCCACCATGTCCTCGCCTTCCCGTTTCATCCTAATCTCCATGTCCACCTCCTTCGCCCTCTGCATCCTCGGCCTGATCGCAGGCATGCTCTACTCCCTATTCGAATTTTCCCTCCGCCACAAAACTCTCGAATCCATCCTCAGCCGCACCATCCCCTACTACAAATTCCTAGGCGCGCTAGGCATCCTCGGCATGCTCCTCTTCTTCGTCTTCCTCCTGCTCCAAATCTCCGGCGCCAACCGCACAACTCCCAAGTAACCGTCCAACCGCCAGTACACCTCCAGAACTTTCCTCCAAGGAACTACCCTCCAAACCCAGTTTTAT
>Ga0181523_10004691_pt1 | contig 11656 bp, 12 predicted proteins | sample PEATcosm2014_Bin_43_FD_119752 | JGI IMG/M metagenome (GOLD analysis project Ga0181523, IMG submission 119752) | Peatland microbial communities from MTU Mesocosm Facility, Houghton, MI, USA - PEATcosm2014_Bin05_30_metaG | ecosystem: Environmental > Terrestrial > Soil > Wetlands > Peat | place... | reverse complement strand
GAGCCGTAGGCCGGCGCTCGATCCGAACACCCTGGAGAGCAATGTGCCGGGGATTTATTTGGCAGGAGTGGTGGTGGCGGGGAAGAACACGAATGAGATTTTTATTGAGAATGGACGGTTTCATGGGAAGCAGATTGTGGAGGCGATACGGTAGGGGAATCCGGTAACTGGAATTGCCGAGAGCAAGGATAGGGAGATGACCGAGTGAGTCGAGAATCGGAGGAGGTTGGAGCGGGAAAGGAGTCGTTTGCGGGGGTTAGCGGGGGTTTGTTAGACTGACAGGGCAGCGGTGGTTGGCATTCGCTGGTCTCAGGACCCGCCTCTAGGATGGCTTGGATGTTCGGTCTGCCGATCTTCGTGTTCGGCCACTACAGGGAGATATGGGATCACTGATACAGGAAATTGGGGCGACGGCAGTGGCGCTGGTGAAGGGGTTCAGTGTCACGTTCAAGACGATGTTTGAGAAGACGGTGACGGAGAACTATCCGGCCGTGCCAGTAAACTTTCAACCCCGATACCGCGGAATCCACGTGCTGCAGCGGGATGAAGAGGGGCTGGAGAAGTGCGTGGGTTGCTTTCTGTGTGCGGCGGCATGCCCATCGAACTGCATCTATATTGAGGCAGCAGAGAATACCGAAGAAGTGCGGATCTCGGCCGGGGAACGTTACGCGAAGGTATACAACATCGATTATTCGCGATGCATCTTCTGCGGGTATTGCGTGGAAGCGTGCCCGACAGACGCGATCACCCACGGGCACGGTTTCGAGCTGGCAACGTATGACATCAATTCGCTGGTATACCGGAAAGAACAGATGTTGGAGAATCTGAAGGGGGAACCGCCGGCGGGAGCGAGGGCGGAAAGCAGGGAAGAGATTCGGACGCGGTAAGCGCAGAGTAATGAATTGGTGGTAAGGCGCGGCTTCGGTCGCGCCTTTTTTTGTTGGCGCGGGGGAGCGCACGACGGTGTCGGCTTGAACGGGCGATGCTACAACGTCACGGGGTCGCCTACGTGGAGGAGTTTGCTGAACTCGGTGGTCGGGACACGGGTATTGGTGGAGAGGCGATAGAAGTGGTCGAAGCGGAGGCGAGGAGACCATGTAGGGAGCGAGGCTTCGCGCTGGAGAGTGAAACGCTTTTGGAAGCCGTTGAGAGTGATGCCGGTGAAGGGATCACGGGGAGGGACGGGGCAACGGGCGCAGGGATTGCTACCTTCGAAGGCGACTTCGCCGATGGTGAAACGGACGACGCTGCGTTCGTTTTCGCCGAATAGTTGGTCCTCCCAAAAGGCGGGGACACCGCTTAGCTCGAGAGTGGTCCGAAAGCGGAGACGCATGTCGTCCACGGTGAGGCCGGGGAACCATTCGGAAACGGCCTGGAGCGAGGCGGTCGAGACGATAGTGGGGCCGTTGGCGATGGGGTCGTCGGGGAACCCACCGGGAGAATTGCGGACGATGATCTGCTGCTCGAAGAAAACACTAAACCATTCTGCCGCTTCATCGTGGGCCTCGGGAAAGGCGAAGGTCCGGGAAGGGATTTTGCGCCGGTCGGCAGGGACGGAAAGGGTGACGGAGCGGAGATCAGGAGAGTAATTGGTGCGGAGCAGATGGACGGCGGGGGTGCGCTTGCCATTGACCCATTTGCCGTCCACAGAAAAGAGTGCCCAGGCGCGATCGAGTTCGAGGCCGCCGGAAGGGGAAATGCGGGCTTCCTGGACGAGGACGGGGTCGAGAGACTTGATAGGGTGGAGGCGGATGTTGGCGATGGTGGGGGTCGGGTTCGAAATATGCACCGGGAGATTTTAGCAGATGAGGATGGGACCAGACACAATATCGACAGTGTGAGGGCTAGAGAGGTTCACCCCATCAGGTGGCGGCGGTAAGGGCACGGGGACGCGGGACAACGCGATAGGAGTGGGACCCGGATTTTCGTTTGGCTTCCTGAGCTTCCGAGGCGTGTGGGTGTCAAGGCAAAATGAAAACGAATCAGATAAAGTTTCCTGAGGAGAAAACGGGCTGGGAGGCCAAACACGTCGACTCTGGCCGACGCACGGACCAACGGAGGGGGCCAGGCTTCATGTCCTCGGGATTAATGTCATTGACCGTTGATTCCGTGGAACGCGCGTCAATGCGAGCGCGAACATGCAGTGTTCCAGTCTGCTTACTCGTGAGCACGGGGACGCCACCCTCGATGGCTATATCCGCAATCGACGTATCGCTGACAGACCACTCAGCCTGAGACGTGAGTTTGTGACCGCCGAGGTCGAACAGGCTGAAGCGCTGTGTCTGACCGACAAGCATGTTCACCAAGGCGGGAGAGAGTGATAAGTCGTTGGCGGAGGCCTGGCAATCAGCTTCCGGGTCGTCTGAAGCCAGGGACTGAGGTTTCGGATCCGCTGCCTCTAGTCGATTTTTCTCCGCCTCAAAGCGTTTTTTGCGTTCCGCGGCCGCTTTGGCGGTCGCGTCGTCTGAAGCAGGAGTCGTACTGGTGCTTGGAGCGGGCTGAGAAGAGGGGGATGGCGCGATGGCGCGGGGTGTGTTCGCTTCGAACAAGAAGAGGAAGATGAGGCTCAATGCCGTGCGCAGAGAAAGGGAATGGCAGTTCATATCGTTACCCTTAACTTCATTTATAGCGGGAAAACTCCGCCGAGGATGAACATTCATGCAAAGCGTTGCGCTAAGGACACGGCGAGAGGGCATTTCGCGGCTGCGGCAGGAAAAAGGAAAAGTGCTCTGTCCTCATATCTTCCTTCTGTGATCTTCCCAATTCGCCTCCTTTACACGTCGTACCTTAGGTGGCGCAAGGCAATGTCGCATCCAAGAGGGAGTAACAGAAAACCCCTAAATCCCAACATTCCACTGTGATCATGCGTCCTATAAGCTATATTATGTTAACTAATAAATAAGAGTAAATGGGTGTAGGGTAGGGCTCGCGTACGCTAACTGAATGCACCCCTTCTCTCTCCTCTTGCCGTGCTTCCCTCCTCACGAGCCCAGACCGGTCTGCATTTCAATGTAGCGAGTTCCTGAATTGAAGGGGGATTCCTCACTTCCCGGACTCCGTTCGAACTGACGGCTTCGGATTGGTAGCCAATTACTTTTTGGGCTGCTTGAGACGGGCGACCTCGTAGTCGATGTACTGCTGGAGTGCGTGGGGGTCGGCACCCGCAAGTCGGCGGCCGTTGACGAAGATGGTCGGGGTGCTGCGGACGTCGAGGAGTTTGCCGTTCGCGAGGCTGGCGTCGACCTCCGCGGAGGCCTGGGGGCCGCTCATGCAGGCCTTGAAGGTGACCGCGTTTAGCCCGACGCGCCCGGCGTAGTCGACCATCTTGTCGTAGACATTCGAGGCGGAGATGATCTCCTGATTGTCGTAGATGAGGTCATAAATCTTCCAGAAGGCTTTGGGGTCCTGCTGGTAGGCGCAGCGTCCCGCCAGGGCGGCGGTACGTGCCCAAGGATGGATGGACTCGATGGGAAACTCCTTGAATATGAGTTTCACCTGGGGATAGTTGGGCAGCAGGCCGCGGATCGCGTCGTGGACATTACGGCAGACGGGGCATTCGAAATCGGCATACTCAACGATGGTAATGGGAGCCTTGGGGTCTCCGAAGACGGGCGCTCCCTTGAGGTCGAACTTGGCTATGTTCTCGGCGAGTGGATCGCTATTGAGATCGCTTACTTCCCCGCGGATCAGATAGCGGCCGTCGGCGGTCAGGAACATTTTCACTTCATCGGAACCTTCGGGAGTCTTGACCTGGATGGGAATCTCGGAGAGGCCCGAAGTTCCGATGGGTTTGGGTGTGCCGACGGTGATGGTGATGTCCGCTCCCAAGGCGTAGTAGTTACGCAGGAAGGCTTCAATGGTCTTCTGCGTGGCGGTGGGAGCGGGTTGCTGAGCTGAGGCAAGAGCGGCTGCTAGGGTAACGGATATGAGTGCGATTAGCTTCAGGGTGGTTTTCACGCGTGACCTCGTTAGTAGTTATCTGAATCTTAAAATAGAACTTGGTGGGGCTGAAGCCCCGAATTCATTTGGCAATGCCCTTCCGTTCTGTAAACCGGCATCAACTGATACCAAAAACCCTGGAAAACGCGATGGACTGGTTCATGGGATGAAGCGCTGCGCGATGGGAAATGGACGGCCAAAGCCGAAAGCGCGAGAGGTGAGTTTAAGGCCGGGAGCGGCTTGTTTGCGCTTGTACTCGTTGCGATCGACGAGGGTGGCGATGTTACGAACCAAATTGATGTCGAAGCCGGTCTCGATGGCAATCTCTTCAGGGCATTTCACTTCTTCAATATAGGCTTTCAAGATGCGGTCGAGGACGTCATAGGGTGGCAGAGAGTCTAGGTCCTTTTGATTGGGGCGCAGTTCGGCGGAGGGAGGTTTCTCCAAGGTTGAGCGTGGGATGACTTCCCTTTCGCGATTGATGTAGTTGGCCAGATCGTAAACCATGAGCTTGGGGACATCGGAGATAACCGCCAGACCTCCGGCCATATCGCCGTAGAGCGTGCAGTACCCAACGGCGTTTTCTGACTTGTTGCCAGTACTGAGGACCATAGAGCCGAATTTATTTGAAAGCGCCATGAGGTAGTTGCCGCGGATGCGGGCCTGGATATTCTCCTCCGTGGTATCGGGCGGGCGGCCGGCAAAAGTGGGCGCCAGTGCCTCCTTGTAGGCTTCGAAGACGGGGCCGATCGGGATGGTGAGGAATTCGATGTTGAGATTGCGCCCCAGGGCCTGAGCGTCGGTCTTGCTGCCATCAGAGGAGTATGGGCCGGGCATGGAGACGCCGAGAACGTTGGAGGTGCCTAGGGCAGAGACAGCAATGCAAGCGACGACGGCGGAGTCCACCCCGCCGCTAAGTCCAACGATGGCTTTGCTGAATTTGCATTTGCGGACGTAGTCGCGGGTGCCAAGGACGAGAGCTTGATGGGCATAGGCGATTTCGTCGGAGGGCTGTTCGTGGAGGTCGCCTTCGCCGGTTACGGTGTCGAACAGGACCAGGTCGTCCTCGAAGGCTTTGGCTTGCGCGGCGATCTTGCCGTTGGCAGTGAGAGCGGCGCTGGCGCCATCGAAGATGAGGGAGTCATTGCCGCCAACCTGGTTAACATAGATGACGGGGCGGTGATGATGCAGAGCGATGGAGCGAAGCATACCAAGGCGCAGGAAGCGCTTGTCGATGGTGTAGGGCGACGCGGAAATATTGATGAGGATGCTGGTGCCCTGGGAGAAAAGTTCCGTGACCGGATCGCGGGCGTACATCGGAGAGGCCCAGAACGTTTTGTCGTTCCAGACGTCTTCGCAGATGGTGATGCCGAGCTGCTCTTGACCGAGACCATAGACGTACTGCTTATCACCAGGCTGGAAATAGCGGGACTCGTCGAAGACGTCGTAGGTCGGGAGGAGCATTTTGGCCTGTTCGAAAACGACTCGGCCCTCGTGGATGAGGGCGGCTTTATTGGCGATGGACTTCCCTGCCCGCCGCTGGTCGTGGTCCACGCGTCCGGCATAACCGACGATTGCAGGAAGCGGCATTTGCGCAGCGATGCGATTCAGGGTGTCGTGATTGCGCTGGATGAAGGCGGGGCGTTCGAGGAGATCGAGAGGAAGGTAGCCGCAAATGCACAGCTCGGAAAAGACGGCGAGGTCTGCACCGAGGCGCTTGGCTTGCGCCGCGAGACTGAGAATGCGAGCGGAATTGCCCTCGAAATCGCCAACCGTGGGATTGAATTGAGCGAGCGCTATTTTCATTCGGGCTTGAGATTAGGATAAGTGGGGAGCAGGGTTGAATGCAAATGGTGAAGCGAAGGCCCCGCAAAAAGTGGGTCACTGGCGTCCCGGAACCCAAGGGTTAAGAACCAGATTTTTTTGTGGCCCTCTCGGCTCGGCTGAATCCAGGTCCCCGTCTCTTCGCTACTCATGAGTCGGAGAGTTAGGCGGTCCCGGCGGCGGAGCGGTGCACGAAGGTCGTGTCGGCGGCGAGGCCGAAGGACTGGAGGATTTCGGTTTGGATGCGCTCCGTCAGGGAATTGATGGCGTCGACACCGATGTCCGTGTCACTGACGCGATAGCGCAACTGCCGTTGTCCCGCGGGAGTTTCCACGATGCGTAGAACGGCGTCGGCGACCTGCTGGGCATTGCCGCTGCTGCTGGTGAGGATGTTGGCAACACGGGTGGGGAGCTGCGCTACGGCACCGTAGGTGTCTGCGCGGGTTGAGTCAGCCGCGGTAACGAAATTGACGAAGACCGGGGTCTGGTAGGCACCGGGCTCAACGATAGAGGATTCAATTCCCTGCCCAGCCAGTTCGTAGTGGTAGGATTCGGCGAGAGCTTCCATGGCAAATTTGGTGGCACAGTAAAGGGCAAAGCCCGGGATAACCACGCGCCCGGCGCCGCTGCTGATGTGGAGAAGAAGGCCGCTGCGTTGGCGCCGCATGTGAGGAAGCACGGCACGATTCACGCGAACGGAGCCGAAGAAATTCGTGTCCATAATTTGCTGGGCTTGTTCGGTGGGGGTGGCTTCCGCCAGGCCGACGAGGCCGTAGCCTGCGTTGTTGATGGCAACGTCGATACGGCCGGCTTGTTCTGCCGCGGCGTGGACGGCACGAACGACGGAGGCGTCATCGGTGACGTCAAGTTCCAGGATGGACAGCGGGAGAGATTCCTTCTGCGCGAGGCCGCGGATTTCCGATGCGTGTTTGGCGTTGCGCCCGACGGGGTCGCGCATGGTGGCGAAGACGGTGTGGCCGTGGCGCGCGAGAGTCTCAGCGATGAGTCTGCCGAAGCCAGTGCTGGCGCCCGTGATGAGAACGATTTGTTTCGAGTCCATGGGGTCCTCTAAGGAGGAGTATGGTGACGGTACGGCGTCGGAAAGTAAAGTGGATAGGTTCGTTTGACAGACCGCATCAGAAGGCAGTCCTCGCAAGAACAATACACGATGCCGGCCCAAAGGTACGGTGCGCCGAAGCAGGATCGCAGTGCATTGGCCTTTCGCGGCTGAGGGGATGACGGGGTGCCTGTTCTGCAAAGAAAAGGCCCCTGGGGCGCCAGGAGCCTCGGAGACAATTCGTTTTCCGGGCCACCTGAAGGTGGCCGCAAGAGAGATTAGACGCTGAAGGAGCTGCCGCAGCCGCAGGTGGATTTGACGTTGGGATTGTTGAACTTAAAGCCGGCGCCTTCTAGAGTTTCGACGTAGTCGATTTCCACGCCGTCGAGATACATGGAGCTCATCTGGTCGACCGCGACCTTGAGTCCGTTGAAGTCCACGACTTCGTCCGTCTCGTTGGTTTGATTCTCAAACGCCATGTGGTACTGGAAACCGGAGCAGCCTCCACCGACTACGGCAACCCGAAGGGCGACCGGGACGGGATTTTGCAGGCCCATGATTTCCTTGACCTTAGTAGCGGCAACAGGCGTCAAATTGATCATAATTCGTTTGGCCTCCGCTCGCGGAACACCCGCGAGGAAATTGACATATTAAGTATAACACAGCAGGAAAAAAGGCAAATAGTGTGTGCTGAAAGCGTGATTCCCGCGTTTAGAGGAGATATCAGATATCGCCTTCGGACATCAGGAAGCCTCAACCAGAACCACTGCGTTTGGGTTAGTTCCCTGCTCTGCCCGGGAGATGCCCACAACGTATACCTTCCGTCATGCGATCTTGCCGATAGCAAATCTTGCCAGCCAGAAGACAAGCTGTAAGCCTTCCCTTAGAATAGATGCATTATGAAACATAAAGTTACTTTGTTGCCGGGTGAAGGAATTGGACCGGAGGTGTCCGCGGCGGTCCGGCGGATCCTGGATGCGTCGGGCGTGCAGATCGAATGGGAAGTGCTGGAAGCGCGCGCGGAAAATACCGACAAGGGAACCACCGGCGCCGAAGTGCTGAACAACGCGGCGATCGAGTCTGTGCGGCGGAACCGCGTCGCGCTGAAGGGGCCAATGGCGACGGCGATTGCCGGTGGGGCAAAGAGCGTGAACGTGGCATTGCGGAAGAGCTTGGAGCTATACGCGAATTTGCGGCCGGTGAAGAATCTCCCGGGCGTGAAATCGCACTTCGAGGACGTGGACGTGGTGATCGTGAGGGAGAACACCGAGGACTTGTATTCGGGTCTGGAGCACGAGGTGGTACCGGGCGTGGTGGAGAGCCTGAAGATTATTACGGAGAAGGCATCGACACGGATTGCAAAGTTTGGATTTGAGTACGCGCGCAGGGTCGGGCGGAAAAAGATCCATGCGATCCACAAGGCCAACATCATGAAGTTGAGTGATGGACTATTCCTGCGGTCGGTGCGCGCCGTGGCCGAACAGTACCCGGAGATCGAGTACAAGGAGTTGATTGTCGATAATGCGTGCATGCAGATTGTGATTGACCCGGGGCAATTCGATATTTTGCTGCTGCCGAATCTATATGGTGACGTGATGAGCGATCTGGCGGCGGGCCTGGTGGGCGGGTTGGGTGTCGTGCCAAGCGGAAACATCGGCGACGAAGGCGCGATCTTTGAGGCGGTACACGGGACGGCGCCGGACATTGCGGGAAAAGGCGTGGCGAACCCGACGGCACTGCTGATGAGTTCCATCCTGATGCTGAACTATATTGGCGAGGCGTTTACGGCGGACCGCGTGGAGCAAGCGCTGTGGAAAGTCTACCGCGAAGGAAGACACATGACACGGGATCTGGGGGGGAAGACCGGCACGCAGGAGTTTACGGACGCGGTGATTGCGGCCTTGCCGCACATCTGAGGGCAGTACGAATTGGGAACCAGAAGGTGGTGCGATCGTTCGCTCGCCCGGGGAGCGAACGCCGGATGACAGTTCTTTTTGTTGCGGGGGAGGAGTCACTGGGTTAGGATTCCCCGCCATGGCTCCAACTACAAAAGCAAAGAGCAAATCGAAGGCAAAATCTAAAGCGAAGACCAAAAACGCTCCGGCGGATGCTCCTCTGGAGATCGTGTACGAGGAACTGGTGGAGATGATGATGAGGCATGCGCCGCCGTTCCGGACGGATATTGCGTGTATGAGCGGGGGGAAGAAATCCTTCCAGCTCACGGTGCCGAAGCCGGTAGCGGTGCCCGGGGTGTATGGAGGAAAGCCGGTGGATCTGCAGATGGCCGCCGCAATCCTGCAGAAGGATTTTGTGGGATTTTATCTGATGTGCCTTCAAAGAGCACTATGCAAAATCCCAATGATTTCGCACTTTTCCGAGAGCCGCGCCCGCTAGGTTTACTTGCGGTTTACTTTTGGCGCATGGCTCCCAAGAATCGCTTCCCTGCCCTTATTATGATATGTGACGGGTGGCCTTGCCTATATAAAGGTAGGGTGTAAGTTTTCAGGCAATAGTTATGTCCCGCTAGGCGTCCCCCCTTTCCAAGAAGACCTCAAACGCTCCTTTGAGAAAAAGGAGAATGCGTCATGTTCTGCACCAAATGCGGCAAGGACCTGAACGCGGAAGACCTTTTTTGCGCTCGTTGCGGAGTGCCAACAACTGCGAAACTTCCGACGGACCTGTTGCTAGAAGAGATTCAAGACCCCGCAGGTGGCTATCGTTTGCCGCAGGTGGCAACTCCAGGTGACATAAGTAATCCGCGCCAAGGTAAAGACCTCATGCTCTACGGCATGATTACAATCGTTATCTCTTTGATGGTCGCTTGTGGTGCGGCAGGTAAATATGACGAAATAGCAACGTTGGGGATTATTGGGGCAGTCGTCGGTGCAGGTTTGCTAATCGTGGGCAAAATGCAGCACTGGTACAACTGGGAATGAAGGGGACCATGCCAAAGTTTGATGAGGTATTTTTGATAACGCCAAGGGTTTTGGCGATGGCGGTGCTCGCGGCGAGCGGGTGGAAACTCGTTGGGCACGGATTTGGTTATTCGAGTGATCGCCATCCTCGTATTTATATCAGATAGTTAAGTACCACTGAAAGTAGATTCGCCCGTTGACTTTGCATAATCTTAGGCGATAGGTTACCGGAACGCACGCACCGCCACTAACACCGTGCGCTTTCAGATGGTAGACTTCGCAGCATCGCTCCCTCTATAAGCACGAACTGCGCTAGTCATCGGAGGCATGCAATGAACAATCGCGTTCCGAAGTATCTTGCGACCTTCCTGTTTCTTCTGTTCGTCTTACTCCCAGCGACGAATGCTCAAACGGTGAATGGAACTATGGACGCCGCCTTCGCTGTGGGCAAGTGGAAGGAATCTCACGAAGGTGTGAGTCTCTTCTGTGTTCGCGTTACGACCCAAAAGGAAGTGATAAAGGGAAACAGCAATGGATTATGTTTTCTGACAGAAGCGCAGGCCAGTGCAAAAGGCTCTGTCACTATGTCCACGAATACCTTCCCCGTTACAAGTTGGGACGACCATACTTTGACGGCAGTTACAGACTTTTACGCAGACAAGAATGGAAACGAAACGAGCAAAACCAGTCTCGGCGCAATCAAGTTTGTATTTCGCTTAGTTCTAGACTTCGAGACTCATCAAATGACAAAGTTTGTCGAGGCGAGCACCGGTAAGACTGTCGGATACCATTTGGAAGACCAATGACGAGAGGTAACAGCCGTGTATGCCGCATGCCCGAAACTTGCATTGTCGGCGTTCAGTTAGTCGCTTCAATCGTGAAGGCCCTTGAGGTCCGCATCGCGGACACAGGTGACGTGTATATAAACTATTCAATGTCAGGGCTTCCAGAAGCGCACGCCTCCTATCACGCTAGCGGACAACAACACATAAAAAAGGGCAGCAAGTACGTCGAATGGACCGGCGGCCCGAGCGGCACTTTCGAGCCCATGAAGTTGTTCCGAACGCGGCCAAAACAGGTCATCGCGCGTGAAGATTGCGGAAGCACAATCGGTTGGGAAGTTTCCAAACTAGCCAGTGTTTTGCCAGTCTTAACTGACCCTGCGGACATGCTAGTAGACGCACGCGCTCTCCAAGAGGATTCCATACTCGCATTTAAAGTGGACGTCATCGGCCAATGGGCGAAAGACCGTCGCTCTGTATCAGGGTATCCCATTCTCTGCACGCATCGGTTTGCAGGGGCAATACAACTCGAAGTGAACGCTTTTGTGATTTCTGAAACCGGCAACGGTGCCGGGTGGACGGAAACTTTTTGATCAGTGTCAGGCCGGTCACCCTCACTGACACCGCTCGCGTTCGAGTGCTACACTTCCCAAAACTGCTCTCACCTGGAGGATTCCATGTCGTGATTACACTAAAAGGGCGCGTGGTTCCTGGTCATGGACATTTCGGAAAACGCCTGCAGCGAGAAAACTTTCGAGTGGCCTGCTTCAGAGTTACCGGGGAATGGTTCATAAAAGGCACTGTGAATGTCGAAGTCGGAAGATGTATCCAAATCAAAGAAGATTACAGGGTTCTAGGTAATGACGTCTGCGAAGATGAGGACTTCATATTTGAAAAGTGTCTCATCAATGGAACTCCGGCGTATCGGGTACGACCTTCTCACCCTCGCACGGGGTCGGGTGGTCACGGAGATGACACTCTCGAAATAATAAGTTCACAAGAAATCCCGAACGTCGCAACCAGTACGGAAGTTAAGATCACGCTCATGCGAGACGACATCAAACCACTAGATTGACTGTTTCCATGGAGGAGTATCCAGTGAAAAATACTACTCTCTTGCTCATTGCTGGTCTATTCTT
>Ga0181523_10004689_pt1 | contig 11662 bp, 15 predicted proteins | sample PEATcosm2014_Bin_43_FD_119752 | JGI IMG/M metagenome (GOLD analysis project Ga0181523, IMG submission 119752) | Peatland microbial communities from MTU Mesocosm Facility, Houghton, MI, USA - PEATcosm2014_Bin05_30_metaG | ecosystem: Environmental > Terrestrial > Soil > Wetlands > Peat | place... | reverse complement strand
GCTGGTCCGATGGTCCGGGAACGCAGCTGCACATCGTGCCGGTGTACGGGAGCTCACCGGCGAGCGCTGGCGAAGAAACGGGCCCAGTTCGCGGGATCGTCGCGTACGACCTGGGACTACGGACCGCCGTTGCAGCCCGGTTCGGGCCATGGCTAGGGTCGCTTGCGCCGGAGAGGGCATCGAGCTGGAGTCAGGCGCGTTGAGGAAGATCCACCATCCCAAAATTGTGCAGCGATCGGACCGTCTGTGGATGGTCGTCTGTGACGACTGCGAGCGCGACCACCAATCCGCCACACCCATCGGGATCAATTGTCCCGTTGCGTCCCGAGACATGGCGCAGCGCCTCTGGGAAAACCATTCCGAACGTCGAAGTGCACCTTCGATGCGGCGAGGCGCCTGAGCGTTTCTCACACGGACCGCCATCGGCTCGCCGGCGGAGTCGGTGCTTCGGGTGAGCTACTCGGTGGAGCTCGACGAGCGCGTGCGCCGAAGGGGCCCTACAAACGTTCGACCCAATTGACCACCGGGGACCGAGGCATACGCCACGCAAACCGGGGTATGTCAGTTCGTAGTGAATCGTACGCTCGAAGTCCACGCCTGGCTGCTGGCCGCGCTGCTCGTCGGGGTGCTGGGCTTGATGGCGTTGCTCCTGTTCATGCTGCACGTCCATGCCGGCGACGTGGCCTATATCGCCCACACGCACCGACCGATCATCGTCGTGCCCACCGGAACCCCGCCGGTGGTGTCGACCTGAGAGGGGCGACGCTCCGATCCTGGGCACCGTCCCCTTCGCTCCAGGGCGTGCCGACATCCTGGCCAGCATCGTCACCGTGGCGGGGACCCTTGCTCCGTGCCGTCGAACGCGCCACGGTTGGTCCCGACGGGGAACCCCTACCAGGTCCGTCGCCCGCCCCTGATTAGGGTCGGTACAGCCGGAGCTTCGGAGGCGGGTGTGGCCGCATCGGGATGGTTCAAAGATCCTTATGGGCGACACGAAGCTCGTTGGATGTCCGGTTCCACGCCGACCTCCCTGGTCCGTGACGGGACCGTCGAGAGCACCGATCCCCCGCCGGAGGCAATGAGGGGTGACGTCGCCGTTGCGCTCGAAACGGAGCCGGGAGTCGAAGCTGACCACCACCGTCCGAGCAAGAGACGAGGGTGGGCCCTCTGGCTCATCGTCCTCGGAGTGCTCGCGATCGTGGGGGGCAACCACCTCATCAAGACCCCCAGTCTCCCGTCCCAACGATTCGTTCCTTCACCTGCGGATCTCGCCGTGGTGTCCAAAGGGGGCACGGCCGCTCCCCCGGGTTGTTCGGATTCGGCTGCGAGCTCGGCGCCCGACTACGCCCTCGGAGTGGGACCCGGCGATGCGGACACACAGTTCAACGTCTATCCCGACACCGTGATCCTCGTATTCGGCACCGAGGAGTACAGCCCGGAACTCTCGGCGCCGTCGCCGGCGTGTGCGCTCTACTCCGATGGTTTCGGCCCGTCGGCGACCGCCTACTACTACCTGGAGCGGCCCGGCAAGATCACCGTCTATTTCATCGATCGGGCTGCCCAGGTCTCCGTCGTGAGGATCGACGTCACGTCGTCGTCTCCGCCCGCCACACTCCCGGGGTGGGTCCTCATCCTCCTTGGTGGTCTGGCCTGCGTCGGCGGCGTCGTCCTGTGGTACAGACGACGGGACAGGTACGACAACAACGCCCTCCGACGAGCAGACGACGCTGAAAGAACTGGACCTTTCGACCCTCAAAAGGCTCAGCGAGCCGCATGGGACGCCCTCGATCAGAGCAGTGGCCAGTGGTGAGGACACACGGGCTCGGAGCGCCTGCCTAGCTCGGCTGGACGGTGGAGCGCGGCCGCCACTCGTAGCACACGTCGGGCGCGTGCTCCTCGTTGTCGCCCGTTGTCGTCGCAACGGCGACGAACCCACATCCCTCATAGAAGCGCCGTGCGTCGACGTTGCTCTGAAAGGTCCAGAGCTTGAGTCCGGCCGGACGCCGCCTCATCGCATGGTCGAGCAATGCCGCACCGATGCCGTGTCGCGTTGAAGCCGGGTCGACATAGAGCTGATCGACCCACTCATGGTCCAGCACCATGAGAGCGACGACCTCGCCCGGGCTCCCAGCGACCCAGACCTCACGGGTCGGAAGAACCACCTCCTCGAACCACCTGGTCACTTCCTCATCGGTGTGGACGGTCGGGGGGATCGACGGAATCGAGGCTGCCCGGGATCGGAGCCACAGCGCAGCGAGAGAACCCGCCTCGCGCGGGAGGGCTCTGCGAATCTCCATGGCACATGTTGTCCCATGGTCGATCTCCTGGGACGGGTTTCTCACCCGTGCCGGAGGTTGTCGGCTTGTCGCACGCGTGGCACGCACGCTGCGCACGTTCGTTGCGTTCTCGTCCAAAGCGCTCGCCATTTCGGCGCCTGTATGTTTTCATGACGTCTCCGATGCGAGCACTGAGGAGGTGCACATGAAGATCCACTCGACGAACCGTCAGATGCCGATGCTGTGCGCCACCGCCGCCGCGGACGATCGCGCTCTGCTGGCCTGACCAGCATCGAGCTCGCGGGCGAGCGCCGATGGCGGCGCCTCGCGCCTCCGGGCCACCGGCCCCACGTCGCCGCGGCCGCTGTCACACCCCCCGTCACTACTTCTTCTCTGTCCCCAAGGAGCACCGATGCACCCCGAATTGCTACGAGCCCTCGCCAAGGCCCGACACGAGGACCTCCTCGATGACCGCCGAATCCGGGAGAAACCAAGAGTCCGACCCGAAGACCATTCTCCGCGGTTCGCTCGTTCACGGCGGCGCGTGGGATCGCTGCTCATCTGGGCAGGCGCACGCCTGCTCGGTGACCAACCGGCCGCGCTGGAGCTGGCGCACAAGTAGCCCTCAACCCACGGCCGCATTGGCGGCTTCTGACCGCGCGCCGACATCGTCGTCGCGGCTCCCACTGGCTCTGACTCCTGGCAAGGGGCCCCTTGGGCTATTCCCGGGCGCCTTGTCCCATCTTGACGAAGACTGCGACCTGGTTCCCACTCTCCGAAGTGAACGGTGACCGGTCCCAGCCGCCCCAACGATCCTCGAGCTCGAACCCAGTGAGCTTCGCCATGAGGAGTAGCTCCGACGGCCAGATGTACCGGTACGGAGCGGAGTGGCGCACCAGGCGACCGTCGACCTCCATCCAGTGATGGGACCACGCCACCTGGCCCGCGAGGTCGTCGAACGTCTCGATGCCGACGTGGTCGGAGTCCAGCCTGAAGACCCGGGCCATCTCGGGCGGAGCCGCCCGGCCGAGCTGGGGGACCATCAGCTCGACCACGAAGCGCCCTCCCGGGACGAGGTGGGCGGCCGCGTTCGAGAACACCGCGATCTGTTCCTCCTGGGTCGTGACGTTCATGATCGAGTTGGCGACCAGGTACACGAGCTCGAAACTGTCGGTCAGGCGCGTCGTGATCATGTCGCCGATCGTGACGGGAACTGCATCGGCGCCCGGCTTGCCTCGGAACTGCTCCACCATTTCAGGCGAGAGCTCGAGGCCGCGGACTGGGACGCCCCGTGCGCTGAGCGGCAGCGCTATGCGGCCCGTGCCGACGGCGAACTCGAGGGCAGCACCATCGCCAGCCAGCCCGGCGAGCAGGTCGACCATCGGGTCGACCACCGACGGCTCCGCCAGAGCCGCGTAGGTCGCGTCATAGACCTCTGCGATCTCCCTGCCCCAGACGATCGATCCCATGGCCCGATTCTGCCATCAGCTCGGATCGGAGAAGGTAAGGGCATCGAGACCCTGACGCGCAGAAGGGGCCCGTGGGGCTCCTAAGACCGTGCGCTGTTCGATTGCCGGCCGGGGCGCCCCCACCCGAGGATCGGGCTGCTGGTGGCTGGTCACCATCGAGAAGGCAGCCCGGCACTCGGGGTGAACGAGGAGCTCCGACCGACGTGCCCGCCGCAACAAGTCAAAGAGCTGGGCGCTGGGACGCGGGGTCAGTCGAGCAGGGCTCTGTCCCCACGTTCTCGCAGCAGCCGATACCAACCGGAGTTCGCCGTCCGAGCGATCTCGGGATGCTTCGTCATATCGGAATGCTGACACCGTGCGCCGTAGGCGCATAAGAAGAGATTCGCTGCGTCGAGCAACTCGCGCTCGGCCGCGTCGAACCTGGCACCTCTGATCAGTTCGTAGTCACCGACAAAAGACCGCATCTCGTCGACGCTCGGCAGGGGATCGTCCTCAGAGTCGGTCCAGTCAGCCGTGAACTGGGCCGCCGTGTTCCCGACCACGACCGCTTCGGGAGCGGCACAGACCGAGTCCCAGTCGTAGATCGCGCAGATGTCGTTGCCATGGAAGGCCAGGTTCTCGACTCGCCAGTCGAAGTGGCCGATCACCACGTTCGAACCGGCCTTTTCGAGTCGACGCCGGGCGAGCACGGCGAGACTATCGATCCATTCCGCGCCATTGGCGGTGCCGTCGAAGTCGAAGCGCACGTCATGCGGCTCGAACCACAATGGTGCACCGACCGGCCTCAAGAGGAGCGGCGCTCCGATGTCGACGTGTCCGACAAGAGGTGTGGCTGCCGAGATGAACGTGTGAAGCCCCTCGGCAATGGCCCGGCGTACGGCAGGGTCCCGAGCACTTGCACGCCCTCCACGTCGTAGCTCTTCGATAGTGGCGATCCCATTGACGAGCGGTTCTGGCTCCGTGAGGGGCCTGGGCGCGGGAAGGCCCTCATCAGCCAGAAATGCCTGCACCTTCTGGACGGCGGCCAGACGAGCGAACGAGACATTCCAGCGGTGAATCTTCACCACTATCTCGGAATTGTCGCTGACACGCAGACCGGCAACGATTCCGACTCCGGGGCGATAGAAGACGCTGTCACCAATCAGCCCGCACCGTGAGCTGACGAACGACTCAATCATCGTGGCAATCTCGTCGGCCTCCCCCGTGCCGAGAATGGCCCGTTCGACAGCGGGGTCCCACTCCTCGCACGCCTTCCTCACCAGGGTGACGAGCTGAGGCACGGCCATAGTCTCGCGTTGTCCGAACCACCTCTGCCCCTGATCCCGCATTGCTCACGACGACGGTCTGAGAATGTCCTTTAGACCGATCTCAAGGTCGGGGTCGGAGAAGGCGAACCCGCTCGATTCCAGGACTGCGGGCTGCACCCGGGCGCTGGTGAACAGCAGGGAATCGGCGAGCTCGGACCCCAACAGCAACCTCGGGCCGAACCTGGGCACAGGTAGGCGGGCCGGTCGGGACAGCACCGCGCCGAGGTTCCGGGTGAATTCGCGGTTGGTGACGGGATTCGGCGCCGTCAAGTTCACCGGCCCGCGTATGTCGTTCTCGAGCAGCCACGCAATCGCCCGGATCTCGTCGTCGAGGGTGATCCAGCTCCACCACTGCGCACCGGATCCGAACCTTCCGCCCAGGCCGAGCCTGAACAGCGGCAACAGCTTTGGGAGCGCGCCGCCCTCCTTGCTCAAGACGAGGCCGGTGCGAGCGCAGACCACCCTCACGCCGGCCTCTGCCGCGGGGGCAGCTTCGGCCTCCCAGCGGACGCAGAGCGACGCGAGGAAGTCGTCACCCGGTGGGCTCTGCTCGGTGAGGACCTCGTCACCTCGATCACCGTAGAACCCGACGGCCGATGCGCTCACCAGCACCCGAGGCCGGTGATCGAGACCAGCCAACGCTCCGGTGAGCAGCGCAGTGGAGCGTATACGGCTCTCGACGAGAACCCGCTTGCGCGACTCGGTCCAACGACCGTCGCCGACACCTGCTCCTGCCAGGTGGACCACCGCGTCGGCACCCTCGAGACCACGGGCATCGATCGTGCCTGCCTCTGGGTTCCAGGCAAGCGCGACCTCACCGGGAGCAACCGGGCGGCGCACGACCCTGACGACGTGATGGCCGGAACTGGCGAGATAGGAACACAGTGCTCGGCCGATCGGGCCGCTCGATCCCGTGACCACGACCTGCATACTCGTCACAGCATAGGTGGCCCTCTGCCGCGATCTACTTGTCCCGTTCCCGGCAGCGAACGGGTGGCATCAGGGCGGATTCGAGCGCCTCGCCCAATCCACGCAGGACCTCCGAGCGTCTCTCGCCAGATGGCCGCTGCTCAGTGCCGGGGAGCTGCCGCGTGATGTTGGGTCGGCCTGCGTCGAACTAGTTTGGGCTTCGTTCACCGACAGAACGAGGAGCACATGGCTGAAGGAACTCCCATCTCCTACGAGGCGCTGGCAGTCGGCACGCCGGTTCTCAGTTCGACCGGCAACCAATTCGGCACGGTTGAACACGTCTTGCAGATTCCCGAAGAGGACCTGTTCGACGGCATCGCCGTCAAGACCCATCACGGCCTGCGATTCGTCGACCGGGATCAGATCGTCGAGATGACGACGGCCGCAGTGCTGTGCGCTCTCACCGATGAAGAAGCGGCGGCGTTGCCGGCGCCTGAGGGGACTCTGGTCCTTCACCCCGATACCGCTCACGACGAGGGACCGTCACTGTCCGCTCGGTTCGGACGCCTCTTTGGCCGGGAACGTTGGAAGGAACTCGAATGACCTAGTCCCGGCGAACGGGCAGGCTGCGGCGTCCTGGTACATCGGGATTGCCGCCATCGTTGCCAGTGGGACCGGCGTCATCGTCGACGAGGTGTTCCTCCGCGGTGGAGAGAGTCACGAAGGCGTCGTGTACGACCTGACCGTCGACACGAGCCATGGCTCCCTCGAGTGCTGCGCGGCCATGATCCTTCCCGGGTATCGACCATGGCGTAGGAGCCGAACCTTCCTGTCCCTCCAGCCTTCGGCGCACGTCGATCAGTGGGTTCTTCCTGGAGGGATGTGGTCCTGGGTGTCGCCGGCGTGAACGCAACGCGACGGGAGCATGAAGCGTTGAATCACGGAGGATGGAACGCGATCTGTCTCTGGAATCGGCCGACGATCGGGAGGTGCCGGCTGCGGCTCCCGAAGGCATGCCCGGCCGGGAAGGGACGAGATGAGAGCTCCTGTCACCCACAAGGCGAAGATCGGGGGCCGCGTCGGCTTGAAGCTCCTGACTTTCGTCGCCCTCGTGGCGTCGCTGCTCATCGTCCTGCCGCAGGCCGCCTTCGCGACCACGGCCTCGGACGACTTCAACCGGGCCGACGGCCCCCTCGGCGCCAACTGGACCGACATCAGTGACGGCGGTCTGGCCATCTCGAACCAGGAGGTAGTGGGAACCAGCGACGGTCTTTCGGGTGACATTCGCACCGGCGAGACCTATGGCAGCGACCAGTACTCACAGATCGAGATCACGTCCACCCAGCTCAGTGGCGGCCAGTGGGTCGGCCCTGCGGTTCGGGCACGAGACAGTGGCCATGATGCCTACGTCGGTCTCTACTTCTGGGATTTCGGCACCCCCGAGCTGATGCTGTTCGAACGCTTCGACGATGCCTGGACCCAGATCGGCTCCACCTACAACTCCGGAGCTCTGGCCGCCGGGACGCAACTGGCACTCTCGGCGACGGGCTCCGACCTGACGCTCTCTTTGAACGGCACCGCCGTCATCACTGCGACCGACACCAGTCTGACCGGTGGTGCGCCTGCCATCGTTGCCTTCAGCACCGCCACGGCCGGCGACTGGGCCGGCGGCGACATCTCCTCGCCTCCTGCCGATGCTCCCGAAGTTCCGATGGTCGTGCTCTTCCCTGCTGCGGCCGTCGGCCTCCTCGGGCTCTCCGTTCTCTATCGTCGACGTCGCACCTCGCGGCTGGGAACGACCCCCTTCGAGAAGGCGGGATAACTGACTGACCCAATGTGCCTGCCCCGCGTCACGAAACAGCGGCGTCGGGGAGCAGATGGGCTCCTAGCGGTTCACCGGCGACATGTCGGCGTAGCGGTCGCCCTTGGCCGGAGCAACGGTGTCGAGGATCGCGAGATCGTCCTCGGTCAGCTCCACGTCGAGCGCGGCCACGTTCTCCTCGAGGTACGTGCGCCGCTTGGTGCCCGGGATCGGCGCCACGTCCCGGCCGGCCGCGTGGACGAAGGAGAGGGCGACCTGCCCGGGCGTACAGGCCTTGGAAGCCGCGAGCCGGTCGAGCACCTCGACGATGGCGATGTTGTCGGCCAGGTTGTCGCCCTGGAAGCGAGGCTGGTAGCGGCGGAAGTCGGATTCGTCGAGGTCGTCGAGCGAGCGCATGGTGCCGGTCAGGAAACCCCGCCCCAGCGGGCTGTAGGGGACGAAGCCGATCCCGAGCTCCCGCAGGGTCGGGAGGATCTCCCGTTCGGGGTCCCGCGACCACACCGAGTACTCGGTCTGCAGCGCCGAGATCGGGTGCACGGCATGGGCCCGCCGGATGGTGTCGGGCGCCGCCTCCGACAGGCCGAGGAAGCGCACCTTGCCCTGCGCCACCAGCTCGCCCATGGCGCCAACCGTCTCCTCAATGGGCGTGTCGGGATCGACACGGTGCTGGTAGTAGAGGTCGATGTGGTCGACGCCGAGGCGTGAGAGCGACCCGTCACAGGCCTCGCGCACGTACTCGGGCCGACCGCTCACGGAGCGCCTCGCCGGATCGCCGGGGTCACGCACGATGCCGAATTTGGTGGCGATGACGGCTTCGTCGCGGCGCCCCGCCAGCGCCTTGCCCACCAGCACCTCGTTCGTGTGCGGCCCGTACATGTCCGAGGTGTCGAAGAAGGTGACCCCGAGGTCGAGCGCCCGGTGGATGGTGGCGGTCGACTCCTCGTCGTCGCCCGGGCCGTAGAAGTCCGACATGCCCATGCAGCCGAGCCCCTGGCGCGAGACCTCGAGGCCCTGGGTTCCGAGAGCGATCGTTTCCATGCGTGCGTACTCCTCCGGTCGGTCCGACGAACCCCACCCTACGCGTGGGCCGTCCCGGACCGACTCGTCACCCCGAACCGGCGTTCGTGGAGACGCTGTCCGCCCGCACGAACACCGCGCAGCGGCGTTCCTCGGCCATGACCCGGTCGAACTCCGCCCAGTCCCCGTGGCTCCCGCCGGCTGCCCTGAACACCGAACGGATGGTCTCGGGCACGTCCAGCCCGAGGTCCGACCCGTCGTCGGGGCCGACGAGGCGGACCGGCCCCGAGACGGCGGCCCACTCCCAGCCGTCCTTGAACACGAGCGTCGCCCGGCCCGCCGTCCGCACCAGGGCGAGCTTGCGGGCCCCACCGCCCACCACCGCCGCGCCCCCGGGGGATCCATCGACCGGATCGTCCATGACGCCGGCGTTCACGACCGACGCGTGCACGCTGCCGTCGGGTCGCGCCACGCCGAAGACGGCCAGGTGGTGGTCGGCCGCCGCCAGACGGTTCACGAGTTCGAGGTCGGCCATGTGCAACATTCTGCCGCGGACGGCCGGCGCGCGCAGCCCTACCGCGAGCGACCCTCCTCGACCGCCACCCCCGTCGCAGCCAGGTGGTCCAGCCGCTCCGCGTAGCTCTCGCTGTCGATGTCGTACACCCACATGACGAGTGCGTCCTGCCCCGTCACCGGGTAGTAGTTCTTGCGTACGCCGACCGGGGCGAACCCGAAGCGGCGGTACAGGGCCTGCGCCGGCTCGTTGTTGGCCGCCACCTCGAGCGAGATGTGCTTGACCCCGCCGGCCCGCAGGGTGCGGATGCCGTCCACGATCATCGTCGTGGCCACCCCGGAGCGCTGGTAGGCGGGAGCGGTGGCGATGGTCGTCATGTGCGCCTCGTCGTCGACCATCATGAACCCGATGTAGCCCGCCATCTCGTCGCCGTCCCACGTGGCCCGGTACAGCCGGCCCTTGCGCAGGGCCAGCTCGGAGTTGAAGACCTCGGGTGACCACGGCTCGGGGAACACCCGGCTCTCGATGCGGAGCAGCTGCCGCAGGTCCCGGCGCCGGAGCTTCTCGATGCGCAGCGTCACGACGACACCCGGCTCAGGCCCGCTCCGCGCGTGCGAAGTTGCTCGTTGCGTCCGCCTCACGCATGTAGAGGGGAACCACCCGGCCGGGCGCGACTGGCGATTCTCCCGCCCCGATGCGCGCCAGGGCGAGGCCCAGGAGGGCCGCCGGGGGCGGGAACGCCAGTGCGGGCGCCGTGGCCCGGACGCCGGACACCGGCTCGAGGACGGCGCGGTAGCGCTCGGCGCCGTCGCCGACCGCGAGCACCGGGGCGCCGCCCAGGCCGTCGAGCGCGACCGCCAGGTCCATGGGCGCGCACAGGGCGGGCGCCATCGGCTCCGCCACGACCTCCCCCCTCTCCCCGACTTGGCGCACGGCCGCGAAGACCTCCGCCCGGCGCGCGTCGACGCAGGCCAGCACGAGACCCCGGTGGCCCGCCGCCGCCGCACCCGCGGTGAGGATGTCGAGGCTGGTGGCGCCGACCACCCCGATGCCGAGCGACTGGGCGAGCCCCTTGGCGGCGGCCACGCCCACCCGCAGGCCCGTGAAGAGCCCCGGGCCGATGTCCACGGCCACGACCCCCAGCTCGGCCGGGGTCAGGCCGACCTGTGCCAGCAGGTGCTCGAGGGCGGGCGTGAGCGTCTCGACGTGGCGGCGGCGGCCTGTCAGTGCGAACTCGGCCTGGACGCCCGTGGGCGTCCGCACCGCCACGCCAACCGTCTCGGTGGCGGTCTCGATCGCCACGAGGGCGAAGGGAGCGGTCGGGACCAGGCTGCTCACGGTGCCCGCCGCTCGGGGACGGGCGCCAGCACGTCGGCCACCTCGTCCGCCCGCTCGGCCCAGCGACCCCTCCCCACGACCGAGACGGCACGCCGCTCGGGCGCCCCGAGCGCGTCGGGGACGGCCAGCGTCACCTCGAGCGCGCTCTCCCCCAACGCTGGCGCGGCCAGGTCACCCCATTCGACGACGGCGACGGCATCCTCCTCGACCAACTCGGCCAGAGCCAGGTCGGCGATCTCGTCGACCGACCCCGTGCGGTACACGTCGGCATGGATGAGGCCCCCCACGGGGCTGCCCGCGCCGCAGCGGTAGTGGCGCACCAGCGCGAACGTCGGGCTGGTCACCGGGCCCGGCACCCCGAGTGCGGCAGCGAACCCCTGGGCGAAGACCGTCTTGCCGGCGCCGAGGTCGCCCACCAGGAGCACGACGTCCCCGGCGCGGCACAGACGGGCCAGCCGTCCCGCCAGCTCCCTCGTGGCGGACGGCGAGTCGGTCGTGCGCTCGACGGGCCAGGTCACGCCCGGCCCGCCGCCACGAGGCGCTTCGCCCGGACGAGGTCGGCCCGCATCTCGGCCATGGCCTCCCCGCCGGCCCGCAGCACGTACGCGGGGTGGTACGTCGGGACGAGGCGGGCCCGGCCGCGCTCGAATACCTGGCCGCGCAGCTCGCGGATGCCCCGTGTCGTCTGGAGCAGGAGCTTGGTGGAGAAGTTGCCGAGCGTCACGATGACCAGGGGGTCGATCACGGAGATCTGCTCGGCGAGATACGGGCGGCACGCCTCGATCTCGCCGGGCGCCGGGTCCCGGTTGTTGGGCGGCCGGCACTTGACCACGTTGGCGATGTAGCACTCGGCCCGGGTGAGGCCGATCTCCTCCCACATCAGGCGATCGAGCAGCTTGCCCGAGCGGCCGACGAACGGCTCCCCCGCCAGGTCCTCCTCGCGTCCGGGGCCTTCGCCCACGAAGAGCAGGTCGGCCCCGGGGTCGCCCACGCCGAAGACGACCTGGGTC
>Ga0181523_10004687_pt1 | contig 11668 bp, 7 predicted proteins | sample PEATcosm2014_Bin_43_FD_119752 | JGI IMG/M metagenome (GOLD analysis project Ga0181523, IMG submission 119752) | Peatland microbial communities from MTU Mesocosm Facility, Houghton, MI, USA - PEATcosm2014_Bin05_30_metaG | ecosystem: Environmental > Terrestrial > Soil > Wetlands > Peat | place... | reverse complement strand
CGTGCCCTCTCTGCTCCTCAGAGCTGGGATCGGAGGTGCGCCCATGCTTCAAAAATGAATCCAGAAAACCCCACGAAACAGAACTGTGGCGCGACTGATCCTTCTGTCGATCTTCCGGACCTCCGATCTTCGGGTGTGCACCAGTCCGTCATCCTTGTCGCCGACGATGAGGCGCTAGTCCGCAACCTGGTCACTTTGCTGTTACAGCAAGACGGCCATTTGGTTCTTTCCGCCGCCAATGGTCACGAGGGGCTGGAACTGTCACGCCGTTACCCCGGCACAATAGACCTGGTCATTACCGACGTGCAGATGCCCCGGCTGAACGGCACCGACCTGTGCGCTCATCTGGTCAAAGAGCGGCCCGGAATCAAAGCGTTGGTGATGTCGGGCGCGGACATGAGCGAAATCGTCAGCCAGAATATCAATTTGCCGTTCCTGCCAAAACCGTTCGACGGAAAGACTCTCATCGCGAGAGTTCGGGCGATCCTGGCCGCTCCGGTTCAGATATTCAAACTCCCGTTTGAGTAGATCCATTCGCCCACCAGCACGTCTGCGCGAGAAGGGGCACCATTACTGTTTCGCCGGTTCGCTCTTCCGCTTGAGCTTCAACGGGAGATCCATCCCGCCTTGCGTCCACGTGCCATTCAGTTCCGTGCCGTCTTTGTTGATTTCGCCGTGATATCCGCCGCCGAGCATCTTTACCGTCAGCGTAAGCTTTGTATCCTTCTGCTCGATGGCGGTAACAGGGATTTCGGCGCCACCTTGGTCCACGCTGACCAGAACAGCGCTCGCGCCGCTTTCATCGTTGGTCATCTTCAGGACCAGCCGCAGCGGTTGACCAGCATCCAGCGTACCTTCCCATGTCCCCAGGAATTCCTTGGCGACCGCCGGGCTTTTCGCCGCCTTCTCGATTTTGGCATCGCCGGTACGGCTGAGCTTGGCGGGGAACGACCCGCCTCCCTGCGTGAATTCGCCGGATAGAGTCTTGCCATCCGCGGATAGAGTGCCGGTGAAAGTCGGTTGGCCAGGCGCGCCTTTGATCCGGAAGGTGCACTTGCCATCCGTGAAGCTGATCGCCTCGAGCGGAATGCCGGTTGCGTTCTGGGCGGGTATGGCGGCGGACCCGATCCAACCCGTGGCGTCCTTGTCGAGATCGATCTCCAGACCGAGCGACTGATCGGGAAGCTCGATGCTGCCGGTCCAATGGCCGCGCGGGCCGTCCTGCGCCCAGAGGGCGCCGGCAATCAGAAACGCTCCCAACAAAATGCGACTTGTTGTCTTCATCACGAAATCCTCAATGCGGCTGATATGGCTACGCCTGACAGTATCCCAGATTTGTCGATTGCCGGCGCGCATTGGCGCAAGCGGCTTTCCGCCCGCCGGAATCCGGTTGCAGGCAAGTCTTGTCACCAGTTCGCCCGCGGACTAGACTCAAGAGCGGAGAAGCAACCGCTTGAAACGTCACTGCGCTATTCTGGCCCTCTTACCGATGCTAGGCGCCGCGGCATGCGGACAAACCATCATCACAACTTCGCCTCCCGCCGAACCAAAGGCACCCTACCACGGCTTGGCCACCTTCCAGGCGCCGCGGTATGGGCCGCGCCCGATAGTCGGCGCGCCCTACTACGGTGAGGAAGTCTCCCAGCACGAGCAAACCCTCGCCAATGGCACTCAGATCAACGAGACGAAAACGCTGCGGAAGATTTGGCGCGATTCGCAGGGCCGCACCAGGATTGAGCGGGAGTTGGGGGTAAATCCCTCCTCGAAGAGTGCCCCGGCAATCGTCCAGATTACCGATCCGGTGGCCGGGTACATCTACACCCTGGATACCGCGCGGAGAGTCGCGCATCGCGTGGTGGCACCGCCGCCGCCCGGCGGGCCTCAAACCGGCAACCCGGACCGGCCGCCCATCCGTGCCGCCAGTCGCGCGGGCACCGCCGGCTCTCTCACAGGCACGTTCACCCCCGCTGTCAGACAGACAACCGATGCGCAGGGGCACCAGGTCACCATCGAGGAACTGGGAACCAAGGCTATCGACGGCATCCTGGTCGAGGGAACCCGGCGGACCACGCTCTACCCAACCGGTTCTCAGGGCAACGACAGGCCGCTCAAAGTTATCTTCGAATCCTGGTGGTCTGCGGACGTCAAGGTCATAATGCTCTCGATGACCGACAACCCGCGCTCCGGCGTAACCACCGTGAAGATTACCCATCTCGACACGCAAGAGCCGGACCCCGAGTTGTTCCTGTTGCCGGTGGGCTATACCATCGTGGATGAGACCAGACCCTTCAATATCACCTGGGGCCCGGAGCCTGGATCACAGCGCCGATAGCGTTGCAAGAAGTTGCCGCAGCTCCCCTTGGAGGCTGCTGAAAAAGTCGAAAAGCACTTTGGGGCCACGGATAAACACAGATGAACACGGATAAGCCGATTCTTTTTGATCTGTGTTCATCTGTGTTTATCTGTGGCCCATCATGCCTTTGGTGTTTTTCAGTAGGTTCCTAGCAGAAGCGCCCATGGTACTGGAGACGGAACGGCTGATCCTCGACGCGTGGCAGAGCGGCGACTGGACCGCGCTCCGCCCGATCGCGACCGATGTCGAAGTAATGCGCTATATCACCGGCGGCGTACCTTGGAGCGACGACCAGATCCGGTCGTTCGTTGACCGCCAGATAGAGTTGTATCGTACGCAAGGCTTCTGCCGGTGGAAGTTGCTCGAAAAACCGGATCGTAACCAGATCGGCTTCTGTGGCGTGGGCCTCTGGCGCGACATGGTGGAACCCGAGATCGGGTGGTGGCTGGCGCGGCCGTATTGGGGCCGCGGCCTGGCAACCGAAGCCGCCGTAGTGGCGCTGCGCGACGCTTTCGAGCGGGTCCGATTGGAACGAATCGTCTCAATTGCGATGGTGGGGAATACGGCGTCGACGCGCATTATGGAAAAACTCGGGCTGGAATTCGATTCCGAATTTGAAAACGAAGGTTTCCGTCTGGTAAAGTACGCCATCGATCGGGCCCGGTACGCGGGGCCAGGCAGCGCTGGCGTCCGTTTCCGGCAGAATCTGCCGGAAAACAGAGCTTAAGTGCTTTGTTTCTGTTAAATTTCCGGCAGAGTCTGCCGGAAATGCCCCGCCGCGACCGGGAGCGCCTACTGCCCGCAACAAGGATCCGCGCCGAGCGTGCCCTCCAGCTCGCTCAGGTATTCCGGCGCACTCACCCGCGCCAGTTGCTGGCGCGACTCGGCCAGCCGCGATTCGATATCGAAACCTTCGAACCCGGCGCCGCTATCCCGGAATTCCTCGATCGCACGCACATGACGCGTCCATAGCGCAACGTCGCGCGTCTGCTTGGCGCGCAACCGCTCGCGATACCAGCCGCTCTCCATCAGGTACTCGCGCGTGAACATGCCGCGCACCTCGGCATCCTCGACGTCCATCCCTTGCCAGGAACCCTGGGCCATGATTTCGAGCAGCGCGCGAAGCGGAGGGCAGGCCGCCTCCACGCTGCCATCCTCGAAGTACTGTCGGGCTACCCGCGTCTGGGCTTCCACGATGGCATCCACTCCGGCCGCGAATTGCACGATGTCCTGCTTCTCCGGACGCAATATTTCCTCCGTGAATACGGCGTCCGGCGTTTCAAAAAGCCGCCCCAGAAACCGGTCGACGAAAAGCGGCGTTATCCGATAACCGAGGCGGCTGGCCTGCACGGTGCGGCCATCCACGCAGAAATCGCATACCTTTTCCAGGTATCCATTGGCCAGCAGAAACTCGGGGTCGCGTTCGTGCACGCGCATGCGGCACCAGATCTCGGGAACCAGCAGGCTGATGTCGTGGTCCACCCGGTAATGCGGCCCAATGTAGCCAGCCGAAGTGGTGAATCCGGCGTACCCGGTCAGGATGAACGATACCAGCGCGTTGTTCAGATCCACCACCGGAGGCAGCGCGTTAAAGGCTGCCTTGGTCAGCGCGCCCTCGCTGCCAAAACCGGTGGTCGCCGGCGATTTGCCGGTCAGGCTGCAAATGAAATCCATGAACAGCTCCGGCAATTCCTGGTAATGGATCGGGCTGTACACGGCCAGCGGCGGCAAACCGGCCTTCGCATCCGCCGGGCTGTTTCTTCTTCCTGCCAGCACCGCGTTGACCGGCAGGTAAACCGGCCGCTCCGCCGGAATTCCTCTCGCCAGCCGGGCGGCGATCTGGGCCAGGTAGAGTTCTCGCGGATTCTTGAGATCGGGCCGCTGCTGCAAATACCGCGGGTTGGTCGAGCGCGTTCCATGGATCAGGCGCGGGTGAGCCGAAGAAACCACGTAGTCCGTCTCGGGCCGCTCGACGAAACTTTTCAGAAGCCGCTTCATCGGCTCGGAGTATTGATCGAACTCGACCACGTGTTCCACCAGGGCACGCGCCGCGTCGACGGTGATCGGCTCGAAATTGGAGAGGAAATTCCCCGGGCCGGCGATGTCCGCCTCCGCCTGCGTGTCCACTCCCCGCTGGATCGCGTTATCGGGCCGTTGGAACAGCAGGCGCTCGCAATTTGCCACCAGTTTGACACTCGGATTGTCGTATTCCGGATCCAGATCGCTGAGGGCGCGGCGTGGGAGCACGATCGAGGCGGTGATATCATCCTCCATCTGCACCTTCTCGGCGGGACTGAAATCCGGCCGCAGCTTGAAAATCCGCCAGGCGCCTTCCGGATCGTAGCCGACGCGCAGGTAATTGCACACCAGTTTCTGATCGTCGAATTTCAACTCGTGTCCCAGAAAGCCGTTGATCCGGTCCACCGTGAAATGCTCGCGCCAGTTATCGCCCCAGTCGGGCTGGTAGTAACGTTTCAGCGTGAAAACCAGTTGGCGCACGGTCTGCGAAAGCTCGCGCGCCCAGGCGTTGTGGTGGTCGGTATAGTCCGCCGACGGCGTCAGCAATTGGATGACCGACCCAAGCGATCGCGCCGGGCTCAGGATCGGCCGCCGCGAGCGCTCGTCCGGTGGCCGCTGACGATAGATGGCGGAAAAATCCTTCTCGATGACCTCCGCCACCTGCTCCATGTCCCGGTGGTAGTCTTTCACGAAGACCGATCCCTTCAGCACTGCATCGGCGATCGATTTGGAAATCTCGGATTTGCCGCCGCCGGACACCGTGCATGGCTTATGGCACAGCGTTCCGCGCGGCCGCGAACCCACCAGGCGCCATGCCGTCCCGGCAACCTGTTTTTGCAGCTTGACGCGATAACCGGAGGGCAGCGCGTACACGTCCTCGGCGCGCAAAGCCAGGCGCGCGTCCGCGTCGCCGTGCCGCCATCGGACGAATCCTTCGCGCGCGTGGAAGCTCGCGTCCTCCGGCACATAGTATATGTTCGGAAAACGCCGATCGATGGCATGGCCTTGCGCCTGCGGCGCGATCAGATCTCCCAACAGATTCGTGACATCGGCAAACGTGGCCGCCTTCAGGCTAACGGTGCGATCCGCATAAAAATCCTGTCCCAGAACGTAGGTGGCAAAGGCCAGCGCGCCGCCTGCGTGTTCCTCCTCGCACGAACCGAACAGGTTGGCCGCGAAGCTGATCTGCGTCTTCACTTCCTTCTTGCAATACCCGTAGTAGTTGTCCGCGATCACCGTGACCATCACGCCGCGCGCATCGCGGCACGCCACCTTGAACGCTCGGCCGCCGTTGTACGGCTCGTCATCGTTGGTCCAGCACATGCCGTCGCGCCGCTGCCTGTCGGTAGCCTCGCTCGCATGCGGCAATCCCAAAGCTCTCTTCCGCATGCCCACCAGGTGCGGCGCCAGCACCACGCAGCCGGTATGTCCGGTCCAATGCACTGCATCGAGACCGGCGTCGTTTTCCGGTAAGTACGGATCGCCGCCGTTGCCGAAAATGCTCTCCACAAAATCGAGGTTACTGACCAAACTGCCAGGCGCGATGAACCGGATCTCCATGGTCTTCTCCGGTTCCGAGCCGGCCGCCGGCGAGACCAGCGGGCGCAGCAGCAGGGAGACGAAGCACCGCGCGGGCTTCGCTTCATCGGCGGTGAATGGCAACGTCAGCAGATCGGCGGGAGGCCGCAGCGCCGCGCTCCATAGCGCCGCGAAAGCCTGCTTGGGAACGGCGGCTTTATCGGCTGGAACCGGAAGCCCGCCCTCGACCACGTGGAACAGCCCTTGCGTAGTCCGCCGGTCGCTGCGCGGATTGTGCAGCACGCCCTGTGGCAGACGATAGGAATCCACGTATGGCGATGAGAAGAAATCCGAGGTCACCGGCAGCGATAAAACGCGGGCCATGCCTTCGCGGTCCAGCACAAAGGTGTTGGCCGGGAGCCGCGCCGCGCCGCGAGGACAAACGTCGCCGAGGTACGAGTCGAGAAAGTCCTGAATGCGGCTATCGCTCGCGCAGAGCCAGTTTCCCAGTTGCCGGTCCTTCTGGCAGTAGTTGCGCAGCAGCGGCCCGGCAATTTCGAGAAAGTCCGCGCCGGCCGTGGCCCGGCTGACCGGCAGCCCCAGCGCCGCGAGTTTGAGATTGATGTAGCGGTCCAGTTCCTCATCCCGTTTGCGGAACGAGTGCATGAAAGCCGGCACAGCCATACGTTTGCCTCCATCCGGCTAATTAAGATTCAAGAGGGACGAATACGTGGTCCGCGGCGGTGTACCTGTGTGCATCCGGGCAGGCCGCCTCAAGCGTTCTACCAGTTTATTACACATTGCGGAAATTCCTCTGTCAGTGCGCGCAGGCGCGAGGAGGTGCTTACAGCGTCACAAAGCGGGTTCGGGCCGTCTCAAAACTCAGCGTTCCCAAATGGCGCTCGCTAGCCAGCTTCAAATACCGCAGCGTGTGCCAGTCCAGGTCCCAGTAGGCTTTGGCGGCGTAGGCGTCCAGCATGACCGGATCGGTTCCGGCAATCAAAGTTTTTTTCAAGGCCACGTCGGCAAGATTCCCTCCGCTGGGTCCGTTCCGCAAGAGCACCCGATAGGCATCGATAATCGTCAACGTAGGACGCATGAAATCGGCGAGGTCCACCAGGCTTTCGTGAATGCGCTGATGCAGGCGCTGGCGCGCGCCGCCCAGGATGCCGTACCAGTTCTTCATTCCCAGCGACGCGCCGGTCAAGCTGTGGTGCTTGGCAATTGGGATGTTGATCATCTTATCGGCGCTCAGAAATGGCTCGAGCACCGGCCAGGCGTTCAGCACCTCGCCGCGCAGATCGACCTCGCGGAACAGGCGATCCTCGGCGAGAATCACCTCTGCCCCCGCCGCGCGCGCGGCCGCGCCAATGCCGCTGCGCGCGAAACACGAGCGTGGGTCATTGATGCTGACATCGGTCACGATGGCCCGCCGGGCGCCGGCCTCCAGGCACAGGCGGCTCACTTCGGCAACCACCTGCGGATTGGTATTGGCGGCTTGTTCGGCCGTGCGGTCCCAGGCGGCGTTGGGCTTGATGACCACTACGTCGCCGCGTGAGATGAAGCGGCGAATGCCACCCAGTTCCTGGATTGCGCGTTGCACTAGGTGCGCCGGGTCGCCGCCCTGGACGACCACCATTTCGGGCAGCGCCGCGTCCGCTGGAACCTGATAATTCGTGCGCACGGCGGCGACGGCCGGCGCAGCGGAATGCTGCCCGCGCCCATTCAGCCACACGCCCAGCCCGGCCGCGGCGGTGGCCACGCCACCCAGACGCAGCAGCCGGATCATCGCTTCGCGCCGTCCCGCCGGTACCGGTTCGAGATCCATGGCTGGTGCGCCTTTGACTTCAAGACCAGTTTACGTCTAATCCTGGAAGTGTGATGGCAGGATTCGGAGCTCGGGCGGTTCTTATCCTGATTGGGTTCACGGCCGCCATCGCGCAGATCGTGCTGCTGCGCGAGCTGATGGTGGTTTTCTACGGCAACGAGAGCTCGCTCGGGCTGATGCTGGCAAGCTGGTTCTTCTGGACGGCTGCCGGCAGCAGCCTGGCCGGGCGCCTTGCCACGCGCGCCCGACAACCACGACGCGTGATGGCCACCATCCAGGTGCTGATTGCCGCCATCCTGCCCTGTACGATCCTGGCCGTGCGCGCCGCAAAAGGCCTGCTGCAGACGGTACCGGGCGAGGTGCTGGGGCCCGGCGCCATGCTCCTCACCTCGTTTTGCGTTCTTGGCCCACTCTGCATTCTCTCCGGAGCCCTTTTTTCGGTTGGCAGCCGGGTCTACCAAACCGCTGCCGGCGCGTCCGCCGGTGAGTCCACTGGTTCGGTTTACTTATGGGAAGCCGTCGGATCGTCGGGCGGCGGCGTGGTGGCGGGATTGATTTTGATCCGGCATCTGAGCTCGCTCGACATCGCCTGGTTGCTGGCCCTGCTGAATCTGATGGCTGCCTGCAGCCTTGCCATCTCGCGCCGGCCGCGCGGCAGACAGGCGACAAAAACCGATCGCCTGTCCTACCTCGCGGCAATGGCCGGCCTTCTTGGCATTGCCGCCGCGCTGGCGCTTTCCGGTTGGCCTCGAAACCTGGAAGCCATCTCGCAGGCGCGCTTCTGGCGCGGTCAGCACCTGGTCGCGACGCGCAACTCGGTTTACGGAAGCCTGGCGGTGGTCGGGACGGAAGGAAGCCGGAGCGTTTACGAAAATGGCGTGGTTCTGTTCAACGTGCCCGACCCGCCCGCGGCGGAGGAGGCCGTTCACTACGCGTTGCTCGAGCATCCGTCACCACACAGCCTGCTGCTCATCGGCGGCGGAATCAACGGGAGCATCGCCCAGACTCTGCGGCACCCCACGCTCGAACGGGTGGATTACGTCGAGCTCGACCCCGCCATTCTGGACCTGGCGCGAGAGTACTTCCCGAACCAGTGGCTGGCCTTGCAGTCAGATCCTCGCGTGCATGTACACGTAACCGATGGGCGGCTATTTCTGAAAACCACGCAGTCCACTTTCGATGTCGTGATCGTCAATCTGCCGGAGCCGCAAAACGCGCAACTGAATCGGTTCTATACGGTCGAGTTTTTCCGTGAGGCGTCGCGAAAGCTCACACCAGGCGGTCTCCTTTCCTTCCAGTTGCGGTCGTCGGAAAACTACATCAGTCCGGAGCTCGCGCAGTTCCTGCGCTCCATTCACAAGAGCCTGCTGGCGGTGTTCCCGGAAGTTACAGCCATCCCGGGTGAGACGATTCACTTTTTCGCCGCGCGGCAGGCGGGCGTGCTGGCCTCGGGCGCGGACGAGCTGCTGGCGCGCCTGGCTGCGCGCCATCTCGAAACCAGCTATGTCAGCGAATACTTCATCCCGTTTCGCATGACGGCGGACCGCATGGCGGACATTGACACCGAGATCCGGCCGGACCCGGAGGGTGCCCCATCGACACCTCTCAATCGCGATTTTGCGCCGGTAGCTTATTACTTCGACGTGGCGTTGTGGAGCAGCCAATTCAACGCAAGCTATAGCCGGCTTTTCCGTGCCATGGCTGAAGTCGGTTTCCCAACGGTGCTGGTTACTCTCGGAGTGGCTCTGGCGCTGTTGGTGGTGGGAGGGCGCTTTGCGACAAGAAGACGTGTCCGCAAGAGTGTGGACACGGCACGGACGAGTGCGTGCGCCACATCGAAATTCGCGGCCGGCTTCTGCACGGCTTCGACGGGGTTCACCATGATCGGCCTCGAAATGCTGCTGTTATTGGCGTTCCAGGCCGTGTACGGTTACGTGTACCAGCAACTCGCCGTGCTGATTGCGGCTTTCATGGCGGGAATGGCGCTGGGGAGTTGGCTCGAGTTGCGGCGCGCGACGCATGGCGGCATGCGCATTCTGGCGATAACACAGGTGCTGGCCGCGGCGGCGCCGCTCGTTCTGCTGGCGCTCTTCGAGGCAATCGGGCGAGCTAACAGCACGCTGCTGACCCTGGTCGCGAGCCAGCTTGCCTTCCCTGCCCTGGCGCTGGTTTCCGGCATGCTGGGCGGATACGAGTTTGCGGTTGCCAGCCGGATCTTCTTCGGCGAATCAGACGCAAACAAATCCGCGTCTCACCGCCCCGGCACGCTCTATGCGCTCGACCTCGCCGGCTCCTGCGTGGGTGCAGTCTTGTTCAGCGTCTGGTTCGTTCCCGTATTCGGTTTTCTTAAAACAGCGATGCTGTCGGCGCTGGTGAGCCTGGCGCCGGCGGCGATGGCCCTGCTTGCGGATCGCGGAAAAGATCCAGCGGAGTGAGCGCGGCCACCGGTCTAGTCTCGCCGAACACCAGGGCCGTGAAACGGAAGAGATCGGCGCCGGCATCCTGCCATGCGCGCCCCGGCAGGCCGGCCTTGTGACAAACCTCTTGCAGGAAAGTGCCCCGATCCCATTTCTCGTCGCTCGCCACCTGCGGCAGCAACAAACCTTCGGAGCCGCGCTCGCGGATCAGCAAGCCGTGCTCTCCAACGCGGATCTCCTGAATGTCCATCACGCGGCGCAACGGGGACAGAACCGAGATCTCATAATGCAGGTCCCCCAGTTCGCTCGCGGTGACCGGGAGGAAGCGGTTGTCTCTGAGCGCTGCGTAAGCCGCCACCTCGCGCACAGTGAGATACAGGGGTTTCACCGGCGCCACGAATCCGATGCAGCCACGCAGCTCTCCGTTCTTGGTCAGAGTTACGAACGCTCCGCGCTCCTGCGCCAGCGCTTCCAGTCCGCCGGTCGAGCATTCGTAAGTCTTGCCATCGCGGACCGCGGTTTCAACCGACTTGCGCGCGATCTTGAGCAGCGCGTCCTTCTCAGGCTTGGTGAGCGAAAACGGCGCACCGTCGGCCTTGACCGCGTCCGCGGCCTTCACCAGGGCAACCGCGCCGTAGCCGACCACGCGGCTGTGGTCACCGGTGACATCGCCGGTATTGGCGTAACGGATGACAGTGGCCTGGTTGGCTCCCAACCGCTCCGCGGCGATCATGGTGGCTACAATCGGCCCTCCGCCACATGCCTCCCAAACCCGCAGATCGAGATTGCGCGACAGGTCGAAGTAATCATACTCTCCGATGGCCTTCAGTGTCTTATGGTCGATTCTTACCGCTTCGTCGTAAGTATGATAGTGCGATAGGTCGGAGCTGGCCACAATGAGAGTGTTGGTTCCGGCGACCAACTTAGCCAGCGCCACGCCGAGCGCGCGGCAGGTATCGTAGCTTTGATCTCCCATGATCACCGGCACCAGCTCGAACTGCCCAAGCACCCGTTGCAGGAAGGGCAGTTGGACCTCGATGGAATGCTCCGGGCGTTCCGGGGTCGGCGTATGGCCCGCCCCCGAAAGCTTGATCGACGGGTCCATCGTGGCGAGCTTTGCGGCGAAAGCCCGGTCCACGGGAACCTGGCCGAACGGGGTCGCATAGGCGGCGCCGTCATACACGGATGAGTAATCGAAGGCTTCGTAATGCGAGGGCGCAATCACAACTACGCGGTCGAATTTGCGGCCCTTCAACAATGCATACGAGTACGCGGCAACCGGACCCGAGTATTGATAACCCGCGTGCGGCGCCACCAGTGCCACCACGTTTTCGAGCGGCGGCGGTGCGGCTTTCGCCAGGAAGCCGTCGATCATCTTCGCGAGTTCCTTCGGATCGGCTGGATAGAATGTCCCCGCCACCGCCGGTTGCCTGCTTGCGGGGTTCCCGCCGGCGGATGGAACTTCTCGAGGCGGCGGACAAGCGCTCAAGATCAGGGACAACGCAATAACGCCGAAAGACAGTATCTTCATAT
>Ga0181523_10004685_pt1 | contig 11670 bp, 9 predicted proteins | sample PEATcosm2014_Bin_43_FD_119752 | JGI IMG/M metagenome (GOLD analysis project Ga0181523, IMG submission 119752) | Peatland microbial communities from MTU Mesocosm Facility, Houghton, MI, USA - PEATcosm2014_Bin05_30_metaG | ecosystem: Environmental > Terrestrial > Soil > Wetlands > Peat | place... | reverse complement strand
TGCGAAATCGCCTGGTGTCGGGATTCCATGCATGCTGCACGAAGGCCGCGAGGCGCGCCGTGAGCGGTTCGGGCAGTCGCTCCTCGCCAACGCTGTTGAGTGCACAGGCCACGAGCAGCGCACGCGCGTTGTCATCGACGCAATAGCCATGGGAGCGGTCGGGAACCGAGTGAATCGCATGCTGGAGCAGCCCGGTGTCGTCACACATGGACAGAAAATGGCCCAGTCGCATGGCCGGCGCACTCGGACCGTCGGGCAACGCTGCGTTACCCCCTTGCCCTGCGATCACCTTGAAGGCGAGTGCGGTTCCCGGGCGTCTGGCCCGCTCGAACACGGCCACATAGCGCTCCGCGATCCGCTCCCACGTCATCGAGCGGCTGATCGAGTAGGCCCGCTTGCGCATGGCCTGCCGGCGGACATCGTCGGTCAGCAGTCCCGCAATTTCGGTGCCGACGGCCTTGGAGTCTCCGAACGGCACCAGAATACCGCGATCGTCGGCCAGCAGTTCCCGTGCGTGCCAGTAAGGCGTCGATACGACCGCCTTGCCCAGCCCAAAACTGTAGGCCAGGGTGCCGGATGTCATCTGCGCCTCGCTCAGATACGGCGTCACGTAGATGTCGCACATCGAGATGTAATCGAGCAAGGTCGTCAGATCGACGAACCGGTTCAGAAACACGACGTGTTCCCGAACGCCGAGCGCGCGAACGCGCGCAATCAGACTCTCGCGATAAGCCTCGCCCTCACGGCGCACCAGGTTCGGATGCGTCGCACCGAGCACGACGTACACCGCATCCGGACAGCTGCTGAGGATCGACGGCATCGCGTCGATCATGACTTCGATCCCTTTGTTCGGCGAGAGCAGGCCGAACGTCAGGAGGATGGGCTCGCGACTGAAGCCGAGCCTGAGCTTTGCCGCATCGGGCTCGACGAAAGGAGCGTCTGGAACGCCGTGCGGAATGACCTCGATCTTTTCCGCGGGCACATCGTACACGGTCCGCAGCAATTCACGGGCCTTGTCGGCCATGACGATGATCTTCGCCGACGCTTCAATGATTTTATTCAGGACCTCGCGCTGCACGGGTTTCGGTTCGGCAAGAACCGTGTGCAGGGTGGTGACGATCGGCATGTTCAGCCGCGCGAGCAGCGCCAGGATGTGACTGCCGGCCTCACCGCCGAAGATGCCGAATTCATGTTGCAGGCAGACGACGTCGAACCGCTCTGCATTCAGGAAGTCCGCCGCGCGCGCGTACTCGTCCAGATGCTCATCGTTGATCTGCAGTTGGACGGCCGCGGGATAGTCATAGGCATTCTCATGATCGGTCATTGCGACGATGACAGTGTCGACATCGGCGCGGGACTTCGAGACCGCCTGCTGCAGATCGCTGGTGAAGGTCGCAATTCCGCAGTGGCGCGGAAGCGAGTTGCCAATGAACGCCAAACGGATGGGTGGACTCATCTGCGCCTCCCCTGAGTGACCGGCGGTGGGCCGTCGCACGGCAGTTGAGGGGTGGCCGCGAAACAGGACGAAAGGGACAAAGGGCGCTTTGTCCACGCCCATTGTACAGCACCCGGGGACCGGCTGCGGTGCTGAATGGCGCCTATGGGTTTGCTGCGCTGATCAGATCATCGACGGTCAGTTGATTCACCACCTGCCGCGTGCCCGAATATTTCTGCGCCAGCGCCTCGATCTGCTCGATCTCGTTGGACCTGACGGCGCCACGCAGGATCACGGCATCGCCGTTCGTGCTCACGCGCACGTTCTTGGCGAGCACTGAGAGCGAGCTGTCAGCCTGGAGCTCGCGAGTGATCTGCGCCGTGACTTCCAGGTCCTGGTTGTCGCGCGATGCATGCATCGGCGTGTTGGCGTCCTGCGGTTGAAGGTCGGCCGGCGAGTAGCCCGTGTCGGCGGGATCGGCGATCGATGCGGTAAAGGCTGCGCCGCATTGCAGCAGCAGCGCGAGCACGCTGGCGCGAAATACGACTTTTCTGTTGAGCATGCGCAATCGTACTCGCGTGGCCGATGCGCACGGCATCGGGATACCGGCCGATCGGTTGTAGGACTGGTGCAACCGGCCGCGTCCTCGGGCGTCGGCGGGGATGTAACCTTTTTCGAGTGCGCGCGAACTCGAGGAGGTCGGGCAAGTAAAATTTGAAGGTCAATTGCGGCACGTTGACTCACCGCCCAGCGACGCGCATACCCTCTTCGAGGCCTTTCTGGCCGCTTTGGGGGATGCCGACGGCGGAGCGCGCCTGTATCGACTGCACGCGCCCGAAGCGCCGGTCAGGCACGGAGCCGGGCTGCAGCACTGCAGCCGGGTCGATGAGACTTCCTTCGCCCGCGCGCATGGTGAGATCAGCCGCCGCGGACAGGACGTGCTGCCGTTGTTCTCCCTCTCACGGTGCCTCGCGGTGCCAGAGGATCCGGGCGCCTCCAGATCGGTCGCCTGGTTCGAGACCAAGGAACAACGGCAACAAACCCCACTGATCACTGCCGTGGGCGTCGAGACCGCCGCCTGCGGCCCACGCGTTGGCTGGTGCACTTTGGCATCCCGCATCGAACCGTGGACCTACACCCAGGGCTTGCTGCACTCGCTATCGGACTACACCTGGATGCGCCGGACCGAGCCGGCACCGGCGCGCGCGCTGCTCGATGCCAGCTACTTCCGTCGCCATTGGCGCGCCCCGGTCGAATTGAGCACGCTGCCGGACGCGCGATTCAGCTGCCGCATGAGTACTGTGTGCTGCCGGAACGATTTCGATATCGCGCTCGCGCCGGAGGCGCAGCTCGTGATTGACGCCGTACCCTGGGAGGGGCTCGAGCCGCGGCTCGCGGGCACGCGGCTGTCGGTTCGAGCCGACGGCAAGTTGCAGCTCAAAACTGCCGGCGAGGCGTGTCGCTTCCTGGGCGCGCGACAACAGTGCCTGATGCACCAGGCGGTCGGGCATCAGCCCTTCGACACCTGCGCCATATTTCCCTATACGTTCGCGCGCACGCCCGACGGTGTCGCCGTTGCGCTGAGCCCGGTGTGTCCGAGTGCGCGTCAGGGGCTCGGCCTCGCACCCCTCGCCTGCGAGGATGACCTGCGCGATCGGCTGGCGCAGGCTGAACCGCGAGAGTGCAGCGACTATCGCCTGGCGCCGAATCGGCCAATCGTGTGGGAGGATTTTCGCCAGATCGAGACCGGCCTTCTGTCCTGCCTTGCGGCCCATGAGCTGCCGCTGCGGCGACGGCTATTCGTGGGGACGCAGATGCTCGGCGCGTTGCTGCACAACCGGGCCTTCACGACGGCCCAATGGCTGGTCGAGCCGATCCCCGCGATCACGCAGGAGTTGCGCGCGGCCATTCACGGCATGCTCGGGAAGATTCTGCGCTGGGATCGCCACGTATTGCGCGCGTTGCCACCGGCTCCACCCTCGGAGCTCGCAACTCTCGAAGTGCGCGATCCGGACGTCGTCGCCCGGATCCTGCAGAACATGCTCTTTTCTAAAACCTACTCCTACCAATACGATCTCACGACCGCCTTCAATTTTGCGGTTCTGCTCTATCTGCTCGCGCTCGTCATGCAGGCGGCGGTGGTGCCTGCGCCGTTGCCGGACAGACATTGGCAGGAGCTCGGCTCTCTGGGCGTCCATGGCCTGCTCAAGGACGTGCTCCACGAGGGCCTGCCGGACGGTTTCCGTTCCGTGCTTGGCACCAGCGAATTCGGTCACTGGATGCTGGCGGCCTGACAATCAGCGCTACGGCAGATTCTGCAGTGCGCCGAAGGTACCGGGGGAGCTTGCACTCTGCAGCAGCACCCCGGGGGTATTCGGGTAGATGCCGTTTACGATCGACTGCGTCATGCCCGTGCCGATGATGATGTCGAGGAGGCCATCGCCGTTGACGTCGGCCACCGCGATCTCGTTGGCGTTCGAAACCGTGTAATTGCTGGCCGCCAGGAAGCTCCCGGGCGTCGAGGCGTCCTGCAACAGCACGCTGACCGCGTTACTGCCCCCGATCACGATGTCCGGATGGCCATCGCCATTGACGTCGGTCACGACGATGGACTGCACCAGACTGTCGGGTGCGATCGCATAGCTCACGGCGGGCAGAAACGTACCCAGGTGCGTCGCATCCTGCAGCAGCACCGAGACGGTGGGCGCTGCACCGCCGGTCGGACCCGGATCGGTGATGATCAGATCGTTGAAGCCATCGCCGTTGACGTCCGCGATTGCGACCACGTTGGCGCCCACGAGGTTGGCATTGGCGGTCTGCGTGAAGACGCTGACGGGCGCGGCGTAAGTCGTGCTGCTCGCGGCCCCGGTGTGCAGCAGCAGCTTGACGCCGACGTTGTCCACCAGCGCAACGTCCGGGATGCCATCGCCGTTCAGATCGCCCACGGCCACCCAGTTGGCGCCGCCTGAGTAGAGCGTGACCGGCGCCGCGAACACCCCTGGAGCGGTCTGCAGGAACAATGAAACGTTGAAATCCGCCGACACGATGTCGGGCATGCCGTCATTGTTCATGTCGCCGATTGCGGCCTGCGAGGCGCCGGGGGAGTTCAGGATCACCGGCGTGCTGAAGCTGCCGGGGCTGCCCTTGTTGTTGAGGAAGACCTCGAGGTCGCCGTCGTTGTAGCTGGCCGACACCACGTCGGGCAGCCCATCGCCAGTTAGATCGGCGCTGACCAGGTACAGCGGATCGGTGCCGTCGGCCGTGAGTACCGGCGCGGCGAAACTGCCGGCTCCGGTGGAAAGGTAGCTCTTCAGATACCCCGTGTTGCCCTGCGCGTAATACTGCACTGCGCTGGTGGCGATGACCGAGGTGTGGCCATTGCCATTGAAGTTGCCGGCCACGAGGCCGAGCGAGATCTCCGAGGGGATGTAGACCGGTGCCGGCCCTCTGCCGCAGTTCCAGCAGTCATCGCCGCCGCAGCTCGAGAGCGCGGGCAGCGCTGCGAGCAGCGCCCAGTGCCTCCGGACAAGACGATGGAAAACCGAGCCTTCGCTGGTGTGCAACATACTGCCTCCCCGGATGAAGCGGCCATTTCGCCTCCAAGCAACGTCCGAGCGCCGCCGCCGTTGACTCGGCCCGCGCTCATCGCCGCGACCGGCGCTGTCGATTCCGACCGGCCTCGATCGTCGTATGGCAGGAACACCGCAATTGTCGGCTCATCGGGGCCTCGATCTGGGCGACACAGTTAACACATTCGGGAGAAGAGTCATGCGAGTCATGGTGATCGTCAAGGCGACCAAGGATTCGGAGGCCGGTCAGCTGCCCGGTCCCGGCCTGCTGTCCGAGATGGGCCAGTTCAACGAGCAGCTCGTCAAGGCCGGCGTGATGCTGTCGGCTGAAGGGCTGCAATCGAGCGCCCGGGGCGTGCGTGTGAAGTTCGGTGGCGGCAAGAGCACCGTCATCGACGGCCCCTTCACCGAAACGCGGGAGCTCATCGCCGGCTTCTGGCTCTGGCAGGTCCGATCCATCGAGGAGGCCGTGGAGTGGATCCGCCGCTCGCCGTTCCGCAAGAGCGAGGGGACCATCGAGATCCGTCGCGTGTTCGAGGCCGAGGACTTCGGCGAGAGCCTGGGCGCCGAGGCTCGCGCACAGGAGCTGCGCCTGCGCCAGGGTGGCGCCGCAAAGCACTGAGCGCACTCGAACGCATCGGGAACCACCTTTCTTCAAGGAGTCGAGCCATGCATACCAGTCCCCACCTGCATTTCAAGGGCAACTGCCGCGAGGCCTTCGAGGCGTACGCCGCGACCTTCGGCGGCCGCATCGTCTTTGCCATGACCTACGGCGAGACGCCGATGGCGGCACAGACCACGCCCGAATCGCGTGCGCAGATTGCGCATGCGCGCGTCGACTTCGGCGGCCAGTTCCTGCTCGGCTGCGATACGCCGCACGATCGCTACCAGTCGCCGCAGGGTTTCAATGTCATGGCGAGCCTCGAGCGGCCCGAGGAGGCCGAGCGCGTGTTCGAGCGCCTGGCGGATGGCGGCACTGTGACGATGCCCTGTCAGGAGACCTTCTGGGCCCACCGTTTCGGCATGTGCACCGACCGCTTCGGTATTCCGTGGATGGTCAACTGCGAGAAACCGCTCGACTCGCTAGCGCGGGCGGCCGCCCCGAAAGCCTGAGCGCTTGGGTTGCGCGTCGCAGGCGGCGATGGTGTCATCCGTGGCCATGGGGGCCACGGAGACACGCCGCGCAATCGACACCGTGTGGCGCATCGAGGCGCCACGCGTGATCGCAGGTGTGGCGCGCCTCGTGCGCGACGTGAGCATCGCCGAGGAGATCGCGCAGGACGCGCTGCTCACCGCGCTCGAGCAGTGGCCGCACTCCGGGATCCCGGACAATCCGGGTGCATGGCTCATGACCACGGCCAGGCATCGCGCGCTCGACCGCCTGCGCCGCGAGCGCATGATTGCACGTCATCACGAGGCTCTGGGCCGGGAGCTTGAGATGGAGCAGCTCTCGAACACGGGCCAGATCGAGGCGGGCGCCGAGGATGAGATCGGGGACGATCTGCTGCGGCTCATGTTCGTGGCCTGCCATCCACTGCTCGGCGCCGAGGCACGCACGGCGCTCACGCTGAAGCTGCTCGGGGGGCTCACCACCGCCGAGATCGCGCGCGCCTTCCTGGTGCCGGAGGCCACGATCGCGCAGCGCATCGTGCGCGCCAAGCGGAGCTTGAGCGATGCGCAGGTGCCCTTCGAGATCCCGCGCCGCGAGGAGCTCCCCGAGCGCCTGGCCTCGGTGCTCGAGGTCATCTATCTGGTTTTCAACGAGGGCTACTCCGCCACGGCAGGCTCGGACTGGATGCGGCCCGCACTGTGCGAGGAAGCGCTGCGCCTGGGCCGCGTGCTCGCGGGCCTGATGCCTGCGGAAGCCGAAGTGCACGGCCTGGTCGCACTCATGGAGATCCAGGCCTCGCGCACGCGCGCGCGCCTCGGGGCGCAGGGCGAGCCGGTGCTGCTCATGGATCAGAATCGCACCCTCTGGGACCGGCTGCTGATCGACCGCGGCCTCGCATCGCTCGAGCGTGCCGAGGCGCTCGGAATGGCAGCGGGTCCCTACCGGCTGCAGGCCGCGATCGCGGCCTGTCATGCGCGTGCGCTGAGCCCCGGGGAGACCGATTGGCCGCGCATCGAGGCGCTGTACGAGGCGCTGTCGCGCGCATCGCCATCGCCCGTCATCGAGCTCAATCGCGCCGTCGCAGTGGCGATGGCGCACGGCCCGGAGGCGGGACTGGAACTGGTTGACGCGCTCGCCGCGGACGGTGCGCTCGCGCACTACCATCTGCTACCGAGCGTGCGCGGCGACCTGCTCGCAAAGCTCGGCCGGTGGAATGAGGCGCGCGCGGAGTTCGAGCGCGCGGCAACCCTGGCGCAGAATGATCGCGAGCGCTCGTTGCTGCTCGAGCGCGCCCGCGCGGCTGCGGCGGCGAGGCCGACCTAGGGTCTCGCGTTACGACATGTGTCATTGGAGTCGCTGATGTCATACATGCTTTTGATCATCGAGCCCCAGGGGCAGCGCAGCGGCCGCACGGCCGAGGAGGGGGAGGATCTCTACCAGCGCATGCTCGACTATGCGCAGAAGCTCCAATCGCGCGGCGTGCTGCTCGGTACCAATTCGCTGCGCGGGGAGTCCGTGCGGCTCCAGCGTCGCGCGGGCAAGTCGCGTTTCGTCGACGGTCCTTTCACCGAGGCCAAGGAATTCATCGGCGGCTACTTCCTGCTCGATTGCGGGAGTCTTGGCGAGGCGCGCGCCTGTGCCGAGGAGTGTCCGGCGGCCGATTGGGCCACTATCGAGATCCGAGAGGTCGGGCCCTGCTATACGTGAGTATCGCTGCGGACAGCGATTTTCTTGGCGGCATCCGCGAGCGCGTTCGCAGTTTTACCGGCGGATCCTGACTAGGATCGGCGGGTTGCTCGACAAGAAGCAAGCCCGGGCGTTCAATGTCCTCGGATTCGCTGATTCAAGGGTTGCCGGATCTCATCGTGCGGCTCACACGCGACGGCGTGGTCCTCGCCATCCAGGGCGGACTCGCGGTCGGTACGCTGCGGCCGCCCGAGCCGAGCGTCGGCAAGAGCGCGGATGACATCTGGCCCAAGGCCGTCGCGACGCTCATCAAGCAGCTCGCGCGCAAGGCCATCGCCGGGCGCACCAACACCGAGGCGCGCTTCCAGGATCGCGGCCGCGACTACGACTTACAAGTGAGCGTTCAGGGACCGGATCGCGTGCTCTGCGTGCTGCGAGCGCTGCCGTCCGCCGTGCCGGGCGATGCGGACGCGACCGTCGAGCGCCTGGGTCCGCAGATCGATCGGCGCGGCTTCATGCGCCGCTTCAAGGAGTCGGTATCCAGCGCCGCGCTGCGCGAGAGCTCCGTGACCGTGGCGGTGATCCAGGTCGAGGGCATCGCCGATATCGCGCAGGCAATCGCGCCCACCGTGTCCGAGCAGGTCATGACGGCGGCGATCCTCCGGCTGCCGCAGTCGGATCCGTCCTGGTATCTCGGCCAGCTCAGCGACAGCCTGCTGGCACTGGTCATCGAATCGGTCGGGCGCGAGGCCATCGAGGCGCGTGTCTCGGCGATCTGCGACAGCCTGCGCGAGCCGGTCGCGCTCGGCGCGAACGTGTTTCACTTGAGCGCCTTTGCGGGCGCGGCGCTGCTCGGCCAGGACGCCAACACCGCGCGCACGCTGCTCGATCATGCGCGCTCGGCTGCCTCTCAGGCGCACCGCGCGGGCACGCAGCGCGTCTGCTTCTTCACCGATACGCTGCGCCTGAAGTCGCTTGCGCGTCTGGACATCGTGCGCGAGCTGCGCGATGCCATCGCCAATCGCGAGCTCGGATTCTGCTACACCGGCCGCTACGACCTGGCCACCGGCCGGCTGATCGCCTGCATCGCCGAGCTGGTCTGGAATCACCCACTGCGCGGCGTGATGCCCGCGGCTGAGTTCCTGCGCGTCGCTGAATCGACCGGGCTCGCACACACCCTTGCGCGTGCCTCGCTGCAGTGGCTTCAGGAGGACTATGCGCGGCTGCGCGCGGTGTGGCCCGCGGACGCGCGCCTGTCCGTCGGCGTGCTGCGCCATCATCTCGCGCACCCGGAGTTCATCGCCGATTTCGAGCACCTGATCGCCGATGACTCAATCCCCGGCGGGCGGCTGGAGCTGCGCATCGCGGAGCAGCACCTGGGCGTGCGGCAACCGGACGATTTCAAGCCGCTCGCGAATCGGGGCGCCGAGCTCATGGTCGAGGATGTCGGCGGTGCCGGCGCATCACTCGCATGGCTGGCGCGCGCACCGGTTGCGGCACTGCAGATCGATCCCACCTGGACGGCCGCGGTGCGCAGCGACGCTCAAGCGCTCAAGATCTGCCGCGCGGCGATCGGGCTGGCGCGTGCGCTGCGGCTGCATTCGATTGCGCCGGGCGTGGATCAGCCCCAGCAATGCAAGACCCTGCTCGACATGGGCTTCGATCAGGGCTTCGGACGGCTGTTTCCGACGCTGGCGCTGACGGCGACGGCCACGGGGCGCGCGGGCTAGGCACGCCAGCGCCGCGCGATCGATCGGGCGATGTGCCCGATTAGACACCAGTCTTATTTGAAGCCGGTCACACTTCCAGCGCCGGCTTGCGCGGCCGTCTCGACCGTATCGAAAAGCCCAATCCCGTGAAATGCGTCGCACGCGGAGCCGCTGTCGGCTCCTGACGACAGGACTGCGAGCATGCGAACCAATCTGCGCTCCTACTCGATTTCCCTGGCGGTGCTGTCGGTCTGCGGCGTCGCCGCAGCCGCCACGCAAGCGCCGCTCTACATTGTGCAGGCGGACTCATCGGCCGCAGCGGCGGAGGACGTGCGCCACGTGCACGCGCAGGTCGAGCAGTCGCTCGAAATCATTCACGCGGTCGCGGCGCACCTGAGCTCGCAGCAGCTCGAGACGCTCCAGGCAACACCGCATCTGCGCATCTACCAGGATCGCGCCATCGGCACCCGCGGCGGACTGCTGAGCGGTGTCACCGCAGCGGTGGTCTCGACCGCCAACACGGTCACAAGTGCCACTGACAACGCGGTCGCAAGCTCTGCGGTGGGCACGGTCACAAGCCAGGTCGTCTCGCCCGCGCTCGGCGCCGTCGTCTCTACACCGGCAGTCAGTGCGGTGACCGCACCGGTGGTCAGCGCCGTGAGCCAAAACACGACGCTGCAGGACGGCACCGGCGTCGTCGCCCCGACGCTGCTCTATCAGACGGACTATCCCATGCTGGTCGGCGCCGATACGCTGCAGCAGTCGGGCATCACGGGCCAGGGCGTGACGATCGCGATTCTCGACACGGGGCTCTGGCAGGACCTGAGCCAGAACTACGGGGGTCGCATCCTGGCCTCGATCGATGTCGTGGACGGCGGCTCGGGCCCGGTCACGAGTGATCCCTATGGCCACGGCACGCACGTGACCTCGATCGCGGCCGGTGGGGCGCAGAATCTCGCCGGCGGCTATCTCAGCATCGCTCCCAAGTCGGATATCGTCGTCGTGCGTGCCTTCGACGGCACGGGCGCCGGACGCTACTCGGACGTCATTGCGGGCCTCGACTGGATCGTCGCGCATCAGCAGCGATACAACATCCGCGTGCTGAACCTGTCCTTCGGCGCGCCGCCGCAGTCCTACTACTGGGACGATCCGCTGGCGCAGGCCGTCATGGCGGCGTGGAGCGCGGGCATCGTGGTTGTCGCGGCCGCGGGCAACGAAGGGCCAGGTGCGATGAGCATCGACGTGCCGGGCAACGTGCCCTACATCATCACGGTGGGCGCACTCACCGACAATTACACGCCGTACAACCCGACCGATGATCGTCTGGCCTCGTTCTCATCGACGGGCCCGACCTACGAGGGCTTCGTGAAGCCCGAGATGGTCTCACCCGGTGGTCATATCGCGGCCTCGATGTCATCCAGCAGCTATCTGGCCAACATCGATCCAAACTCGATGAATCCCACCGAGCAGATGTTCACGATGTCGGGCACCTCGATGGCTGCGGCGGTCACGACCGGCGTTGTGGCGCTCATGATCCAGTCCGATCCGACGCTGACGCCCGACAACGTCAAGTGCCGCCTGCTGATGACGTCTCGTCCGGCCGTGAATTCCTCGGGCGGACTCGCCTACAGCGTGTTTCAGCAGGGCGCGGGCCTCATCAATGCGGTCTCGGCCGTGAACAGCTCGGCGACGGGCTGCGCAAATCTCGGGCTCGATATCAGTGCGGACCTTGCTGGCACGGAGCACTTCGGCGGTCCCGCCAACGAGGACGCCAACGGCAACTACTACATCATGAATCTCAACGGGACGGTGTGGGGCCAGGCCCAGCCGGGCGATGGACTGTCGTGGTCGCAGGGCTACCCGTGGAACCAGGGTTACTCGTGGAGCCAGGGTTACGCCTGGAGCCAGGGCTACACTTGGTCGAAGGGCTACACCTGGAGCAAGGGCTACACCTGGTCGAAGGGCTATACGTGGAGCAAGGGCTACACGTGGAGCAAGTCGGTGCCGTGGTGGAACAGCAGCTCGAGCGCGTCCTTGCGCCGCGGATCCTGGCCGGTGGCAAAGAAGATGCCGGTGTCATACCGCGGCGTCGGCTGCACCACCTGGCTCGGATAAATCGTGCTCCCGTCGGCCAAAGCCGACATCATCAATCCGTTGTAG
>Ga0181523_10004681_pt1 | contig 11680 bp, 10 predicted proteins | sample PEATcosm2014_Bin_43_FD_119752 | JGI IMG/M metagenome (GOLD analysis project Ga0181523, IMG submission 119752) | Peatland microbial communities from MTU Mesocosm Facility, Houghton, MI, USA - PEATcosm2014_Bin05_30_metaG | ecosystem: Environmental > Terrestrial > Soil > Wetlands > Peat | place... | reverse complement strand
CTTGGCCGCCCTGGAGGCGATCCTGGGCGCCTTCGAATCACCGGAGCTGGCGGACCTGCCCCCGCTGCATGGCGGTCTGGTGGGTTATCTCGGGTATGACGTGGTGCGCGAGGTGGAGCACCTGCCGAACGCCCCTCACGACGACCTGGGCCAGCCCGACGCAATCCTGGCCGTCATCGGCCAGCTGGCCGCCTTCGACCACTGGCGCCAGAGGGTGGTGCTCATCGACAACGTGGTCATCGACCCGGACTGGAGAGTCGACGAGCTCCATGCCGCCCACCACGCAGCCGAGACCCGGCTCGATCAGCTGGCCGTCGACTGCTTCCGCCCGGTGGACCAACCGCCACGCATGCTGCCCGAGCGGGTCGACACCCCTGCAGATGTGCGACGCACGATGTCCGACTCGCTCTACGAGGACGCGGTACGGGCCGCCAAGGAGCACATCACGGCCGGGGACATCTTCCAGGTGGTCCTGTCGCAACGATTCGACCTGGGCTCTCTGGGTGCGGATCCCGTCGACGTCTACCGCGTCCTCCGCCTGGTCAATCCGAGCCCCTACCTCTACTTCCTCCGCTTCCCGGAGGTGACCGTGGTGGGTGCGTCTCCTGAACCGATGGTGCGCCTCCGCGACGGGACGGTCATCTCGCGGCCGATCGCCGGATCGCGCCCCCGGGGGGCGACCCCCGAGGACGACAGCCGGCTCGCTGGCGAGCTCGTCGAAGACCCGAAGGAGGTGGCGGAACACGTGATGCTGGTGGACCTGGCGCGCAACGACGTGGGCCGGGTGGTCAGCTTCGGGACCGAGGTGGTCGACGAGATGATGGTGGTGGAGCGCTACAGCCACATCATGCACCTGACCTCCCAGGTGTCGGGCCAACTGGCCCCGGGCAGGGGACCGATCGACGTGCTGCGCGCCACGATCCCGGCAGGAACCCTCTCCGGTGCCCCGAAAGTACGGGCGATGGAGATCATCGACGATCTCGAGCCGACCAGGCGTGGTGTCTACGGCGGAGTTGTGGGGTATCTCGACTTCTCGGGCAATCTCGACACCGCCATCGCCATCCGGACCATGACCGTCGGGCCGGACGGGACCGCGTCGGTACAAGCCGGGGCGGGCATCGTGGCCGACAGCGATCCGGCTTCGGAGAATGCCGAGTGCGCCCACAAGGCAGCGGCCATCCTGTCGGCGGTGGCCATGGCCCGAGCCGCGTCGGCACCGCGGTGATCGGGTGACCGCGTGACCGGCGCCGCGACGAACCTCGGAGCCGAGTACGAGGCCCTTCGCCAGGGGGTGGGTGCCCACCAGCTCGGTAGGGACGTGCTGTCCGTGTCCGGTGCGGACGCCGCCTCTTACCTGCAGGGCCAGTGCAGCCAGGACGTCGAGGGCATGCCGATCGGAGGGTCCGCGGACGCGTTGCTGTTGAGCCCGCAGGGGAAGATCGATGCCTTGGTCCGGGTCACCCGGAGGGCCGCCGATGCCTTCGTCATCGACACCGACGCGGGGTACGGGGAGGTCGTCGTTGCACGACTGAAGCGGTTCCGCCTCCGGGTCGAGCTGGAGATCGAGCCGCTCCCGTGGAGCTGTGTGGCGATCCGCGGACCTCAGGCCGACGGTTGGGCGGTGACCCTGCCCGCAGCCGCTGCTGATCCCGCCGCCGGTGCCGGTATGGGGCCCGACAGGGTGCTGCGCCTGCCGGTCGATTGGCCGGGCCTGCCGGGATTCGACCTGGTCGGACCCTCACCCGCGCCGGGAGGCCCGATCGACGACTGGGTCGACCCGGGCGTGCTCCGGTGCGGGGATGCGGCATGGGAAGCGGTGAGGATCGAGGCGGGTGTGCCGGTGAACGGAAGGGAGATCACCGATTCGACCATCGCCGCAGAGGTCGGACTGGTCGAGCGCACGGTGTCTTTCACCAAAGGTTGTTTCACCGGGCAGGAGCTGGTGGCCCGACTCGACGCCCGGGGCTCCAAGGTTGCCCGAAAGATGAGCGGACTGGTGCTCGAGGCCGGCTCGCCCGGCGGAGTCGAGGGAGGCGCGGGGTACGTCCTGCCGCCGACCGGCGCCGCAGTCCTGACCGTCGACGGTGAGTTCGAGGTCGGGCACCTGACCTCCGTCGCGTGGTCGCCCGGACTCAGGGCCGCGGTGGGGTTGACCACGCTGCACCGGCGGATCGCTCCTCCGGCACAGGTGGTGGTCTGCTGGATGGCCGACGGCGACGTCTGGCAGGCAGCAGCGGAGGCCCGACCGCTTCCCCTCGTCGAATAGGAACGGGGACCGCTCCGCCGGAGGTCTCGGAGCGTCATGCGCCTCGAGCTCCGGATACGCAGCTAATGTCCGTGGCCTGCGAGGAACGAGAGGCAACTGTTGAAGGCGAAGATGGTGACGGTGACGGTGATGGGCATCGGAGTGCTGCTCGCCGGCTGCTCTTCAGCTGTGCCCCCTTCGACCACCGGGACCACCACCTCGACCATCGGCGGTGTGACGGGGACCGCCGTGTTCTCCGTGCGGCCCGTGCTCTGTGCAGCTCCCGACTACGCCGGAGCCGCCGGACAGTCCCCTCCCACCGGTGCCCTGCCGGCCTGCGCGGCAGCGTCCGAGCTGTCCGTTCTCAATCTCGTGGTGACCCCCAGCTCGAGCAATCCTGACGGCTACACCAGCAACACGAGCATTCCACCCGACGCGCAGTTCGCCTCCTACCCGTCCACGACCGCCGCCAACGACACCGCGACGACCACGGTCCTGCTCCCTTCTGCGCCGCCGACTCCGGCCACCGGTCGCTTCGTACTGGGTCCGGCCGGCCTGACCGGAGCGTCCGTCCAGTCGGCTTCTGCCCAGGTCGGGAACGACGGGTGGCTGGTCAATATCACGTTGACCAGTACCGGCACTGCCGCATGGAACGAGCTGGCGAGGACCCAGTTCCACGCCTTCGTCGCCGTCGACGTGAACGCGGAGGTGGTGAGCGAGCAGCTCATCCAGCCGACCGCCCTCTACTTCACCACGGTCAGTGGACAGGTGACCGTCGCGGGGTTCACCGAATCGGAGGCCCGGACCGTCGTCAGCGAGATCGACGCGGCCCGCTGAGCACGTCGTGCCCGCCTGAACCCGGCGTCCCGGCGGAGTGCATTGAAACTACGACACGGCGCAGGTGGACACGGTGCGATACTGGCCCGCAGCAGTTGCGGACGAACTCGGGGGAGACAGCATGGGTCCGAAGGCATCATCAGGCGCGGTCTCGGCGGAGGGTCGGATCGAGATGGACCCCGAACGCATCACCACGTCCACCCGCGACCCGAGGAAGCTGGCCGAGCAGCTCCAGCGGTGGCTGACCCACACCTTGCCGGCCGGCAGCGAACCGGTGATCACGGAGGTCACCAGTCCCGAGGGCAACGGCATGTCCTCGGAGACCCTCCTCTTCACGGCTCGCTGGGACGAACGGGACGGGCCCGTCGACCACCGCCTGGTGGCACGCATCGAACCTCCCAGTACGGCCTACCCGGTGTTCACCACCTACGACCTGGACATGCAGTTCAAGGTGATGAAGCTGGTCCAGGAGCACACGTCGGTCCCCGTGCCGGAGTCACACTGGTTCGAACCCGATCCCGACATCCTCGGAGGCCCGTTCTTGGTGATGGGGCGGGTCGACGGGCTGGTACCGCCGGACGTCCTGCCCTACACCTTTGGCGACAATTGGGTGTTCGACAGCAGTGAAGCCGACCGCCGCACCATGCAGGAATCTGCCATCCGGGCTCTGGCCGGGATCCACTCCATCACCCCCGATCGGTACGACCTCGGATTCCTCGAACATCAGGGTCGCGGTGCCACCTCGCTCGAACGGAGCCTCGACCATTGGCGGTCGTATCACGACTGGGTGGTGGGGGATGCCCCGTCACCATTGCTCGAAGAGTGCTTCGCCTGGCTGATCGACAACTTCCCCACCGATGTGAGTGCCGATGCGCTCTCGTGGGGCGATGGCCGGATCGGGAACATGATGTTCCGCGAACACGAGGTCGTGGCGGTGCTCGACTGGGAGATGGCTGCGGTGGCCCCACCCGAGGTCGATCTCGGGTGGATGTGTTATCTCCACCTCTTCTTCCAGGACCTGGCCGTGCAACTCGGAGCACCCGGGCTTCCGGACATGTTCCGGCCGTCCGATGTGCGCGAGTCCTACGGCAAGGCATCAGGACGGGCTCCGGGTGACCTCACCTGGCACATCGCCTACGCAGCCATCCGGCACGGCGTCATCATGCGCCGGGTCACCGAGCGATCCATCTTCTTCGGCGAAGCGGACCCTCCTGACGACATCGACGACCTGATCATGCACCGCTCGACCCTCCGGGGCATGCTCGACGGCTCGTACTGGTCCGCCATCGGCCTCTGATCGGATCAGCGGCGATGTGTGGCACCAAGGGAGGTGCCGGGGGTCAGACGCCAAGGCTGCCCTTGGCTGCCGCTTCGAAGAGGCGGTACGGCATGAGGCGCTTGCTGATGATCCCCACCCGCTCGCCAGGCTTCCCGACCGATACCCGCCGTCGGGGGTGCCTGGCCTCGAGGGCGCGTTGCACGGTCGCAGCCACCTCATCAGGGCTAACCCCGTGCGCCTCGTCGCCGGCCATCTTGGCGACCGCCTTGGCCACCGCTGCGGCGTAGGGATCGTCTCCGTCCGGTGCCTGGACGTCCCGGCGGCTGCTGGTGAAGTCGGTTCGCACATTGCCGGGTTCGACCAGTGTCACCTGGATGTTGAAAGGCTCAACCTCGTAGGCGAGTGACTCCGCGTAGCCCTCCATGGCGAACTTGCTGGCACTGTAGAACGCCTGGAACGGGATCCCGATGATCCCGCCGATTGAACTGATGAGGACGATCCTGCCCGACTGCTGGCCGCGCATGACGGGGAGTGCCTCCTGAACGACTCGCACCGCCCCCCAGAAATTGGTCTCCAGCTGGTCCTGCGCATCGGCGATCGGTGTCTGCTCCACGGCTCCGGCCAAACCCCACCCGGCACAGGCGACCACGGCATCGAGCCGGCCGTGCTGCGCCAGCAGCGTCTCGAATCCCGAGTGCACCGAGGTATCGGTGTCCACGTCCATCATCATGGGGTCCCAACCGCCGGACGAGGTGCCGCGGCGACTGGCACCGACAACCTTCCACCCCTGGTGATGCATCCGGTCGGCGCAGGCCCGGCCGATGCCCGCCGAGGCGCCGGTCACAAGGATCACCTGGTCCATGGGTCCTCCTTCTCCGTCGGGGTTTCCTTCATACTGCGTCCGGATACCTCGGATCGAATCGGATCGGATCGGATCGGATCGATCGGCTCAGGCCGAGGGAACGGCTGCAGGGCCGGGCGGCGGTCCGCTCGAACCGACGGTCGGCCCTGGTGCGCTCGGGCCACCGGGCGCCTCGGGGAGGCGACCGGGTGCGAAAGCCATCGACATTCGTGTGCCCTGTCCCCCGGCCACTGGCGATTCGGCCCGGACCGTGGCCCCCATAGCGGCTGCCAGCTCCGACACGATGGCCAAACCCAGGCCCGAGCCCGTGCGCCGCCCGCGGACCCGGTCGGAGACGAAGTGTCGCTCGAATACTCGTGACAGCTGATCGGCGGGGATCCCCGGGCCGTCGTCCACCACCCACACTCCAGGGGTACCACCCACGGTGGCCGCTCCCACCACGATGCGGTGCCGGGCGAACGAGGAAGCGTTCTCCACCAGGTTGATGAGAACCTGGGCCAGGCGATCGGCGTCAGCCAGCACCCAGAGCGGTCCAACCGAGCCCGGTGCGGTGACCAACTCCAGTCCGAGCTCGCCGGCCCGGGGCAGGAAGCCGTCGACCACCTGACGGACGACCGCGGCACAGTCCACGGGCTGCAGGTCCAGGGAGAAACGATCGGCATCGAGTCGGGCCAGATCGAGGAGATCCTGGACCAGACGCTCGAGTCGGCGGGACTCGGAGCTGATGACGGCCGCTGCCGCGGCAGCATCGTCCGTGGCTCCGTCGATCACCGCGTCTGCGTAGCCTCGGATCGAGGTGAGTGGCGTGCGCAGTTCGTGGGAGACCGAGAGGAGGAATTGGCGCTCTTGGTCGCGCGCCCGCACCAGATTGGCCCCCAGGGTGTTGATCGATTCGGCCAGCTGGGTGAACTCGGGGTCGTCCCGGGGGTGGACCGCCACGGTGGCATCGAGGTCCCCGGCCGCAATGCGCCTGGTGGCGGCGACTGCTGCCACCAGGGGACGGGTGAACCTCCGGGCCAAGGCCGCAGCCACCAGGGCGGCGGCAACCAGGCCGATGGCTCCCACCAGGCCGAAATAGCGGAACCCGTTGGCCGGGTTGTGGGCCTGGCGCGTGATCACAAGGACCGGTACGTAGGCGGTCACCTTGGCGATGGGCGTGGGCACGGCGGTGTACACCAGGAGGGACCTGGTGTGGCCGCTGGTCTGCTGCCCGGCCTGCAGGGCCGGTATGTCGAGCTGCGCCTCGGTGATGTCCGACGGGAGCCGGCCGGTGATGGTGCCATCGGGGTACAGGGCGACCACGCTGATGTCGGCGAAGGCTCCTGCGTCGGCGATGACCCGGAGTTCGCGCCGGAACGTCGCCTTGGTGATGTCGGTGGTGTTCGAGAAGGTCTGGGAGATGGCCCTGCCCTGCCCGATCAGCTCCTGTTGGGCGGTGGACACGGCGGCACGCCGGATGAGCACGTAGCTTCCCACGCTGGTGGCCAGGAGGGTGACCGCCACCAACAACAGGATGGCAATGGTGAGTCGCCGTCTCATCCGAGCCGGTAGCCGACGCCCCAGACCGTGGCCAAGGGGAGGTCGTCGCCCAATTTCTTGCGGAGTTGTCGGACATGGACGTCGACGGTGCGCTCGTCGCCGATCCAGTCGTCCCCCCAGACTCCGTCGAGCAGCTGCCGCCGCGACAAGGCCAACCCGAGGTTGTCCGCCAGATAGGCCAGCAGGTCGAACTCACGGGTCGTCAACGGGACCACCTCGCCGGCGAGGCGGGCCTCGCGGCGACGGGAGTCGACCTCGACGCGGCCGATCTGCTCCACCGAGGGGCCGGCCCGTACCGGTGGCGCCCCGACCCGACGCAGAATGGCGTGCACACGGGCCACGAGCTCGCGGGCCGAGAACGGCTTGGTGACGTAATCGTCCGCACCGAGTTCGAGGCCGAGCACCCGGTCCACTTCGTCGTCGCGGGCACTCAGTATCAGGATCGGCACGTCCGCGCCGACGCCGCCCCCGCCGACCCTGGCAGCCCGATCTGCCCCGTCCCGGTGGTCGCCACCCGACGGTGCCGTGCTGCTCCGGAGTCTTCGGCAGACATCGAGACCGTCGAGGGCGCCCGGCAGCCCGATGTCCACGATGACCAGCTTCGGGTGCTCGCGTTCCACCAGGGCCAGACCCGACTCTCCGTCTTCAGCCTGGAGCACCCGGAATCCGTCACGCCGCAGGTACATGGCGACTAGGTCCGATATGTGGTGATCGTCCTCGATCACCACCAGGGTCTCCTCGGCCGGTACCATGAGGTCCAGCCTGCCACCGGGCCGGCAGTGCTGGCTGTCATGATTAGGAAAGTGTGAGCGGGAGCCCGGCTGCCAGCACCGGGAGCGGCCATGGCCCCGGTAGGCTTCGGGTGCCATGCCGGCCTATCTCGACTCCATCCTCGCTGCCCATCGCACCGCCGCGGCGGCCGACACCCGCGACGTCGAAGCGGCCGTCGAACAGGCGGAACGGGGCGGGGCCACGCGCTCGTTCGCCGATGCGATCGCCGCGGCGAGCACACGGTACGGCATGGCCGTGATCTCCGAGATCAAGCGGCGCTCGCCGTCGAAAGGTGATCTCGACACTGACCTCGACCCGGCCACGGTGGCCGTCGAGTACGAGGCCGGGGGCGCCGCCTGCCTGTCGGTGCTCACCGATCACCAGTTCTTCGGTGGACTGCCGGACGATCTGCGCGCTGCTCGCGCCGCGTGCTCCCTGCCGGTACTGCGAAAGGACTTCACGGTCAGCGCCCTCGACGTATGCGATGCCCGTTCGATGGGGGCGGACGCGGTGCTACTCATCGCTGCTGCCCTCACCGACCAGGAGCTGTCGTCGTTCCTGCAGCTGGCCGGCAGGTGCTCACTTGCGGCCCTCGTGGAGGTCCACGACGAAACGGAACTGGGCCGCGCCCTCGATGCCGGTGCCGGCCTGGTGGGCGTGAACCAGCGGGACCTCCGCACCTTCGAAGTCGATCATCAGCGGGCGCTCTCGCTGGGAGCGGCCATCCCGGCCGGGGTCGTGGCGGTGGCCGAATCGGGAATCCGCGACGTTGACGACGTGGCCCGCCTCGCCGAGGCCGGCTTCCAGGCCGTGCTGGTGGGGGAGACCCTGATCCGATCGGCCGACCGGCGGGCTGCCGTGGCCGAGCTGCTCGGGGTGCGCCTGTGAACGTGTTCGCCATGCCCGACTACCATGGGGCGGACGAAGTATTCGTGAAGATCTGCGGGATCACCTCCGAGGCCGATGCCCTGTTGGCAGTGGGGATGGGGGCCGCTGCGGTGGGCTTCATCTTCGCTCCGTCCCCCCGTCAGATGGCGCCGGCGGCAGTGGCCGACATCGTGAAGCGGTTGCCCCACGAAACGGTCACGGTGGGAGTGTTCCGGGACGAGTCGCCGCGGCGGGTCATCGAAATCGCCAATCAGATCGGTCTGCGAGCTGTGCAGCTCCACGGTGTCGAGTCCATCGAGGACACCCGGTGGATCGCCAGCCGGGCGAACTGGACGATCAAGGCGTTTCCAGCCGGCCACCGCAACATCCAACGCTTCGAGGAGTACGGGGCCCAGTCGCTGCTCATCGACGGGGCCAGTCCGGGGTCGGGTGAGCTCTTCGATTGGCGGCTGGCGGAAGGCGTCGTCGACCCGAGTCGGCTCATCGTCTCGGGTGGCCTTCGGCCGGACAACGTCGGCGGGGCCATCGCCCACCTGCATCCCTGGGGGGTGGACGTGGCCAGCGGCGTCGAGTCGGCGCCCGGCGTGAAGGACCCCACCAAGTTGCGCGAGTTCATGGCTGCCGTGCGGACGGCGGAACGGGCGGCGAACCGGGCCGGCCGCCGGGAGGCGGCCCCGTCGATCGACCCCGACGGCGGCCGCCACCCCACCAACGACGGAGACCGTCGGTCACCGACCTCCGGCCCCGACCTCTTCGATTGGGAGGACGAACCATGACCACTGAGCCGGGCGTGACCAAGGGCGCGACCACATCGCCGACTCCGGAAGGCAGGTCGCCCTCGGTGGCGCCGATCATGGGCGACCCGGGCCCGTCGGGCCGGTTCGGCGGGTTCGGCGGCCGGTTCGTCCCCGAGTCGCTGGTGCCAGCGTGCGCGGAGGTCGAGGCGGCCTTCCGGTCCGCCTGGGTGGACCCCGCGTTCCACGATGAGTTCCGCAACATCCTCCACCACTACGGCGGCAGGCCCACGCCGGTCACCGAGAGCGCCAGGCTGTCGCAGGAGCTCGGAGTCCGGGTGCTTTTGAAGCGGGAGGACCTGGCCCACACCGGGTCACACAAGATCAACAACGTGATCGGCCAGGCGCTGCTGGCAATCCGCATGGGCAAGAAGCGGCTGATCGCCGAGACCGGAGCCGGGCAGCACGGCGTGGCAACGGCCACCGCGGCAGCACTGTTCGGCATGGAGTGCGTGGTCTACATGGGCGAAGTGGACACCGAGCGCCAGGAGCTCAACGTGTTCCGCATGGAACTGCTCGGCGCGGAGGTCCGACCGGTGTCCAGCGGCAGCCGCACGCTCAAGGACGCGGTCAACGAGGCACTGCGCGAGTGGGTGGCGTCGGTGGGGGAGACCCACTACTGCCTGGGTTCGGTGATGGGGCCCCATCCGTTCCCTTGGATGGTCCGGGAGTTCCAACGGATCATCGGGGACGAGGCCCGGAGCCAGTGCCGCGAGCTCCTCGACGGCGCCGATCCCGACGTGGTGGTCGCCTGCGCAGGCGGAGGTTCCAACGCCGCCGGCATCTTCGCCGGATTCGCCGATGCCACACGGTCCGAACTGGTTGCCGTCGAGGCTGCCGGGGGAGCCGCTCTGTCCACGGGGATTCCCGGGGTGCTCCATGGCATGCACAGCGCCCTCCTCCAGGACGAGGCCGGGCAGATCCTCGAGGCGAGCTCGATCTCGGCAGGCCTGGACTATCCGGGCATCGGGCCGGAACACGCCCACCTGGCCGAGCTCGGCCGGGCGCGGTACGTGTCAGCCGGCGACGCAGAGGTGCTCGACGCCTTCCAGCTCCTGGCCCGGACCGAAGGGATCATCCCGGCGCTCGAGTCCGCTCACGCCATCGCCTGGGTGGCGGCGGCCGCAGGCGCGGAGATCCCGAGCGGGTCCACGGTACTCATCAATCTGTCCGGACGAGGCGACAAGGACGTGGCTCAGGTGCGGGACATCCTGCGGGGACGGGCGTGAGCAGCGATCGGCCGCCTACCACGGGGTACCAGCCGGGACTGCTCGAGTCGACGCTGCGGGCCCGACGCGACGCGGGGCACAAGCTTCTGGTGCCCTATCTGACCGGGGGATTGGACGACCAGTGGCTGGTCACCCTCGAAGCGCTGGCCGGATCCGGAGCCGACGCGATCGAGGTGGGCATCCCCTTCTCGGACCCGATGATCGACGGCATCACCGTCCAGGATGCGTCCCGGCGGGCACTGGAGCGCGGGACCACGCCCGACGGCATCCTGGCCGATCTCAGCCGTGTCGATGTTGGGGTCCCCCTCGTCGTGATGACGTACTACAACCTCATCTTCCGGGCCGGCCACGCACGGATCGCCGGGCTGATGAGCCAATCAGGAGTGTCCGGCGCGATCATCCCCGACCTCCCCCTGGAGGAGGTCGGACCATGGGCCGATGCGGCGGACCGGGCCGGCGTGGCCACCGTGCTACTGGTGGCACCGTCGACCCCCTTGGACCGGATCGGTCGCATCTGTGAGCGCTCACGGGGATTCGTGTATGCCGTCGGCCGGATGGGAGTGACCGGGGAGCAGAAGATCCTGGCCGAGTCGGCCCGCCTGGTGGCGGAGAGGGTCACCGGTGCGACCGACCTGCCGGTGTGCGTGGGGATCGGGGTGTCCACCCCCGAGCAGGCTGCCGCGGTGTGCGAAGTCGCCGACGGAGTGGTGGTGGGCTCCGCCCTGGTGCGCCGCCTGCTGGAGGGCGGGGGGCCGGAGGGTGCGGCCGCCTTCGTCTCCTCCCTGCGTAGGGCACTCGACGCCGGTTGACGGTTTCGTCGGGACCCGAGGAAGGCCGGCCTCGGCGCTGACCCGGCCCCGACCCCTCGGAGGATCAGCCCCGGTCGGGCCGCACCAGCCGGTAGACCGCCCGGAGGAACGACCGGCGACTCTGGCCCTCTCTCCGGTGCTGCAGCCGCCGCCGAATCAGCTCCCTTCGCTCCTGCAGGTCGCGGAAGGTGATGGCGTCGGTCCGGTCGGGGAACCCCAATGCCGCCCGATAGCCGTCGAGGTCGATGGGTGCCGATAGCACGTCGAAGCCGACGTCGCGGGCGATGCGCTCGCCGTGCCGTTCGCTGAAGTAGGTGGCGACGGCGACGACCTCCCCCAGGATGTCGACGTCAGGGGCCATCGAGGCCATGGCCCCGTTGAGGAAGAGCATGTCCTTTACGAATAGCATCAGCTCCTTCGGCAGCCG
>Ga0181523_10004679_pt1 | contig 11684 bp, 13 predicted proteins | sample PEATcosm2014_Bin_43_FD_119752 | JGI IMG/M metagenome (GOLD analysis project Ga0181523, IMG submission 119752) | Peatland microbial communities from MTU Mesocosm Facility, Houghton, MI, USA - PEATcosm2014_Bin05_30_metaG | ecosystem: Environmental > Terrestrial > Soil > Wetlands > Peat | place... | reverse complement strand
TCAACTATTCAATTCAAGCGAGAAGCGGCTGGCACGGATCCTTCTGCTTCTGGCGAATTTTGGCAAGGAAGGTCGGCCGGAGCCAATCATAGCGAAAATCAGCCAAGAGACACTGGCGGAGATGATTGGCACGACGCGATCTCGCGTGAGTTTTTTCATGAACAAATTTCGGGAATTGGGTCTTATTGATTACAACGGCCACATTGAAGTCCACAGTTCCTTGTTGAACGTGGTTCTCCACGATCAACCGCAGATTCAAACGTAGCTACTGCCCACTGCTGCCGCGCCACGCACAGGAAGAGAGAGCAAGTAATTGTACCGCCGAGATGGCACTGCACGTCCTAGCCTACAACCTCACGCGCGTCATGAACATCATGGGCATTGAGCCGCTCATGGCCGCGATGAGGGCATAGTCGAGCCCGGGGAAAATACTCCCACATCGCCACCTGGCCAAGATCGGGGACGCCTCAACGCTTCCGGTAAAGCGTTTTTACACAACCAAGACCCATAGCTGCCAATTGGCCGCTAAATTTGCTGTGATGCAAAACACTGCTCTCGTTCAACGATGTGGTAGGGTGCGGTCCTCGGCTTGAGGGAGAGCCATGCAAAGGCGCGAGTTCATCACGCTGCTCAGCGGTGCGGCGGCGGCTTGGCCGCTCGCGGGGCGAGCACAGACCAGGCCGGTCGTCGGTTTCGTCTACGCAGGCGCGACGTCCAGTGAACCGGTGGCCTTTGGGCAGGAGTTCAAGCCCGCTCATCCCCGGCATATTGATGTCGGACAGGATCAGAATGAGAGACCGGTTGCCTGCATCCGAAGTGTGTCGCTGAAACCGTGCGTCGTTTCGACGGGTTCGTCGCGAAATACATGGGCGACGGCGTCCTTGTGTATTTTGGCTACCCGCAGGCCCACGAACACGACGCGGAACGGGCTGTGCGGGCGGGCCTGGAGCTGATCGCGGCAGTGAGCGCACTTAAGTCGTCGGTTTCGCTGCAAACCCGGATCGGCATCGCGACTGGGCTCGTTGTCGTCGGCGACCTGATTGGGTCGGGTTCTGCACAGGAGCAGGCGGTTGTCGGCGAGACGCCGAACCTGGCGGCACGCCTGCAAGGGATCGCCGAGCCGAACATGGTCGTCACTGCTGAGGGGACGCGAAAACTTCTCGGCAATCTCTTTGAACTTGAGGACCTCGGACCCAGAGAACTCAAGGGCATTGCTGGGCCGGTGCGCGCCTGGGCAGCGCTGCCGGCGAGTTCGGTGGAGAGCCGCTTCGAGGCCCTGCACGCAAGCGGTGTGACTGAGCTTGTCGGCCGTGAAGAAGAACTCGAACTGCTCCTGCGGCGCTGGTCGAGGGCCATGACTGGTGAAGGCCAGGTAGTGTTGCTTTCCGGCGAGCCCGGCATCGGCAAATCGCGGCTCACGGCCGCACTGCTGGAACGTCTCTCGGGCGAAGCGCACACGCGCTTGCGCTACTTCTGTTCGCCGCAGCACACCGACAGCGCGTTTTATCCGGTTATCAACCAGATGGAACGTGCCGCCGGATTTGCGCACGACGACACCGCGCAAGCGAAGCTCGACAAGCTCGATGCCCTGCTGGCGCAAAGTTTTACGCCACGCCAGGATGCGGCACTCTTTGCCGAGATGCTGTCGCTCCCGAACGATGGAAGGTATCCAGCGCTCGACCTTGACCCGCAGCAGCGCAGACAAAAAACGCTGGAAGCCCTGACCTCACAACTTGCTGAATTGGCCAGACGGCAGCCGGTGCTGATGATTTTCGAGGATGCCCATTGGACCGACCCCACAAGCCTGGAAGCGTTCGGCCGGACGGTGGACCGAATTAAAACCCTTCCGGTACTGCTGATCGTAACTTTCCGTCCCGAGTTCAACGCGCCGTGGATGGGACAGTCGCATGTGACGAGCCTGGCGCTCAACCGGCTTGGGGAGCGTGAGGCGGCAGCCATCATTGCGCGCCTGGTCGGCAACAAGGAGCTACCGGCGGACGTGATGGCGGAGATTGTAGCGCGCACCGACGGCATCCCACTGTTCGTGGAGGAGATGACGAAGGCGGTGCTGGAGGCGGAGGGAGAGGGCGAAGCGCGGCGCACCGCCACTGTGGTTCCGTCCCCGACCTTGGCGGTCCCCGCGAGCTTGCATGCGTCGCTGATGGCGCGGCTTGACCGGCTCGGCCCGGCTAAGGAGGTGGCGCAGATCGGGGCGGCCATCGGGCGGGAGTTTTCCCATGCCCTGCTGGCTGCGGTGGCACGCAAGCCCGAAGCTGAGCTGAGCGCGACGCTGGAGCGTCTGATTGCGGCCGGTTTGCTGCTCCCGGCAGGGCGTGCCGCCGCACGCGACATACCTGTTCAAGCACGCTCTCGTTCAGGACGCGGCCTATGGCACGCTGCTGCGCGAGCCGAGGCGGGCGCTGCATGCCCGCATCGCCGAAACGCTTGAAAGCCAATTCGCCGAGATCGGCGAAAATCAGCCGGAGCTGCTGGCGCGTCACTACACGGAGGCTGACCTGATTGAGAAAGCAGCGATCCTATGGGGCAAGGCCGGGCAGCGGTCCTTGGAGCGCTCGGCGCTGGTCGAAGCTGCAGAGCAGCTCACGCGCGCACTTGACCAGATCGCCACCTTGCCTGCCACTCCCAGGCTGCGCCGCGAAGAGATCAAGCTTCAGGTGGCGCTCATAACGCCACTCATGCATGTCAAAGGGTTTGCTGCGCCGGAAACGAAGGCCGTTGTGGAGCGGGCACGTCTGCTGATCGAACATGCTGAAGCGCTCGGAGAGCCTCCCGAAGACCCGCTGCTGTTGTTTTCCGTCCTCGCCGGCGTCTGCGCCGCGAACTATGTGGCGTTCAAGGGCGACGTGATGCGTGAGCTTGCCGCGCAGTTCCTGGCGCTCGCCGAGAAGCAGAGGGCGACAGTCCCGCTCATGTTAGGGCATCGCCTCGTAGGCATGTCCCTGCTGTGTACGGGAGACATCGCGGAAGGACGAGCACACTACGATCAGGCGCTCGCGCTTTACGATCCTGCCGAGCATCGATCGCTGGCGACGCGCTCTGGTCAATATGCCAGGGTGACAGTCTTGTTCGAACGGTCGAGGGCTCTGTGGATGCTTGGCTATCCTGAGGCCGCGCTCGCAGACGCAGACCAAGCGCTCAGTGAAGCGCGCGAGAGCGGTCAAGCTGCCACGCTAATGGATACGCTGGCCGTTACGAATATCACCCGTATCCTCTGCGGTAACTTCGCGACAGCAAACGCACAGTTTGATGAACTTGACGTGTTGGCGGACGAAAAAGGTGCCTTGTTCTGGAAGGCGGCCGGAATGGCGATGCAAGGTTGGGTTTTGGCCACGACAGGCAAAGCCTCGGACGCAGTCCAAATGATCACCTCCGGGCTCACTGCATTTCGGTCAACGGGAGCAACGGCGACGATACCGTCGAGTTTGGCATATTTAGCGAGGGTGGCCTATGCGGAACTCTACCAATTCGACGATGCTTGGAACTGCATTGGTGAAGCAGCGACGGCGGTCGAAACAACCAAGGAAAGGTGGTGGGAGGCTGAGGTCCATCGCGTGGCCGGAGAAATCGCGCTCAAGTCCCCGGGGCCGGATGCGGCGAAAGCGGAGGGGTATTTCGAGCGAGCGCTTGCCGTTGCGCTCAAACAGCAGGCAAAGTCCTGGGAACTGCGCGCGGCGATGAGCATGGCCCGGCTATGGCGCGATCAGGGCAAGCGGGATGAAGCCCGCGATCTGCTCGCTCCGGTCTATAACTGGTTTACCGAAGGCTTTGACACCCTCGATCTGAAGGAGGCCAAGGCGCTGCTCGATGAGCTGCACGCCTGACAACGAATTTCGAAACGGGCGTCTCAGTTAGCAGCCGTGACAAATACCTTCGATCATTTGCTTTAGCTGTTGCTCCTTTGTGCTCATTTTCGGCCTGTTCCTGTTTCCATTCAGGTGAACCGACATTCGGCGTGGTCGGGTATAGAGACCCTATCTCCAAGGTCCTGGATTTATCGTAGCGGTGAGACTCGGCGTCGGGAATTTCACCGGTGAGCACCACCCTGGTGTTACTAATGCCCTCTTGCTGGACTAGGCTGAAAAGCGTGGCGGCATGGGGGTGCGACAGCCGCACGCAGCCATGCGAGGCGGGGCGGCCAAGGTGCTTAACGTCATAGCTGCCGTGGATGGCGTGACCTTCCTGGGTGAAGAAGATCGAATAGGGCATCGGCGCGTCGTCCCATTCACGCGAGAAGTGATCGCGCTCCATACGGAACGGCTTGAACTCGCCCGTCGGCGTGTCGTAGTCGGCCATGCCGGTTGACACCGGCCAAGTGTAGAGCACGGTGCCGTCATCGGCGACGGTCATCTGCTAGGCGGATTTATCAACTGTGATGACCAAGTCGGCGCGTGCTGGGGATGCGAGCACCAACGCCGCGGCGAATGACGCGAAACCAAGGTGGCTGAAACGCAAACGAACCCTCCGCCCCCGAATTTCGCACATAACACGCCGGTCGGCACGATTAAACTGACGCAATATGGTATAGACTGGACGCTGAACCACAGCTCGGCGACCAACCGGTTGACCCGCTACGAGGCCCGCCGGATGGCGGCGAACTTCGCCAAGCTGCCGGAGCTGCTGCGCTAGCGATGAATGCTCCACAGCCGCAGGGTAGCGCGTCTTTGGTGCTCCGCGTTGCTGACGCCTGCCTCGGGGCCCAAGCGTTGCGCCCATCGCCGCGCGGCGCTTGGGGTTGCTGCCTTTGTGGAGCCGTGGACGGCCCCGCGCCGCCCTAGAACCCAGCATTGACGCTGATCAACTCCCGGCATATCTCGCCGATTGAGATATCAAGCTCGCGCGGAGCGATCGTCATTTTGGGAAAGGCCGATGCACGAAAGCGCACTCGAATCGCTACCCGACTTCGCGGGCGACAACTATCTGGATCTCTTGGATCGGTTGCACCGCCAGTTGCGGCCAAAATCGTACGTCGAGATTGGTACGGCCGCTGGCGACTCTCTAGCTCTTGCCAGATGCGCGAGTCTGGCGGTTGACCCGAATTTCACGCTTTCCTCAGCTGCCCCTGTTTCCAACAAACCGTTGTGCGCGCTGTATCAAATGCCAAGCGACAAATTCTTTGCCACGGTGGACCCCACTGTGGTACTTGGCCGGCGGATAGACCTCGCTTTCCTTGATGGCATGCACCTCTCCGAGTTCCTGTTGCGGGACTTTCTGAATGTAGAGCGGTTCTGCCACTCTAACTCCGTTATCGTGCTCCACGATTGTCTTCCGCTCCACCATATTATGGCCAAGCGGAAACATTCAAATGATCGACAGTTGCATCCGCACCGTATGCACTGGTGGACCGGCGACGTCTGGCGTTGCGCGCTGTTGCTGAAGCGCCGCCGGCGTGACTTGCGAATTATTGCCGTCGACGCGCCCCCCACCGGTTTGGTGCTAATTACCAACCCCGACCCTAGCTCAACGTTTTTGAGCGAGTACCCATCTTTGGTCAAAAAGATGCACGCTTTCTTCCTGCGCGACCTAACGCTCACGGGCTTGCACCGCGAGCTGAATGTGGAGTCGACCTCAGCCCTTAAGCTTGACGAAATAAGCCTAGAAGCACGCCGTCCACGTAGTGAAGCAAAGGTCGTCTAGCTCGTCTGCATGCCTATCTTGGCCGGAATGACAGGCCGCATGCGCTTCGACGCCGGCTGCGCGCCGATCGCCCCCTACCCCGCGAGCCTTGCCTGCCCCGCCCGGCCAAAGAGCCGCCCGCTGGACCGGGATGGATTCATGAGATCAAGCACGACGGCTTCCGCATCATAGCGCGGCGCGACGCTGCAGGCGTGCGCCTCATTACCCGCAACGGCCACGATCTTGCGGCGCGCTTCCCGCTCGCGGCGGCCGCCATCGCCGCATTGCCCGCGCGCTCCTGCGTAGTCGATGGTGAGGCTATCGCCGTCGATAACAATGGGCTTTCGGTATTCGACCTCATCCGCCATCGGCGCCAGGATCATGCCGTTACTCTCTGCGCCTTCGAGCTGATCGAGCTTGACGGCGAAGACTTGCGCCGGGAGCCTATTGAGGTTCGCAAACGCACCCTCGAGGGGCTATTGCGCGAGCGCATCCAAGCATTGTTTTCAACCGGCATTTCGATGCCGAGGGCGCTATTGTCTTCAGCCAGACCTGCGCGCTCGGCTGCGAGGGTATCGTGTCGAAGCGTCTCGGCTCACCCTATCGCTCCGGCCGTGCCGATTGCTGGGTGAAGGTCAAGAACCCGGCCGCGCCGGCCGTTAAGCGAGAGGCGGAGGAAGATTGGGGCCGATGATTCGCCAAGCCGTCCCGGAGCTGCTGCGCCGCCCGTAGAAGGCACCGCGTCGACTCAGCCGTGGCCGCTGGTGCGGCTTGCCGCCGACCCGCACACAACACAACCAGCCGCCATGCTCTAGAATCGCTCCATGCCCACCGCGCGCCGCTTCCCGCCGCCTCGGAACGTCGAGGAGCATAACAACGCGTGCTTCATCGTGAAGGACGCCAACGGGGAGTTCGGTCGGCGCTCAGCGGATGTCCGCTTTAGGGCAACTGCGGTCATAGGTTGCGTTCCGAGCGAAACGGCTCGGTCGCGAATGACCCAACTGAGACATCAAGCCGCGAGCGTAAAGCCGAAGCGACGATGCCCTCGGCCGAAATTATCACTCGGCACTTGGTGCTTGTAGGGTTACAAGTCGGCCGCAACCTGGCCGAAAAACGTATGACGGGAGGAATAAATTTATGGCATCGCGTTCATCTCACTCGGCGCTATCGTGCGCCGACAACTTCGCCACCGGTTCGGCCGACGTGCTGCAGCTCGTTGGGCGGACCTGATGAGCTATCTGTTCCTGTCCGCCGGCTGGGGCAAGCTCACTAACGTCATCCACTACCGCCTATTTTACCGGGTTAGGCGTGCCTAGCCCCAGTGTCATGCCCTACCTCGTTCGGCTCGCTCGAAGTAGCCGTTGGCGTCGCGTTGATCCTTGGGCTTGCGACGCGCTACGCTGCGATTGTGGTATTTATTTTCGTGCTTGTCGCCACAGCGATCGCGCATCGATACTGGACCTACCCAGCGGAAGCGCAAAGGGCGCAATTTGTCCAGTTCACGAAAAATCTCGCGATCATGAGCGGATCACTGTTTGTGCTTGTCGTCGGCGCTGGGCGCTTCTCCGTCGACGCGATGCTGGCGAAGAAGCAATAAGCGCGACTCCTCGCCTGCCGCCGCGTTAGTAATTTCGAACCCGGGTGCGTTGTGGGCTATTGGTCCAGCGCGTCGGTTCGCCGCGGTGCAGCGATACGTCTGGTGTTGAAGCACAAGCCGACATTGCGCGGACATCGTGAATGTGTCGAGTTTGACCCGCAGCGGACCAACTCAACCGATGTTCATGTCGTTCGATGACATCCATCTTCACCAGGCATATCTTCGAGATAACTACGGGTTCATTTTCGCAATGAGGCACCGTGACCAGTCACAGAACGACCATTGTATTCGATGTTTCGGGGCATGGCTTTGGCCATCTAGCCCAGGCGACATGCGTCATTCAGGAGCTGATCACACGAATTCCCAATACATGTATTGTTGTTCGAAGCGCTCTGCCATCCTCCGTTATTCGCAGCTTCCTCGGTGGTGACATCGAGACTGCGACAGCGCCACCCGAAGTCACTCTCGTCATGGGCAGTCCATCCATTGTCAACGCCACGGCGACTGCTGATGGTTATCGGAGCTTACATGCGAAGTGGGACGAGCATCTCGACCAGGAGGCCACACGGCTTGCCGCCCTCAGGCCGACAGTGCTTATTGCAGACGTGCCCTACCTGTCGCTCGCCGCGGCGAAGCGGATTGGCATCCCGGCTGTCGCGCTGTGCTCACTAAACTGGCTGGATATTTATCGCGCTTATTGCGGCTTCAGACCGGAAGCGCCTGCAATCCTGCAGACAATCGGAACCGCATACCAGGCAGCCGATATTTTTCTTCAGCCCCAACCGCACATGCCAATGTCCGATCTGCCGAACAGGCGATCAATCGGTCCGATCGGCCGAGTTGGCTCGAACCGACGCGAATATATTTGCGAGGTCCTCAATATTCCGTTCGGAATGCGGATCATACTTGCAACGGTTGGCGGTATCCCATCGGACAAACCTCTCTCCCTGCCCAGGATGACAAATGTGCAGTGGATCGCGCCCAACGGAACTTCGGATATAAGAAAGGATATATCCGATATTGGCCAACTCGGCATGACCTTCATCGATGTTCTGGCGTCTGCGGACGCTGTATTAACGAAGGTGGGCTACAGTACGTTTGTCGAGGCAGCATGTAACGGCGTCGGGCTTGTCACTGCCCCTCGGCCCGATTGGCCGGAGGCAGCGGTCTTGCTGCAATGGGCGAGCGAAAGTGCCAACTTTGCGATGACGCAAACAGCGCTCGAAGATGTCGAGGGCGTTAAAAAGGCGGTTTCGGCTGTATTGAGAGCCCCGCGGAGATCGCCCGTGCCCGCCGTGGGATCTGCGGAGGCGTTTGAATGCATTGTGCGTGTAGCGGAGCTTCGGACACCGAACGACAAGCACATATAGTTTCTGTGTGTGGTCCAATCTCATCCGTCTGATGTGAGCGCTGACGTCCGGATTTGGCCCTTAGCGACGCGCCGCCTCAGGATGGCTGAGCGTCGCTTTCGGGGCAAAGCGGAAATGGCGATACCATCACTCCCATGCGCCGCTTCCCGCCCCCTTGGACGCTCGATGAGGCGAACGACGCATGCTTCATCGTGAGGGACGCCACCGGGCAGGCGATCGCATATGTTTACTTTGAGGATGAGCCCGGCAGGCGATCAGCCGCCAAGCTGCCTACCCGAGACGAGGCGCGGCGCATCGCTGCCAATATCGCCAAGCTGCCCGAGCTGCTGCGCGGGACGCGGCCGATAAGCGATCCGTGACGAGGTGCAACCGCTAGGCTTCACGGACAGTCGGCGCAATGTCCGCTTTGCTCGTGCGCCGTGACAAGGCGGCGCTTTCCACTGGGTGCAAATCCCACCCGGCGAACGCTCCAGCCGGAAGCAGCCGGAGCAGCTATGGAGGTGACGAAATAGCTGAAGCCTTCGGAAAGCGTGTCACGAAATACGGTGACAGTGCGAGTGCGCAGGCCCCGCTGGCGTCACGGTGAACCTTCGGCCGAAGGGCAGGTTACGCCCTGCGTTCGACCGGCCGCCCGGGCAATACACCCGCGCGGCGTTTATCGTCCGGTTTCAAAAATCGCTCTTCAATCTCAGAAAAGATTTTATGGAGCCACTGGTCAGCGCGTTCGCATCTGTCTTGATAATACCGGACGTCATCCTCTAGTTGCGCGATCCGATTTTCGGCCGCTCGAAGCTGATGGGAAAGCTTCTGAGCCATATCGAGCGCATGTTGACTGTTTTCGTCGGCTACGCTGGCGGCCTTGTTGAGCAAGCTAAGAATGGTCCGCCCAGCGATATCAAGTTGATCGGCATCATTTGAACCCGCGCTTTTCGCAGCTGGCGCAAACGGTATCACAGTTTCCCGCTCGTAATTTCCCATTTCCCCCTCCTCAAACTCCACCCGACTCGCAGCCGTGTAACATTTGAGCGGCAAAGTTCGCAATAGCGGGACTCTGCAAGCTGGAACGGAGGGTGCTACTGTGGCCGGAAGGTCACACCGACCGGGCCGGCAGGATTGCTGGATTAAGGTCAAGAACCCTGCCGCGCCAGCGATACGTCGCGAGGCGGAGGAAGATTGGGGCTAATGCCGGATCGTCGCTTCCCGCCGCCCTGCACCATCGAGGAGCACAACGCTGCCTGCTTCATCGTCCGCGATAATACCGGCCAGGCGCTCGGCTACTTCTACTTCGAGGACGAGCCCGGCCGCCGCTCAGCGGCCAAACTGCTGACCCGCGACGAGGCGAGGCGGACGGCGGTCAACTTTGCTAAGCTGCCGGAGTTGCTGAGGCGTTGAAACATCCCGCTGCGATCATCAATCGCCACGAAACGGGGAGAATGACGGATGTTCGAAGCGTTGTTCGGCGCGGAAATGCCGCTCGCCATACGCTTCTGTGTAGCATTCCTCATCGCGCTCGGGCTGATTGGAGCGACTGCGTGGGCGATGCTCCGGTTCGGCACTGAGTGGTCGGGAGGCGCAAGCATACACACGCGCGCGCGCGAGCCGCGGCTAGCGGTTGTCGATCATGCCAGCGTCGATGAAAGCCGGCAGCTTATCATCGTGCGGTGCGACAATGTCGAGCACCTGCTGATGATTGGCGGGCGGACCGACGTGGTCGTTGAGGCAAACATTGTGCGCGCGGCATCCACGGCGCGCGAAGCAATGCTGCCGCGCGTGCCGTTGGTGCAGCCTGCTACTGCGGAGACTGCCGTCGCAGCCGAACAAAACCTCTTGGAGTTGGCCCATCGCATCGAAGCAGTGTTGCGCAGGGCTGGCGTGCTGGAAATTGAGAGATAAATTTCCCCGATCTATCAACCGCCACCGGTAGCACACTGCGACAATTTCCCGGGGTTGTGCGTTCATTTCATAATGGACGCGGCAAGCATCGCTGCCGGCCCGCCGCTGTAACCTTAATCTCAAAACACAGTGGAACGTTGGGAAGCGGCGTGCTCGTGGTTTTGCCGGGGGCAGCGCGTCTTCTTAGAGCAGTAGCCGACGCCTGCCTTGGCCCCAAGCGTTGCGCCGCCTCGCCGCGCTTGGGGTTCCTGCCCTCGGAGCCCCAGGGCCGTCCCGAAGCTAACGCTCCGTCACCGCCCGGCTGATCCGGGACGAGGCGCGGCGGATGGCGCGGTAACTTCGCCAAGCTGCCGGATCTGCTGCGCGGGACGCCGCCGATAGGCGATCCGTGACGAGGTGCAACCTCCGCGTTTCACGACAGTCCGCGCAATGTCCGCTTATCGTGGTCCAACTCCGGACATATCGCTGCATCGCGGCAAGTGTCGCGAAGGGCCAATGAGCAACATTGCACACTCGAATGAAAAGAGGCCGCGAAATAACGTAGCCTCTTTGTAGGCGAGTGTTACTGCGGGATGCTTTCCACGGCAAAGACTCCCCGCTATGGCTTGTAGTTTGAGTAACCTGGCCCGGTCCTGTCGTAGACGTTGAACAACTCGTCCGGCATGATCTCCGCGACGCCCGTTGCGGGAAGCAGCACCAAATCTTCCGGAAGCACAGCGACGCGGAACTTCCACCCCGGCGGAAGTTTCGTCAACCGGCTGCCCAGGTCTTTTGCAGTCTCGTATGAGTACGTCGGATTTAGGCCGAGATTTAAGCCCTTCATGATCCAGGTATTGCCTTCCGCGTCATCGATGAGGAAGCCGGGCCGACCTTTCAGATATCCGAACTTGGTTTTCCGCTCGACAGAGGTCTTCCTATAGCCGCCGGCACTCGGATCCTTCAGATCGATCCCTTTCAAGTCCACCAAGGCAACCCACCGCGCCTTCAACCCGTCGAAGTCACGTTCGGTGCCGACCGGAACGTCGATCCAGTCCAACATCCATTGCTTAGGACCGTTAACATGGACGCCGAGGACTTCGAATTGTTTCTTCAACGTATCGGGGTCGACTTTCGCCACAAGCGCGTTAGGGGACGAATTCTTGTTGGTCTCGTTGTACCCGTTCAAGCCGAGCGTATTGTAGACGTTAGCG
>Ga0181523_10004678_pt1 | contig 11685 bp, 5 predicted proteins | sample PEATcosm2014_Bin_43_FD_119752 | JGI IMG/M metagenome (GOLD analysis project Ga0181523, IMG submission 119752) | Peatland microbial communities from MTU Mesocosm Facility, Houghton, MI, USA - PEATcosm2014_Bin05_30_metaG | ecosystem: Environmental > Terrestrial > Soil > Wetlands > Peat | place... | reverse complement strand
CATGGCCCGGAGCAATGGCAACCGCAGCAGATCATCCGCAACGGAATCACCCAACGCCGCGACACTGACGAGGGAGATCCACTTGCGCATGGCGCGCTCTCCCAGAAGCGTGAGTGCGTGGGGGATCGAATGGATTTCCACGCGAAACGCAAATGCCGCGGAATTCAGGTAACGGAGCAGACGGTACGACAGCGATACGTCGCGCTTGAAGATCAGCGATATTTTGTTCAGATTGAATTGCGGCGCATTGGCGGCCTGCAATAGTTGCAGGTACACCGTTTTGTTTGCCGGCACGCTTCTGCGCCCCACAATCTGCGGGCGGCAGAAGAAATAACCCTGAAAAAAGTCGTAACCAATGTCCAGGCATCTGTGGAACTGCTGATCGGTCTCCACTTTTTCGGCAACGACGGGGATGCCGCGCCCGTGACAGATATCCACGACTCGCTTCTGTTCCTCAAAACTGGTCAGGAGCACATCCAGTTTGACAAAATCCGCGATGTCCAACAGCGGACGCACGTCCGGGTGATCGCAATAATCATCCAATGCAAAACGGTAATTCTGCTCTTTCATTCTGCGGCAAGCGCCAAGCACTTCTTCATCTGGTGAAACGTTTTCCAGAATTTCGCCCACGACCAATTCGCGCGGCATAAGCGTCAAATAATCCTTCACCAGAAATTCGCGCGTGCAGTTGAGGAATGCGGGCAGCCCCTCGGTCATGGTCTGAATCCCCATCAGAAACAGCTCGTCCATTCCATTTACATGGAATTGGTCACCGGCCATGGCGCGGCAGTAATTTTCCGGGCCATAGCGCGACAGGATCTCATAGCCGAACAATTTCCGTTTGGGAGTCAGGATGGGCTGGCGCGCCAGGAATCGATTTAGTGTCTCGGGTGTCGTCATGCGCAGAAAGACCGCAGGAAGCTCCAATGGCGGGAATATGCACCCCGAGTGCCATGCAGCCTACTTCTTTTCCTCGGTTAGCGATTCCAACAGCAACGGTAAATTGCACGCCAAGGTGCTTATTGGAAGGAATTTCCCGCTCGGGAAGGCGGTCAAGGAGCAGCAAGCGTCGAGCAAGTCGACAAAAGAAGTGAATCGTAAAAGGAATGTTTGTTCGCTTTTGGAACATCCCCTTCCGCGAAACTTGTTCGCCTGCTCCACATATTCTGGATGGCAGCTTGCTCTATTAATTCGGCGACGGCGGAGATATCGGGCTGTGTGTGCGTGCGCCGCCTGCGTTTGCGAACTGAGGTCCTGCGTGAATCCGGTCACCTACGACATCCTGACGCAACGGGTAAAACAGTTGGGCAACCTACCCGCCATGCCAACTATCTTGACGACGCTCTGCGAGGCATTGAGCGCGCGCGTCAATAAGATCAATGTTGGCCAGATCGCGCGGACCATCTCTTATGACAAATCTCTAACCGCACAGTGCCTGCGCGAAGCCAACTCAGCGCTGTATCGCCAGCGAGGCGACGTGGCGACCGTTCGCGAGGCCGTCCTTTCGCTGGGGCTTTGGCGCATTCGCGACATTGCTTTCTCCTGCAATCTTCCTTTGCTGTTTGCCAACCTCAACAGCGGCGTTAAAAAAGAAGTGTTCTGGCGTCACGGTTTGGGCACCGCGGTGGTTTCACAAAGGCTCGCCGAAACATTCTGCGCAGCCAATCACGAACAGGCCTACCTAGCCGGACTGCTCCACGACATCGGGTTTCTTGTTAACGCGATTCTTTTCCCCGAGGATTTCCGCGAGGTTATGAAGGAGGCCGCCACGGAAAGAGCTTCCATCGAAGCAGTGGAACTCCGCGATATGGGATTCACGCATGCGGAAAGCGGGCGCATTCTCGCGGAACTTTGGCGGCTGCCGGTGGAGATCGCCGATGCGATCGAATATCACATGCATCCGGAGGAGCAGGTCCCACCGAACGACGTGACGTTCATCGTCAGCGTCGCGGATCAGATTTGCAGAAGATGCGGCATGGATTACGGCTACGAGATCGAAGGCGAGAAGCCTTTCGCGTACCTGGAATGCTGGCAGGAGCTAAGCAGAAAATTCCCGGCAGCAGACACATATTCCGAAGCGGATGCCACAGCTGTGCTGGAACACTTCGTGGCAGAAGCCCACGCCCTGGCCGACGAGGTCATTTCCCCGGCGTTGGTGCGGTAAACAACACTTCCACAAGAAGCCCGCGGCAATTATCTGGATAGGCCAGCTAATCGTTGAATACGTTGGCCCGCAACGTATACGAGCTGAGCACCTTCATGTAATTACCGCGTTCAAATGCCGTGGGATCCGGCACGGAGCCGTGGCTCATGCTTCCGCACATCTGCTGAATGGAGCTGTACTCATGCTCGTCCAGCCAGCGATCCGCTTCGGCCAACACGTGGGCTGCATGATGCACGCCGTTGCGCAGCAACGCGGAAGTCATGAATGCCACTTTTGCCCCAGCCAGGATGCATTTCAGAAGATCGCGCGAACTGTGCACGCCCCCCGTGATTCCAAGATCGGCGCGCACATGGCCGAACAGAATGGCGGTCCAATGCAAGCGGAGAAGGAGTTCCTCGGGGCGGCTGAGAGCCAGTGAAGGAGAAACCTCCAACTGGTCAATGTCAAAGTCTGGTTGATAGAAGCGGTTGAACAGGATGATGCCGTCCGCGCGCGATTCATCCAACCGCACGCCCATATTTGCCGGGGCACTGAAAAACGGCGAGAGCTTCACAGCCAGGGGGATGCGCAGGCTGCGCTTCAGTTGTTTCACCAACTCAATGTAGCCCTGCTCCACCTCTGCTCCGCTCAGGGCCGGGTCCGTGGGGATCGAATAGACATTCAGCTCAATCGCATCCGCGCCCGCCTCTTCCATCAAACGGCCGTATTGCAGCCAGCCGCCGCTGGAAACGCCGTTGATACTGGCGATGATAGGAATGTCCACGGCTTCCTTGGCATGCCGGATTAATTCCAGATAGCCATCCGGACCCAGGTTGTAGGTTTGCAGATCAGGAAAGAAATTCGCGGATTCCGGGAAGCTCTCCGAGCCTCTTGTAAGATCCGAATCCACGGCCAGACTTTCCAATTCCAACTGCTCTTCAAACAACGACGGCAGAACCACACCCGCCAAGCCATGATCCTCGAGCCGCTTGATGTTATCCACCGATTCCGACAGCGGCGAAGCTGAAGCCAGCAGGGGTGATTTGAGGTTGAGTCCGAGGTACTTCGTCGAAAGGTCGCTCATTCCTCTTCTCCTCCCTTCTTCACGGGTTCAGGTGCGGTATCTGGTGCTTCCGGTGCAATGTGCGGCGATTCAGAGCGCCCCGCCATGGCGGCCCTGTTGGCGTAGACGCGCCACTGACGTTCCACATCGTCCTGCGCCAGTTTCAGCAATTCTCGCGCTGCTTCCGGATCGCTTCGAACCAGCATGGTGTACCGCGCTTCCTGGTAAGCATACTGCTTCAATGGAATGCTGGGCGCCTTAGAATCCAGCAGGAACGGATTCTTGCCTTCCAAGCGCAGCGAAGGATTGTAACGCATCAGCGGCCAGTAGCCCGCCAACACGGCCTTTTTCTGCTGGTCTAATCCCATGGACATATCGTAGCCATGGGCAATGCAGTGGCTGTAAGCAATGATCAACGAAGGCCCGTCGTGCGCTTCCGCTTCCAGGAACGCCTTCACCGTATGCGTATCACTGGAGCCTAAAGCCACACGCGCCACGTAAACGTAACCGTAGCTGACCGCCTCCATTGCCAGGTCTTTCTTCGCGGTGTGCTTTCCACCTGTCGCGAATTTCGCCACGGCGCCGCGTGGAGTCGCCTTGGACATCTGTCCACCGGTATTGGAATAGACTTCCGTGTCCATCACCAGGACATTGACGTTGCGCCCCGAACCCAACACGTGATCGAGTCCGCCAAAACCAATGTCGTAGGCCCAACCGTCTCCGCCCAACAGCCACACGCTTTTGCGCACCAGGCAATCGGCGACCGGCAGTAGCGCCTGCGCCTCTGGAGTATTCAGGGAATGCAACTTTTTCTTCAGCTCCACGACGCGCTGGCGCTGTTCCTGAATTCCCAGTTCCTTGGATTGATCGGCTTCCAGCAGGCCTTTGACGAGCACTTCGCCAATCGCGCCGTTCATCAGCGTCAGCAACTCGCGCGCGTACACGTTTTGCTGGTCAACGGCCAGGCGCATGCCCAGGCCGAACTCCGCGTTATCTTCAAACAGCGAGTTCGACCAGGTAGGCCCGCGGCCTTCCTTGTTCAATGTGTACGGCGTGGTGGGGAGGTTCCCGCCATAAATCGAAGAGCAGCCCGTCGCATTGGCAATCAGCAAGCGATCGCCGAAGAGTTGAGTCAGCAATTTGATGTAAGGCGTCTCTCCGCAACCCGCGCAAGCGCCCGAGAACTCGAACAACGGCTCGAGCAACTGCGAATCCTTCACCTGCGAGTGCGATAGCTTGTTGCGGTCGAATTCCGGCAGAGACAGGAAGAAGTCCCAGTTGGCGCTTTCCGGCTTGCGCAGCGGCGTTTGATCTTCCATGTTGATGGCTTTGTGCTTCACTTCGCTTTTGCTCTTGGCCGGGCAGACTTCCACGCAGAGCTTGCAGCCGGTGCAATCTTCCGGCGCCACCTGAAGCGTGTACTTCAGCGTTTCGAACTCGCGCCAACGCGGTTTGGAAGATTTGAAGGTGGCAGGAGCATCCTTCAGCAGCGAGGAGTCATACACCTTTGCGCGAATCACGGCGTGTGGGCAGACCAGAACGCATTTACCGCACTGGATGCACAACGCTTCATCCCACACGGGGATTTCTTTGGCGATGTTGCGCTTCTCCCACATCGCCGTGCCCGTCGGAAAAGTTCCGTCGGTGGGCATCGCGCTGACGGGCAGCGAATCGCCGTTCCCCGTAATAATTGTCCCGAGCACATCGCGCACAAATTTTGGCGCGTGGGGCGATACGGCCGGGAGCATGTCAAACAGCGCCGTCACCTTGCCAGGGACCTTGACCTCGTGCAGATGCGCAATCGCCGCATCCACGGCTGCGTAGTTCTTCTGAACGACGGCTTCGCCGCGCTTGCCATAGGTATCCGCAATCGCTTTCTTGATGGCGGCAATCGCCTCGTCCCTCGGCAGCACGCCGCTGATGGCGAAGAAGCAGGTCTGCATGATGGTGTTGATGCGGCTACCCATGCCTGCGGCGCGCGCCACGGTGTAGCCGTCGATCACATAAAACCGCAATTTTTTCCTGATGATGATTTCCTGCGCCTGTTTCGGCACGTGATCCCAGATTTCGTCCGGTCCAAACGGCGCGTTTAGCAGGAAAACCGCGCCCGGTTCCGCCGCTGCCAAGACGTCAATGCGGTCCAGGAACTGGAATTGGTGACAGGCCACGAAATTGGCTTTGGTGATGAGGTAGGTGGAGCGGATGGGGTCTGGCCCAAAACGCAGGTGCGAAACGGTTACCGCGCCAGCCTTCTTCGAGTCGTACACGAAGTAGCCCTGTGCATAATTGTTGGTGCCTTTGCCGATAATTTTGATGGAGTTCTTGTTGGCGCCCACCGTGCCGTCTGAGCCCAATCCGTAAAAGAGAGCTCGGACCGTCCGCGGATCTTCCGTCGAGAAATCCGGGTCGTACGGCAAGCTGGTATGCGTCACGTCATCCTGGATGCCCACGGTGAAATGATTCTTCGGCTCCGGCTTATTCAGTTCGTCAAAGACTGCCTTCACCATCGAGGGCGTGAATTCCTTGGAAGATAATCCGTAGCGGCCGCCGATGATTCGCGGAATGCCTGCGCCAGGCTTCGTCGCGTATCTCTCCGCGTAGGTCGTCAACACGTCCTGGTACAGCGGTTCGCCGAGGCTTCCCGGTTCTTTCGTGCGGTCCAGAACAGCGATCGCTCTTGTGCTTGCGGGAATGGCGCTAAGGAACGCCGACGCTGCAAACGGACGGTATAACCGCACCTTTAACAACCCAACCTTCTCTCCCGCTTTCCTCAGAACGTCCACAGCCTCTTCCGCAGCGCCCGCGCCAGAGCCCATCAGGATCACCACGCGCTCGGCATCCGCCGGCCCGTAATAGTCAAACAAGTGATAGTTCCGACCGGTGCGCTTTCCGAAACGATCCATCACATCCTGCACAATCGTGGGACACGCGCGATAGTACGGATTGCACGCTTCGCGCGCCTGGAAGAACACGTCGGGGTTCTGCGCCGTGCCGCGGAGTATCGGACGATCCGGTGACATGGCGCGCTCGCGATGCTGGCGCACAAACTTGTCATCAATCAGCGCCCGCAAATCGTCATCACTCAACGGCTCAATCATGTTCACTTCGTGGGAAGTGCGGAAGCCGTCGAAGAAGTGCAAAAACGGCACTCGAGATTCGAGCGCAGCGGCTTGGGCGATGCAGGCGAAGTCACTCGCCTCCTGCACAGAATTGGACGCCAACAGACCGAAACCAGTGGTGCGTGTGGCCATCACGTCGCTATGGTCACCAAAAATGGAGAGAGCATGCGTGGCCACGGTGCGCGCGGCGACGTGAATTACGGCGGAGGTCAATTCCCCGGCAATCTTAAACATGTTGGGGATCATCAGGAGCAGGCCCTGCGATGCCGTGAAGGTGGTGCCCAGCGCGCCCGCCTGCAGTGCGCCATGCAACGCACCCGCCGCGCCTCCTTCGCTTTGCATTTCAATGACATCCGGGATGGCGCCCCAAATATTCGGTTTCTTTTCAGAATTCCATTGATCGGACCACTCCCCCATCGGGGAGGACGGCGTGATCGGATAGATGGCGATCACCTCATTGAGGCGGTAGGCGACGGCTGCGGCGGCCTCGTTGCCGTCGACGATAGACATTTTGCGGGTCATTAGGTTTCTCCGGGCAAGCTTTCAGAAAGGTATCAAGAAAATGGTAGGCTGCGCGGCAGTTGAAATCAATGGAAAGTACGATGAAAGAAGGGCAAGGACGACCCGGGCAGTCGGACATCGTTTGTTGTGACGTGCGTCACTGCGTGCTGTTCACTTTTCCGAGTCACTTCTTGCCAATTCGCTCGCGCGGAGGGCAGCTCATTCGTATATTGCGCAGAGGCTGAAGCGGCTGGGCAAGCTGCAAATATCCAAAACGAGAGAGCTATTAGGTACTTTCCTCGAAGTCCATCTCCGCTTCGGGAAGCTTGTCGCCATCTCTGGAGGCCCAGACATACAGCGTCGGCAAAAGAAAGATGCTCATCACCAGATCGGAGATGAGGCCGCCGACGATCACAATGGCGAACGGCCGCTGCGAGTCGGAACCGATGGCGTGCGACATGGCTGCAGGCAATAATCCAAACGTGGCCACCAGCATGGTCATCATAATCGGCCGAAGCCGGAGCACGGCGCCCTCGATTGCGGATTCTTCGATGGAGTGACCTCTTACCCGCAATTGGTTGATGTACTCCAGCATGATGACACCGGTTTGTACGGACACTCCGAAAAGCGCCAAGAAACCAACGCCGGAGGATACGCTGAAGTGCGTGCCAGAGATTAATAGCGCTAGCGTGCCGCCAATAGGCGCCAGCGCCACGTTGGCGAGAATGAGCAGCGCCCATTTGAACGAGCGAAACATCGAGTACAGAATGATAAAAATCAGCAGGATGGTCAGGGGTACGATGAAGAAAAGCCGCCTCCCTGCACGTTTCTCACTCTCGTATTCCCCTTCCCAGTTAATGTGGTACCCGCGCGGCAACTGAACCTGTGCGGTGACCTTCTGAATCGCCTCCTCGACAGTGCCACCAAGGTCGCGTCCCCGCACACTGTACTTGATGGCAATGAAACGCTGGTTGCCCTCACGATAGATTTCCGAACCGCCGTCCTTATGTTCAATTTTGCAGAGTTGGGCGAGCGAAACCCTTTCGCCGGACGGAGACAACAAACGAATATTCTCGATGGCTGTCTTTGTGTCGCGGTACTGCGGCAAATAACGTAAGACCAAGTCGTAGCGCGCTTCATCCTTCAAGACCTGCGTGAGTGCGCCTCCCCCCACGGCAGTCTGGATGGCATCCTGGACGTCAGACACGTTGATCTGATAGCGAGCAGCCTGCTGTCGGTCGACGGTTATGTTCAGATTAGGTTGGCCAAGAACCTGGAAAACTCCGAGGTCTTCGATTCCCTTGACCCCGCGCATGATGTTGACTACTTCGTCTGCCTTCCCTTCCAGAACCTTCAAGTCGTCGCCGTAAACCTTGGTGGCAAGCTCACCTTTAACGCCACTGACGGCTTCTTCCATGTTGTCTTCAATGGGTTGCGAGAAGCCCCAGACTGCACCGGGAATTTTATCGAGTTCGCGTTGCATCGCCGCGATCAGCTCGTCCTTGTCCTCGTGGAACACAGGGCGCCACTGTTCCTTTGGCTTCAAATCAACGAAGTATTCCGTGTTGAAAAAGCCTGTCGTATCGGTTCCATCATCCGGACGCCCGACCTGACTGGTGCATTGTGTAACCTCGGGAAAAGAACAGAGCAGAATTCGCGCCTGGTTCGAGATCCGGGTACCTTCCGTGGGCCCCGTGCTTGGAGCGAGGGTGCCACGCACCCAAAGGGCACCTTCATCCAAGTGCGGAAGAAACTCGGAACCGATGGCACCCCCAAACGAAAGATACATAGCGACAAGGAAACCGAGCGCCGCGACACTCACAGTTATGATGCGGTGCTCGATGGCCCATTTCACTGCTTCGCGATACAGTTTTCTCAGGAACTCCATTACCGGGTTGTGCCACTCGCGTGCACCTTTGGGGAAGAAGAAACTGGAAAGCACCGGCGCGATGAGCATGGAGAAAAGTAAGGCGCCGAGCAAGGCAAAGGCCACGGTCCAGGCCATGGGTTTGAAGAGGCGTCCTTCGACGCGTTGCAATGTGAAGATCGGCAAGTATGCGGTGATAATAATCCCGATTGCATAGAAGACAGGACGCTGCACCTCGTGCGCTGCATCCCGGATGCGCTCCATCGGGGTCTTGAGGGAGTTTTCCTGGTGGCCCAAATGGCGGATAATATTTTCCACCATTACCACAGCACCATCCACGACCATCCCAAAATCCAGCGCACCGAGAGAAAGAAGGTTGGCCGGAATACCCTTGAGTTTGAGGCAGGTAGCGGCGAACAGTAAAGAAAATGGGATAGTCAGTGCGACAATGATGGCCCCGCGGACATTTCCAAGAAACAAAAACAGAATAATGACGACCAGGAAGATGCCTTCGGTGAGGTTGTGCAACACCGTATGGGTCGTGAAGTGCAATAAATCGCTGCGGTCAATGAACGGCACAACCTTAACGCCAGAAGGCAAAATACGTTCATTCAGCTCAGTGACCTTCGCGTGGATTCCGGCGAGTGCCTCATCCGCGTTTGCCCCTTTACGCAAAAGCACGATGCCAGAAACTACGTCGTCGTTGTCAACAATCTTCCCATCCTCGCGATGAATCGCTCTGGCGAACTGGCCGAGCCTGATCTTTGGGCCCTGAGCAACGACGGCAATGTCCTTTATCCGAATTGGCGTGCCGCTCTTGGTCAGAATCACTGTGTTTTCGATATCCCGCACGTTCCTGACCAGTCCGACCTCTCGAATATTGATCTGCTGTAATCCTTCTTCAATAAAGCTACCTCCTGCGTTGGCGTTGCTATTGGAAAGTTGCTGCTCCACTTGCGCCAAACTCAGGCCATAGGAGACTAATTTATTCGGGTCAACGCGAACTTGATATTCCCGCGTCGGACCTCCGAAACTGGAAACATCAACCACATCCGGGACGGCCTTGAAGTTTTTCTCTATAACCCAGTCTTCGATGGACTTGAGCTCCATCACGTCGTAGCTCGGATTCGTGCTTTTCAGCGTGAAGAAGTAGATTTGTCCGACGGGGCTCCAGTCCGTCCCCATCTGTGGAGAAACGTTCGGAGGAAGGGTAACTTCAGAAAGCCGCTCGAGGACTCTTTCCCTGTTCCAAGCATTATCTTCTTCGTCATCGAAAATCAACTTCAGGTCTGAGAGCCCGAAAAGGGAAAATGAGCGCAAATGAGTCACGTGCGGGATGCCGTTCATTACGATTTCGAGCGGGATCGTGACCTGCTGCTCGATTTGTTCCGCGGAGATTCCAGGCCACTGGGTAATGATCTCAACGTAGTTGTCCGCGACGTCCGGGTACGCTTCGACGGGAAGTTGATGAAACGAAACCGCGCCCCAGACAAATAGCAAGAGAGCAACCGCGAGAACAAGAAGGCGGTTCTCCAGTGCGAAATCGACGATTTTGCGGATCATCTACTGCTCCACCGTATTCTCAAACATGAGCGCACTCTGAACGACTTGGTCGCCCGACTTAAGGCCGGAAGTGATCTCCTGCCAGCCGTTCGGAAGCATGTCCCCCGCCACGACTTCGACGCGCCGGAATTTGCCTTCCCCCAGTGGCGTGAAGACCCAATCCCGGTCGTGCAAATGAAGGATCGCCGTAGCGGGAACTGCCGCGCGCAGTTCGGGCTGTTTACCGTAAAACGTAGCGGTAACAAACATACCAATGCGCATCAGTCTCCCCGGGTTCTCGACTTCGAGACGGACCTTCGCCGTGCGAATATTGGGATCCAGAATCGGGAATATATTATCGATCCGCCCTTTCAAGGCCTTGTTGGGATAGGCATTGAGATGGATGTCGGCATACTCACCCAGATGCACAGCGTCAAGATCATTTTCGTACACGTCACACATAATCCAGACATACGACAGGTCGGAAATCGTGAACGGGTTCGGGCCTGGCAATCCCTGGACGCCTGCGGCATTGGTTACTTGCTGGTCGGTGATCACGCCGGAGATTGGCGCGGTGATGTCAACGATACCCGAAGGATGATCTCTATCCACACCGAGAAGGCGCAACTGCTCAGTCGCGGCATCGAGATCGACCTTGGCATCCTGCTCAGTGTCCTCAGCTTGTTCAAGGGCGCTTTTCGCGATAGCACCTTTTTCGTAGAGAATCTTGGCTCGCTCGAGTTGCAATCGTGCCAACCGCTCATCATTCTCGGCCTTTAAATACACTTGGTAAGCGCTGGACACATCGCCGCTCCGAACTCGCAGTAGTAACTGGCCTTTTTTCACCTCGTCGCCCAGCCGTGCTTTGATTTCCACCACACGTCCCGTCGCTAATGAGAGCACCGGCACAGCCCGCGCGATATCGGGCTGTATCACGCCAGTGACGTTCAGTGCAGGCGCTACTTTGCGCTCAACTGCCGTCGCTAGCACAAACTGTTCCGGGTGATCCACTTTGAAGTTGTTGGGGTTCATCTCAGGGACGACAACGGCGGCCGGAGGAGCCTCCGCCTTCGTATTGTCCTTGCCTTCATTGCAACTTAGAAGGAGTAGGCTCAAGGGCAACCAAAGAGTTGCCACTAGAATCGGGCCGACAAATCTGGTCTTCATTGAATAGCCTCCCGGCCCACAGCCAGATTCAGTTGTGCTGCTGCCGTTAAGTAAGCGCCAATCAGGTTCACATAGTTGAGTTCAACGCTGCGATAGTCGTTCTCCGCGCTCAAAAAATCCAGCAGGGAAGCCCCACCATGCTGGTAAGCAAAAGAAACCGTGTCGCGGACGTGCGCTGCTTGCTGGAGATATTTGGCTTTGTAAGGTCGCAGCAGGATCACATTGCTGTTTACCAGGGCATACGCCGAGTCCACGTCGCTGAACACCTGGGCTTGCGTCGCGT
>Ga0181523_10004676_pt1 | contig 11688 bp, 8 predicted proteins | sample PEATcosm2014_Bin_43_FD_119752 | JGI IMG/M metagenome (GOLD analysis project Ga0181523, IMG submission 119752) | Peatland microbial communities from MTU Mesocosm Facility, Houghton, MI, USA - PEATcosm2014_Bin05_30_metaG | ecosystem: Environmental > Terrestrial > Soil > Wetlands > Peat | place... | reverse complement strand
AGTGTTTTACCGGTCTTAGCTTCCGCCGAATTGGAAGAATCAATCATGCATCGTTCTCCCTGCTCACGCCAGTTACTTTCTCCTCCCGTCGCCAAAGGCGACTGATTTGCTGAGATGCGCCCCTAACGACTTTCCTCCGGCCGAAAGGCCAGCACGCTCAGGGGCGGCAGGGTGAATGAACCGGAGAAGGGTTGATGATGGGTTTGATATTGCTCCACGTTTATCCCGCCGAAGTTGCCCTGGTTGCTTCCACCGTAAAAACCGGAGTCGGAATTCATCGCTTCGCGCCAGAATCCGCCCTGGGGAAGGCCGACGCGATAGTTCAGGCGCAGGACGGGCGTCAGGTTCAGGATAACGGCCACCTTGCGGGCGCCGTCGCTGCTCTGGCGCACAAAGGAGAGAACGCTGTTGTCGGCGTCGCCGCAGTCTATCCAGAAAAATCCTGTCAATTCGAAATCGCCCTCCCAGAGCGCCGGTTCGTTTTGGTAAAAGCGGTTCAAGTCGCGGACGAACCGTTGCAGGCCGCGATGGTAAGGCCCTTGGTCGAGCAGCCACCAATCCAGGCTGGCGTTGGCGTTCCACTCGCTGGACTGGCCAAATTCGCAGCCCATCATGAGCAATTGTTTGCCGGGGAAAAGGCATTGATAGGCGAGCAAGGCGCGGAGGTTGGCGAATTTTTGCCATTCGTCGCCCGACATTTTGCCGATGAGCGAGCCTTTGCCATGAACCACTTCGTCGTGCGAGATCGGCAGGATGAAGTTCTCGTGATGGTGGTAGAGCATGGCAAAGGTCAGGTCGTTTTGATGATATTTGCGGTAGATGGCGTCGCGCGCGAAGTAGGAGAGCGTGTCGTGCATCCAGCCCATGTTCCATTTGAAGGTGAAACCGAGGCCGCCCAAATAGGGAGGCCGGGTCACCAGGGGCCACGCGGTTGATTCTTCCGCCACAGTGATGACGCCGGGATACTCGGTCTGCACCAAATGATTGAACTGTTTCAAGAAGTCCACGGCTTCGAGGTTTTCCCGGCCGCCAAATTTGTTGGGCAGCCATTGGCCGGGCTGGCGCGAGTAATCGAGGTAGAGCATGGAAGCGACGGCATCGACGCGCAATCCGTCAATATGAAATCGTTCGCACCAGAAAAGGGCGTTGGCCAGGAGGAAATTGCGCACTTCGTGGCGGCCGTAATTGAAAATGAGCGTGCCCCAATCCTGGTGCGCGCCTTTGCGGGGGTCTTCGTGCTCATAGAGGGCGGTGCCGTCAAAGCGCGCCAAGGCCCAGTCGTCCCGCGGGAAATGGGCCGGCACCCAATCCAGCAGCACGCCGATGCCGGCCTGATGCAGTTGGTTGACCAGGAATTGTAGGTCTTCCGGCGGCCCAAAGCGGCTGGTCGGGGCGTAAAACCCCGTCACCTGATAGCCCCACGAAGGATAAAAAGCGTGCTCGGCCAGAGGCATAAACTCGACATGCGTAAACCCCATGTTCTGCACATAAGCCGTCAACGGTTCGGCGATCTCGCGATAAGTCAACGATTCCAATTTGTTCTTTTTCATCCACGAACCCAGATGCACTTCATAAATGCTCATGGGGCTGCGGAAGGGATTGTGTTCGCGCCGTTTCTGGAGCCAGGCTTCGTCGTCCCAGGCAAATTTGCCGCCGCTCCAGACAATCGCGGCGTTTTTGGGCGCCACCTCAAAAAAGATCCCATACGGATCGGTCTTCAACGCCAATGCGCCTGAGCGGGTTCTTATTTCGTATTTGTAATGGGCTCCTTCGCCCACGCCGGGAATAAAAAGCTCCCAAACCCCCGAAGCGCCGAGCGAGCGCATGGCATGGCAGCGTCCATCCCAACGATTAAAATCGCCCACCACGCTGACCCGCTGCGCGTCCGGCGCCCACACCGCGAAACTGGTCCCTTTCACGCCATCGATGGCGCGGAGTTGAGAGCCGAGTTTGTCGTAAATGCGGCGTTCATTGCCCTGGCCGAAGAGATATAAATCGGTTTCTCCGACGGTGGGCAGAAACGAATAAGGATCGCGCGACTGGACCTTTGTGCCGTCCTGTTCCGTGATGAGCACATCATAAGCGTACACGGCCTTTGCCCGGGTGGTGGCCGCTTCAAAAAGGCCGGGCCGGATTTGTTGCAAACGGAAGCGGGGCTTGTTTTTTTCATGGGTCGGAACGATCTCGACCCCGGCGGCGCGCGGCGAAAAGACCCGCGCCACCAGCCCGGAGCCATCGCCCAGCAAGTGCATGCCCAGGAACTCATGCGGGGAACGATGTCGAACCTCCGTCAAGCTATCCGCCTCTTCCTTTGTCAAAATCATGGCGGGGGCAGCGTAACATGAAACCTGCGAAAGACACGGAAAATGCAATCGATATTTCGAGGGCCCATTTTCATGACTGGCAGCAGGCGTTTTGCAAAATCTTGCCGTCGCCGTCGCAATTGAGCCGCAAATTACTCTTGTTAACGGGCCCTTCAGCCTCTATAATAATCCGAAACGGAGAACCGGAGTTTGCCGCCTTGGGCGGCAATCGGTTTCGACCATTGAATAAACTCATTCGAAAACAGCGCAAGAGATTTCGTATGGACACTCATTTTTCAGCGCAATCAGGCAGGGTGAAAGTCTGGTTCACCCGCCCACTCAGATTTCTGGCCTTTATGAGCGGCCTGTTTGTCCTGTTCACCCTGCCGGTTGCCGCGCAACCCAAGACGCTGGTTGTCAGCACGGTGGCTGGTCTGGCAAATTTTGGCAGCGCGGATGGCATTGGTTCGACGGCGAAATTCCTGCTGCCGACCAGCGTCGCGGTGGATGGCGCGGGCAACGTCTATGTGGCAGACACTGCCAACGACACGATTCGAGAGATCACGTCCGCCGGCGTGGTAACGACCCTGGCAGGGATGGAGCAAATGCCGGGCACCAACGACGGGACGGGGAGCGCGGCGCGGTTCAATCAACCTTATGGAGTGGCGGTGGACAGCCTGGGGAACATCTACGTGGCGGACTCCACCAATTTCACCATCCGGAAGATCACCACCAACGGCTCGGTAACGACGATAGCGGGACAGATCGGCCATTCCGGTTCCAGCAACGGACCGGCATTAAATGGAGCACAATTTCTAAATCCGTACGGGGTGGCCGTGGATAGCTCGAACAACATCTATGTGGCTGACACCGGCAACAACATGATTCGCAAGATTGCCAATGGCAATGTGACGACGCTGGCCGGGAGTGGAAGCCCCGGGACCAGCAACGGCATCGGAACCAACGCGCAATTCAACAGCCCCTACGCGCTGGCGACCGACAGCGCGGGAGACGTTTATGTGGCGGACACGCGCAATTACCGCATTCGCCGCATCACGCCCGCGGGCGTTGTGACGACTCTGGCCGGGAACGGAAGCGTCGGCATCAATAATGGAACCAACGCGCAATTCGCCTTCCCCACCGGGATCGCGGTGGACAGCGCCACGAATATCTATGTCGCCGACTACACCAATCAAATCATCCGCAAAATCACCCTCATCGGAGCCAACTGGTTCGTTTCGACACTGGCCGGCGGCGGGTTTTCCGGTGATGAACCGGGTGACGGCGATGGAATTTTTCCGCAAGCGACGTTTTACTTTCCGTGGGGGCTGGCGGTGGACAGCGCGACGAACCTCTATGTGGGCGATTCGGGCAATGGCAACATTCGAAAAATCACGCCCGGGGGCATCCCCTTGCTCTCGACGCTGGCTGGCGCTGACGGAAGCTACGGGCTCAGCAACGGCCCCGCGGCCCAGGCGCGGTTCAATCAGCCATTTGGGGTGGCGGTGGACGGCGCAACCAACTTGTATGTGGCAGACTATTACAACAACGGCATCCGGGAAGTGACAGCGGCGGGAGGAGTCACCACATTGGCCGGGTCGATAAATGGAGACATTGGCAGCGCGGATGGCACCAACAACCACGCGGGATTTTACTATCCGAGCGGCCTGTGCGCCGATGCCGCGACCAATCTCTACGTGGCCGACTCTTATAATTCGACCGTGCGAAAAATCACGCCGGACGCCGCGCACTCCAACTGGGTCACGACCACCATCGCCGGACAGGTGGGAATATACAGCTTCATCAACAACACCAACGGCACCAACGCGACGTTTTATGTTCCTTCCGCGGTGGCGGTGGACAGCGCGACGAATCTGTATGTGGCGGACACCTACAACAACGCGATTCGAATGATTACCACCAGCGGGGCCGTCAGCACTTATGCCGGCAATCCCAATGGTAATGCGGGATACAAGGACGCGACCGGCACCAATGCCCTGTTTAATCAGCCAAATGGAATTGCCGTGGACGGCCAGACCAATGTGTACGTGGCCGATTCCGGCAACAACGCCATTCGCCAGATTACGCCGGGCCGCGCGGTCACGACCCTCACCAACGGAGCGTTTTTGAATTTCCCGGAGGGAGTTGCGGCGGACAGCGTCGGCAATGTGTATGTCGCCAATTCGTACACCAATACGATCCTGGGTATTCCGCATGGGGCCAAATCCATGACAAACATCGCAGGGACGGCGGGGTTGACAGGCAGCGCCGATGGGCTGGGGACCAACGCGCAATTCTACACCCCCATCGGCCTGGCGTTGGACGCTTCGGGCAACGTTTATGTGGCGGATGTCCTTAACAACACGATACGCAAGGGAACGCCTTACACCGCTGCAACGGTCGTCCTGACGCTGACCACCTCTCCCTCCGGACTTCCGCTTGAGGTGAACGGCATAAACTACGCCTCCACCCCGCAGGTTCTTGCATTTGCGTCGAACAGCATGAATACAAACACGGCCACGAGCACCAACGATTACGCATTTACTAATTGGACGGTGAATGGAAGCGTGGCAAGCACATCGAACGTTTACGCTTTCACCCTCGGCAGCAACGAGACGCTCGTCGCGAATTTCCTGCCGGGTTACAACCTCGCAGTGAGCGCCTCGCCCGCCAACGGCGGCACGGTCAGCGGCGGCGGGACATTTTTGGCTGGCAGCACAAATGCCGTGACGGCCACGGCCACCAACGGCTTCATATTTACCAACTGGACAGTGAACGGCAGTGTCGTAAGCACGTCATCACCCTACAACGTCACCCTCAGCAGCAACGAGACACTCGTGGCCAATTTCCTGCCGCTTTACACGGTCACAGTGAGCGCCTCGCCCACCAACGGAGGCACGGTCAGCCCTGGCGGGACAAATGTGTCGGGCAGTGTGATTTCCGTGAACGCCACGAACAACAGCGGCTACGTATTTGCCGGGTGGACGTCGAACGGCATCGCGGTAGTTTCATCGAACAACTACACCTTTACGCTCAGCACCAACGTGACGCTCGTCGCCGACTTCCTGCCGCTTTACACGATCACAGTAAGCGCCTTTCCCACCAACGGCGGGACGGTCAGCGGCGGCGGGACTTTTGTGGCGGGCAGCACAAATACCGTGACGGCCACGGCCACCAACGGTTACCTGTTTGCCAACTGGACGACAAATGGCATCGTGGCCAGCATATCGAACAACTACAGCTTTACGCTCAACGGCAACGAGTCGCTGGTCGCGAACTTCGTGACGCCGACGCTGTTTATCACCCAGTCCAATGGCATGACGTTCCTTTTCTGGACAAATTCCGCCACTGGCCTCGCCCTGGAGTCCACCACAAACCTCAATCCGGCGGTTTGGGCGGTGGTGACCAATCCTGCTCCTGCGCTTTCGGGCGGATTCTATATCGTGAGCAATCTCTGGTCGGATCCAATGCGATTTTTCCAACTGGTCTCACCAACTTACACGCTCGCAGTGAGCGCCTCGCCGACCATCGGCGGCACGGTCAGCAGTGGCGGGACATTCGCGGCGGGCAGCATAACCGTGACGGCCACGGCCACCAACGGCTTCCTGTTTACCAACTGGACACAGGGAGGGATCGTGGAAAGCACGTCAACCAACTACACGTTTATCCTCGACAGCAACGAGTCGCTGGTCGCGAACTTCCTGGCAACGTCGCCGCCGTTGCTGTCCATCACCCAGTCCAATGGCGTGACGTTTCTTTTCTGGCCGAACGCCACCAATCTATTCAACCTGGAGTCCACCACGAATCTCAATCCGCCGAATTGGGCGGTGGTGAGCAATCCTCCTCCTTCTCTTTCGGGTGGGTTCTTCACCGAGAGCAACACCTGGCCGGATCAAACGCGATATTTCCAACTGATTTCACAATGAGCTGGAGCAGAGGAAACGGGCCGGCCAGAGTTTCCGGCGTTTCTCAAGCGTGCCGGAACGTGATCCGCGCCTTGCCCAAATCGTAAGGGGACATTTCGACATTGACCTTGTCGCCGACGCTGATGCGAATGAAGTTTTTGCGCATTTTGCCGGAAATGTGCGCGAGGACTTCATGGCCGTTTGGCAAAGCGACGCGGAACATTGTTCCGGGCAGCACCTGGCTGACCGTCCCCTGCAATTCAATTGGCTCTTCTTTGGCCACGCGACTGCCTCTGTTGTTACACTGGTTTATCGCAAGCGTATGAGCCGGACGACTTGTTCATCATATAGAGCGCGTGGAAACTGCCTGTTCTCCGGCCCGAAATCAAGGCAAACTTTCGCCGCCCAAACATTTTTCCGCCCCATCATTGAAGCGGCCGGACGCGCCCGGGTGCATATCTTAGATTGACTCGATCGCAATGGATATGTGTTTGGTTTCAAGAAAGGAGTCGAGTCCTTCGCTGCCCAATTCCCGTCCCCAACCGCTCTGCTTCACCCCTCCGAAGGGCGCATTGCTGGTCGTGGGCAGCCCGTCATTAATGCCCAACATGCCCGCTTCGATTTGCTCCATGAGCCGGAAGGCGCGGCTGAGATCGCGCGTAAAAACGTAGGCGGCCAGGCCAAACGGGGCGGAATTGGCCGCAGCAATGGCTTCGGCCTCCGTTGCAAACGGCGCGATGGCGGCGACCGGCGCAAACGTCTCCTCCCTCATGCAAAGGCCGTCCTTCGGCACATCGGCCAGAACGGTCGGCTCCAGAAAGCAACCGGGCCGATCCATGCGTTTGCCGCCGCAAAGCAGGCACGCGCCGCGTTGCAGCGCGTCGGCCACATGTTCCAGCGCTTTTTTGATCGCGTTCTCATCGATCATCGCGCCGATGTCAACACCCGGTTCAAGGCCATCGCCCACTTTCAGCGCCTTCGTTTTTTCCACCATGAGTTTGACGAAGCGGTCATAAATGCCGCGCTGAACGTAAATGCGGTTCGCGGCAATGCACGTCTGGCCGGTGTTGCGGAACTTGGCCAGCATCGTCCCGTCCACGGCTTTCTCCAGATCAGCGTCATCGAACACCAGCACCGGATTCAACCCGCCCAATTCAAGCGACAACGGCTTGACCTGCGCCGCCGCCCCCGCGATCAGGCGCCGGCCAACTTCCGTTGAGCCAGTGAAACTGATTTTTCGCACCAGCGGATTCTGCAAAAATTCATCCCCGATTTCGGAGGCGGAACCGGCCACCAATTGAAAAACGCCCTTGGGCAGCTTGACCGCGTCGCAAGCTTCGGCCAAAGCGACGTTGCAAAGCGGCGTATAGCTGGCTGGTTTTAGAATGGCGGCGCAACCGGCGGCCAGGGCGGGCGCGATCTTTCGCACCGAAAGCACGAGCGGAAAATTCCACGGGCTGATCGCGGCCGCCACGCCGATGGGCGTTTTGACGACCAGGTTCCGTTTGCCATCCGTTTGATGCGGGATGATTCGGCCATAGCCGCGCCGGGCCTCCTCGGCGAACCATTGCAGATGGTCCACGGTCATGCCCATTTCGGCCACGCTCTGCGCCAGCGGCTTGCCGTTCTCCAGAGTCATGGTGCGGGCGATTTCATCCCGGCGGCGCTCCAATTCGCCGGCAATTTTGCGCAAATATTCGCCGCGCGCCTTGCCCGTCAACCCCCGCCAGCCGGCGAAAGCGGCATGAGCGTCCTGAATCGCCCGGGCCAGGCGGGGCCGGTCAATGGCCGACATTTGGGCAAAGACCTGGCCCGTGGCCGGATTCCTGACCGGGAACAGTTTATTCGTGGTGACGAATTCGCCGTTGAGGTAAAGCGGATAAGTTTTCACAATGATAGACACATGCTTAAATTTTATGAATTAGCCGAACACAGTCTCCGACCAGCGCCTTTTATAACATTGTCATTGCGCCCATACAATCCCCCCTCTTTCAAGAAAGAGTCCGGACGGTTTGCACCCGCGTAATCAGCCATTTCCCGCCGGTTTTTCGCAGGGTGAATTTCATTGCCTGCACCATCATGTCCTGCTCGCCCGGGATCCGGGCTTTGACGGTGATGTCGGCTTGGGCGGTCGCCTTGTCCGCATCGACTGTGACGTTGATGTCCGGGAATTTGACCTTCAACCCGCCCGCCAAATTCGCCCCCATCATTTTTTGCACAATATCGTCGCGGCTCATTGTGTCATGCTGCTGGAGGCCCGGCAGGTCAATATTAATTTCGACGTTGGTCGAAAAAAAGCCCCCCACCCTTTGCGCGCCGGCCATGCGCGGCAGGAAACCTTCCCCGGGCCGCACGGAAGCGGCCTGGGCCAGTTTCTCAAATTGCCTGGCAATGACTTTTTCCGGCGAAGGAAACAGGACCAGCCAAAGCCACACTCCAAGGGCTGCGACGGCCAGCACCAGGACAAAGCGCACAACATTTTTCAAAACAGCACCTTTCCCACAATTTGTTCCTTCCTCGCTTTGCCAAAAACATGATAGTCCCGCGGCATTGAGCGGTTGTCTCCCACGACAAAGTATTGGTTGGAGCCGACCGTGACCGGGGCGAAATTCCAATTGCACGGGCCTTTCTCATACGGCTCGTCGAGCGCGGCCCCGTTAATCAGCAGATGGCCGTCGGCAAAAGCCACTGTCTCGCCCGGCAAACCAACAATGCGTTTCATGTACATGACGCCGGGGGCGCGGTAGAAGACGTTCGTCCCCCCCAAACGGAGGCCCACGACGTCGCCGCGCCGCGGTTCGTGCCGCAAATAGGCGAGGCGGTTGACGAAATTCACCGATTTGTCGTTGTAGGCCGGGAGCATGCTGACGCCCTCGACCCTGATGGGCAACAGGACGAATTTGAAAACGACAACGCATGTCACAACGAGAATGACGACCCGCGCCAGCGTGACTTTGGGATTGCGGCCGAAGACAGCGATGCGAAGCCAGCCGCCAGGCCGCGCCCGGCCCGGGCGGGCGTTCGGTGGATCATGGTCAATCATGCCCATTGCCAAATCTTACTTGCAAAAATCCAGGGCGAACAAGCACAAGTGCAGCGCCCGCCGGGCAGGCGCTTGACCCCGGGGTTTCCCCCGCGCATCCTGTTCACCGTGTTGGCTCAAGATGTCATCGGCGACTTGAAGCGGTTGGTCGGCTCGTCCAATGTCCTGACCGCGAAGGAGGATTTGATTTGCTATTCGTTTGACGGCACGGCGGCCTTGCAACAGATGCCCGGCTGCGTTCTTTTTGTTTCCACCACCGGGGAGGTTGCCAATGTCCTGAAATTTGCCAATGCCGCCAAACTCCCCGTCGTCACCCGCGGTTCCGGCACCGGCTTGAGCGGAGGCAGTCTGCCCAGTCCCGATTGCGTGGTCCTTTGCACCGTCAAAATGGCGAAGATCCTCGAATTGGACCGCGCCAATCTGGCGATGCTGGTCGAGCCGGGCGTCACCACACTGCAAGTCGCCGATGCGGCGGCGGCGGCCGGATTGTTTTATCCCCCGGACCCCGGCTCGATGAAAATATCCACCATCGGCGGCAACGTCGCCGAAAATTCCGGCGGCCTGCGCGGCCTCAAATACGGCATCACGCGCAATTACATCATGGGCCTGGAGGTTGTTTTGCCCGATGGCGAAATTCTTTGGACAGGAAATAAATGTGTCAAGGATGTCGCCGGCTATTCGCTGAAGGACATTTTTATCGGGTCGGAAGGCACGCTGGGAGTCATCACCAAGGTGCTGCTCAAATTGATTCCCAAGCCCGCCGCCAAAAAAACCATGGTGGCCACTTTCGCGCAAATGGACCACGCGGCCGACGCGGTTTCCGCCATTATCGCGGCGCAGATCATCCCCTGCACCCTGGAATTCCTGGACCGCACCACCATTCATTGCGTGGAAGACTACGCCAAAATCGGTTTGCCGCTGGATTGCGAGGCGCTGTTGCTGATGGAAACCGACGGTCATCCCGCTGCGGTGGCGGATGAGGCGGCGCGCATGGAAGAGATTTGCCGCGAGAAAGGCTGCATGGAAGTTCGCATGGCGCGCGATGAAGCCGAAGGCGACAAACTGGCCGGCGCCCGGCGCAGCGCCTTCGCCGCCCTGGCCCGCGTCGCCCCCACCACCATTCTGGAGGATGCGACCGTCCCGCGCAGCGAGCTGGCGAAGATGATCCGTTTCGTGGCCGCGACCGCCAGGAAATATCAATTGCGCATCGGCACCTTCGGCCACATGGGCGACGGCAATTTGCACCCCACTTTCCTGACCGACGAGCGGAACAAGGAGGAAATGCAGCGGGTGGAGGAGGCGTTCAAGGAAATCTTCGACGAAGCCATCCGCCTCGGCGGCACGATTACGGGCGAGCACGGCGTGGGCGTGGCCAAAAAGAGTTTCCTGCCGAAATTTCTGGGTGGCGCGTCCATGCGGGTGAGCCGGGAACTGCGGCGCATCCTCGACCCCAATGGCATTCTGAATCCGGGCAAGATATTTGATTGATCCCACCGACTGTCAATTGCGAGAAGCCATGATATGGATGATAGGAGGTTCTCTGAGTTGTAAATTGTTTTTTTGGTGGAGTTGTTCGCATAGGATTCAAGATTTGGCCGGAACCAGTTTGAGCAGCCAGGAGCCGTGTTGTTGTTGGTTGCGTGTGTGCCGTTCGGAGTCGTAAGTTTTGCCTTCCTGCCACATGGTCCAAAGGATCTTCAACCATCGGTTGCCCAAGCGTCGCAAAGCTGAGGCATGGGTGTGGCCTTTGTCCCGATGGGCTTTGTAGTAAATTTGAGCCCAAGGGCAGTATTTTCGGCTGCAATCGGCCCAGAGATGGACGGCGTAACGCCAATGCTTGTTGCAATGCCAGCGGATGTTCGCCCGGCGGATTTGGCCGGATTGGAAACTGACCGGGGCGGTCCCTGCCACACATTGCAGTCCTTGCAGATCGTCAAAGAAATGGCGGTCTTGTCCCACTTCGCTCAGGAGCCGCGGCGCCAGTTTGTCTCCGGCTCCGGGCAATGAACCAAAGAGGTCGTGATCAGGATGATCGGCGAAGAGTTGTTCAATGGCCGCACGGTATTGTTCCAGTTGCTTTTCCAAGGTCAGCAATGTTTTGACCAGGCTGATGGCCAGCCGGCTTTTGGTATTGCTAATGAATTATTAGCGAGTTCGTGCTTAAGTCGTTGAAAATCAATAAGTTAAGCGACTATAAAAGGTTCCTCGCTGTTTTCAGTGGAATAGATTCTCATTAAAAGCTCTTTCTGGAGCTCTGTCTGGAGCGAAGCTCCTGGGTCGGAAGCCGCCGCCGCAGGGCGGCTGCAAGAGGAAGAAGCTCATATAGAAAGAGTTACATAGGAGTTCGCCCTAAAACGCTCACCTCAAAAACCACGCGGTCCGCAGGTCGTGGCCGTCCTTGGTGGATTTCTATTCCACCGAAAACAGCGAAGAACCT
>Ga0181523_10004675_pt1 | contig 11690 bp, 9 predicted proteins | sample PEATcosm2014_Bin_43_FD_119752 | JGI IMG/M metagenome (GOLD analysis project Ga0181523, IMG submission 119752) | Peatland microbial communities from MTU Mesocosm Facility, Houghton, MI, USA - PEATcosm2014_Bin05_30_metaG | ecosystem: Environmental > Terrestrial > Soil > Wetlands > Peat | place... | reverse complement strand
GGGCGTGATCAGCGGAAAATCGGAGCCGAAGAGCATCTTGTGCTTGAGCTGTCCATTGGCGTACTGCACCAGCTGCGGCGGGAAATACTTGGGCGACCAGCCCGACAGATCGATGTAGACGTTCGGCTTGTGCAGGCACACCGACAGCGCCTCATCCTGCCAGGGCCAGGACGGATGCGCGATGATGATGGTCATGTCCGGAAAATCCACCGCCACATCGTCGATGTGTATCGGGTTGGAGTACTTCAGCCGCAGGCCGCCGCCGCCGGGCATGCCGGTGCCTATACCCGAATGCCCGCTGTGAAAAATGGCGGGCAGCTTGTGCTCGGCGATGACCTCGTAGAGCGGATAGGCCAGGCGGTCGTTGGGAAAGAATCCCTGCACCGTCGGGTGAAACTTGAACCCCTTGATGATGCCGTCGGCGATGAGCCGGCGCGCCTCGAGCACGCCCATGCGCCCCTTGTGGGGGTCGATGCTGGCAAAGGCCATCATGATGTCGCTGTTCTCGCGCGCGGCATCGGCGACTTCCTGGTTCGGGATGCGTCGCGCACCGAGCTGCGATTCCGAATCGACCGTGAACATCACCAGACCGATGCGGCGCTCGCGGTAGTAGGCGATGGTCTCGGCGATGGTCGGACGCTTGCCGGCCTTGAAGTACTTGCCCGCGGCCTCCTCGTAGCGCTGCCACTCGGGGTCAGCCGGCTGCCGGCACGACACCTCAGCGTGCGTGTGCACGTCGATGGCGATCAGATCCTGGATGTTCATGTCTGCGCACCCCGCCGCCCACGGCCGCCGGCCACATCGCAGCGGGCCTGCGCCCGCTGCGATGCGCGTGCTTCCGAGGCTCTCAGTAGATGACGACGGTGCGGATCGATTCGCCGCGGGTCATCAGATCGAAGCCTTCGTTGATCTTCTCGAGCGGCAGCGTGTGCGTGATCAGATCATCGATGTTGATCTTCCGGTCCATGTACCAGTCGACGATGCCGGGCACCTGCGTGCGGCCGCGGCAGCCGCCGAAAGCCGTGCCCTGCCAGCGGCGGCCCGTCACCAGCTGGAACGGGCGGGTCGAGATCTCCTGCCCCGAGGCCGCGACACCGATGATGGTCGAGACGCCCCAGCCGCGATGGCAGCACTCGAGCGCCTGGCGCATGAGCTGCGTGCTGCCGACGCATTCGAAGCTGTAGTCCGCGCCGCCGCCGGTCAACTCGACCAGGTGCGCCACGAGATCTCCCTTGACCTCCTTGGGATTGACGAAGTGCGTCAGGCCGAACTTGCGCGCCAGCGCCTCGCGGGCGTTGTTCAGATCGACGCCGATGATCTTGTTGGCGCCGGCCATCTTGGCGCCCTGGATGACATTCAGGCCGATGCCGCCGAGCCCGAACACCACGACGTTGGTACCCGGCTCGACCTTGGCGGTCCAGATCACCGCACCGATGCCGGTGGTCACACCGCAGCCGATGTAACAGATCTTGTCGAAGGGGGCGTCTGTGCGCACTTTGGCCAGCGCGATCTCCGGCACGACCGTGTAGTTGGCGAAGGTCGAGCAGCCCATGTAGTGCAGCACCGGCTTGCCCCTCCAGCTGAAGCGGCTGGTGCCATCGGGCATGAGGCCCTTGCCCTGCGTGGCACGAATCTGTGTGCAGAGATTGGTCTTTTGGCTGGTGCAGGACTTGCACTCGCGGCACTCGGGCGTATAGAGCGGGATCACATGATCCCCGACCTTCAGGGATTTGACGCCGGCTCCGACCTCGACCACCACGCCTGCGCCCTCATGCCCGAGGATGCTCGGGAACAGACCCTCCGGATCGGCGCCCGAGAGCGTGTACTTGTCGGTGTGACAGATACCGGTGGCCTTGATCTCGACCAGCACTTCCCCGGCCTTGGGACCGGCGAGTTGCACGGTGTCGACAACGAGAGGCTTACCAGCTTCAACGGCAATCGCAGCGCGGACATCCATCGGTGTGCTCCTTGAGTACGGTGCGGCGGGCCAGAATTCCCAATGATCTCAAGCGTGCGGTCGTGGCGCGAACGGGCAGAGCCAGACCGCATCAGGCCCTTGCCGCTTACTTTTCTGTTGTCCGGCGCCCGACAAACACGCAGCTCGAAATTATGACAGCCGCAGTGGCCGGATGCCACTGCGAGATGGGGCGGACTGCGAGGACTTCAAGCCGCTGCGCGCGCAGCGCTCGGGGTCGCTCGAGCGGCTGCGCGCCGCGCCGTGTGAGCCAGTACACAGTTCGCGCACTGCGCGGTCAAATCCGCTCCGCCGCCCCTCGGGCACCGCCCGGCGCGGCCGTTACCCACGCATGCGACCGCCACACGGCGACGCAACGCGAACCTTACGAGAGGTGGGGACTGGGTGGAAGCCAGCGGTCTCATCGAGGCCTCGACCACCGGGGATGCTCTGTTCGACTCCTACGCTCGTCTGGCCGCCAGCCTGCTGCCGGACGCGAGCAGTTTTTGCCTGCTCGATGCGCAGCTGATCGTGCGCGGCCGCATCGGAGAGCTCGACATCGGCGGCATCGCCGCATCGCTGCGGGAGCTCGGCTGGCGCGCGACGATGCAGCGCGCTCCGACCCAGCTGCCGCAGCGCGCCAGCCTGTCGGTGAGCGCGATTCCCCTCGAGCAGCCCGATGGCGAGCTGCTCGGCGTGTTCTGCATCCAGCATCCCGCCGGCGCCACCGCCGAGCAGCTGCAGCGCCTGCAGCCGCTGGCGGATTGCCTGCGCCGCGAGCTGGCCGCCGCGCAGCCGGCCAGTCAACGCGTCCACACCCTCACCCAGCGCTCGGCCGAGCTCGAATGGCTCTTCAAGCTCACCAGCTCGCTGCAGCGGTCCAGCGATGACCGCCACGTCATCGAGCAGCTCATCAGCGCCGCAGCGGAGCGGCTGCAAAGCGCGTACGCCGCGCTGCTGGTCCCGGATCGGCGCCTGCGCGTCGAGCACGATTCATCCGGGGGCACGGCGCTGCGCGACGTCTTCGCGCACACGCAGCAGCACCTGCTGACCTGGGCGCAGCGGCAGAACCGGCCGCTCGTGGTCGGGGGCCGCGCGGCCGCGGGACGCTGCAAGATCCTGTCGGTTCCCGTGGTGCGCGACACCGGACGGATCATCGGCATTCTGGCCTTCCTCAATCCGCCCGAGGCGGCCGACTTCGCCCAGCGCCATGTGTTCCTGGCGCGGCACCTGGGACGTCAGGCGGCGGCGCTGGTCGAGGCGCAATTCGACCTCATGACCGGGCTGTACACGCGCGACGGGCTCGAGCAGATGTACGGGCACCTGGAGGGCGAGGCGACGGACTCGATCCGCAGCCTCATCTACGTTGACGTCGATCACATGCACGTCATCAACGAGCTGCACGGCTTCGAGATCGGCAACGAGCTGGTGGCGCGCATCGCCGATCTGCTCGGACCGCCGCTGCTGCCGGCCGGCGCGCTCGCGGCACGCATCTCCGGAGATCGCTTCGCGGTCATCCTCCCCGATTCCGACACGCATGCCGCCGCCGAGATGGCGGCGCGGCTGCAGGTGGCGTCGAGCCGCCAGAAGATCGGCACCGCGCACGAGTCTGTCGAGGTGTCGATCAGCTGCGGCGTCGCCGCGCTGGTGAGCATGCCGCAGGGCTTCGCACGCGCACTGGCGGCGGCCGAGCTGGCCTGCAAGAGCGCCAAAAAGCACGGTCGCAATCGCGTCGAGCTGTACGCCTGCGAGGACGACAGCATGATGCGCCGGCACGATGATGTCGTGGCCGTCGGCCAGCTGCGCGCGGCGTTCAAGTCCGACCGGCTGCTGCTGTATGCGCAGCCCATCGTGCCGCTGCAGAACCCGAACCTGCCCGGAAGCTTCGAGATCCTGCTGCGCATGCGCGCCCCGGACGGCGAGATCGTCTCCCCGGGTGCGATGATCAATGCCGCACAGCGCTACCAGCTGCTGCCCACGGTCGATCGCTGGGTGGCCGAGCACGCGCTGGAGACGCTGAGCGCCTACCGCAACGTACTCAAGAGTCGCGGCGTGAGCATCTCGATCAATGTCTCGGGCCAGTCGATCGGCGATGAGGCCTTCATCAGTCGATTCATCGAGCAGCTCAAGGCCGCGAACCTGCCGCCAGGGAGCATCGCGGTGGAAATCACCGAGCAGGCCGCCGTCACCAACCTGGCCCGCGCCAACGATATGATCCAGCGGCTGAAGTCGCTGGGCTGCCGCTTCGCGCTCGACGATTTCGGCACCGGCGCGAATTCCCTGACCAGTCTCAAGAGCCTGGACATCGCGCGCATCAAGATCGACGGCAGCTTCGTGCGCGACATCCTCACCAATCAGCGCTCGCAGCACACCGTGCGCGCGATCGTCGAGCTGGCGAAGGGCTTCGGCATCGACACGGTGGCGGAATTCGTCGAGAACCGGCAGATTGCCGATGCGGTGCGCAAGCTCGGCGTCGACTACGCGCAGGGCTATTCGTTCGGCAAGCCCGCGCCGCTGCGGGAGGCGCTGGAGCAGATGAGCCGCGATGAATCGCAGCGGCTGCACAAACTGTTCCTCGAGATGTGAGCCGCTCGAGCCGCGCGGCGCTCGGCGTCGACGCTACGCGTCGAACGGATGGCGCAGCACGATGGTCTCCTCGCGCTCGGCCCCGGTGGAGATCAGATCGAGCGGCACTCCTACCAGCGCCTGAATGCGCTCGAGGTAGCGGCGCGCGTTGAGCGGCAGCGCGCCGTGCTCGCGCACGCCCGCGGTGCTGTCCTGCCAGCCGGGCATCTCCTCATAGACCGGCTCCACATCGGCGTACGCATCGGCGAACAGCGGCGGACCGGGCAGTGTCTCGCCACACACACGATAGCCCACGCAGATGCGGATCGTCTCGAGGCCGTCGAGCACATCGAGCTTGGTGATGCACAGGCCCGAGACGCTCGAATGCACCAGCGAGCGGCGCAGCGCCACCGCATCAAACCAGCCGCAGCGGCGCCGGCGCCCGGTGACGGAGCCGAATTCATGTCCGACGCGCGAGAGGTGTTCGCCAAAGTCGTCGAACAGCTCGGTCGGAAACGGTCCGGCGCCGACGCGGGTCGCGTACGCCTTGACGATGCCGAGCACGTGATCGAACGCGCACGGCCCGATGCCGGTGCCGGTGGCGGCGCCCCCGGCGGTCGTATTCGATGAGGTGACGAACGGATAGGTGCCCACGTCGACATCGAGCATGGCGCCCTGCGCGCCCTCGAACATCACGTTGGCACCCTGCTGCCGCAGCGCCGAGAGCGCGTCGGTCACATCGCACAGCAGCGGCCGCAGGCGCTCGACATAATCGAGCTGCTCGTCGAGCGTGCGCTGGAAATCCACCGGCGGCTGCTGGAAGTAGCGCTGCAGCACGAAATTGTGGAAATCGAGCACTTCGCCGAGCTTGGCGGCGAATCGATCGCGCTGAAACAGATCGGCAACGCGCACCGCGCGCCGCGCAACCTTGTCTTCGTAGGCCGGCCCGATGCCGCGTCCCGTGGTGCCGATTGCATTCAACCCGCGCGCGGCCTCGCGCGCGCGGTCCAGCGCCACGTGCGAGGGCAGAATCAGCGGACAGGCCGGAGAGATGCGCAGCCGCTCGTAGACCGGCACGCCCTGGCCGCGCAGCATCTCCGCCTCGCGGAACAGCGCCTCCAGCGACAGCACCACGCCATTGCCGATCAGGCACTGCACCCCATCGCGCAGGATCCCCGACGGAATGAGCGACAGGATGGTCTTGTGTCCGCCGATCACGAGCGTGTGGCCGGCGTTGTGACCGCCCTGGAACCGCGCCACGGCGGCGGCGCGCTCGGTCAGCAGGTCGACGATCTTGCCCTTGCCTTCATCGCCCCACTGCATGCCGATGACGATGACGAAGCGGCCCATCAGGAGCGCACCAGGAACAGGATGACCAGCCCCACGGCCATGCTGAACAGGCCGCCGAGCCGCAGCTCGCGCTCCTCCAGCGCGGCGAGTCGCGCCAGCAGTCGCTTCATGCCCTGCGGATTGAGGAAGGGCATGATGCCCTCGATGATGCAGACGATCGCCAACGCGGCAAAGAAATCAGTCCAGTCGAGCCCCACGTTCCACCCTGAAGAGCAGCTAGCGCCCGTTGGCGCTGTGCAGATATTTGAAGAATTCGCCTTCCGGCGATATGACGAGAATGTCTCCCTCGCGGCCCAGAGAGCTCTTGTAGGCCTGCAGCGTGCGGGAGAAGGCTGCGAATTCGGGGTTGGCCCCATAGGCGCGGGCGTAAGCTGCGGCGGCAGCCGCATCGGCCTCGCCGCGCACGCGCTGCGCCTCGCGCGTGCCGTCGGCGAGAATCTCTGCGCGCTTGCGATCGGCGTCGGCGCGGATCTTGTCGGCCTCCGCGGTGCCGGACGTACGCAGCTGCTGCGCCTGCGCCGTGAGGCTCTGCTGCATGCGCTGGTAGACCGTGCTCGCAACATCGTCAGGCAGATCGATGCGCTGCAGCTGCACGTCCACGAGCGCAACACCCAGCAGCTCCGCCGCCGCGCGCAACGCGTCGGTGTGCAGCGCACCGGCCATCGGATGCGCTCCGACGATGTCGGCGGCCAGCGGCGCCGAGGCCAGTGCGGCGCGGATGCGTGCGCGCACGAGGTCGGCCAGACGCGCGGCGGCAGCGTCCTCGTCCCCGCCCGTGGCGGACAGGTAGCGCGCCGGATCGACCAGCCGCCAGCGCAGGTAGAAATCGACCGTCAGCGGCTTTTGATCCTGCGACAGGAAGCTCTCGCCCGAATAGGCATGCGTGATGAGCCGCCGATCGAACTTGTGCACCTCGGCGAGCGGGGATTTCACGTGCAGGCCTGGGCCGAAGTCGGTCGTCTGCACTTGGCCGAAGCGCGTGAGCAGCGCCACCTCGGACTCATCGAGCATGAACACCGTCCGCCAGAGCAGTACCGCCAGCAAGAGGATTCCAACGGCGATGGGCAGTGGACGGGACATCAGCGCTCCGGCCGGTCGCGGCCGTGGGAGTCATCGCCGCTCGGCGCGGGGGCCGCAGACGGGCTGGCTCCGGCGGCGGGCGCCGCGCTCGCCGGCGCCGCCGCCGGCGCGCTCAAACCCGCGTTGCTGCTGCGGATGGCCTCGGCGAGCTTGTCGAGCGGGATGTAGATGACGTTGCCGCTGCCGCTCTTGGCATCGATGATGATCTTGTGCGCATGCGCGAGAATGCTTTCCATGGTGTCGATGTACATGCGGCTGCGCGTGATCTCGGGCGCCTTCGCATATGCCTGCGCGAGCTGCGTGAAGCGCTGCGCCTCGCCGTCGGCCGCGGCCCGGGTCTGATCCGCATAGACCTGCGCCTCGCTGATCTGCCGCTGCGCGGTACTGCGCGCCTTCGGCACGATGTCGGCGGCGTAGAGCTCGGCATCGCTGATGGCGTGCTGCCGGTCCTCGGCGGCCTTGGCCGCATCGCGCTGCGCGGCCTGCACCGCATCGGGCAGGCGCACGTCGGTCAGATTCACGGCGCTGAGCTCGATGCCCGCGCCATAGCCGTCGAGGGCCTTCTGGATCTGCACGCGCGCCTCGGTCGAGACGCGCGCACGCGCCTCCCCGTCCAGCAGTGCCGCGATGGAGTTGCCCGCGACCAGCTCACGCATCGCCGTCTCGCTGGCCTGGCGCAGGCTCTCCTGCGGCTCGCGCACGTGGAACAGATAGCGCAACGGATCGCTGATCCGATACTGCACCGACCAGCTGACGTCGATCAGGCTCTGATCGGAGGTGAGCATGAGGGTCTTGTTGGAGTCCAGCGCCTCGGGATTGGTGACATCGAGTTTAGTGACGGTCTCGATCGGCCGCGGCCAGCGCCAGAGGTGTCCGGGCTGCTCGACCGCAATGAAGCGTCCGAAGCGCTGCACGACGCCGCGCTCGGAGGGCCCGATCTGGTAGTAGCCGGTGGCCAGCCAGAGCACGATGAGGGCCAGCAAGGCGATACCGAGCGTGCGGCGACTGCTGCCGGGACGCCACAGCCGCTGCACCTCGCGTTGCAGCCGGCGCCGCAGCTCGTCCAGGGACTTATTCTCCGGCGCGCCGCGCGGCGGCGGCCGCTTCTTGTCCTCGCCGGGTTGATTCCATGCCATATCGCGGGTCGTGTCGGCCGTGTGCGCCGTGGCTTGTCAGCAGCGCACCGTCTCGGCTGGGGGTTCAGATTCTAGGTAGGGCTCGAGAGCGGCACAAGCACCGCTGCCGGGCGGCGGCTGAGCCTCGAGCAGCTGTACGCCGGGCATCGCGGCCCAGACGATCAATTCCTGGGAAGGCAGCTCGACCAGCAGCTCGAGCGCGCCGTCATCGAGCGAGCGCTCGTCGCGCACGACGGCGGCCGCGTACAGGCGCGCGCGCAGCGCGCCTGCCCCGGGCGGCAGATGCAGCCAGAGCCGCTGCACCTGCAGTGCCAGGCGTTCGGCGATGGCGTCCCGCAACAGATCGAGCCCGGTCTGCGCCGCGGCTCCGATCCAGACGGCCGCGGCCTCGCCCTGGTGCGCGCGCTCGAGGTGCGGCTCGACCGCAACGCGATCGATCTTGTTGTAGACGCGAAGTTGCGGCAGATCGCCGGCGCCGATCTCGCGCAGCACCTTGTCCACCTCGGCGATGTGCTCATCGCGCCGCGGATCGCTGGCATCGACCACGTGCAGCAGCAGGTGCGCACTGCGCGCTTCCTGCAAGGTCGACTGGAATGCGGCGATGAGCTCGTGCGGCAGCTCGCGGATGAACCCGACCGTGTCGGCCATGACGATCATCGCACCGCCGGGCAACCGCAGACGACGCACGGTCGGATCGAGTGTCGCGAACAGCTGGTCGGCCACATAGACATCGCTGCCGGTGAGCGCACGGAACAGCGTCGACTTGCCCGCGTTCGTATAACCCACCAGCGCCACGGCGGGCACCGGAATCTCCGCGCGGGCGCTGCGGCCCGTGTCGCGCTGCTGCTTCAGACGCGCCAGGCGTCGCGTCAGCGAACGCATGCGCGCGGCGAGCAGGCGCCGGTCGGTCTCGAGCTGCGTTTCGCCGGGACCGCGCAGACCGATGCCGCCCTTCTGCCGCTCCAGGTGCGTCCAGCCGCGCACCAGTCGGCTGGCAAGGTGTTTCAATTGTGCGAGCTCGACCTCGAGCTTGCCTTCGAAACTGCGCGCGCGCTGCGCGAAGATGTCGAGGATCAGCCCGCTGCGGTCGAGCACGCGCATGCCGCTGAGCTGTTGGAGATTGCGCTCCTGGCTCGGCGAGAGCGGATGATCGACGAGAATCAGATCGGCCTGATGCGCGCGCGCCGCATCGGCGATTTCCTCGGCCTTGCCGCTGCCGACGAAGTAGCGCGACTCGGGTCGTTCGCGCCGACCGGTGATGGTCGCCACCGGTACAGCGCCGGCCGAGCGGGCCAGCTGCTGAAATTCCTCGAGATCCTCAGCCTGGACCGCAGCTCCAAGCCCGAGACGCACGAGCACTGCGCGCTCAGCGGCGCGCGGGCGCTCGAACATGCCTCTGACCGTGTGACCGTGACCGCATCAATCCGCCGCAGTCTCCGCCGTCGCGCCTTCTTCCACTGCCAGACGCACGGCGCGCGCCGGAACCACCGTGGAAATCGCGTGTTTGTAGACCATCTGACTGACAGTGTTCTTGAGCAGCACTACGAATTGATCGAACGAATCAATCTGGCCTTGCAGCTTGATGCCGTTGACGAGATAGATCGACACTGGCACGTGTTCTTTGCGTAATGCATTCAGAAAAGGATCTTGTAAAGACTGGCCCTTGGCCATGGGGGTTTCTCCTTATTTTTCAACCGGCTCGGCTTTTTAACTACGGCTACGTGAAACTGGGCGGGAGCGGCCGCTCGGGGCACGCCCGTGGGGGATGTGCAACATGAACCACAATTCTAGCACCCTCGACCTTACCGGTCATGCACCAAACATTGCAGATATTTGTGTCGCCAGGACTTCCAAAGTTCCTACAGAGATGTCGCCAAGTGGCGTCACGTCACGCTCGCCTCGAAGCCATGTCAGCTGACGCTTGGCGAGTTGCGCCGTGGCCGTGACCGCTCGCGCGCTTGCCTCTGCAAGGCTGGTTTCACCCGCACAGTAGGCCCACAGCTGGCGATAGCCGACGGCGCGCATCGAGGCGTGAGTCGCCGTCAGATCGCCCCGCGCCTTAAGTGCACGCACCTCATCCACCAGACCCGCGCGCAGCATCGCATCGAAGCGCACTTGCAATCTTTGTCGCAGCGAAGCGCGCGAGTCGGGCCACAGCGCGTAGCACTGCCAGCGATAGCGCACGTCCTTGACTTGCCGGCGCGCGTGCCAGTGCGACAGCGGCACGCCGGTGAGCCGGAATACCTCCAGCGCGCGTTGCAGGCGCTGCGCGTCCTGTGGCGCAATGCGCGCGGCCGCGGCGGCATCGACGCGCTCGAGCTCGGCGTGCACCACCGCCCAGCCGCGCGCAGCGGCCAGCGCGTCGATCTCGCGCCGGATCTGCGGCGAGGCGGGCGGCATGGCGGCCAATCCGTCCCGCAATGCACGCAAATAGAGCATCGTGCCGCCGACCAGCAGCGGCAGTGCGCCGCGGGCGTGGATGGCCTCGATGGCCGCATGGGCCTCGCGCACGAAATCCCCGGCCGAGAATGTCTGCGCCGGCTCGCGGATATCGATCAGATGATGCGGCACGCGCGCGCGGATCGCCTGCGAGGGCTTGGCCGTACCAATGTCCATGCCACGGTAGACCTGCGCCGAATCGACGCTCACGATCTCCACCGGCAACGCCGGCGCCAGCCGCTGCACCAGTTCGAGCGCGTACTGGCTCTTGCCGCTGCCTGTTGGACCGGTCAGCGCCACGAGGGGCGGCGCCGATGTCAGCGCCATCAGCGTCCCCGAAGGAACAGCTGATCGATCTCGCGCATCGACAGGCACATCCAGGTCGGACGGCCGTGGTTGCATTGGCTGGCGCGATCGGTCTGCTCCATCTGCCGCAGCAGCGCGTCCATCTCGGTCAGACTCAGCGCGCGCTGACCGCGGATTGCGCTGCGGCAGGCGATGCTGGCGAGGATGCGGTGCGCGCTGTCATCCACATGCGGCGCGCCCTCGCCGCCGGCGAGCTCGCGCGCGAGCTGCAACAGCAGTGCCGCGGCGTCCAGGCGCGCGAGCAGCGCGGGCACTTTGCTGATCAGCAGCCGCTCCGGGCCGTCGCGCTCGAATCCAAACCCGAGCCGCTCGAATTCGGCCTGCTCGACCAGCAGCGCATCGAGCTCATGCTCCTCGGCCACGACCACGAGCGGTGCCAGCAGGTGTTGCGCGGCCGGCTCTTCGGCCTCGAACTGCGCCTTGAGCTGCTCGTAGAGCACGCGCTCGTGCGCGGCGTGGGTATCGATGAGGATCAGACCGCTGCGGTTCTGCGCCAGGATATACAGTCCGTGCAGCTGCGCGATCGGCACGCCGAGCGGCTGCGTCTCGCCGGCATCCTCACGCACCGCAAGCGCCTCGGCGGCCGCGAAGCCGCTGCGCGCGAACGAGCGCTCGCCGAGCCAGGAGCTGCCCACCGCGGCGGGCGGGCGCCCGAACTCGAACCCCGAGAGCAGCGGCGCCAGCTGCGCCAGCGGCTCGCCGGGCGATGCGATCCAGGTGGCCGCGGGCCCGCCCGGGGCCGGGCGCGTGCCTGCGAGCTCGGTCTCGATGGCGCGGAATACACCCTCGTGCACGGCGCG